>Ga0114967_10000314_pt1 | contig 41004 bp, 41 predicted proteins | sample M_130628_MF_Meta_FD_92639 | JGI IMG/M metagenome (GOLD analysis project Ga0114967, IMG submission 92639) | Freshwater microbial communities from Lake Montjoie, Canada to study carbon cycling - M_130628_MF_MetaG | ecosystem: Environmental > Aquatic > Freshwater > Lake | place: Lake Montjoie... | reverse complement strand
GGCATAGCAATTGCCCAAGCACTAGCGGCATTTTCACCCGAATTAAAAACAGCAAAAATTAATGCTGGTAGTGCCATTCCGCCTATGGCAGCCACAACGGGCAGTGCGGCATTGCGAGGATTTTTAAACTCACCTTCAGCAAACTCTCTTTTGATTTCCAGACCAATTAAAAAGAAAAAAATCGCCATTAAACCTTCATTGATGAAATTATGAAAATGTGCAATTGCAGAGTCATAAGAATTCTGAAGTGGTGAATTAGCGAAAATTAATGCAACCAGGCAAGCAATCAGCAAGGCAACGCCACTAGCGCTCTCGGTCTTAATGAATTTCGAGAAGAATGCACCTAACCGATTCATGTTGTGAACAATAGCAAAAACCCCGCCACACAAGTAGCGGGGTTTTTGTATTTGCAATTCTTAGAGATCGTAATAAAGCTCGAACTCTGCTGGGTGTGGACGCAAGCGAACGTAATCAACTTCCTGAGTGCGCTTGAATGCAATCCATGTATCTATAAGGTCTTTTGTAAATACTCCACCCTTGAGCAAGAATTCGTGATCTGCTTCAAGGTTGTTAAGTACTGCTTCAAGTGATCCCGGAACTTGTGGAATTGCAGCAGCTTCTGCGCCTTCTAGTTCGTAGAGATCCTTATCAACGGGCTTTGGTGGTTCGATTTTGTTTTGGATTCCATCGAGTCCAGCCATAAGCATTGCAGCGAATGCAAGATATGGATTTGAAGATGGATCAGGGCAACGGAATTCGATGCGTTTTGCCGTTGGATTTGAACCAGTAATTGGAATACGAATACACGCAGATCGGTTACGTGCTGAGTAAACAAGATTTACGGGAGCCTCATAACCAGGAACCAAACGGTGATATGAATTTACAGTTGGGTTTGTAAATGCGAGTAGCGATGGCGCGTGTTTAAGTAAACCACCGACATACCAACGAGCCATATCTGACAGATCGGCGTAACCATCTCCGAAGAACAGCGGCTTTCCATCTTTCCAGAGTGATTGATGCACGTGCATTCCTGAACCGTTGTCACCATATAACGGCTTTGGCATAAATGTTGCAGTCTTGCCATTCTCCCAAGCAGTGTTTTTAATGATGTATTTAAATTTCATTACGTCATCGCCGGCGTTGAGAATGTCACTGAAACGGTAGTTAATCTCCATTTGACCCGCGGTTCCAACTTCGTGGTGCGCGCGCTCAACTAGTAAACCAACCTTGCCGAGATTCATAACCATTTCATCGCGTAGGTCAGCAAATTGATCAGTTGGTGAAACTGGGAAGTAACCACCTTTAATTCGTGTGCGATATCCACGGTTTGGCGTTCCATCCGCATCGAACTCAACACCTGTGTTCCATGCACCTTCATAAGAATCGATGTGGTGATATGACTCGTGCATATCTGTTTTGAATCGAACAGCATCAAAAACATAGAACTCGGCTTCTGGAGCAAAAAATGCGGTATCTGCGATTCCTGTTGATTGCAAATACTCGACCGCTTTTCCAACTACGCCGCGCGGATCGCGGCTGTACGGTGAATTATCACTTGGATTATGAACGCTAAATAAAATAACAAGAGTTTTTTCTTTGCGAAACGGATCTACGAAGGCTGAGCCAGGTACCGGCAGCAATTTCATATCTGATTCATGAATTGCTTGGAAACCGCGGATAGAAGATCCATCAAACATCAATCCATCCGTAAAGACTGCTTCATCGAAAGATTCAACGGGAACATTGAAGTGATGTTGGATACCTGGAAGGTCAATAAAACGTACGTCGATTAACTTGACGTCTTCCTTTTTAATAAATGCAAAAATTTCTGCAGAGTTTTTGAACATTTTTCTCCCGTTTGAAGTTAATCTCAGTAGCGCGCACCGCTTCGTTGAGGTTGCTTGGGTAAAGGCTACGAGTTATCCGTGAAAAAGGCATAAACCACGTGTTACGTCCGTGTTACAAAATTGCAGCTATGCGCCTCAGGACTACGCTTAGGGCATGCATCGAGAGGTGAGTTTAGGTAGGCGCTTCGCTGCCATCAGCCTAGATTGGCTTTCTAGCTACCTGATTGCGACTGTCTTTTTTAGCGGTCCAGGCACGTTCTTGGAGCGAACTACTCACGCAGGTACACCAGCACTCTTGATTTTCTTTTTTCAATACTTTCTTCTGATTACTTTGCAAGGTGCATCCGCTGGTCACAGAATTTTCAGGATGCGAATTGTAAATTACGAAGATGGTCAGCGCCCGACTATCCGTCAGGCGTTCATTCGAAGTGCATTAATGATTATCGTAATAACTGCCATTACTTATGATGAAAATGGTCGTGGCATCCATGAACGCTTAAGCAGAACAAAAATCCTTCGCACTAACTAACGAATTCGTACGCCTTTGGGCATAGGTCCTTTAGGTATTGGCATGGACATTCCACCGATCGCCTTGAGTCGCGCACGGACTTCGCGCATTTGATGCGCAGATAATTTCTTAGGAAGTTTTGCTAGGTGCTTTTGCAACTTACGGATTGAAACTTGGCCTTCTAATTCTCCGACGATTACTTCGGTGATTGGAACGCCGGGAGCAAAGCGTTCAGATTTTCTACGTTCTTCCATCAACATTTGTTTAACACCTTGAGAGCCTTCGCCAACTAAAACAATTCCTGCACGACCAACACTTCGGTGAACCATGTCTTGATTTCGCGCTACAGCGACAGCGGGCGTAGTAGTCCAACCTTTACGAATAGCCATCAAGACTGAAGCACCAGCGCCGAGTTGTCCCTCAATAGATGAGTATGCAGCCGTTGACGCTTGTCTGGTGAAGAAAAACATTGCAGAAAGCAGTGCCAGTGGAAGGGAAACAAAAGCTACATAAATTGGATGACCTATTACAAAACCTAGGGCGATACCAAGTGCCCATACAACAGTGAAAACGGCGATTAATGCAAATGGGATCCAAGGTTTAACGTTTTTTGTAACAGAGTATGCATCTCTAAAGGTTTGAAAGCGTGGGGTTTTTATCGCTGCTTCTTTATTCTTCTTACTTCGCTTGAACATGCTCATAAGTTTAGTGGGGCAGGGGCCGTACCACCAAGGCGCACGGGTGCCCATCGTTGGCCTTGATGGGAATCTGGATACTCATCCTGGATTTTATGCAGGCTAGCGATGAGTACCCCTCGCAAGGTTTTCTCCTCAGTTTCGACATCACTATCTTTCGTAAAATAAAGCGGCTCACTAAATGCAACAGTTATGGGAACATTTTTACGTAATAAATTCTTTTTAACTCCCTTTGTCCAAACTCGCTGGCTTCCCCAAACAATAGTTGGAATTACTGGTACGCCTGCGGCCATTGCAAGTCGGACCGCACCAGATTTGAGTTCTTTAATTTCAAAACTTGTGGAGATCGTACCTTCTGGAAAAATGCCAATAATTTCACCTTTACGAAGCGCTCGAAGTGCTGCGACAAAAGATGCCGAACCATTACCTCGATCAACACTTATGTGATGCATGCCGCGCATGAGCGGACCCGCTAATTTATTATTAAAAATCTCTTTTTTTGCCATAAATCGTACATAACGTTTTTTAGGTAGAACCGCAGTTCCGACAATTGCAAAATCCAAGTAGCCAATATGGTTGATAGCAAGAATTGCTCCACCCTCAACAGGAATATTCTCTTCGCCCGAAAAAGAGAATTGGAGATCTAAGTATTTCCAGAAGGATTTAATGGCAACAACAACTGGGGGATAGACCAAATCAACCACGTGGAGCACCTGCTCGCGCTGCCATTGCTTCTTTGTATAAACGTCCTGCGCGATAACTGGATCGAACAAGTGGTCCACTCATAACACCTAAGAATCCAACTTCTTTAGCTTCTGTTGCCAGTTCGACGAATTCTTCAGGTTTTACCCATCGTTCTACAGGGTGGTGGCGATTTGTTGGTCTTAAGTATTGAGTGATGGTGATCAGATCACATCCTGCACTGCGTAGGTCCACGAGTGCCTTTGAAATTTCTTCACGAGTTTCGCCAAGGCCTAAAATTAAATTGGATTTAGTGATTAATCCGAAATCGCGCGCCATGGTAATAACTCGAAGTGACTTTTCGTAGGTAAAAGCAGGCCGGATTCGCTTAAAGATTCGAGGAACAGTTTCTAGATTGTGAGCAAATACTTCTGGTCTGGTTTCAAATATTTGATTCAGCAACTCCTCATTAGCGTGAAAATCGGGAGCTAGCATTTCAACACCGCATCCAGGATTTAACTCATGCACTTTGCGAATCGTTTCGGCATATAACCAAACGCCTTCATCCTCTAAATCATCACGAGTGACGCCAGTAATTGTTGCGTACTTCAACCCCATCGCTTTAACCGATTCTGCTACCTTGCGTGGTTCTTCTCGATCAATCGGATCAGGTTTTCCAGTGTCGATGTTGCAAAAATCGCAACGTCGAGTGCATTTTTCTCCACCAATTAAAAAAGTTGCTTCTTTGTCTTCCCAACATTCAAAAATATTTGGACACGCTGCTTCTTGACAGACAGTGTGCAATCCTTCTGATTTAACCAGAGATCGAAGGCGCGTGTATTCAGGTCCCATATTCGCCCGAGTTTTAATCCACTCGGGTTTGCGTTCAATAGGCGTCAAGGCATTGCGAGCTTCAATGCGAATCATCTTTCGACCTTCTGGCGCGATTGTCATACGCAAACCTTACCTAGAGTCGAAATTAAATTTCTTTCTAGAATTGGTAAAACTTCTGCAGGGTTAATGTCAAAGCCTAACTCTTGTTCCATTGACGTTACCTGTGCATCTGTGATTCCGCACGGGATAATCTGCGTAAAGGGTGTTAGATCAGGATTTACATTAAGAGCGAAGCCGTGCATTGTTGTTCCTTTTGCGACCCTGATTCCGATAGCTGCGATTTTCCGAGTACTTTCGGCATCACTTACCCACACACCGGAGCGTCCTTTAATTTGTTGAACCTGTATTCCAAATTCGTTGCATGTATCGATGAGTGCGCTCTCAAGTTCACGAACGAAAGTTACTAGTTCAGTTGGTTTTGCTAATCGAAGAATTGGATATCCAACAATTTGTCCGGGACCATGCCATGTTATTTTTCCGCCACGGTTGACATCTATAACGGGGACGCCAGCTATAGGTCTTTCATGATTTTGGGTGCGTTTACCTGCAGTAAATACAGAGGGATGCTCAACGAATAAAAGAGTATTTGGGGTGGCGCCTGAGCTAACTAGTGCATGGGTTTGTTCCTGCATCCGAAGTGCATCGGAGTACTCGAGGTGCTTTAAATCATGCACCAAAATACTCCCTTGAATAGTTCCTGTGGTTACCACGTTGTAAGCCTAAAGGTAGGATTGCTATGTCGCGAATCACGCGCTGTCGCCAGATCGAAAGGCTCACTAAAAGTGTCACGGAGTACCTCACAGAAATCTCGTAAACCCTTTGCCCTAGCAATGCTTGTTGTTTTAGTGTGGTTTGTCATCACCGGAGTCTTCGGTCCGCTATTTGGAAAACTCACATCAGTTCAAGAAAACAACAACTCCTCATTTTTACCAAAGGGCGCGGAGGCAACGCAGGCATCTGAAGTTATTCAAACTTTTTCTGGTAGGGACTCATTTAATTTCCCTGCTCTGGTTTTATTTGAAGGCAATGCAACGCCACAAAATATTGAAGCAATTAACTCTCACCTAGAAGCTGTTGGAGCCTTAACGCTTGCCGGTACGAGTGCAAAAATTTCAGATTACCTCGCGCCAGGTCAGCGAATCACGGCATTCCCAGCACAAGACGGAAAAGCAATTTTGGCTACGGTGCCCCTGGATGGAAACTCTTTAGCAAAGGTTCTTCCAAATGACGAACCTGTGCTTCCAGCTGTAATTGAAGCATTACGAGATGATTTAGCTCCGCTAGCTAAGGAGAACAATCTAACCTCTTACGTTACCGGCCCAGGCGGATTACTTGGAGATTTGTTTAAAGCTTTCGGATCTATTGATTCTTCGCTCCTGCTTACAACTCTCGGAGTTGTTGCCTTAATTTTAATTGTTGTTTATCGTTCACCAATTTTATGGATCATTCCTTTATTGTCCGCACTCTTTGCCCTTTCTACAGCTGGCGGAATTGTTTATCTTTTGGCTAAAAATAACATCATCGATGTAGATGGTCAGTCGCAGGGAATCCTTTCAGTATTAGTTATCGGAGCTGCCACGGATTACGCGTTGTTGCTAATTGCGCGATATCGCGAAGAGTTACACCTTCACGAGAATAGATTTGATGCAATGCGGGCTGCATACAAAGGCGTGTGGGAGCCAATCTTGGCATCCGGTTCAACAGTTGCAATTTCGTTACTTGTACTTTTGTTTAGCCAACTAACGAATACAGCAGGACTTGGTCCGATTGGTGCAATTGGAATTGTTTGCTCAATGATTACTATTTTGACCTTATTGCCAGCACTACTCTTAGTATTTGGTCGATGGATATTTTGGCCACGAAAACCAGAATTTGATGGAGACGATCACGTCCTATCCGGAACTTGGTCGAAGATCGGCAACGCAATCGGTCGGCGTCCCCGTAGAGCTTGGTTGATAACTGGAGTTATCTTGGTTGGATTTGCATTGATGTCGCCAACGCTTAAAGCAGATGGCATCGGCACTGTGGACACATTTACAACCAATCCGGAATCTGTAGTTGGACAAAAGTTATTACTCACTCATTTTCCAGGTGGAGAGGGTGATCCCACACAAATAGTTGTTAGTGCCGACAAAATTGATTCCGTAACTTCGGCAATAAAAGATGCACCAGGAGTCACATCTGTTGAACCACTTCGTGATGGTTTCCAAATTCCTGGCGGCCCTGTACCGGCTATAAAGATTGTTGATGATAAGGCAATTTTAAATGTAACTCTCAATAAAGCTCCGGATAGCGTCGAAGCGGCAAATGACATTCCAGAAATTCGCCGCCTCGCTCATCAAGCTGATTCAACTTCACTAGTCGGTGGAACAAGCGCGGTTTACTTTGATGTGAGAAGTGCAAATGATCGCGATAACAAAACAATCATTCCAATTATTTTGCTTGTGATTACATTGATTTTGGGAGTTCTTCTCAGAAGTATCATTAGCGCACTACTACTACTCGGAACCGTTGTTTTGTCATACTTTGCGACTCTTGGTGTATGCGCTCTCGTCTTTAACCATATCTTTGGTTTTGCTGGAGGAGATACATCATTCCCATTGTTTGCATTTATTTTCTTAGTTGCGCTGGGTATTGATTACAACATTTTCTTGATGACTCGAGTGCGGGAAGAATCAATCAAGTTGGGTACGCGAGTTGGTGTGATAAAAGGATTAACTGTCACAGGAGCAGTGATTACTTCAGCAGGAATCGTACTTGCGGCGACTTTTGCGGTTCTCGGGTTAATTCCATTGGTGCCACTTGCAGAACTTGGTTTTGCAGTTGCTTTCGGAGTTCTCCTTGACACAATTATTGTTCGCTCAATTCTTGTGCCCGCACTTGTGCACGAAATTGGTCCAAAAATTTGGTGGCCTTCCAAGATAAAGAGCTAGTTCTTCTGCCGCTGTTTTATCAGGTATGTAAGAAGGGGAATTGTGCCTAAGAGAGTAATAGTTGTGGGTGCGGGATTGGCCGGGCTCAGCGCAGCAGTTACCTTGCAAAATGAGGGCGTTTCAGTAACTGTACTCGAGAGCAGCGATCGTCCTGGTGGGCGCGTTACCAGTGATGAGATTGATGGGTTTATTTGCGATCGCGGATTTCAATTGATTAATGCAAATTATTCTGAAATCAAGAAGTTGGGATTAATCAGGGAATTAGATTTTATTTCTGCTCCATCAGTTGTCGAGATGTGTCGAAATGAGAAAAGGATTCGAATTGGTGATCCCCGGTCAGCGTTTCTCTCAGTTTTTAACTCAGAAACAGGGACAATTCTTGAAAAAATCGGATTGCTTAGGTATTTGATTAAGAAAACATCTGCTGCCAGCGTAGGCGAAGACCTTAAAAAGAGTGGACTGGGGAAAACCTATGAACGGGTACTACGTCCATTTCTCACAGGGGTTTTTCTCTCAGATCCATTACTAGTCGATGCGGAATATGGTCGCACTGCAATTAAAGAGTTCATCAAAGGGAATTCTGGGTTACCTGCTAGCGGTGTGCGTGCATTTTCTGAGGCATTAGCTTCAAGGGTAATAAACTTAGAATTTGGCGTTCAAGTAAATTCTATTTCTAAAAATGTTTTAAAAACATCTCGTGGAAAATACGAAGCCGATGCAATTATCGTTGCAACCGATGCAACCACGGCAGCACAATTATTGGATCTAACTGATGTTCCCCAGTTAGTGGGTTGTACAACCTGGTATCACACGGCCAAGGAGAGCCCAACTTTTAGTAAATCCCTTCTTGTTGATAGCCAAAATCGTGGACCAGTTGTTAATACATTAGTTATCTCCAACATGGTTCCAAATTATGCGCCTGCTGGCAAAAATCTAATCTCAAGCACGAGCATTCTTCCGACTACAGAATCAGAAGTCCGCAGACATTTGGCAATTATGTACGGAGTAGAAACTAGAAATTGGAAGTTAGTTGCAAAATATGAAATACCAAGTGCGCTGCCATTGGCTTCAGTGCAGAGAAAAGCTATATGTGGTTCTCATGTACGCGATTGCATTTATATTGCTGGAGATTACAAGAGTTCGCCGTCGCAAAATGGCGCACTGCTTTCAGGTCGGTTAGCTGCTCTTTCAGTTTTAGTTAACTAGCGCTGTTAGAGCTGGCGCTAAGTGGGGATAATCAAAGACAAATCCAGCTTCAAGCAGCGCCTGAGGCACCACTTTTTTGGATCCGAGAATTTCAGTTGAAAATCCACCCAATGCAATTTTTAGCGCGATAGCTGGGGCAGGAAATAATGCAGGTCGATGCAGTGCACGGGCTAATCCAGCTGTAAATTCTTGATTCGTAACTGGGTTTGGTGAAGTTAAATTCAATGGTCCGTGAATCTTGCTCTCTAGGGCAAATGTGATTGCACGAATTTGATCATGCAACGTAATCCATGACCACCATTGCTTACCGTTTCCTAATTTTCCCCCAAGACCAAATCGAAATAAAGGCAACATGCGACCAAGTGCCCCGCCAGTTGGATCGAGAACAAGACCAGTGCGAAGTTTTACTGTGCGAACATCTTGAACTAAGTCAGCTGCGCCTTCCCATTCACGGCAAACAGCTGCTAGAAAATCTTCGCCAGCACGATCGCTCTCTACCACTGCACGATTACCAGTTTCGCCATACCAACCAATTGCACTTGCACTGATAAAAACCGATGGATTAATTGTGTTGACTGCGTTTGCAATTGTTGTGGTGCCGAGTAATCTAGAATTTAGAATTTCACTCTTATATTTTTTTGTCCACCGTTTATCGCCGACACCAGCCCCGGCTAAGTGAATTACTGCGTCAACACCGGCGAGAGCTTCTAAATCAACGGATCCAGCTTGCGGGTCCCAACTTATTTCTTCGGCGGAACGACTTGGCCTACGAACTAATTTTTGAACTGTGTAACCCTCAGATTTAAGGTGACCAACAAGTGCGGTGCCGATCATTCCCGAAGCACCAGTGATTGCAATTCGTTGCATTGTTGCCATTAGAGACCGAGATCCGATTCAAAAGCACCGTGTTCCAGACGCTCCTTTAAGGTTACTAAGAATCGGGCAGCATCTGCTCCGTCTACAACACGATGATCGTATGAAAGAGCCAAATAAACCATTGAACGGATAGCAATTGTTTCGCCTCCATCTTCACCGCGAACAACCATAGGTCGTTTCACAATTGCGCCAACTCCCAAAATGGCGACCTGCGGCTGGTTAATGATTGGTGTATCAAATAATGCACCACGGCTTCCGGTATTTGTCAGCGTAAATGTTCCGCCACCTAATTCATCGGGAGTAACTTTGTTATCCCGGGTGCGCGCGGCTAAGTCAGAAATTTTGCGTGCGATTCCGCCCATGTTTAAATCACCAGCGCTATGAATAACTGGCACTAATAGTCCGCGCTCAGTATCAACAGCGATACCAAGATGTTCGGCGCCATGATAAGTAATTTGATCGCCTTCGACAGATGAATTAAGTACTGGATGAACTTTGAGGGCTTCACATACTGCCACCGCAAAGAATGGCAGAAATGTTAATTTCACTCCCTCACGTAATTCAAACGATGCCTTAGCGCTGTCACGTAAACGTGAAATTTTTGTTACATCGACTTCGATAACAGTTGTGAGCTGTGCGCTTACCTGGAGTGATTCCACCATTCGAGCCGCAATAACTTTACGCAGACGTGACATTGTCACAGTTGTGCCGCGCAAAGGTGATGTGGCTACTATTGAAGATTTATCGGCAGCAGGCGTCGATGTATTTGTGACTGGAACACTCTGAGCTACAACTGGTTTTGCAGCGGCCTGCACATCTTCTTTTCGGATTCGTCCACCAACACCGCTTCCTTGAATAGTCGCAAGATTTACTCCGAGTTCGGCTGCTAATTTTCTAACAATTGGAGTTACGTAAGCATCGGCGTGCGATGTAAATGGCGCAACAACAGGAGGAGTCGCAACAACAGGAGGAGTCGCAACAACAGGAGGAGTCGCAACAACAGGAGGAGTTGAAAGAGTAGAAGCAGGTGCTGTCGCCCCATTAGATGAACCAATAAGTCCAAGACGCGCTCCAACGGGAACAGTTGAGTCAACTGGCACATCAATTGCCAAGAGCGTTCCTGCGATTGGTGACGGAATCTCTGTATCTACTTTGTCAGTTGAAACTTCTAGTAATGCCTCATCCATTGCAACAGTGTCACCAATATTTTTCAACCAACGTGTAACGGTACCTTCGCTGACACTCTCACCGAGTGCAGGCATCGTAATGACGGTTCCAGCAGAATTTGATTCAACTGGCGCGGCAACAGGTGCAGCAGGTGCGATAGGTGCAGGTGCAGCCACTGACACGACTGGCGCGGTGACAGGTGTTGGAGTTGCTTGGGGTGCTACAACTGTGACAGCGCCATCGTCAATGAATGCGAGATCCGCTCCAACAGCAACCGTCTGATCTACGCCAACAACAATTTTTTGAAGAATTCCTGCAACAGGTGAAGGAATTTCTGTATCAACTTTGTCTGTAGAAACTTCGAGTAATGGTTCATCAACAGCAACGTGATCGCCTTCGGCTTTAAGCCAACGTGTAACTGTTCCTTCTGTCACGCTCTCTCCAAGGGCTGGCATCGTTAGCGAAAATGTCATTGTTTTCTCCCTAGATTATCCGTGAGCATGAAGCGGTTTACCGGCGAGTGCCATGTGTGCTTCACCCATGGCTTCTGAAAGTGTCGGGTGTGCATGAATGAGCGGAGCAACATCCTCAGCACTAGCTTCCCAGTTAAAAACTAATTGCGCTTCTGCAAGTAATTCTCCAACACGAGAACCAACCATATGGATGCCTAAGACCGGTCCATTTTTGGCAGAAACTAGTTTTACCGATCCTGCTGTGCGCAAAATTTGCGCTTTACCATTGCCAGCTAAATCGTAATTTAATTCAACGACATCGTATCCACGCTCTTTTGCCACAGCTGTTGTTAAGCCAACTGATGCAACCTCCGGCTCTGAGTACGTAACACGTGGAACACCGTCGTAGTTAATCGGGCGGGGGTTTAATCCAGCAATCTCTTCTGCAACTAAAATTCCCTCGCCGAATCCAACATGCGCGAGCTGCAAAGTCGGAATTAAATCTCCGACAGCCCATACCCCAGGAACATTTGTGCGGCACTTATCATCTACTAGTACATAACCGCGATCCATCGAGATCCCTTGTTCTTCGTATCCTAGATTTGCAGATACTGGGCCGCGCCCAACACTGACAAGTAGAACATCTGCTGAAAAAGTTTTCTTATCTTCAAGAGTTACCGTGACTGCATCACCATTAATTGAAGCGGACTTGAAGCGGACGCCAAGTTCAAAATTAATTCCACGTTTTCTAAATGCGCGCTCAAGTTGCTTGCTTGATGACTCATCTTCGAGTGCAACGAGATGAGATAAACCTTCAATAATCGTTACTTCAGCGCCAAAGGATTTCCAGACAGATGCAAATTCGCAACCGATAACTCCGCCACCTAAAACGATGACACTCTTGGGAACATAATCCAATTTAGTTGCATGATCAGATGTAATTATCTTCTTGCCATCGATTTCAAGACCTGGCAAAGTTTTTGCATATGAACCTGTGGCAAGAACCACATTCTTACCTGTGTATTTTTCACCATTGACTTCAACGGTGTCTTTAGAAACCAAACGACCGTGACCTTCGATGTATGTGATACTTCTAGATTTAACAAGTCCCTGCAAACCTTTGTGAAGTCGTGCGATTACGCCATCTTTATATGAATTAACGGCAGGCATATCCATAGATAGGAATTGTGCGTTCACTCCGAAATGGGTGGCATCGCGCGCGCCATCTGCAATTTCACCTGAGTGCAACAAAGCTTTTGTTGGAATACAGCCACGATGTAAACAAGTGCCACCGAGTTTGTCGGCTTCGATCAATGCGACTGAAAGACCTAGTTGGGCACCGCGAAGGGCACATGCGTATCCGCCACTTCCGCCGCCAAGGATTACTAGATCGAATTGAGCCACTGCGTAAACCTCCCACACTCATCAGGCGAGTGAGAAGAACCATCGCCCGCGTCCTATCTTGCCAGCCTTCGGGCTAACTACCGAATTATTGAGTTCTCAATCAATGTCAGCAGTGTGCGCAGAGCCACACCGGTGCCTCCTACAGGGGTGTACCCATGTGCCGCTGATTCGTTATATGCGGGGCCTGCAATATCTAGATGCAACCAAGGAACTTCCGGCTTGATGAAATCTTTTAAGAACAATCCAGCAACCAACATGCCACCCATGCGATCACCGATATTGGCTAAATCGGCAACAGGAGAATCGAGGGATGCACGCAATTCCTGAGGCAACGGCATTGGCCAAAAGGCCTCTCCGCATTGCGTTGCTGCTGTGAGAAAACGTGCACTGAAGTCCTCATTATTTGTCATTACGGCGCTTGTTCTTGTTCCTAGCGCCACAACTTGGGCCCCTGTGAGAGTTGCAACGTCGATGAGTCCATCCAATGATTTTGTTTCTTGAGCTTTCACAAGTGCATCTGCAAGAACAAGTCTTCCTTCCGCGTCAGGGTTAAGAACTTCTACAGTTTTCCCACCATAAATTGTGATGATGTCACTGGGACGTGTTGCGTTTTCACTGACCATGTTTTCAGCTAGAGGTGCCCATGCTTCAATGGCCACTGGAAGCTTTAGCGATGCAATTGCAAGAATGGCTCCACATACAGCGGCTGCTCCACTCATATCTGATTTCATCGCTTCCATACCTGCGGCTGGTTTAAGCGCCAATCCACCAGTATCGAATGTGATTCCTTTACCTACAAAGGCAAAAGTGTGTAATGGTTTTTTCGGCGTGTATTTAATGTGCAGCAGACGTGGGGGATTAGCTGATCCTTGACCCACACCAGTGATTCCGCCATAGCCGCCACTCTTAAGTTGTCGTTCATTAAGAACACTCACTCGCAACCCCGCAGAAATCCCACCGAGTGATTTAACTTCTGCCGTAAACCGTTTTGTAAAGGTATCTGGTGTTAAGTGTGATGGGGGAGTATTAATCAAATCTCGCACTAAACATGTGTACTTCGCAATTATTTGTGCACGCTTTGTAGCATTCTTTGCTTCAATTCTTTTCGTAAATTTACTCTGGATAACAATCTTCACCAAAGGTAATTTGCGTTCTAATTTAGTAGAACCGCGAAATTCATCAAATGCATAAGCCCCGAGAGCCGCGCCCTCTGCGATCGCCGCAAGCGCCTCAATAGTCGGCGTTGGCAGTGCAAATGCGGCTTCAGCACGTCCTGCTAATGAACGTGAGGCAGTCCCGGCCGCACGGCGCAGAGTTTCGTGCGGAAATTCTTTCTGTGTTTGCCCTAATCCCGTAAAAACCATCAGTTTTGTCTTCGTACCTGGGAACTTTATTACTTCATCAAATTTGCCAGTCGCGCCGATTTCATGGAGTTGAGAGAGCAGTGTTCTCGTATCCAAGGCTAAATTTCCTGATTCAATAATGAGCGTTGAAGGTTTACTTGGATTAAAAGAGAGCCCAACGACTAAGACATCGCTAGTGAGGGCGTCATCAGTAAGTGTTATCGAGGACATGCTTCTCCTTCTAAAATCTGCAAGGCGCACAGGTTATCGGTTGTAGCAAGTTTTGTTGGCGTGGGAGTAGGTTATGAATGTGAAAATTTCTCCGCTTCATCAGAAGCACCTCGATCGTGCGGCCAAGATGGCTGATTTTGGAGGTTGGTTGATGCCTATTGAATATCCAGCCTCAGGTGTACTTGCCGAACACACGGCAGTCAGAGAACGTGTTGGCTTATTTGACGTATCTCATTTAGGAAAAGCAAGCGTCAAAGGTTCGGGAGCATTAGATTTTCTTAATTCACTTGTGACCAACGATCTCAATAAAATTTCAGATGGCATGGCCCAGTACACGATGTTGTGCAACGATAAAGGCGGCGTGATTGATGATCTGATTGCCTATAGAAACTCGGCAGATGATGTTTTCTTGGTACCGAATGCGTCAAATACCTCTGAAGTTGTCGCAACTCTTGAGGCTAAGAAAATACCTGGGGTTGAAGTAAAGAACCTACATAATGACTATGCGGTGCTTGCATTACAGGGACCAGCAACAATTAAAGTATTAACTTCTCTTGGCGTGATATCTGATGTTGATTACATGAGTTTTACGCATGTACAAATTGCTGAGTGTGATGTCATTTTGTGCAGAACCGGATACACAGGTGAATTTGGTTTTGAGTTATTGCCCCTTTGGAAAGATGCAGAAAAAGTATGGGATGTCTTAGTAGCAGCGCTTGAACCTGTCGAAGGGTTGGTTTGCGGGTTAGGGGCACGTGACACATTGAGAACGGAAATGGGGTATCCACTACATGGCCACGAACTTTCGCTTGAAATAACTCCGGTTCAAGCAAATGCTGCATGGGCCGTAGGTTGGAAAAAAGAGAAATTCGCAGGCGATGAGATTCTCCGCGGCGAACGAAGCAATGGTCCTCGCAGATTCCTACACGGATTGAAATCACTCGACCGCGGAATTCCTCGAGCAGGAATGATCGTGAAGGACTCTGATGGAATCGATGTAGGCATCGTTACCTCGGGAACTTTCTCGCCAACGCTAAAGAACGGAATTGCCTTGGCACTACTCAACTCGTCCGTGACGATGGGGACTATCGTTGTTATTGATATACGCGGGCGTGAATCACAAGCAGAAGTAGTTGCTCTTCCATTTGTTGAATCACATGTGCGTTAGATCTACTGTCTGGGACTAGTTAACTAGTTAAAAGGAATCTCCGGGTTTAACTTGTGGCAGAGGTGCGCGCAAACGTCGCATCTGAGTAGATCGAAGCCATGCATAGATCCCTAGACCTTTTGTCGCAGTATCTGGAAAACGCGTACGCACTTCTCGTTTAATCTTCCGAGATAGAAAAATACCATCAACAACTGCGGTTAAGAGAAGCGCCCACATGAGTGCAATTCCTCCGAACTGAAGAGCCGGAACAGGAAAAACTGAAAGCATTAAAACTACAAAAATGATCGGAAGAAAATACTCACCGACAGATTTTCTTGAATCAACAAGGTTTCTGACAAGTCTGCGCGCTGGACCTCTATCGCGCAGTGGCAGTGCGCTCTCTTCGCCTCGTAAGTAAGCGGCACGAGAAGCGGTGCGAGATGCCCGGGATTGTTCACGGGCTCGCTTCTTTTCTAACTTTGATGAAGCAGGAGCAAGGGAAGAAACTATTCGCTTTGATTGCGCTTCTTTGCGCTTAGGAGTTGGGCGACCTTTTTTTGCAGAAGCATCAGAAGTGTTAGACATAGGCATAACTATAGAGCGAGCATTCTTTCCAAAGCGAGTTTTGAATATTTTGCCACTTCAGGCGCTACTCGAATTTGATTCACAACTCTTCCCCCGACGAGTGATTCCATCGCCCATACCAAGTGAGGTAGATCTATGCGATTCATAGTGGAGCAATAACATATGTCTTTATCCAGAAAATAGATTTCTTTGTCTGGATTATTCTGAGAAATTCTTTGGACCAGATTGAGTTCGGTACCGATAGCCCACTTTGATCCAGCTGGTGATGATTGAACTATTTGAATTATTTTTTCAGTCGATCCAATCTGATCAGCAGCGCTAACAACTTCGTGAGTACATTCGGGATGAACCAACACCTGAACCCCGGGCACGCGATTGCGAATTTCCTCTACGCTATCAATTGAAAAGCGTCCATGAACCGAACAGTGACCACGCCATAAAATAACTTTTGCATCGATTATTTGTTCTTCAGTTAGTCCGCCCATTGGTTTCCATGGGTTCCACAAGACGCAATCTTCGAGTGTGAGTCCTAAAGAAAGTACAGCGGTATTTCTTCCTAAATGTTGATCAGGCAAGAAGAGGATTTTTTCACCTTGCGTCAAAGCCCACTTCATTGCCGCCTCTGCATTTGATGAAGTGCAAATAGTTCCACTATGTTCACCGGTGAAAGATTTAATTGCAGCAGATGAGTTCATATACGTCACAGGAATAATTTTTTCTGCGACACCAATACTTTCAAGTTCGGACCAACATTGTGCAACCTGATTTGCAGTTGCCATATCAGCCATTGAACATCCTGCTGCTAAGTCCGGAAGAATCACTCTTTGTTTATCAGAAGTCAAAATGTCAGCACTTTCTGCCATGAAATGAACCCCACAAAAAATTATGTTTTCAACACTGCTCTGCTTGGCTGCTTCTTCTGCCAACTTGAATGAGTCACCAGTAATATCGGCGAATTCAATAACTTCATTTCGTTGGTAGTGATGACCTAGAACTAGCACGTTAGAACCGAGTGCTTTGCGGGCAGCTTTGGCACGCGCTACTAAATTGGGATCACTTGCGGCGGGCAATTGGCCATCACACGAGACGCCACGTTCGCTGGCCAAATCGATTCCTTTGCCAAGTAGTAACAAGTCACTTAGTTTCACGAATGCATTCTCTCGCATAATCTGTGTCCGTGTCGCGCAGAGCCCAGCAGGTCGCTACGCTTAGCCAGTACTCGAAAGGGAGAAAACATGAGCACAGAGACAAGCACTACAGCAGGCATTCTTCTTACCGATAACGCAGCATCAAAAGTTGCCGCATTGTTGGCACAAGAAGGTCGCGACGATCTAAATCTTCGCGTTGCCGTACAACCTGGTGGTTGCTCTGGCTTGAAGTACCAACTCTATTTTGATGATCGCAATCTTGATGGTGACATTGTTCGTGAATTCGGCGCCGTTAAAGTAATTACGGACAAGATGAGCGATCCTTATCTATCGGGTGCAACTATTGATTTCGTGGACACAATTGAAAAGCAAGGCTTCACAATTGATAATCCAAACGCCCAAGGCTCCTGCGCCTGTGGCGACTCCTTTAACTAAGCAATAAGTTATTTAGTATCACGCTATGCGCATTGGTGTAGCAGGCTCTGTTGGTCTTGATCATTTAATGACCTTCTCTGGAAAATTTACTGATTCACTTGTTGCGGGTTCACTTGAAAAAGTTTCTCTTTCATTCCTAGTTGATGACCTCGATGTTCGTCGAGGTGGATGTGCTGCCAATATTTGCTTTGGTATGGGAATGCTTGGTTTAAAGCCGATCTTGATTGCAGCAGTAGGCAAAGATTGGGCTGATTACGAGGCGTGGCTATCACGACATGGAGTCGACACCGGACACGTATTGATCTCTAAAGATCTTTTTACAGCGCACTTTATGGTGACAACGGATACAGAGCTAAACCAAATTGCATCATTTTTTCCAGGCGCAATGAGTGAAGCGCGAAATATTGAATTGGTGCCAATAATGGAAAAAACTGGCGAACTAGATTTAATCGTAATTTCACCTGATGACCCTGAAGCAATGATGCGCCACAGCGAAGTCGCAAAAGCTCGTGGAATAGCGATTGCTGCCGATCCATCTCAACAAATGGCCCGCATGGAAGGTCACGAAATTAAAGCATTGATTGACGGCGCTGCATATTTGTTTATGAATGAATACGAATTAGCGCTAGCGATCCAAAAAACAGGTTGGAGTGATGCTGAAATTCTTTCACGTGTTAAACACCGTGTCATCACGCAAGGATCTAAGGGCGCGCGCATTGAAACAAAGGGTGGCGAACTAATCAAAATTGCATGTCCGAATGAGAGTGCCAAATTGGATCCAACGGGTGTGGGCGATTCATTTCGTTCAGGATTTATTGCTGGCCTTGCGTGGGGACTTTCTCATGAAAGATGTCTACAACTAGGTGCGTTGCTTGCCACGTATGTCATTGAAACTAAAGGCACTCAGGAGTATCGCTTCACGCCAGAACAATTCGTTGAGCGGTTTAAAGTGGCTTATGGTGAAGATGCTTCGAAGGAAGTCAGCGCTCACTTAGCTTCGTAACAAGAAAAACACTTTCAGATATTTTTTTATAGGTATTGCCAGTCATTCGAGACCATGCTGATAAATCTGGATCAGTTGCTGGGTCATCTGAAAGCAAGGTTACTTCATCGCCTGTGTTCATTGTTGAAATCTTTTTCCCCAATTCAATAATGGGTTGAGGACATCGCAAGCCACGAGCATCGATCTCAATCATGATCGCTGACGATCTACATTTTTTATTACAGATGCAATCAAGCCATCGATTTCGCTTTGTGTGGTGTGAGGGTGAATAGTTATTCGGATATTTCCATGAGTAAGAACGCCCATCGCAGCCAATACGTGGCTTGGTTCCAAGTTATCTGAAGTACACGCTGAGCCTGAGTCAACGCTGTACCCATCGTTTTGGATTTCGCGTAACAACTCTTCTCCATTGCAATTTAGGAAAGAAGCACTGAGCATATGAGGCAAACTTGCTTCAAGAGAACCAGCGATATCCACATCTGCTAATTGTGAAAATGCACTCCTGAGTTGCCTATTGAATTCACGAGCCTGGATGTTTGCGCCTTCTACTTCCGCTGAGAAGTTTTCAATCGCCACAGCACTTGCAAGAACTAGTGGGAGCGAAACATCAAGATTTGGATGAGCCGCATTTATGTGTGGCAGGGGATTGCTCCACTCGGAAGGATTTTTCACAACGAGAAATCCAACTCCTGATGGGCCATACCAAGATTGGCTATCGAAAAGTGCCGAAGAAAATTGATCCATTAGTGGAATGCGAACTCCACTCGTTGTTGCGTCAAGAAAAATGTAATCAGGGTTCACATCGGTCACGATTTGCTGACAATCTTGCAGAACGCCAGTTTCGGCATTCGCTATGTGAAGCGCAAGGACCGAACTTGTGAATTTAGTTTTATCAGAGTGCAGTTTTCCGTCGAGCCCACTGTGAAGGAGGTGGTGAGCAATCTTCTGTGAAATTGCAAACACATCTTTGCGATCTGTAGAACCGTGAATCAAGGTTGAAGAATTCGCAAGAAGTCCTTGAATACCCAAAAAATACCCGAGCGAGGTGGGCGAGATAGGCACAATGGTTTCGGCCGCAATAGAGAGGGCTGCGCCGATGGACTCTAGGGCATTGTTTTTTAGGTGACGTGCCTGGGCGCCAAATTGAGAAAGCTTTGCCGGATTTGCCCACCCGCTTTCAAAAGCGGCATGAAGTACTTCAAAAGCCTTGGGATGAAGAGGGCTTTCACTCTGGAAATTTCCTGTGACACGTACCACCGGATGAACGCTACTGGCAGGTGAGCGCGTTTTGGAAATGCACCACTATTCTTAGGCCTATGTCAGCCCGCAAAAAGCGATTCTTATCCCTTGCCGGAATCGTGCTCCCAACCACGTTTTTTCTTACTGGGTGCTCAAAAGTTTCTGGACTCGGTTTTGAAGAGGGGATAACTAGCGTTAACGACGAGTCACTATCTCTATGGCAGGGCGCTTGGATTGCAGCCGGTGTTGTTGGAATCATTACGTTTATTCTCATCATTTGGCCAGCGATTTTTCACCGACTTAAAAAAGATTCGCCTGAATTTCCAAAACAGACTCAATACAACGTTCCAGTTGAAATTCTTTACACGGTTATTCCCTTCCTGATTGTGGCAGTTTTGTTCGCCTACACTCTTCAAAAGCAAAACGTGATTACCGCAAAAACAACTGGACCAGCACATGAAATTTCAGTTCAAGGCATTCAATGGTCTTGGCAATTTGGTTATTCTGAAGGTGGCCCTGGCGCTGTTGTCACTGGCACGCCTGCCCAACCGCCAACTCTGTATCTGCCACAAGGCGAAAAAGTTAGATTTACGATTACTTCAAATGACGTAGTTCACGGTTTTTGGATTCCAGCTTTTATGATTCAAATGCAAAATCTTCCTGGCGTGACAAACAAACTTGAATTTACAGCTAACAAATTGGGAACTTATCCCGGTCGATGCAATATTTTGTGCGGTCGAAACCACACACAGATGATCTTTAGTGTAAAAGTTGTTACCCCAATGGAATATGCGAGTTACCTAGAAACCCTGAAGGCGAGCACAGCATGACAACATATGCAGAGCGTCCAACGCTAAAACTCCCTACGGATGCCATAAAACCAACTCGAAAAGGAAATGCATTCGTCAAGTGGGTCACCACAACAGATCACAAACGCATCGGCTACATGTATCTAATTACAACTTTCGCATGGTTTTTAATTGGCGGATTTTTAGCCTTGCTATTGCGTTCAGAATTAGCTCGACCTGGATTGCAGTTTTTAAGCAACGAGCAGTACAACCAAATTTTCACTATGCACGGAACGATTATGTTGCTGCTTTTTGCAACACCACTCTTTGTAGGATTTGCTAATGTCATCATGCCTTTGCAAATTGGCGCGGCTGATGTTGCTTTCCCGCGATTGAATATGCTCTCTTACTGGCTTTACCTATTCTCAGGAATTATGGTCTTTGCGGGGTTTGTTACACCTGGCGGCGCTGCGTCATTTGGCTGGACCGCATACGCTCCACTTTCAAACTCCGTGTATTCACCAGGAATTGGTGCCGATCTCTGGATAGTCGGATTGGCAATCGGTGGTATCGGAACAATTTTGGGCGCAGTTAATTTCATTACAACAATTTTTACAATGCGCGCACCAGGAATGACGATGTTTCGTATGTCGATTTTCTCTTGGAACGTACTCCTGACATCTATATTGGTATTGCTCGCATTTCCACCGCTAGCCGTAGCGTTCTTAGGCCTTGAATCTGATCGTTTGTACGGTACGCATCTCTTTGATCCAGCAAATGGTGGCGCGATGTTATGGCAACACCTTTTCTGGTTCTTCGGACACCCTGAGGTTTATATCTTGGCGCTACCATTCTTCGGGATTGCAACAGAGATTTTGCCAGTATTTAGCCGCAAACCAATTTTTGGTTACAAGGGATTAATCGCTGCAACAATCGCTATTGCGGCACTTTCAGTTTCAGTGTGGGCGCACCATATGTTCGCGAGTGGACAGGTTTTGCTTCCATTCTTCTCATTCATGACATTTCTTATCGGTGTTCCAACTGGGGTTAAGTTCTTTAACTGGATAGGAACAATGTGGCGCGGCCACGTTACATTTGAAACCCCGATGTTGTGGGTTATGGGCTTCCTCGTAACATTCTTATTCGGCGGACTCACAGGAATCATTTTGGCATCCCCGCCTCTTGATTTTGCAGTTTCAGCTTCTTATTTCGTGGTTGCGCACTTCCACTATGTGCTCTTCGGAACGGTCGTCTTTGCGATGTTTGCTGGTTTCTATTTCTGGTGGCCGAAGATGACAGGGCGCATGCTCAATGAACGTCTGGGCAAGATTCACTTCTGGACTTTGTTTTTTGGTTTCCACCTAACTTTTTTGATTCAGCACTGGCTAGGTATAAAGGGCTTCCCTCGTCGTTACGCGGATTACTTGCCAACAGATGGCTTCACATTTATGAATACAGTTTCAACAATCGGCTCATTCTTACTAGCCCTCTCAATGATTCCGTTCTTTGTAAATGTGTGGATCACCCGTAAGAGCCCGATGGTAAATGTCGATGATCCATGGGGTTATGGCTCATCTCTTGAATGGGCAACATCGTGCCCACCACCTCGCCACAACTTCACTTCGATGCCACGGATTTCAAGTGAGCGCCCAGCTTTTGATTTACATCATCCACACATTAAAACCGAGGGGCATTAAGTTTTATGAAAACAAATTGGATGCTCTTTGCTGGACTATCGATCTTTTATGTAATCATCACAATCGTGTATTGGCAAGTAGATGGTGAAGCACTCGGCATTACTGGTTTGATGTTATCTGCCGGTTTAGCGGGCATGATCGGTTTCTATGTGTGGTTTACCCAAAAACGAATTGGAACTACTCTTCCAGAGGACAATAGAGCAGCTGAAATTTCTGATGGAGCTGGAGAATTAGGATTTTTTAGTCCTCATTCTTGGTGGCCACTACCTACCGGCCTTTCAGCAGTTGCTACTGGTCTTGGTTTGATTATCGGGTGGTGGTTCACCCTTATTGCCGTAAGTAGCTTAGTAATTTGTGTTATCGGCTGGGTAACCGAGTACGAAAAACCTTTAAATTCCTCCTCGCACTAGTTTTCTTTAAGTAAGCAGCCAATCGTGAACAAAGTGCGTGGGCTTTTAAAAGCATCTCATTTCATTCCCACATTAATCGTGTCAAGCGTTGCATTTGCTTTTGGGGTGCATTATTGGTGGGAAGGTCCTGCATATGTCATCGCATTCACAGTTTTTACAGGCCAACTTGTGGTTGGTTGGAGCAATGACCTCTACGACTTGGCAGATGATCAACGTCACCAACGAAAAAATAAGTCCCTTGTTTCTGGATTGATTTCAGAGTTGTATCTGCGAAAATGGCTGATTTTTATGGTGCCTTTTTCCTTCGTAGCAAACATCCTGGGCCCTCTAGGCTTTAAAGGTGGTTTGGTTTACTGGTTGGGCATTGGATGCGGTGTTGCCTATAACTTCTATTTTAAATTCAACGTGTTTTCGCCGCTTCCATACGCAGTAGCTTTTGCAGCTCTGCCTTCATGCGTTGCTATGTCTAAATCAATCACACCACCACTGTGGATGTGGCTCGGTGGCGCAATTCTTGGTTGTGCAGCGCACTTTATCAACGTGATAAAGGATATGGATCAGGACCGCGAGAGTGCTATCAGAGGCTTACCTCAAAGAATCGGCAAGAGTGGATCCATTGTTGTAGCACTTGTTCTCATTGCTATAGCAGCAGCAATAATTTATTAGAGGTGTTCGATCTCTTTAAGATCTTGTGTTGAAACCTTTGGTGCAACTTCTGCATTCGCTTGGCTCATACGCGAACGTAGCTTGTTACGAATAGCCGATGGGCGACGTACACCGCCCTTGTCGATTTCAGGTAGTTCCAAGGCACCGCTTTGTTCATGAGAAGTCAGAAGCCATTTTTTCTCTGGCGAAATCTCTTCATGAATTTCAACGAATTCACCATGAGCCAGCCGGACCAAACGTCCCGTTTCTTTTCCGTGAAGAACAAGTTCGCGATCTGCACGCTGAAGCGAGATGCAGATTCGCTTTGTGATAACGAATGCAATTGGTGGCAAAACGATGATGCCAATGCGGCTAAACCACATGATCTGATTGATACTGAGGTGGAATTGTTGAGCAATAATGTCGTTTCCGCCATTAATTAACGCGATTAAAGTGAAAGTTAGCGCCATCGCACCAATTGCTGTGCGGTTAGGAACATTGCGTGGACGGTCAAGTAAGTGATGCTCGCGCTTATCGCCCGTTATCCAACTTTCAATGAATGGATACAACGCTAAACCAGTAAACATGATGCCTGGAATTATTAGACCCGGAATTAAAATGTTCCAAGAAATGGTGTGGCCAAAAGCGTGAGTTTCAAGTGGGGGAGCCATGCGCACTAATCCATCGAGCCAACCCATGTACCAGTCGGGTTGCGAACCTGCAGAAATTTGTCCTGGTGTGTATGGACCGTATAACCAAATTGGGTTAATGGATGCAACGGCTGCAATAAAAGTTGTTACGCCGAAGACAATAAAGAAGAAGCCTCCTGCTTTGGCCATGTACACGGGAAAGAGTGGATAGCCAACGACGTTTTTCTCTGTACGCCCTGGACCTGGGTACTGAGTGTGCTTCTGGTACCAGACCAACATCAAGTGAACCGTTATGAGCGCTAAGAAAATTCCAGGAAGTAGAAGTACGTGCACGGTGAAAATTCGCGGAATGAAAGCTTCACCGGGAAATGGTCCACCAAATGCAAAGAAGGCAATGTACGTACCAACAACAGGCACAGCTTGAATAATCGCTTCTGCGATTCGAATTCCGGTACCTGAAAGCAAGTCATCAGGAAGTGAGTAACCAAGGAATCCTTCAACGATTCCAAGCGTTAGAAGGCCGACACCGATGATCCAGTTGAATTCGCGTGGTTTACGGAAAGCGCCGGTAAAGTAAACGCGAAGTAAGTGAACAACGATTGCAACCATAAAGAAGAGGGCGGCCCAGTGGTGAATTTGACGCATGAGCAAACCACCACGGACTTCAAATGAAATATGAAGCGTTGACGCATATGCCGCCGACATCTTCAAACCAGATAGCGGCTGGTATGAGCCTTCATAAACAACTTCGCGCTGTGAAGGGTCAAACCAAAAAGTTAAAAATGTTCCAGAGAGCAACAAAATAACAAATGAGTACAGCGCAATTTCACCAAGTAAGAATGACCAGTGATCGGGGAAGACCTTATTGAGGTTCTTCTTCATCCACGCTGCTGCGCCTGTTCGCTCATCTACATAGTTAGCAACATTGCCTGCAATACGTTCACGTGCAGTCATGATGAGCGCTCCCAAAAACTAGGTCCAACAGGTTCTGAAAATGGTTGTTTCGCGACGAGATAACCATCTGCATCGAGGGTTAATGCTAATTGAGGTAGTGGCCTTGCCGCAGGTCCAAACAAGACTTTTGCGGCGCGAGTTACGTCAAATGTTGATTGGTGACATGGGCAGAGCAGATGTTTGGTCTGTTGCTCATAGAGAGCAACAGCGCACCCCATATGTGAACAGATTTTTGAAAAGGCAATGATTCCTTCATGAGTCCACGACAAGCGTTCGGCGTCTAAGTTAAAGTCTTCTGGACGCAAACGAATCAGCAGAACGGCGTCTTTTCCAATATCACTTAAGGAGCGGTGGTCTTGACCCGGAAGCATTGCCGGAAGAACTTGAGCAACGGCGCCAACTTCAAGATCTTCAGGTTTAATTGGTCGATCGCCAGGATCGGTAACAAGACGCGTACCGGCCTTCCAACTTGTTTTCAAAAGTGAATCTCCCGGCAGTGGACCTAGGTCTCGCAGCAGAAGCAATGGTGACAAACCAACAAGACCTAGAGACAAACCTAGAGAGCGCTTTATTAATGAACGACGACCAAGCCCGGCTGCCGCTGCACCATCTTTTGCGGTCTTAACAAACTCCTTGCGATCTTCATCGGACGATTTGAATTCATGGCGTTGCACTGTCACTTCGTTATCTGGCATAAGGGTTTTAGCCCAATGAATTGCGCCCATTCCAATAAAGAAAAGCGAAAGCGCTAATCCAAGACCCAAGAAGAGTTGGTGCGCGTTGGTATCTCCCATAATGGGCACGAAAACAAATACATCTTGAGGAATCGCGATGTAGGAAACGATGAAAAGAATGGTTCCAACAGCTGATAGCGAAAAGAGAATAGCAACTTGTCGTTCGGCTTTGGCGGCTTCTTTTGGATCTGAATCTGCTTTGCGATGAACGTGCGCTGGGATACCAGGGTCTTGAATCGCTTCGATTTCGTGTGCCATGTTTTCCTTATCTCGCCTTCATTGCAAGCCAAACTGCAACACCAATTAAAATTCCGATTCCAAGAGTCCATACCAACAAACCTTCAGTTACAGGACCCACACGACCAAGGGATGCTCCACCAAGTGCTGGTTCGGCTTCTGCGGATTTAATCCACTTAATGATTGATAATTTTTCTTCAGGAGTAATGATTTTGTCTGAGAAAACAGGCATTGATTGTGGACCAGTGATCATCGCTTCATAAATATGAACTGGCTCGACACCCATTAACGTCGGCGCATATTTACCTTGGGTAAGAGCACCGCCTTGAGCAGCAAAGTTGTGGCACATTGCGCAGTTGTTTCTAAATAGTTCACCACCCTCGGCAACGCTTCCATCGCGTTCGTAATTGAGCAACTCATCTCCGGGAATCTCTGGACCAGGTGCAAGTGAAGCAACATAAACTGCTAGAGCTGCTACTTGCTCAGGTGTGTAAACAGGCTTTTTGCGCATTGCTTGTGTGCTCATATCTGCCATCGGCATACGACCCGTGCCCACTTGGAAATCAACGGATGCGGCGCCAACTCCAATTAGAGAAGGAGCTATGCCACCACCTTCGGCGTTTAGTCCGTGACACGACGAGCAGCCTTTTAGAAATAATTGTTTTCCTTCTTCAATTGCCGCTGACCTCGCTAAAGCAAGTGCAGAATTATTCGGTGTAGCACTGGCAACAGAAAAGGTTGTTCCAATACCGAGCAAAGCGACTATGAGCAACAACGGTGCTACGGCGCGATGTCTGCGGTACTTAGATAGTCGTTTCACTCGTTTACCTTTCCATGTTTATGAATTACTTAATCAAGTAAATTGCAGAAAATAGTGCGATCCATACAACATCAACGAAGTGCCAGTAGTACGAGACCACGATTGCGGTTGTAGCTTGTGAATGCGTGAATCGTCGAGCTTTAGCCACGCGAAGCAAAACTATGAGAAAGGCAATAAGTCCGCCAGTTACGTGCAAGCCGTGAAAGCCAGTCGCGATATAAAAAATAGAACCATAAGCCGTTGATGAGAGTGTCAAACTTTCACTGACCAGAGCGGCATACTCATAAATTTGTCCAGCAACAAAGAAGGCGCCCATGAGAAAAGTTAGAGAGAACCATTCGCGCATTCCCCATTTGCTGAATTGAAATATGGAACCCGTTCTCTTATTTTGAAAACGTTCGGCCGCAAATACACCGAATTGGCAGGTAACCGACGATAAAACTAGAACAGTTGTGTTAGTAGCAGCGAAAGGAATATTTAATAGGCGTGAAGACTCGGTCCAAATTGAAGGTCCTTGCACCGCGCGCGTTGTGAAATAAATTGCGAACAAGCCAGCGAAGAACATCAGTTCGCTGGAGAGCCAGACAATGGTTCCGACTGCGACCAGATTTGGACGAGAGATTCTGTGGGCCGTAGATGCAGTGGACATGGGGATGATTATTCCTGCATTCGGCTCGGACTTCCACCGCTGAGGACCTTGTTACCCGTGGCATTTTTGCCCTTCTTGGGTGAAACGGGTCACTAGAAATTCTTGCAGTAAAAAAGGGTTCCCAGTCAATAAGATACGGGCATGGATTCAGATCACGGGACAGCGATAAAGAAGAAGCAGATAGCTATCTATTCTGACGATAGTTCTGTGAGGGCCGCTGTAATTCTGGCTTTAGGAAATCGTATTGCCGAAGATCTACCCGAACATGAAGTTATCGAATTTGCTACAGGACCTGCATTGCGTCAATACATAGACCGCAATTCTCTAGACGGAACTTTTAAGATTGACCTTTTCATTCTCGACGGTGAAGCAACACCAGAAGGTGGCCTCGGAGTTGCTCGTCAACTCAAGGATGAAGTTTTTAACTGCCCACCTGTATTAGCTATTACAGGTCGTAAGCAAGATGCGTGGCTTGCAGCGTGGTCAAAAGTTGAGGCATCAGTCGTGCACCCCATAGATCCGTTCACTCTTGCACGAACAGTTGCAGATTTGTTGCGCACCGGCTCTCTTACCTCGGCTTAAATTCACATAGAAAACCACTCATGAATTCGAGTTGGAAATCATCCCTTGCGGCACTTGAATCAGGACTGGATTTAACAAAAACAGAAGCGCAATGGTTAATGCAAGAAATCCTTGAAGGACGCGCAGAGAATTCGGATTTATCCGCGTTCCTAATTGCGCTAAAAAACAAAGGTGAAACGTCAGAAGAAGTTGGCGCATTTGTCACTGAAATGTTTAATCACAGTGCACCCATAAGTATTGCTGAACGCGCAGTTGACACAGTTGGTACGGGTGGCGATGGCGCACACACAATAAACATTTCTACAACAGCTGCAATTATTGCCGCCGCCGCTGGTGCAAGAGTTGTTAAACATGGCAATCGGGCTTCCTCCTCAAAATCTGGAGCAGCTGATTTACTTGAAGCACTCGGTGTAGATATTTCCCTCGACGGAAGTGGTGTTGAAAAAACAGTCCAGCAGCTAGGAATCGGTTTTTGCTTTGCGCAAAAATTTCATCCTGCCATGAAAAATGCCGCCGCAGTTCGCAAAGATTTAGGCGTTCCTACGGTTTTCAATATTTTGGGTCCACTAGCTAATCCGGCCAAACCTCATGCTGCAGCTATCGGTGTCGCAAATGAACGGATGCATTTAGTCATGGCGCAGGTATTAGGTGATAGGGGTGTAGATGGTTTTGTATTTCGGGGCGATGACGGATTAGACGAAATTACTTTGGCAACCACAACTTCTGTTTTATCAATCGGCGGTGGAGCGATTTCAAGTGATCGTATTGAACCGGCAGATTTCGGGTTGAGTTCTGCTCCCATCACAGCTCTTGTTGGGGGAGATTCGCAGGAAAATGCACGTATTACTCGCGCCATTTTTAACGGTGAACTCGGTGCTCCGCGTGATGCAGTATTACTTAATGCCGCCGCAGCAATCGCCGCATTTGAAGGAAAAATCGCAGAAGATATTCATTCGCGGATGCAGTCTGGACTCAAGAGAGCAATCGATGCCATTGATTCTGGCAAAGCCACACGATTGCTAAATGATTGGGCAACACTTACACAAAATCTGGCCACAAAATAATTCACAGCGTATTCTTTCGGATATGGGAACAGAAGGCGCTCCGCTTGGCTACTTAGATGATTTTTCAGCAACTGGAAATGGCGCGACAAAGGAAATCGGAATTCTCTTAGTTCATGGATTTACGGGATCGCCATCGTCTATGCGTCCGTGGGCAGAATTTATGCATCAACAGGGATACACCGTTCGAGTTCCTCGATTGCCTGGTCATGGCACAAAACCCGAAGATCTCAATCAAGTGAAATGGCAAGAATGGCCTCGCAAAATTGAAAGCGAATTGCGTGAACTGCAAAAAACTTGTACAAAAATTTATGTTTTTGGTTTGTCGATGGGTGGAGGATTGACTCTATACACAACCCAGAATCACCAAGAAAAAATCAACGGAATAGTCTTGGTTAATCCGATGATTCACATTCCACTTGTTACACCAACAATCGCTAAAATTGTCTCTAAAATTGTGAAAATGCGTAAAGCTGTTGGAAATGACATTAAAAGAAAGAATGTCACAGAATACGCATATGACGCTAATCCAATAGTTGGAATATATGAGCTAACAAAGATGCTCAAGGCAACTCGTGAACATTTGAACAAAGTAAGCATTCCCACACTTTTATTTCATAGTACCGAAGATCACGTACTGCCAGTATCAAACACGGAAATCATTCTTAAAGGTATTAGCTCAAAGGATAAAGAGCGAGTTGAACTTACGAATAGCTATCACGTGGCCACACTAGATCACGACATGGATATAATTTTTGAAAAATCACTTACTTTTGTGCAAGAACGCTCTTAACCATCTTTACCAATAACTTTTCATCAACTTTCCAATCATTGGATACAGCCACAGTTTTTTTATTGACCTTATACTCCTTGAGATCCGGAGCCATTTTCTTGAGCACCTCAGTATTGAAAGGCGCTATCAAAATATGATTCTTAGCAACGGATGCACCAAAGACGTAGTGCGTTCCTTTGCGAAGCATCGGTTGATTCCAAGCTATAACAAGCTCCAATTCCGGATACTTTATCTTTAAGATTTTAAACACTTTTCTAAGGGTTTTTGCTTGAATTGGGTCAATTGATTTGAAGTAATCGCTGGGTTTTTCAAATTTTCTGGTCGTTGTAGACCCACGGAAAAACATCACCAATGTATTTGCATGCGCTTGTGAAAAACCAAAATTCTCACGCAGATAAGCAATTTGTTCTGGGTATTTCTTTTCCTTGATAGTTGCCATAACTTTGAACCAATACTTCATTGGTTCGCCGTATCTTTTTTCTATAGAAGGGAAATGCGCTTCGCGACTTGGGTCTTTTGCAGGCACGGTCTGATATTAGTCGGGATACCATTGCGGCATGACATGGTTCTTGCTCTCGATTGCCATAGCTGCCGAAATTATGGGCACTCTATTGCTCAAGCGCAGTGATGGATTCACAAAGTTATGGCCATCAATTGGTGTCGTTATCGGATACTTAACTGCCTTTGCGCTTCTATCTCAATCGCTTAAGAAAATAGACGTTGGGATTACATACGCCATCTGGTCTGGATTTGGAATCGTTGGTGCGGCACTAGGCGGTGCGATTTTCTTCGATCAACACCTGACGAAATTAAATCTCATTGGAATGACAATTATTATTGCAGGAGTTGTGATTATGAATGCAGGGGGAGTTAGTCACTAAATGTATATCCCTCGCCATTTTGTAGTTGAAGATCCCATTGCGCAAGAATTTTTAGAAAACCTAAAGAGCGGGCACTTAGTTACCAACACCGCACAAGGAATCCTTTCAACAATGATTCCTATAACTTTTGATAAAACTTCTCGGTCCATAATTGGTCATGTTGCAAGAGCAAATTCCCAGTGGTCTGAAGAAACAAATCAGGAGGCATTATTTATTAGCGCACCTGTGGATTCGTATATCTCACCAAGTTGGTATGCATCAAAACAAGAGCACGGAAGAGTTGTGCCCACGTGGGATTACATGTTGGCTCATGTCTACGGTGACTTGATCATTCACGATGATGTTGATTGGCTCCGAAAAGCAGTTTCGGACCTCACGGATTCATTTGAAGAAAAAAGAGACAATCCATGGAAATTAACAGATGCTCCGGAAGATTATGTGGCAGGTCAATTGCGCGCCATTGTTGGAGTTGAGTTAAAGGTGTCCCGTCTTGAAGTTTCGTTTAAAATGAGTCAAAACAAGACACAAGCAGATTTGGATGGAGTGCTCGCCGGATTACGTGTAGATAATCGCGAAGATGTGGCGACAAAAATTGAAGATTTAAGGCCGATACATAAGAAATAAGTTTTCGGTAGGCGCTACTTGCAGCAAAGATGAGCCTTGGATAAACAATTACATCAAGATTCAATCTCATCATCTGACTCAAAATGATGGCAATATTTCGAGAACCTAAAACCAATTTCGGAAGAATTTACTGCGAGTGATGTAGCGTTACTAAAAAATATCAAAAAAGCCGAAAATTGAAAAAGCGAAATTCGATTAATAAGTCCAAAACCAAATAAATCACTGAGCAAGAATGGCAATAGAACTAAAAAAATCATTACAGATGAGGATGCAAAACTTAATTTCGAATCTAGATTTTTACGCTCAATAAATATGCTTAAACGTTCTGGATTATTTTCGGAATCGACGGGGTTATCAGCTAGCGGGATTACCCGATGCACTTTTCTCCCAAGAGATTCTCCCTTTTGATATCGATTTTTTACGAGAATCAGAATGAATAAGCTGGAGACAATAATATTTGCTGTGAATAACTTTTCACCACTTCTGAGAAGAATAATCGCGAATAGTGCCATCCGGATTCCTACCCCGGCGTATCTGAGAAATGTAAGGAAAAAAAGGTTTTCCGCTAAAATAATTTTTTCGTCATTGTTCGCAAATTGCATCATAGTTTCGGATTGCTCACGCTGAATAGATTTTAGTCGCTGAAGTGAAATATGCTCAGTGGAGAAGTTGAAAAAAAATGTTGCAAATGCCCACAGCAAAATAGCCAAAACAATATTCCGCTCGCCACTGGATGGAAGGATAGGCGCATAATCCTGGGAAGAAGTTAATTGATCGGAATTTCTTCCAAAAATTCCTTGTACTAGTTTAAGGGAATAGCCGTTGAGTAAGGCAGAAAAAAAGCCTGCGCAAGTTCCGAGAAGAATCAGTTTTCTATTTTTCAATATCCATACATGAAGTTTCATACAAATCTTTCTGAGAGATTTCTATGTAGCAATTGCTTGAAATCTAAGATATTTCAAAACCAAGTTTAATTGCGGACTGTTGGAATAAGTCGTCTTCGTTCGAGTCTAATTTGTCTGTAAGAATTCCCAAATCAGTGGCTACACTAAATAGAATAGCATCTTTTTTTCTAATTTCTTCCATAATTTCCAAAGACTCTGCGTTAACGTTTTCAACTTTAAATAAATTTGTTTTTGTAAATTCATTGTCGTTAGGCAATTGGATGTCAGAACGGCTAGAGATTCTTTTAATCGCTTCTTCGGTAGATTTGGTTTGATGAATCCAACTCGCTGACACGATTCGAGGCAGTGAATTCTTCAATTCTTTTTTAATTTCTCGATCAGGCATGGCAAATACCTTTTCTTTCCAGTCACTCATATTCCCAAGTCGTATTTTTCTATCGAGGGGGCCTCGATCTATATTCCTTGATTGTGCAACAGTTGGATTATGGATGTAAAAACCCAAACACGTGTTCGCTCTTTTTGTTTTAATCCAAGAGTTAAAGTCCAGATTTTTCATTTCTTGTTCTTTGAATTTCTGCTTCCGGATTGCAGCGTCAGTAATTATGTGTGGGTTAGCTCCCTTGGAGGCACTTTTCTGCTGTTGCCTAAACATTGAAAGAATTCTTGAACGACTTTCCCTGAATGTTGTAAAACCTTTGTGAGTGTCGGGGAACAAACCTATGTTTGCATGGCCAGCCCAGTAGGGCCAAAAATCCATCGACTGCAGATTTTTGGGTAAAGAATGACTGCTGTGGGGGTAGATATTAAAAGAAGGAATGCCCATGGCATCTGCTAGCGCAATGCGAGCAGATGTTCCTCCAGTTTTCGGAACGTGAAGGTAGAAAACCTTTTGCCCTGCGTAATCTTCCGTTGAAGCTCTTACTAAATCGGGCACGACCATGAGTAAAGACTCCTTGCTATACATGAAGGTGGAAATCGAAGATTCCAAATTGTGTTTTTTAGCGTAGTGGAGCTGAAATCCGAGTATCTCTCTGTGAGTAGGTTTGCGTTTCAGTAGAGAACGATAGATTGATCGCACAGAGTTTGGAGTCGGGATTAAGATATGAACTCCTTCGTGTCACCTAGTTTTAACGCAAAAGAAACAAAATCAGAAGCGTCGCCCAGCTTGCGAATATTTTAGGCTTGAATTGAATATAAGTAAAGTTAAGGTACAATTCATAAAGTGTCCAAACTTGAACTCGTTGAATCTCGACTCAAGTTAATTTTAGATCACTCGCCGATAGCTCGCAATTACGCAAATGGTGGAATTTTAACGTTCATAGAAGATGATAAATTTTCGGCGGACTTCAAGTCAGCGATTATTTTTTTGGCAGTTTATGCCAAGTATCCCGATGAATCAGAACTAAAAAGATTTAAGTCTTTACTGGGCCACAAAACTTCGAAAGAATTTTTGAAGTATGTTTTTAAAAAACAGACATCAAATGACCGGAAAAGAACACTAGTTCCTTCAAATGAAATCTTAGTCGATGTAACTAGGTACTGGCATACAACGGAAATATCTGGGATACCTCGGGTTGTTGAAAATTTGATCACCAGCAGTCCTTTTCAGAATGCTTCTTTAGGTGTATGGACCAGGAAAGTTTTGTCACCAATCAAAATTGAAGAGTCTTCTGGGTTGCATCTTGAAAACAAAGTTTTAGAAGATACTCTGCACGGCAGTAATGTATATGTAAAATTACGCCGCTTTTATCGGAATCGATCAGAAATAATTCAAAAAATAAGAGTTTTAAGCAATTCATTGGTTTTCTTTAACAAAATCAGGATTCACCGCTGGTTATTAGTTTTAAGAAGAATCAATTCACCATCTGAATGTTTAATATTATCTCCGAGACAATTAGTAATTCCGGAAATTCTCGACGAAAGCAATTCGGAAATTATGGCGGTTTGGCTGCAAAATGTAGGTGTAGAAGATACTCGAGCTCTAGTACATGATGTCCTGCCGTTAAGTCATCCCGAATATTTTCCAGAACACTCCGTTTCTGACTTCAAAAAATTTCTACCACTTTTATCAGCTTTTAACGTGTTACATGTTGGTACACCGATATTGGGTAGCGATCTGAGTGAAGCGCTTCATGAATTCCCAAGTGATTTAAGAATAAATGTTCTTCCACTACCAATCACGGCTAACAACGAATTGTCCGCTTCTTTCAATAATTCGAATAAGAGATTCACTTTTATAGGAGGATTTCAGAAAAGAAAAGGACTTGAAAAACTCGTAGATTTCTTTGATGCGATTGATGGTGAAAAAATTGATTTCCAAGTTAACGTGGTTGGCAAAGTTAATCATTTTGGGATCGCTAATGAGGGCGAACTATACAGACGTGTTTCCAAAAAACCTGAAATATTTAACCTAGTTGGATATCTCTCGGACCGCGAATTATTCCGTTTGATTTCTGAATCAGCGGCAGTTCTTTATTTGTCAGAGTTAGAAGGATACGGACTTCCTATCCTGGAGTCTCTGTCTTTGGGTGTTCCGGTGATTGCATTTAATTCGCCAGTTAACAGACATTTTCAATCTCTATACGGTGGTATCCATTTAATTTCCTCGGAGTTTCACCAGAACGATATGGATGTATTAAATGATATTTCAAATTGTGGAGTGTTGTGGCAAAAATTGAAAACTTCAATACGCCTTGAAAATATTCCTCGCCAAATAGATGAATGGGCTTATGAAGTGCTTAAGGCCTAGGTTCAATTTCTGATTGTGATGTGTTGTTGAGTAAGTTGCGTTCAATCAGAATAAGGCCAGGTTGAGTGATGCTCAAAATAGTTGCAGACCAGCTGTCGTCCAAGGTATCGACCAAGTTTGCAACCCCTTTCTCATTACTCCACTCTGGAATTTCATGGAGGTTGTAATTGTTTACTATCACTTTTCCATTTCGAGTAAGTAGCGGCGGTAAGTAGCGCCAAACTTTTTCCCATACCTCGATTGAGTTATCGTGCACATCTACAACTATCAGATCAAATTCTTCCTTGCACTGCATGAGAAAATTTATTGCATCGTCAATAATGACGTTTACGTCAAGGCCCTTTAAATTTATTGTTGCACCTCTGTCCACGTGATCAACAGTCGTAACCGTGTATCCAAGCTCTGCCAAAACACCTGCAATTCGCCCACGCGAAGTTCCTAGATCCAACGCTTTACCGCGGGAACTTGATTTGATAGTGGAGACTAGAAGTTTGATGGTGTCATTTCGCGCTCCATAACCGGGAAAACCCCATTGCCCGATGTCGCCAGATAACCAGCGATACTTATCAACCACATCAACATCTGTTTTGGTCACGATTTTTCCCTCGGAAACTAACCGCTCAAAGTGCGGATTTTTGGTTACAAAGGCTCTCGTAAAGTGATAGCCCCATACGCGGGAGCGTTCATCACTCGGGCCGTAATTTAATTCAGTAGAAGATGGCATTGCAAAGGGAAATTCATTTAGTGGAATTGGGATCGCTTTCTTTTTTTGAAATACAGAGGCAATGACTCCCTGTTCACTTGGGTTTATTCGCCCATTATGGTTTCCTTTTAACGGTTGTAACTCAAGTAATGCGAGAATCTCTTCCATGTAAGTGGATCTCGGTGGCAACGAGATCAAACCTGAATAAAGTCTCGGATGTTCATCCACGAACTCGGAGTATTCTCCGTAGAATTGTTCTTCATTGTTCTCTGTCACCCTGATCGGGTCTTTACCTTTTTTCCACAGATCAAACCACTCTGGCCTGCCAGAGATCAACATGTCGCCGTCTAAAATCCATTCAGGTGCATTAATGCGAACTCTTTCTGGAAACCATTTCCACCACCACCCAAAATCTTCCTTCGGGCAACCCGCCTGGTTGAGAATGTTTGCAAGTTCAGGATTGTCATCTTCTGTAATGGGCCACCATTCGACACTCTGTTCGGCCCACGAAAGAATGTTTCGAGCACGATCAGGGTCAATCCCTTGTGTCACAAGACAGTAGTCAACTTCGTCTCCAAATAATCTCGTTGCTTGGCTAATTGCAGCTCTGGTCACTTCGTCGTCTAGACCATCGCCTTTTATCCATCGAATTACGGGCCGCGCTCCGAGTTGAAATTGTCTAGGCGTTTTCGAGGAGAGGTACTTATCAAGAGCGGCAACCCGCTTTGCTCTCTTGTAATTTCTAGGAATTCTTATCGGTTTAGAATTGAGCAACTTCCACTTTATTTTGACAAGAAGTGGCCTCAATGTTTTCCACAATTGTCTGCACGCGCTCTGTACGGCTGATTTCAAAGTCTTTTATCCTAATTTAGTCATGTAATCTTCAATAGAATCACAAATGAATGTCACTTGATCTGCACTTAAACCTGGGTAGATCGGCAGACTCAGAATTTCCGCAGCCCACGATTTCGCTGCTGGGTATTCTCCCGAAGTTGTCCAAGGGCCTTCGAGAGAATCCAACGTCTTCTCCCAATGAATTTTTGTTTCCACACCCATTGTTAAAAGATGTTTTCGGAGTGATTCACGTGACTTGGTTCTAATCGCGTAGATGTGATTGAAAGACTCTCCTCCTAGGGTTATTCCAAAATCTGATAACCGTGAATCATATTGATTGGCGATTTCTTGTCGCTGAGCAAGCCACCGCGGAAGTTGTTTTAATTTAATTCTTAAAATGGCAGCTTGAATTTCGTCTACACGTGAGGTTATCTGTCGTGAATGACGCATTTGATCATCTCGACCGCAAATCTCAATCATTGTTTTGGCAAGATTCTCATCATTTGTTGTTACTGCGCCTGCGTCACCTAGTGCGCCTAAAGATTTTGTTGGATAAAAACTCCAAGCGGCAGTTGACTCCTTGGGCGGATTCCAACCATGGGCATGAGCAGCATCGTATAAAACGGAGTTCTTCGAGTTTACATCTGGAACTCGACCGAAAAGTAAAACTGGAACAGAATTCGTTACCCCTTCTGGAATTCTTCCATCGCTCTCTACATCGCAAATATGAACATCGGCTCCACCTAGTGCCAGGCCGATGCCACTTAAGGGCAAGGTATTAGATTGGAGTTGAGCACTTGCTAACTCGAGAGATTTAGCAGCGATGGTCAGAGCATCAGTTCCGCTGTTACAGGCAACTGCATATTTCTGTCCGCAAAATTCTGCCCACTCTTCTTCGAAAGCCTTTGTCTGAGCGCCTCGCAAATAGGAAGACTGTTTCATGCAATCTGTGACGGCAGAATTAATCTGCGAAAGAAGCGGGTCATTCATGGGTTGCAAATTCACGTAAGGGATCATGTTTTCACCCTCCAATTTCTGTTCAGCAGATTGGTGTTGGACTGACCCATAGTTGATCGGTAAAGCCAAAAAAACGTGGACGATACTGGGTTTGATGTCTTTTTTTCCGAAGAATTCTAAATGTCAATCTCTTGAATCCTACGATACTTCAAAACCAAGATTAGATGCGGACTGATGGAATAAGTCGTCTTCGTTACTGTCTAATTTGTCAGTCAGAATTCCCAAGTCAGTTGCCATGCTAAATAAAATAGCATCTCTTCTTCTAATTTCTTCCAAAATCTCCATAGACTCTGCGTCAATGTTTTCAATTTTAAAATATTCTGTTTTCCTAAATTCATTTGCTTGAGGCAAATGGATATCAGAACGGCAAAAGATTCTTTTAATCGCTTCTTCGGTAGATTTAGATTGATGAATCCAGCTCGCTGAGATGATTCGAGGCAGTGAATTCTTCAATTCTTTTTTTATTTCTCGATCAGGCATGGCAAATACTTTTTCTCTCCAGTCATTCATATTCCCATGTTGTTTTTTCCTTTCGAGGGAATTTCGATCCACACTCCTTTTTTGAGCAATAGTTGGGTTATGAATGTAAAAACCCAAACACGTAATGTTTTTTCTTTTTTTTATCCATGAGTTAAAGTCCAGATTTTTCATTTCTTTTTCTTTGAATCTCTGTTTCTGGCTTGCTTCCTCAGTAATCATTTGCGGGTTTGCTCCGCTTGAGGCAAGTCGTTGCTGGTGCCTAAACATTGAAAGAATTCTGGAACGACTTTCCCTGAATGTTGTGAGACCTTTGTGCGTGTCGGGGAACAAGCCAATGTTGGCATGGCCTGCCCAGTAAGGCCAAAAATCCATCGATTGCAGATTTTTGGGTAACTCGTGGTGATTGTGGGCGCTGATGTTAAAAGCACGAAATCCCATGGCGTCTGAAAGCGCAATGCGAACAGATGTTCCCCCGGTTTTCGGAATGTGAAGGTAGAAAACCTTTTGTCCCGCGTAATCTTTCGCTGAAGTTCTGTTAAAATCAGACACGATCATGAGTAAAGATTTTTTTCATTCATGGGTTGCAAATCCACGTAAGGGATCATGTTTTCACCCTCCAATTTCTGTTAAGCACATTGGTGTTGCGCTTACCCATAGTTGATCGGTAAAGCTAAAAAAACGTGGACGATACTGGGATCGAACCAGTGACCCCCACAATGTCAATGTGGTGCTCTACCGCTGAGCCAATCGTCCTGAGGTAGGTGAACTATACAACAACCAAATTAGCGACCGAAATCGTCCTCGATACGCTCAATATCATCTTCGCCAAAGTACGTTCCGGTTTGTACTTCGATAAAGATAACTTCTTCGGTTCCGACATTTGCTATTCGATGCAGTTGCCCAATTTCTATTGAGAAAGATTTACCGGGCGATAGCTGTGAAACTTTTCCTTCAAGTGTTACCTCGGCATTGCCTTGAATGATGAACCAATGTTCAGCGCGTTTTTGATGACGTTGGTATGACAGCCGTTTTCCTGGGAGAAGGTAAACACATTTAGTTTTACTAATTGCACTTTCCTGCAAAATTTCGTAGTGACCCCATGGTCGTTGTGATTCATCGAATGCACTCATTGTTGAAGTCTTTCATTTTCGCTAGTCACAGGACATCTTTTTGTAATAATGGAGGTGGAAACGGGATTTGAACCCGTGTAGAGGGATTTGCAGTCCCTTGCCTCGCCTCTCGGCCATTCCACCATAGAAATACCGCCACTCGTATCTGTCACCTTCGTAACGAAATAGAAGTGGCGGTGAATCAGAGCGGACGACCGGGTTCGAACCGGCGACCTGAACCTTGGCAAGGTTCCGCGCTACCAACTGCGCTACGTCCGCGTATTGCAGAGCAAAATCTATCGTATGAGTGCGCAAGAGCCAAAGTGAGGTAGCAACGACTAAGTTGTCCGCATGAACGCTGGGGTAGAGCCGATCTTCTGGATGGGCAAACGCTATGCAAGAGGTTTGCAACGAGTAACGCATGACCCCAGCGAAATAACCAATGATGGTTTTTGGGCTATTTCTATTTCATTTGAAGGTGAATGGACTTGTGCCAATTTCGCGCAAGTAGTTGAGTCTGAATTTCCACCAGTGCAATCAGAGTTTGTTACTTCTCAATTTCATTCGACGATGGATAATCGGACCTATATCTCTTATGTAAAGGCAATTCAAGAAGATATTTCCAATGGGTGGGTTTATCAAGTAAATGCATGTCGCGTGCTAAGCGCTTCGGTAGATATAGATTTTTCGCTAGCAGGTTTGTTTGCGTCAATATTGCAGAACAATCCAGCACCATATGCCAGTTACTTACGAATTCCGGGTCTAGAACTTGCCTCAGCATCTCCCGAACTTTTTCTTAGGCGAAATGGCAACACAGTTACATCATCTCCGATAAAAGGTACTCGCCGCACAGGGGGTGCAGAGTTTGGCAGCAAGGACACTGCAGAAAATGTCATGATCGTTGATTTGATTAGAAATGATTTAGGACAGATTTGTAAGGATGGGTCCATTGATGTGCCACGTTTGCTCGGGGTTGAACACCATCCCGGAATTGATCATCTTGTTTCTGATGTAACCGGCGAACTAAAAGAGAATTTAACGTGGCGCGAGATTATTGAACCATTACTTGCACCCGGGTCCGTCAGTGGAGCCCCTAAATCATCTGCTGTGAGAATCATTGCGGAGCACGAACAGCAGCGCGGAATTTACTGTGGCGCGATTGGCTGGATAGAAGGTGATGCTTGCGAATTGGCAGTTGCAATCAGAACTTTCTGGAAAGAAAAAGACATTATCAAATTCGGTACTGGCGCTGGAATAACCTGGGAAAGTGATGCGCAATCTGAGTGGGAAGAAACAGAGTTAAAAGCAGATCGACTAATCAAGATTGCATCAGGAATAATCACATGAAGATTTGGTTCAATGATTCTTTAGTTGAATCCAGTGCACATGAATTTGGTGAGGATAATTGGCCACATGGTTTTGGTGTTTTTGAAACTATTAAAACTGTTGACTCGGTGCCTTACGCACTTAATCGTCATATGAGACGAGCACTTGATGGAGGTGCGCGTGTAGGTGTTCAAATACCGGGTGAAGAGCGAATACGCATGGCTATAGATCACCTATTGACCGAAGTTAAACATTCAGTTGGACGATTGCGACTGCTCTTCAAGCAAGATGGCACATTCATTGCAACACACGATGCCTATGAAGAGCTGACCCATAATTTGAAACTTTGTACCTATCCAGTACCAATAGATATCAAGGGCGTACCTTCGAAAACATTTCCATACACTTCTAGATTGGAAATTTTAAACGCCGTAAAGCAACAAGGCTGCGACGAAGCAATTGTTATCAATAGCAAGCACGAAATTTGCGAAGGTGCGGTTTCAAATTTGATTTTTCTCATAGATGGCATTTGGGTCACGCCACCAATTATCCAAGGTGTTTT
>Ga0114967_10000312_pt1 | contig 41144 bp, 34 predicted proteins | sample M_130628_MF_Meta_FD_92639 | JGI IMG/M metagenome (GOLD analysis project Ga0114967, IMG submission 92639) | Freshwater microbial communities from Lake Montjoie, Canada to study carbon cycling - M_130628_MF_MetaG | ecosystem: Environmental > Aquatic > Freshwater > Lake | place: Lake Montjoie... | reverse complement strand
GTCAAAAGTACCGGTAAATGGTTTAGCAATAAAGATTTTATCATTTAGTTTTGCTAAAACATCATTTACATATTTTAATCTATTTTCCAAAATAACTTCATTACGTAAGTCTTTTCCGTTAGAACATAAACAATCAAATCCCATGAACAAATATCTTTTCTTAGCTATCAAATGAATTAACTCGCCTTCAATAACTGTTCCATTGTAACCCTTAATTTTTTTCTCTAATTTCTTAACATGTAAGTTATTAGAAATCAAATAAACACTTTCATCATTAACAAATAATTGATATTTTTCTCCATCGGCTTTATCTGTAACACTATATTTGTTTGGAATTTTATCTACCACATGAGTAACCTCTGCCGAAATAGGTTGCATTGAATATAAATTAGTAGATGATTCAGAACTTAATCCATATACTATTTTCTTATAATTATCAAGCACCATTTTCGTTTCTTCCTTACTAATTAATTCATTGGTTCCATCTAGTACTTTCTTTAATATTTCCATTTCTGATAATATCATATTAAAAGATTTTTCAGAAGGTTTATCAGACATATAATCAATTTCTAATTCATAAGTTTTATTAACTGTTTGTAAATCATTTGGATTACTTGCAGATTTAATTACAGTTAAATCTATTCTGATTTTTTCCTTTTCCTCATCTAATAAAAATAAACTTATTCTTTGTTTATATCTGTAAAATATCTTATCACAATCAGTAATTGGAATATTAGTTAATTCTTTTAACTTATTTTCCTTCAAAGGCTCCTCTGTAGACTTTCTAATTCTTATATCATAAGAGTCCAAATCAATAACATTTTTACTATCTTTTATTTTATTAATAAATTTAACATTTTCGTCTTTCAAAAATTGAGTTACTAAAATAGAAAATATAATGTGATTTCTTCTAGTGTGAACTAGATTTAAGATTTGATTAATCATAGTATTACCATTCACAGTAATTCTGTAAACACTTAGATTATCATAATTATAACCGATATCTAAAGTAGTTTCATTTATTAATCTTAACCCATCTCTATCACTCCTGTAACGAATATATTTTAATGCATCCATAAATTTAATCAATGATAACTTATTATCAGATTTATAATTATTGAAAATAATTTCAAATTCGTCATTCTCTGATAATTTGTTAAAAATATTTTTCACCTGCGTTAGTGTGTTTGTAGATAACATTATATTTATTAAGATTATATTTCCTTATAGTGAATTAATATATAATTCAATTTTTAATTCTAAATTTTTTTCTAAAAGAAATTAATGATTTCATATCAAGAATATATAAATTTGTTAAATCATAAAAATTTACATTTATTTGATTTTCAAAAGAGGATCAGTTATTTTAGATTAAAAAACTTATATAATAACCAAACAGGTGCTGGAGAAGAAAATTCCTCAAAAGACTTTAAAAAATTAGATACCCATAATCTTCAAAAGTTAGTAGTATTTTTAAACTATAATAATTTAAACTCTGCTAAAAATATTATAAATTTATTTTGTTAGTTTATGAATAATTATAAAGTTTATAATAATAATGGACATTTCTAATTATTATTATAAAATACTTGACCTAAATAATAATGCAACTAAACAAGATATAATTAATGCATATACAGCAAAAATTAAAAAATATTCAGGCTTACCTTTTTTAGATGTAAATCAAGAAGCAGAAGTAAAAGAATTAAAGAAAGCTCACGCTGTATTAACTAACACCGAATTAAGAAATATTTATGATACTTATAATTTAAGCAAAACTAAAGAATCAAATGAAACTAAATATTCTAAAAGATCTAAATTGGATACGGAATTATTAAGCAATAGAATTTTTCAAATGGCCGGAATAAGTAATCCTCCTCAAAAGAATTATGATATTGATAGAACATTCTTTTCATCTAATTCTTTTGATAATAATTATGAATCATTATGAAAAATTTCAAATTCTAAATCTGGATTTTCTGATAAACTTTTATTGACTGATTGTAATCTTTTTTCAATTGGATTACCCTTAAACTTTCTAGAATGGATTTGTATTTTTTTTTCAATAGACATTGCTCTACTTTTATCTAAACCAATTTTACTTTTAATCCATCCATAAAAACTCCAAGTTCCTTCTCCTCTTTTTGCAGTAGTATATTTAGCACCACCAACTAATTCACCATTGTGTTGTCTGAGTCTTCTAGTTGGATTATTAGTCATTCCAACATAAGTGCAAGTGTTACAGTTATTAAATAAAATGTAAATAATATAATCATTTGACATAATTATATTATAATATATATTAGTTTTTAAATTAAAAAAATTATTGAGAAGAGTAGATCTTGTTTCCGTTATCTGGCTTCTTCTTGTCGTTACGGAATGGGTAGAAAGTCAAGTTGAGATTTCCGACTGTGCAGTTCTTGATATCACTGGACTCGTCCAAAATCTTATCCATAGCCTTCTTAGTGTCAACAGTTAGCTTGGCACAACCGATGTACTTATCTTGCTTGCGATACAACTTGAAAAAAGGAACATTACCGTTAATCTTCTCCTTTACATAACCGGTAATCTTATCCTTGCACTCTTGGTAATCGCTAGAATCAGTCAATCCAGAAACCTTTACAAAGAGGTTGTAAAATCCGTATTTCTCCAACAACTTATTATTTAGCTTCAAAGTATCAAAAGCATTCTTTGCATTCTCGAGATTATCAAACTCAAGAAAATAACCATTGCTCTTGTTCTTGTTGGCTTGAGTCAGTCCTTTCAAATTCTTAAAAACAGACTCATTAATTGAAGAGTTATCAGCTGGGGACAATATAATAGTCAAACTGGGCTTCTTCTCGTCCTCTGGTACAACTGCAGGTGCAGTTGCAGGTGCGACATTCTTAACTTCAACATTGACGTTTTCAACCTCAATCGTCTTTGGCTTATCAGTATTCTTTTCAGTATTCTTCTTTGGGGGCATTAAAATATATAATCTTGTAGTCTTTAAATAAATATTTAATCAATTTTTCCCAGTTTAAAGTATCAATTACTAATTTCTCTTCCAAATCTATTTAATAACTCCCCTAAACACTTATACTTATTCAAGTTAAAACTCTTAAAGTCACTCAACTCATTATTTTTAGAATGGTATATTTTATTATTATCATACAAGTGTTTATAAGCTACATATTTGAAACAAATTTCAAAAAATTCTCGAAAGTAGGTTATCTTTAATAGATTATTAATTTCTTTATCAACTAACGTTAACATATAATAATTATAAATTTCATTTAATATATAAGCTTTCTCTTCATTTTTAATAAAAGATATATTATTAGAATAGACTAGATTCTTTACTTTATTAATCTCGTGATCAGGTAATCTTTTGTATTGAAAGACTAGTTTAGTGATTTCTGGTATAACTTTGGTATATACTTTTGATTTATTTAAGAATTTTCTAATTAATTCAGGTAAAAACAAAACATCGTATAACGAATATCTTAACACATCATTAGACATTTTATGTATGTCAATAGTAATTAAATAAATAGGACCAGTTTTTTCTTCAATAGATTCTAAATCTTTAAACTTTTGAGCAGTAATAATTTTATATTCTTCTAATAAATAATAAATAGAACATTTAACAATATTGCTATTTGTTTCAATATGTCCATATTCACATAAATATTTAGTATCTAATAAATTAGAACAAAAGTTTTCTATATTCTCTTTTGTTTTTAACACTTGGTCAAACAAATAAGGAATATCTAAAGATTCTCCACCGTGTAAAATTTTTATAATATATTTATCAGTTAATAATTTTATTAATACATTAGTTTGTTCTTTACTTAATTCAGGAGGATAAAATACAAAGATTTGTCCAGTGTTATTATTATCTATTTCTAAATTAATTTGAAATAAAGCAACATCTCTTTCTTTTTTTCTTACACGATTAAATTCAAAATCGCAGCCAATATAATGTCTAACATTAGTATTTTTATTTTGATTATTTATAAAGTTATTAAAGAAAGTAATCATTATTTTTATCTTTTCTGAATTATCACAGGATAAAATATTATAAGTTTTATTATTTAAACCTGGATAGAATTCATCTTTACCATAAAGTATCATTTACTATAGACCAGAAAATAGTTCAATCATTTCATTTCGAATAGTATTTAAATTATCCCTATTCAACTTTGCTTTCTTAAGCATCTCCTCTATTGTTGCACTTTTTTGCTTGGATTGTCCTAAAATATTTATATCACCAGAATATTTAGTAATTTTATTATCTATTTTTGTTAACCACTTTCCCGTGGTTTCAATAATTTCATCTTTCTTCATCTTAAAATGTGTTTTAATAACCTCTTCCATTGTTTCAGGAGGATTCTTAATCATATCAACGATTCCCCACCTAATAGATTCTGGATAAAGATGCTCATTATAATCTTGACTATTTCTTATTCCATCTGGAGTATGTCTAGACTTTTCATAGCCAGGTTCATTAAAATATGGTTCATCCATTCCTAAAATTTGTGCTTGAACCGAACAAATCACTTGATACATTGTAGAGAGTAAAGGATTCCAAGATTCAGATTCATCACCACTCCAAGTTCCCAAAGCAGACAAACAAACCTTACCCTCCTTATATAAATTAGGATTAAACCTAACTGTATCCTTTCCAGTAGTATGAAGCAGTACCTTTGGATATGTGTTTGGATAATTTTCAGGATAGGACGCGTGAAATTCCATTATCATATTTTCGTAAGGAGTATCTTTTGGTCCAGTAATCCAAAAACTAAAAAGATTCAAATTCTTTTGAGAAATTCGAACAAATATAGTTGACCCCCAATTTACCGGTAAATTCTTTCTAAAGTTTGTAATCTCTAGCATTACCTTCTTAGTTGCCGTAGGATTTAATTTAATATTAAGTTCATTTAAATATCGGTGATGCTTTGGAATTTCAAAGGTTCCAAATTGTTTTGTCTTCATAAACTCTTCATATTCCTTTTGAATACTATCAGAAATAACTATAGTCTTAAGAAGAGTATTTATAGTTTTGCTCTTATAACTTTCAGCAACTGATATAATTTTAGATTGAAGCTCAGTTGAACTGTCTGCTATCTTCAAAGTTTTTATAAATCCTAATTCATCAACAATACTAGTAAAAGCACCACTAATATTATTAATAAAATTCTGAAGTTTATCAGTTAATGCAAACGTAATTATGCATTCTAGCATTTTTAAAATTTCTTCATATAATTTTTCGTTCTTACCCAATTCCATCAAAGTTAAACCAGAAATTTGTCTAATTAAAAAGGAAGGTAAAATAGAATCGGAAATGGTATCAAAATTTGATTTAGTAGTAATTTTCTTACTAATAAAAGAGGGTAATATTGAATCTGTAATAGTGTTAAAAATAGATTTACTACTAATACTTTTATAAATACTTGATAATATATTTAATAGCTTTTCACTAATATTCTCTTGCTTTTTCAAAAGTTCAGCAACATTAATAGACTTTAGACCAGTGTGTCCATAACCTGTTCCTGCACTCCAATATTTACTATTGGAACCGTGTGTTAATTGTTTATTAACTTTTGGTAATTCAATCTTAATTAATTCTTCAGAATTAGCTTCATTAGTAAATAGAGCCAAACTATACAATAATGATTCTAAATTCAAGTCAGTACTTTCCTTTACAACAATATAATCTTGAATAATAGGTTCTAACTTATCAGCTAGCTCTGTAATAATCCATTCTAAACTAGTAGTTGGAATCCAGTTCTCGCTCTTCAAAATCTTCAGATTCATCAAACTAGATGCTAGTGGCAATGTTACAAAAGGCTTGATAAATTCAAATTTTGGAGGAATAAAAGGATACACCTTTGGTTCAATTGTAATTTTAATTTCAGTAGGAGTTTTAAGATTTAATTTCAAAGAAAGCTCATAAATATTATTATTGATTGGTTCAATATAATGTTTATACTTTGTATTTTCATTAATAGCTTTAATTTCATTCTTTACAATTTGAAAGATTTGATTAGTATTGAACAATAAATCTTTTGGAAACACTGACAAATCATAAACATTCTTCAACTCTCTGAACTTTTTAGAGTGATTCTCCAAATCATCGTAATTTAATAGCACCTTTGAAAAAGTATTTATCTTTTCATAAATATGCCATCTATCTGGTATAGATTTAATAGTTTTCTCTTCCTTATTCTTATAAGCAATCAGTTTATTAAAAATATAGTTTATACTTTTTATTTCTGTATTGAGAAATAATAAATTTAAATTAGGTGAGTCACAATAACAGAAAATATCCAGATCAGTTATTATCTTAACAGTATCTAAATCTATTAGATATTTATCTTCTTCGATTGATAAAGATTTTAACTTAAAATTGGAATTTTTGATTATCTCTCTTATTTCGTTTGCGTGATTAGAAATTTCCATTATTATATTAGTTAATAAATTAAGACAATAAAATACAATTTTTTTTAAATATACCAACTAATCCACTTATATAAATATCTTCAAAGGTTGATTTTGATACTCTATTTTCTAAATCAGATATATCACTTATGTAACAAGCTAATTTATAAGAATCAATAGATTTATATACATTTATGTCAGATAACAAATAAGCTATAATCTCTTTAACTACTAATGATAATGAATATCCATTAATTCTAATTAAGTTATCAAGTTTTTTAATTACAAAATTAAAATCAATACTATCATCTAATAAGTTTTCCAATAATTCTTTAACTTCTGTTAAAGAAGGAATTCCCGCTAATTTATAACAATTATTTAATGTTAAATGAGATGCCTGAAGCGCCAAAGACTGTAAAAAATTAATACTTTTTCTTAAATCGCCCTTTGATAATAAACTGATAATATTAAGCACCGTAGCTTCACAACTTAATTTTTCATTATCACATATATACTTTAATCTATTTTCAATATGAATAGAACTAATAGGACTAAATCTTAACATTTTACATCTGCTTCTGATAGCAGGAATAATTTTATTTTCATAATTACAAATTAAACAAAATCTAGTTGTTTCTGAATATTTCTCTATAATTCTTCTTAATGCAAATTGTGCATCAAAAGTCATTGAATCAGCTTCATCTAAAATAATTAGTTTAACTCCTTTACAAAACATATTTTTCTTTTCTGCAAAACATTTAATATCTTCTCTTACAGAATTAATTCCTCTATCATCTGATGCATCTAATTTCATTAACATTAAATTTTTTTGATTACCATAAAGTTCATTAGCTATAGCTAAAATTAAGGAAGTTTTTCCCGTTCCAGGAGTTCCGTGAAATAATAAATGCGGTAACGAACCTCCTTCTAACATTTTTTTTATGGTTTCAATATTTTGTGCGTGACTAATAATTCCATCTATACTATTTGGTCTATATTTTTCAACCCAAGGTAAATATTCCATAATTACTTAAATAATCCTTTTTTCTTTAATTACTATTTATAATCTTACTAAAGTCATATGCCAATCTCATAAATTCAATTAATTCATCACCTCCTTTGATTAGGTTATAATCAATTTCAGTTAATTTAATACTTAGCAAAGATTTTACTTTTGATGAAAAGTTTGGATTGGCTTTTATATAATTATGAAAGTGAAGAATTTGATTGACTAAACTAAAACCATTATTATTTAGTTCACTTATAATTTCATCAATAATTGGTGAATCTTTATTAATAATAGCATTACATAATTGGTCAAATTTATCTTTAGGAATTACTCCTGATATTTCATTTAAAATTTCTTGATTTAATACATTTCCAAAAGTATTATAACACTTTTGTAAAAAGTTAATAGCTTTTCTTAAATCCCCTCTACAATTTCTAACAATTTGAATTAAAAAAGATTCAGGACAATCAAACTTTTCTTGAGCACATATATCCTTTAACTTTTTAATTATTTCTTCTTCTTGAATTGGTTTAAATCTAAATAGCATACATCTAGAATCAATTGGGTCAATTATTTTATTATGGTAATTACAAATAATACAAAATCTAGTTAATTTAGAATACTCTTCCATAATTCTTCTCAAAGCACATTGTGAATCAGGTGTCATATTGTCAGCTTCATCTAAAATAATAATTTTCCAAGGAGGAATATCGTCTTTATAATTAATTGATTTCTTTGCATATTTTTTAATTTTATCTCTTACTACATTAATGCCTCTTTCATCCGAAGCATTTAATTCAATAACTCTATCATAATAATTTTCTTCTCCAAATAATTCTTTTGCAAGTGCTAATATTGTTGATGTTTTACCACAACCAGAAGGTCCAAAAAACATCAAATGAGGTAAGTTCTTAGTTATTAATGTTTTCTTCAAAGGTTCAATAACATCTTCTTGTGCAGTAATATCATTTAATGTTTTAGGTCTATATTTTTCAACCCAAGAATTAAACTTGTCATAGTCCATTTATAATAAATAAATGAATGGTCTTTAAAGATATTTTTGCATTTTTGGAAATTTAGAGAAAATTTCTTTGAAATTTTTAAGATTAAAATTTATTGATTCTTTTGCAAATTTCTTTAATGCAGGAACCGTTGTATCTTTAATATGAGAAATTCCTATTTTATCTTCTTTTATATCTGAATGCCAAATTGATGCAAATCCTTGTAACAATGTTGTTAAATTCCACGCTGCAGCAACCCAATGGTCTTGGTGAAATCCGGATGTAGTTAAACATATTTTTTTATTAACTTCAAATCTTCCATTGGGTGTAAACATTATATAATCTGGTGCTGAAAGTGGGTAAGCAGGATTATGAAGAATCTTTCCAATGTAAACACCACCTTGATAGGGAGTTCCATCAACTCCAATGAGAGCAAAATATACTTCTAATATATTATCAGGATTAGGATATACGTCAAAGAGTAGAGTACTTGATTTATCATCTTCAATGTATTTCAAATAATCATTATTAATTCTTTTAATTGTTAACTTACTTATTTTATCCATTAATTAATATTAAATAGAATAATAATTTTATTAATCAATTTTTTATCTAAATTATTAATAATGAGAATAAATACAATTGATAATTTAAGAGGAATTGCATTTATATTAATGGTATTTCAACATATATTTTATTTTTATGATGTATCTATGAATTATACAACTTCATATTCATTAATCAATTTTATAGATCTATCAGGCTTAATTTCACGCACATTATTTATTTTATTGGCAGGTTATATGATTGGATATAAAGAAACCAGTATAGAAAAAAGAGCAAAACGGTCAGGTGAAATATTACTTCATGCAATGTTACTTACAATGTTAACTTATTTTTTATATCCAGATTATTTTATTAGGTTTGGTATCTTACACTTTTTAGCAGTAGGAACATTATTAATTTCTTTTGTAGCACCTTACAAAATAGTAACTATTATAGCATTACTAATTATTTTATTAATAAAAGTTCCTAGTTTAAATCCATTTTTCGATTTAATAATTGGTACAGGAACACCAAGTAACAGTATGGATTATTTTCCATTAAAAACTTGGCTTCCTGTGTTATTAATTGGTTTAATAATTGGTCAAAATCTAGATGTAAATAAATTAGGTTTATTAGATTTTAATAATTTAATAACTGATATTGGTAAAAATAGTTTAAATTTATATACAACACACGTAATAATACTTTTAGTTTTCTACAAATTATTAAATAAAAATAAAATCTAAAACTAATTATAATGACAAATTTATGGTATAATAATCCTGCAATATTATTTCAAGATATGAATGAATTTTTTCCTACTAATGATTTAGATAGAATTCAAAAAGTAAATGCTATAGCAAGATTAGCTATGTATTATTTAATTCTAATATCAGTTTTAAATTTAGGTACTAATTGGTATTCTATTAGTGTAGTTTTATTAGTAGTATCATTTTTATTAGGATATTATGAAAATTTTGAAACTGTCACAAGTTTAGATTCAAATTGTACTAAACCAACTCATAATAATCCTTTTATGAATTTTACTTTAGCAGATTATATTAATAATACAGATAAGCCAGCTTCCTGTCCTTATGATAGAGTCAAAAATAAAATGAGAAAAGAATTTAGAAAAGATATTGTTCCTGATCCAGCTGACTTGTGGGGGCAAAATATTTCAGATAGGCAATTTTTTACAATGCCTTGGACAACTGTAGTAAATAATCAAACCGCTTTAGGAAAATGGTTATATGGTAATGCAGGAGAATGTAAAAATTTAGGATTAAATTGTGATAAAAATCTTGATAATAGATATCAACAATCAAGATACAATATGCAATACTAATATATTTAAAAGAATATATTAATATTATTATAATGAGTCATAAAACTGTTTGTTTGAATATGATTGTAAAAAACGAAGCACATATTATTGAAGGTACGTTAAAACATTTAGCGATGTATATAAAATTTGATCATTGGGTAATTTGTGATACTGGTTCAACTGATGATACTATTGCAATTATTAAAAGATTTTTTGCAGAAAGAAATATTCCAGGTAGTATTCATGAAACACCTTGGAAAGATTTTGCATTTAATAGAACTGATGCTTTTAATCAAGCTTATAATTTAACTGATTATGTTTTTGTTTGGGATGCTGATGATTTTATTGAAGGCAATTTTAAATTACCAACTAATTTAACTGCAGATTGGTATAAGTTTACATTTGGTAATTCATCTGGATTTCGTTATTCTAGATGTCAATTATTTAATAATAGGAAAAAATGGAAATATGTAGGAGTCTTACATGAATATCCAGTAAGTGCAGAAGTAGATGGTTCTGGGCCGGCAGAAGATCACATTGGTGATTATTATTTTGTTTCAGGCAGAGCAGGAAGTCGTAATAAAGATCCTAATAAATATTTAAATGATGCATTGATATTAGAAAAAGCATATCAAGAAGCAATAGATACTAATGACCCAATTCACATTAGATATGCATTTTATTGCGCACAAAGTTATAATTCTTGTAATGAGAGAGAAAAGGCAATAGACTGGTATAAGAAAACCTTAACTTTAAATAATTGGGCTCAAGAAAAGTATATTTGTTGTATGGAAATTTATGATTTATACGAAGCTTTAAATAGACCAGTTGAAGGCCTTTATTATTTAGTTGAATCATACAAATATGATAATCAACGTGTTGAATGTTTTTATCGTTTAATTAAATATTATTGTATAAATGGTCTTCCACAAATTTCAAATTTGTATTATAACGGAATTAAAGATTATTTTGAAAATTTATACAAACATGATAAACAGGCAGAAAAATTATTTGTTAAAAATAATGAAGCTGTTTTCTTTTTACCTTATTATATGATTATTGTTGGGGATAAAATAAAACAACACAATATATGTGCAAAAATGTATGAAATTATTTTTCATTATCAATTTACAGGTATTCCACAGTGGTGGATTAATAATTTATTTTTTAATATTCAGTTTTGTATAAATGAGTTACCATTAACAGATATTTTCATTAATAATATGTTTTCATATATTGAAAAATTAAAAAATTGTAATATACATCTTGATAATACTCATACTAAAATTATTACAAGAATTGTAGATAGATTTAGACCAGTGTTTTCAAGAGAGAATATTATAAACATACCTAAAAATAATGAAAAGATAACAACAATGTTAACCATTACAACTTGTAAAAGATTGGATTTATTTAATCAAACGGTAAATTCATTATTGAATCATTGGCAAGATTTAAACCAAGTTGATTATTTTTTGGTGGTAGATGATAATTCAAGTGAAGAAGATAGAAAGAAAATGAAAGATTTATATCCCTTTTTTAATTTTTATATGAAAACTCCAGAAGAAAAGGGTCATCGCGAAAGTATGAATATTATTTGGAATAAATTAAATGAATTAAAACCCACTTATTGGATTCAAATGGAAGATGATTGGTTATATTTTCAAAAAGGTAACTACGTTACTCATGCTATTAATTTATTAAATAAATATGAAGCTATGAAAATTAATCAAATTGTTTTTAATAGAAATTATGGATTGATGTTTTCTGATTTGGAAAGAGTTGGTGGAATAAACTTGGGAAATGAATTAATTTTACACGAGAAAAAAGAAGGTTTAGTAGGTAAAAACTGTGGATATTGGCCACATTATTCATTACAACCGTCAATAAGTAAAGTTAGTGTAATTTTAGAATTAGGAAATTATGATTCTCCGAATAAATTCTTTGAAAGAGATTACGCTGATAAATATTTTGCAAAAGGTTATAGAACAGCTTTTTTTCCATCAATATATAGTTTACATATTGGTAAACAACATTGGGAAAAAGATGGTAAAAATGCATATGCATTAAATGAAACAGCTCAGTTTAATAATATTAATAATAATATGGAAGGATATTCTAATGTTTTTAATAAATCTATTAATTTATATAAAAATGTAACTAACAAACAAGAATTATTTTCTTCATTTCGTAAAACTACAGATATTTTTGGATTTATTGACAATGGGGACCTTCCTCCTGATTCGGAAGCAGTATCAAAAGCTTTATCATTTGATTCAAAATTATATGAAACCTATACTGCAAATTTAAAACAACGTAAGATAGTAGGTTATGGAAACCAATTACCAAAGTTTGGTATGTATAGTAATTTAGATAGTCGTCATATTATGTTATCTATATTTTTATTTAATAATCTGCCAAAAGTACCAGAAACAGTTGTTGAAATCGGAGGTGGGTTTGGAAATTGGTTTTATTTAAATCAAATACATAATTTTAATAAATGGACTATTATTGATTTACCTCATTTGTTAGAATTACAACAATGGTATTTGAAAGAATTAGAAGTTGATACATCTAGATTTAATAGTATGTCTGCTAATGATTATCAAATAAATGAACCTATTGATTTAGTAATTGGAGTTCATAGTCTAAGTGAATTTTCAATTAATATATTTAATGATTATTTTAACAAAGTAATAACTAAAGCAAAATACTTTTATTATTGTTATCATAATTTTATGCCTCATAAAGATTTGATTAATTTGAAATTGAAAACTATTGAAAGTCAATTTACATTATTAGATTCATTCAAAAGTGAAAATGGAAATGTAACTAATTGTTTATATATAAATAAGAATAGTTCAGGTACAAAATTAGTTATTACAGAGGATATAGAAGAAAAGTTAGAAGCTTATGTGAAAGAATTAGAAAGTCCTAACATGACTTTAACAGGTAGTATGATGGATCATCTTTTACAAATTATAGAAAAGATTAAAAACAAGACACCTTTTGGATTAATTCGTCCTAGCGATGGAGAACATACTATATTATTAAATGAAAATTTAACCAATTGTGATAATTGGACTTTTACTAAGGATGGTATATTAAGCCAACATTTGAAAGATGCTGTTAGTACAGTAAATCCAAACTTATATATTGGTATTCCTTGTAATACTTGTAACAAGCCTTGGAATTGTACGGATAAAATATATAATAACTTTATAAATACTTTCAAGGTTCCTATTAATCAAAGAACCTATGCAAACATTTTTGGAAATTCAAACTGGAAAACATTTATTGATTTTATTAAATCATATACAGAAAAGTTTAGTTTAATTACTTCCGGGGATAAAGATTTTGCAGAAACTTTCATAATTGATAAATATCTTGTAAATGATTGGGATGAAAAATGGGAAGGAGAAACAGAAAGGTTATTTAAATTTATTGAAAATAAAAATAATGAGTTGATTCTTTTCTCAGCAGGACCACTGAGTAAAGTATGGGTTCCTATGTGTATGAAAAAGAATCCAAATAATATGTATGTAGATGTAGGTGGTGCAATTGATATTTTAAGTAAAGGAACTACTACAAGATTATATACAAATGAAAAGCATCCATTTAGTAAAGAATTTTGTGTTTTTAAGGAATAAAAATAATCTAATTATGTATAATGAGCTTTGCGCCTTTTATACAGAATAAATCTAATTTCGATAATTTCAAATTAAAAGATAAAAAGAAGTTAAGAACAGAGGAGAATAAAAAGTTTTATTGTGGCGAATCACCTGGTTATTGGCAATATGAAAAAAAATGGGATGTAATAGATACTGAATCAAATTTAATTACACCTGGTGTAGGAACCAAACAAAAATTAGATGTAGCAATGGTTGAAGAATTACATCCTAATAATTATGAATTACCTGTAGCAAATGTTACACAAAGAGAACAAGATGAAAAGTTTTATTTTCCAGCTTATTTCACTGGTCCAGGAAGTGGTTTTGGAAATTTAAATGTTAGTAGTTCTATTAGAATAGGTGATAATACTAGAACAGAAACTAAAGTTTTTAAGGCACAAAAAGAATCAGAAGTTTTAGAGAGATGGGATTTTATTGATGATAGATGGGCAAAATCGGAAAATTTAGTGATGGATATGCCACGTGGAGGAGATAGTACTAGAAAACCAGAAATTAATTTATGTGTTGAATCAAGACTTGACGAATCGCGAGAGTTTGCATTTAGGTATTAATCTTAACTTATTTAATGGAACTTAAAAAATGTTTTAAATCTTTTTTAATGGCAAAAAAATTAATAGATTCCGATAAAGACAAGTCATTTGAATATTTTAAACAATCTTTAAAATATATAAATTTAGCAAAAAAAAATGTTAATGATAAAGATTTATCTGATTTATTAGAGGAAACTGAAACAGAATGTAATAAATATATTAATTTAACTGTAGAAAAAACAATAGAAAGAGAAGATGATAAAGTTATAGATCTAAATTTATTTGATATTATAGAGAAAGGAGAATTAGATTTGTTAAAAAATATAAAATCATATCATTTAAACTTTAATGTTTATGACGAAGAAGGAAATACACCTATTCATAAAGCAATAAAATATGGAGATACTACTTTTATAAAAATGGGATTAAAATTAGGTGCTCCTATTGATATTGTAAATAAAGCAGGAAATACTGCATTGGAATATGCTTGTTTGGAAAAGGACCCAAATATGATAGAATTTTTATTGAAAAATGGTTCAGATATGAAAAAGCATTTGTTATTTAGAGAAGGTAATAAGAAAAACAAAAGTAATCAAAATTATATTGATTGTAGTATTATTTTAAAAATAATATTTTCATATCCAGAAGCTGAAAGTTATGAAGAATTAAATTTTTTATCAGACTTATTTAAAAATGATGAATTAATTGGATTTAATGAACATACTTATTTAGATTTAATTAAATGTCTAATGACTTTATTAAATAAAATAAATAAAGATAATAAGGAAACTTATTTATTAATAATTAGAGAAGAATTAACTTATCCTTTAAAAGCTTCTTTAGGTTGTCCACATAATAAATTAGAAATATTATTAACTTATTTAGTCCCTTTTATTGAATATCCATTTAATGTATCAGAAGATTGGTATATAAATTTGGAATTAAAATATTTAATTATAAAAAATCTGAAACAAAAGGATTTTTTCAAAACTAATTTATTAAATTTTTTGTGGGAAAATTATATTAAAAATAATATTTTGCAAGATGAATATTTAGGAAATTTAATCTCACAATGGGTATCGAAAATAAAAGTATAAAATAAATATATAAATTTATTTTCTATTTATATATTATATAAAGGATGAGTTTTAATCGTTTAAACTATGATAACTGTGCTTATGCTAAAACATTGCAAGAAAGTACATCTTCATTAGAATGGAATTTATATTTAGGCAAATTCGAAAACAAGAAAACCTGCCCTGTAGGAGACTTTACAAATAACTTGGAATTTGGTACTAGAGCAGACGTAGAAAGTGATTTATGGGGAGTTATCAGACAAGATTCTAAATGCCCTGAAAAAAAGTACGACCCTAGCAAACCTCGTGTAAAAGGTGATTTGACTGCTGCTAGAGCTTGTGACACTATTTTTTACATTACCCCTACTAATATGAAAATGCCCACTTCCAATGGTTTTGATAACAAGAAATTAGGAGGATTTTAATGTCTTTTTTTAATTAACTATTAAAAGTTAAAATAAATTAATTTAAAAAATATATAATAAAAATTATCTAATCTTATTATATATATGTCTTTCAATAGAACAAGATACGATTATTGTGCAACTGATGCATACACTAGTAGAAGTGTAAATGAAGGAAATTATCGTTTATTTCCTGGTTTTGTAGAAAACACACAAGAATGTTTATCTTACAATGGCCCAAGAGGTTCTAAAGCCGATGTGTCTACCAGTAAGAAAACTAACGTATTAGATTGGGGTAAAATGGCTCAAGTAGAATCTCAATTAACCAGTAGAACTATCGCTTTATCTAGATGTAATGAAAATCAAGCAGATATGGATTATAATAAAAATCCTGTTGTTAATAAATTAGAATGTTCTGCTGGATTAAACAGTGAAGACAGTAGATTTACTAACCCAGTCCAATCTTATCGTTCTATGAGTACTCTTGAATTACAACTTGAACCTTTCTTATTCTCTAATCCTCAATGCCACGTTATTGATGATAGAATTGGCTTAGATTCTAGAAATAAAATTAAAGATTCTTACAGAATTCCTAATGTAACTTATTTAGATTATGGACAAGCATTACCTAGAGAAAATACTCAATCTCCTTCTATTGGATATGACCCTTGTATTAGCGACAATTCTTGTCCTAAATAAATTATATAAACGATTAAATAAATTAAATTTATAAAAATTTAATTTATCCTTAATTATAATATGGAAAGTATATTATTAGGAGCATTAGCAGTTACTGGTTATAATTCATCAAAGAAGAATAAAAAATCAACAAAAAAAAATTATAATCAAAATGAATTAAATTCTACTTATAAATCAAATATTGAAAATACCATGAATAAATTAGAAAAAAACCAAGCAAGTACATTGAAAGAAAATAAACCAGAATATTTCACACAATTTGACCAATTAACTTTCGACAGTATTTCTGATCCAGTTACTATTGCAGATGCGCATATTACTATCACTGGTTTAGATACTGGAATGCAAAAAGCAATAAATTTTTATAATGGTTATTCAAATGTACAAGATGATTTAAATTATCAAGTAGTTACTAAAGAACAGTTTACTCATAAAAATATGACACCAAATACTTCTAGAAGAGATTATAATATTGCTGATGATAGTAGAGCTACTAGAAGATTAGAATCATTTACTGGTGTTAATGATAATTGGGTACCTAAACAAGAAAAATATCCATTATTTGAACCAATGAAAAATTTAAGCTATGTCCAAGGTATGCCTGTATTTACTGATTATATGGATGATAGATATTTAGCTTCTAGTAAAAATAATAATGGTAACTTGCCTTTTACAAATAATGTATTTGTGAAACCTGGTTTAGATGGAGAAATACGTAATGGTTTAGGTACAGTATATCGTGTCAATCCTCGTACTACTGATGCATTAAGAGGTGATTATAATCCTAAGATTTCATATTTGAATAAACCTCTTGAAACTATTAAGAAAGGGGAAATGAGAGGTGTTGATTATAATATTACTAAATATAAATTACCTGATTTCAGAGAACAAAAATTCAGTGATTTAGTTGCAAATAAAGCTGAAATAACTGGTAGAATTAAAACTGGTAAATTTACTAATATTGCTACTCAAAGAAATGAAACTGAAGTTTATTATCCTGGTCACGCTACTAATACAAATATGGGAGATGGTCCTGACCGAACAAAAACTACATTTTCTGCAGCTAAAAGACAAGAATTATATAACGACCCTACTCACGCAATTAATGCTGTAAATATAAGACCTGTATTTACAAATGCAGAAAGTTATCCTAATAGAGATAATCAAAGAACTACAGCTAATTACTCTGGTGGTGGTTTTCTCTCAGCTACAGATGAAGGTACTTGGGTTCCTTACGCTGATCAAGCTAGACAAACTATTAGAGAAACTAGTAGTCATAATGTTATTTTAGGAGCAAGTGTAGAAGTTGCTGGTCCTAATGCTACTTATGACGATAAAGCAAGACGTACTATTAGAGAAACTACTAATCATAATGTTATTTTAGGAGCAAGTGTAGAAGTTGCCGGTCCTAATGCTACTTATGACGATAAAGCAAGACGTACTATCAGAGAAACCACTAATCACAATGTTATTTTAGGAACAAGTGTAGAAGTAGCTGGACCTAATGCAACTTACGATGATAAAGCTAGACAAACTATCAGAGAAACAACTAGCCATAATGTTATTTTAGGAACAAGTGTAGAAGTTGCTGGACCCAATGCAACTTACGATGATAAAGCTAGACAAACTATCAGAGAAACAACTAGCCATAATGTTATTTTAGGAACAAGTGTAGAAGTTGCAGGTCCTAATGCAACTTATGACGATAAAGCTAGACAAACTATCAGAGAAGGAACTAGTCATAATCTAATTTTAGGAGCAAGTGCTGATGTTGCAGGTCCAAATTCTACTTTTGTCGATAAAGCTAAACCAACAATTAAACAATCTACATTGTATACAACTCCAGGAATGAATGTAATTTCTTCTGTACCAGTAACTTATACTAGAGATGTAAGAGATAAAGCAAAAGCAACTCATCGTGAAACTACAGAAAATACTATTTATGAAGGTCCTTTACATGGAGTCGATAATTATGCAGGTTACACTAGGGATGCAAGAGATAAAGCAAGAACAACTGTAAAAGAAACTACTCTCTTAACAGATTATCACGGTGGTTTATCTGGACCTGTCCAAAGACCTGAATCTCATATAGCTACTGATAATATGACTATAAGAGAAACCAGAGAAATTTCTACGTATAACCGCCCTGCAAATGGTGGTTCTGATAGAGCTGGCCCACAATTTAACAAAGAAACTCTTAGAACAAACTGTAAAAAAGATTCTGTCTATTATGTATCTCATCCTTCTAGACCATTAGACCAATCTGTAATGCCTACTGCAACAGAACAATATAAAGATAAATGTTTAGAAAATAAAAAACCACAATTAAGTTATGGTAATTATTATACTAATAATGTATTTATTAACACGTTAAATCAAAATCCTTATGTGAATGACCTTCAACACCAAAAGAATGTACAGTACGATGATTATAAGTTATTTAAATAACAATCAAACCCTTTTCTATATCCTTTTGAATGTCATTATAAAATTGGAAAAGTAATTCTCCTTCTTCTTCTTCACTTTTCTTAGTAATTTCGTCTGAATGTGTTATCAATATATTATTAATATAATTATAAGCTTCTATAACTTGTAGACGAGAACGTGCACCAGTTATAATAATATTTCCTTTTTTGAAAATAAAAATACTTGTTTCTTTATTTTCAACATTGTCAGCCTTGGGTGTGTATTTAATAATCACACAAGCTCTACTACAAGGTTCATACATACACTTGATTTTCTTCTTTTTTAGTAAATCATGTAATTTCTCTCTATCAATTTGAATACTAATTTTGTAATTGCAGTAAATCATATCAATCTTAAAATTAAATATTCCTACTTTATCTGTTTCCTCTACAAATGTAATTTCTGTAATCTTTTCATCCTCTATTTTACCCTTTACTTGTTTCAATCTGTTTATGATTTTATTTAATACAGTGTTTACATTGTTAATGTTTTTACAGCCTGACATTTGAATACTTCCATTCTTAAATAATTTTACATTAATCTTAGGAACACCCTTATCCTTTTTATCTTTTTTCTCAAGCAAAACTCCTTCATCCACTCTTACAATCAAAGTAATTGAATTATAAAAGTTATTGACCAAATTAGCAGAGTCTTTCTTCTTTTGAGTTAAATTATTTCTTTTACTTGGTTTCTTTAACTCAATTAAAGTTCTAATACTATCTTTATTCCTCTTTACAGTTAAAATATCATTCTCGTGCAATGTCATATATTTCTCAATATTGTCCAAATTTAATTTACTACCCAAAAAACACGAACAACACATTGTTGCAACATCAACACCTTTAGGTAACCCATCTATTTCTAATTTATTGATATCAATCAACTCCTTCAGTTTAGTAGCAGATTTAGTTTTCTTCATTTTATTATTTAAAGAAATAAGGCTTTAAGTAAATTAATTATCATTTTTTTCTTTACTATAATAATGTTAGATTTTCTAAAAAATTCAATAGATATAAAAACTTATAAAGGAAATATAAAGCAAAGAGTAAGTAAAAATAAGAGTAAAGAAGTTAAATCAGGAGGAGCTAAAAATACTAAAAGCACTACAGGTGTGAGACTCCTTAAAAATTAATTTAGTTCTAAAAAATGTTTTCTACACAATGCCATATACATTTCGTTACCACCTACCAATACTTGATTATTATTTTCAGATGAAATACGGTGAGAAAAACTAGCTTCAGTACCATCTCCACACGTTTTACACAATGAATTAATTTTATAACATTTATTTGAATAAGGAATTAAATCCAAGATTTGTCCAATTGGTTTTCTTTTAAAGTCGCCATCTAATCCGCCAACAATAACATGTTTATTATTTACTTCTACCCATTTAATAACAATCTCTTTAAGGTCAGAAAAAAACTGTCCTTCATCAATAATTATTATGTCGTAATCAATTATTTTATCATTTAACATTTCTAGTTTTTGAACTGTCTCACAGTTTTCGGCTTCAAAAGAATGAGATACTATTTTACTATTATCGTATCTATTATCGATTAAAGGTTTAATAACTAATACTTTTTTATTAATAGTCTTAGCTAATCTAATTTTCCTAATTAATTCTGATGATTTACCTGAAAACATTGGGCCAATTATTAACTCGAGCATTTTATTAATATATTTAATTACTATTTAAATATATTATTAAATCAATTTTTATGTTAAAGTATTACCATCGGGGTCAATGCAAGGTCTTTGAAGTTCTGTTTTACCAACATTATTTTTTTGATAAATACTATAGCCTAATCCTAGTATACACCACAGTAATAAAAATAAAGCAATAAAGCTTTTAGTGAAAGCATAAATAATTATAAAAAATAATACTAAACCAGCATTTCCTATAATTTCATAATTTCCCTCTAAAGGGCCTAGAGGACCTCTAAGTTTAGTTGCGGCAGGATTATAATAACTCTCTTCATTTATCTCATAATTACAATTAGGAATTTTAGAACTCATTTTATATATATATATTCTTAGATTTTTTTTTAGTTTAAACATTTAATTTTATGTATAATTATATAATGGAAAAGATTCTATCTTTTGATGTAGGTATCATTCATTTGGCTTATTGTTTTTTTACAAAAAAAGATGGTAATTGGGATATTTTGGATTGGGCAATTATTGATTTAACCGATAGAGAAGACAATAAATGTTCTATGTGTACTAAACCTGCTAAATTATTACAGAGTTATGGAGGGGACAAATATTATTGTAAAATTCACTCTAAGAATTTGGTAGTTAAACCTGTCCCTTTTGAAGAACATTTCCAAACTTTAGAAAAGAAAAAACCGAATGCTTGCGACTATTTAACAGGAACCGAAAAATGTAATAAGAATTGTATGTATGGTCATAATGATAGTTTTTATTGCACTCCTCACGCTAAAAGAGTATATACTATTTTAGAAGCAGATATGAAACTTAAAAAAGTAAAAAACAATGGTGTCAAAGACTTGGATTTTGATGACACAAGATTAAAACTAGTTATGGAATTAGAAAAAAGAAAGCATTTATTGGAAGCTAATGTAGTAGTGATTGAAAATCAACCTTCCTTTAAGAATCCTAGAATGAAAAGTATATCAGGAATTATATATGATTATTATATGATTCGAGGTATGGTAGATAAAGAAATTACTAAATCAAATATTAATAGAGTTAAATTTATGTCTCCTTCTAATAAAATTAAATTAGCAACAGATGGAGAAACTCAAGCAATAGTTAAATTAAAAAATACTGATGAGTCTAAAGCATATAAAATGACTAAAAGTTTAGCTGTTAAATATGCAACTGAAATGGCCAAGCACTTACCCGATTGGCTTGCTAAATTTAATTCTCATAAGAAAAAGGATGATTTAGCAGATGCTTTCTTACAAGGGGCTTACTACTTTGAAATGAATTGTGTAGAGAAAAAAAAAGCAAAACCGGTTATTCAAATCGATACATAAAATAAGTTATTTTCTCTCACACTTTACAAAAGTTTTTGGATTCATTTTTAAACCCTCTTGTTTTAGTAATTCAATAAAAGCCTCATGTTCTTCTACTTTAGACTCAGTTGACATTGATTCCAAAATATAATTTGGAGCAGTTTCATATTTAAATGTATAAGGAAACTTAATATTATCTAAGCACTTTTTAATAATGGTTACAGTATTACCTATTTCACCAGTGGAAACAATTTCAACTTTAGAAATTATTTTATATGGCTTTTCTTTTCTATATTTTTCAATTAATTCATATAATTCATTTGCTTCTGGAAAAAGACTAGTTACAAATTCCTTTTCCTCAACACAATAATCCAATAAAGAAGACTCTATATCTTCTTCTCTTCTCTTTTCATCAAGTTTATAAACAACTTGCTTCCATAAGTCATTAATATCTTTACTGATTTTTCTAGATAAATCCTTAAAAATTTTTATCAATGTTTTATTATCTTCAACTGCGTGATCTTTATCAACATCTCTCAAAGAAACTTTAATAATATTATCATCAAGAATCTCGTCAACACTCGCAAAAGTTTCCTTATTTAAGGTTACTATTTTATTAAAGTTTGCACGGCGCTTCTTTGTAGAATCGGCAAAGTTCATAAAGAGCTTACAATTATACTCAACTAAATTACCTTCAAAGTGATTAGTCTCGTCTTTTTTTTCGGTAAAGACTACTAATACTATTTCACCTAGACTAGGTTTATCAATATTATAAAATGGAATTTGTAAATTGGACATAATGTTTAGCTTTATGATTAATAAATATAAATATCAATTTTTAAGACTTGTTCGAAAAAATCTTTGATTTTTTCGAATTAAGTCTATAAACAAAAGTAACTGATAAATCAACTAGCCAAAATCAACTAGCCTTACCCTTAAACCACAATATTTTTCTTATTAACCTTTAACCCCATTGTCTTTTGTAGATTTAAACTATTAGATTCAATAGGTTTACTTCTTTTCAATACTAATTCATCATCTATATGTTCTAGTTTATTTGCAGTAAAATTACCACTAGACTTTTTATAAGATTCTTCAATTTGTAATTGTCGGGTAATCATTGGAGGATGCAACAACAAATATTCTTTATTATTAAACTTGAAAAGCTCCCTAAATTCATTTATTTTAAGAACACCTCCAAAATCTTCTAGTAACAACCAAGATGGTGCTGGTAAAATCCTTGTAAATTCTCCATATGTCTTATAATACATTAAATTCAACAATGACTCACGTTTCCAAGTAGATGAATCATTTAAATCAATATTATATGATTTAGCACAGTTCCAAGAACAAAAATTACCAACGCAATAAAATATATTATTAAAATAATCTTCAGGTAATTCTACAGCTGGCTCTTCAAAAGAATTTTTACACCATAAACATTTAGTTCCTGTTCTAAACTTAATGTTATAGACATTTACCTTGTTAATATTTTTTCCAAACATAAATATTTTCTCTGTTTCCATTAACTTTTGTTTAATCATTTGGTCATCGTTAATAACTACAGTTGGTTTCTTTTTCAAATCTTTCTCTGATTTTATAAAAATCTTATCTTCAACTACTTCTTCATTAACTACATCTTCTAATGAAATTGGTAGATGCATAATAATAGGTTCTTCTTCAGAATTAACTTCAATTTCTTCGCATTTATTCTCTATAATTTTATTTTTAGGCTTTCTACCTCTCTTTTTTAAAAGTGGTAAATTTTGCTCTTTATCCTGCATTAATACTAGTATTGGTATCATCTCTTTAAAATTATTTAATAATTATCTTAAAGATATGTTTAGGTGTTTATAGAAATACTTGGGATTGACATATTCTTCTTTTTCCCTTTTTTTGATTCTGATACATTTTCAACTGATAATAATCTTTCATTATTAGATACAGAATCTTGAGTATCTGAAGTACCTGCTAATGTAGTAGATGTTTTAATTCTATTTAAGATTGCTCTAACATTATCTGGTACATTTATTTCAGAAACTGTTTTTCTTGGTTCTCCCATTGTAGGTGCGTTCATAAAACTTGGTTTAGAAGCTTGAACTGGCATTTGTTGTTGCATTTGTTGTTGGCTCTGGACCTGAGCTTGTTGTCTTTGCATTTGTTGTTGCATTTGTTGCATTTGTTGCTGTTGTTCTCTCATTTGTTTTCTCATTTCATTTTCTTTTTCCTTTTGTTTTTCAATATTCATTTCCTGAGGAGACATAAAGTTTGATTTTTGTTTTTGAGGATTGATTAATCTACTAATTAATTCTGGATTTTTATTAAGAGCTGATTCTAATCCTGGAATGGTTGATTGAGATTTTGAGAAATGATATGCACTACCGGATGCAACTAATAGTAATACCAATTTAATTTCAGGAGGCATTCCTTTTCCTGTCCCCTTGTACTTTTCATAAAGTTCTTCTAATACTTCATCGTAAGAATCTGCTTCAACAGACATATGTTCTCCCCAACCTTCCAAATGAAAGTCAAAAGGGTCGTACTTTTCATTTAGAAATTCCACAATTGATACACCATTTAATAAAATATTTTTATAAATTCTAATACCATTTTTTTTATCAACAAAACTCTTCAATAATTCATACTCATATTCCATCTCTTCCAAAGACGAATTAAAATCATAATCTTTTGTTAAAGAAAAACCTTTTTGTTTAATTTCTGATAATTTTCTTAATAATTCGATTTTTTTCATTCTTGTTTCTTGAGGTGAAAGTTGTTGAGTTACTTTTGGTTTATTATAACTAGATGTGTTACTACTACTAAAAGAAGGTGCGGTAGCTACTGCAGGTATAGATGTAGGGAATTTTACTGTATCAAATCTATCTCTAGACCTACTACTATATTTACTACTCACACTTTTTCTACTGCTCTTACTGCTACTGCTATCAGAATATTTTTTAACTGAAGTTGTAGATTTACTTGATTCAGAATCAGATTGTGGTATTTCACTTGATTCTACATTTTCTATTTTTTCAGGGATAGTTTTGTCGTCATTTGCTAGTAGATTAAAATAATAATCAGTATCTGACGTTTTCTTAGACTCATCTATTTTTCCTTTTTTATCATATAATTTGAAATTCACTTCAGTTGATGTATCAGATTCAGGCATATTATAATATTATATAAATAAACTTTTCTTTAAATTAACGCACATAATAATAATCACCTTACTCTGGTGAAAGCTTCCATCGCATCTTGTTTAGATAAATAAGACGAAATTATTACAAACGCAATTGCTAATGCAAGAGAAAAAGTAGGGTCTTTATTAGCTTTCATTATTATTAAAAATAAAATTACGATTCTAAAAACAGGATTATGAAATAATCTTCTGATATAAGGAGGTAGTTCTGGTCTAATTGAAGCAACATAAAATAATATCAAGATTACTAAAATAGCTTTAACATAAGAATTATCTAGTATGTCATCCATATATTTATTTTAGAATTTAATTTTATTAAATATTTTATCTAGAATATAGAAATAGTATAAATATGAATTATTGTAGTATTAACGAGGCTTGGGGACAAGCTAATTATATTTCAAAACAGTTTAACAAAGTTAATAATAACTCAGAAAAAGTTATTAGAAATAAAAAAAAACATATAGAAAAATTTACAAATTTTAATAAAGTTAATAAAAATAAAGTTAATCCCTGTAATTCCTTCATTACTCATATGAAAACCTGTTCTCAATGCAGAAATAAGATGAGGGAACATTTTAAACCTAAAATAGTAGAAAATTTTGAAGACATTATTAAAAACAATAGGGATATTATTGTTTTAATATTAATTGGATTATGTTTTATGATATTTTTTAATATGTTAATGAATGTAACATCTAAATAATTATTTTGGAAACCATTTAATTAAAAGTATATTTGGTTCAAAGAACTCTATTTTAAATCCATTTTTACCTACTTTTCTAATTATATAATCTTTACATTCAGTTAAAGAGTACAAGGGTAATCCTATAATAAATTGTGGTATTGAATACCAAGTAAAATAATAATTTGCGCTACTGGCTAAAATTATTTTTTTTTCTACTTTTTCTAGTATTTTATTAAAAGTTTCTTTTTTTTTATCTTCTCGTTTTTTCTGTTCTTTTATTAATTTATCTGCTTTAACCATTGTAATTATTGAGAAAATATTATAAAAAAAATATATTATTATTATTTAATATGGATATTATAAAAGAAATATTAGAAGAGATTATAGAAAATATAAAAATACCAGATCTTGATTCTAAAGAAGAGCCAATTATTGATTCTAAAGAAGAACCAGTTATTGATTTTAAAGAAGAACCGGTTATTGATTCTAAAAAAGAACCAATTATTGATGAGCCAGTTATTGAAAATATAAAAGAAGTTATAAAAAAAGAAGAAACTAAAATAAATACTTTATGTTTTAGTGGTGGTGGAATAAAAGGTCTTGCATTTATAGGAGCATTAGAAAAATTATTAGAAAAAAAAATATTTGTACTTGAAGATATTAAAACTTTTGTTGGAACTTCTGCTGGTTCAATGTTATCTTTTTTATTAAATATTGGCTGGAAAATAAGTGAAATTAAAGCATTTTTATTAAATTTTAATTTTGAAAAATTAATTAGTGGAATTAACAGTTTAGCATTATTTGAAACATATGGAATTCAAGACGGTAATAAACTACAATTACTATTTATTAAATTTTTGGAAAATAAATTTCAAGTAAAGGATATAACATTTGAAGAACTTTATAGAAAGACTCATAAAAAAATAATAATAATAGGAACTAATTTAACTAAAAGTGAAGAAGCAGTATTTAGTTACAAGACTACTCCAAAATTTTCAGTAATATTAGCTTTAAGAATTTCATCATCAATTCCTTTAATTTTTAAACCTGTCAAATATGAAAATCAACTATATGTTGATGGTGGTATTGTAAATAATTTTCCATTGAACCATTGTTCAAAAAAAACAACAATCGGTTTATACATTAAAAATTCTGGAAATTCAATAGAATGTATTAATGATTTTATATTATCTGTTTTAAATACTACTGCAGATACAATCAGTCAAAAAAGTATGGAAAAATATAAGAAAAATGTTATTGAAATTATAAATACAAATGCTGAATTTATAAAGTTTAATATTAATTTAGAAGAAAGACTTTTACTTATGAAAGACGGATATAATTCTTGTGATGAATTTATCAAGTGTTTTAATAGATTTTAGCCGTTAATTGTTACTGTCATGCCAATCCTCAAACTTTGTAGAAGAATAATCAACTGGTTTTCTTGAACTTAAATTGGTACTAACACTTTTATATTCTTTCATTTTTTCCTCTAATGTTTTTGGTTTAATATTAGTATCTACTTTATGTAATTTAAATGCTAAATCTAAACTAGTAAAGCCTCCTGTCGAAATTGAATCCTCCAAATACAATGAAGAATAATCATTAATTGATGCTAATCCATCATTCACTTGATAAGCTGTTAATGAAGAATTACCTTGATTAATTGTAATTAATTGGTCATTAAATGTTCCATTGTCTTTTCTATTTTCAAATTTACTATTAAAATCAGAAGTACCGCTTATTCTTTCTTGAGGAATACTAATTTGTCCTCTGGATTGTTTAATAGTGTTATATTGTTTTAATACATTTGTATCATTAGTTGCATTAAATCCGTGTTTCTTATTTAATTCTTCTATTTTACTTTTAAAATTTTGTTTTGACTCTTCCTTAACTGGAAACATTTTTTCTATATCTTTGACTTCGTATTCAAAACTTGTTTTTAATTGAAAGGACTCTTTCTTATTTTTTTGATCTAAGAATTCGTTGTATTTTTCTCTAGTTTGAGGATTAGTTAAAACATTATTTGCAATTGAAATATGATTCCATACTTCTTCATTAAAATCAGGATTTTTATCTGGATGTAGTTCTTTTGCTAACTTTAAATAATTTTTTTTAATCTTCTTTTCAGAATCATCTCGAGTAACACCAATAATTTCATACAAGTTGTATTTCAAATTTTGAAAATTTGTAGACATTATAATATAATATAAAAATATACTTTAAATCTAGATTATATTATAATGGTAAACTATAAAGAAAAAATAGAAGGATGTATATATTTATCATCTTTCTTAGAAACATTAGCATTTTTTAATGGAAAATGGGAATTTAATTATGGTAATAAAACTGATACAATTACTGAAGGACTCTTGATTAATTATTTCTTTTTGAATCATTATTATATGATGGGAGGATTAGAAAATATAAATTTTGAATCATTAAAATCATCAGATGATACTATTTTAATAATTGCAACTGGAGAAGGAGTTATAAAAGGGGGTGGTGAAAAAAATTATATTGAATACTATTTAAAATATTTGCCAGTGCTAAAAGAAGAAGTTCGGATATCTGGAAAATCAACTTTAATATCATTAGAAAAAATTAAAAAAACCAAAAGTATCAAAAGTCTTCCCTATTCATCAAATAATGGAGGAAACGGATGTTCTATACGAACAGCTCCTATTGGATTAAAGTATTACAAGAATATAAATAAAGTATGTGAAGAAGCTTTAATAGCATCATTGGTAACTCATAATTATTCTATTGGATTTTTAGGAGGTATTATAACTGCTTTATTTACTGCTTATGCTGTTGAAAATATTTCACCATTTAAATGGTCTATAGAATTAATTAAGCTTTATAAAAAAAAAGTTTTTCATAATTTGATTAAAAAATATGTAAAAGACAATATTGATGATGAAATTAATGATTTTTTCTCATATTGGGAGAAATACAATGAAGATAGATTAAATAAGATGAACTTTAGAAATCTTCCTAATTTTTTAAATCCAGGGCGCAAAATAGAAGATTTAATAAATTATACATCGGTAACATATATATCAAAAAAGTCAAGTTATGATAAATTTGGTGGTTCTGGATTAGAAGCAACAATTTTAGCATATGATAATTTATTATTAGCGGCAATACCTGATAAAAATATGATAGTGAATACTGAAAATCCTAAATTTAATTGGGAAGTTTTCATATTTAATAATGTTTTCTTCTTTGGTGATAATGATTCGATATCAGCTATTAGTGCAAGTTGGTATGGTGCATATTTAGGAATAGATAAGTGTCCTATAGAGAAAATAAAGGAATTGGAATTTTATAAGGAATTGAGTTCTCTCATTACTCAGTTAACTAAATAGTTAATCAGTAGGGGGTTCCAAATTTCTTACAGTCTCAATTAAATCTTTAGCAGTTCTAGCACCTTTATAAGTTCCTACTTTATCTCCTACTTCAATAATTACTGTAGGGAAACCTTCTACTTCAAATTCTTTACATTTACCCTCATTATTAGGGTCATCACATTTGACATCCATTACAGTAATATTTTTCAAATTTGGGTCTGAGTTAACTTGATTTGTAAATTCTTCCCATTCAGGTTGAAATTTAGTAGACCATCCACACCAACGAGTATTAAAGTTGTAAATGGTTGCTGGAATTCCGTTAGCGTTTTTAAATTTTTCGGGTTTTTTATTAGTTGATTTTCTATGGAAAAATACAATATACAAAATTACTAGAAGAATTATTCCCATAATTAACCAGGTCGTTAGAGAGAGTCCGTAAAAATTTTCGTTAAAATTTATCATTATATAATTTTAGATTTTAAATTTAAAAATATTTAGAATTTAAAATTAATTTCTAAATGATATTATATAAAATGTCCGAAGCTAAAAAATGTATTATGGCCGCCAAAGCAAAAGAATGTATTGACTTATTGGAAAAATGTGCAAAGGGAGATAAAGAATGTATTGAAGCATTCAAAAAATTAAGAGGAGAGTATGCTCAAGGAATGAAATTCGAAGAGACTAAAGAAGAAGTTAATAAAATATTAAGTTTAAATGAAGTTAGTCGTTTCATTGCTCCTGGTAAAACATCTGATAAAATTATAGGAGAATGGCATGAATCTTTATTAAAAACTAATAGCAGAGAAGCACAATTAATTGTGAATAATGACGATTTAACTGCAATCTTTGTGAGTTTAGTTGAATATGTAATTAGACCTGAATCTGATAAATTTACAGGAGACCCCGCCACAATGAAAACTTCATCTGCTTGGTTTCCTTCCAGACCCACTGGCGCAGAAAGAATATATAGCGACTTACCTTTTGACATCAGACCTACTAAACGTACTATGATTGGAGGTGGTAATCAAAGAAAAAGCAGAAGTTATGTTAATAAAATGAGATACCTTGATTCTTTGAACTCTTATTACAGTATGGTTGGTGGTGCTGTTGAACCTTCTAATTTTTCCGATGAATTAAAAATAATGTACAATCAAATTACTAACAATCTTCAAGCCCACGGAAAACAAGTTGAAATATCCGACAATCGCATTATTGAAACTATGTTAAACAAATTTGGTGATTTAGAAAATAAATTAGGACAAATTCAAGAAAATGTAAATAAACTTTCATCTGTACACGGTTCTAATGTATCAGGTGTTCTTCAAGTAGAAAAAGACAAATTAAAAACTGAAAGTAAATATCTTTCCAATCAAGGAAAAAGCATTACTTCAATCATTAGATCTTTATTAGAAAGCACTGATAACATTGCAGACAATAATCCCAGAGCTATAACTAATGCACGCTTACAATTTCCTCAACACACTGTAAATTAGCAAATTACATTAAGTAAAATACTTTAAAGTAATTTTCTAAACAAATATTAATATGGGCTTAGGACTATTATTATTAGTTTCCGTTGGTAAAGAAAATATTTATTTATCATCAGAACCTGAAATAACATTCTTTAAAATATCACATAAAAGATATACAAATTTTTCAATTGATACAATTGCACAATATTTTAAATCAACTCCAGATTTTGGTAGAAGAGTTACAGTTAATTTATCTAAAAATGCTGACTTGTTAGAAAAATTATATTTATATGTAGAACTTCCAGATATTATAAAAGATAATCCTTCAGTATTGCCAACTGGAGTTAAAAAATTTGCTTGGGTTAAAAAAGTTGGATTAGCATTAATTGGTTATGTTGATTTAGAAATTGGGGGTGTATTAATTGAAAGACATTATGGAGATTATCTTAATATTTGGGGAGAATTAGTTGTAAATTTGGGTAAAAAAAAAGGATATAATAAAATGATTGGTAATATTGATTTATTAACAAATTATACCAATGGAAAAACATCTTATAGTTTATATATTCCTCTAAACTTTTGGTTTTGTCAAGAAATTGGAATTGCATTACCTATTGTTGCAATGATTCATAATGATATTAAAATTCATGTTCAATTTAATGATTTTAATAAATGTTTTCTTCAATCTCCTACTAATTATATAAGTACCTATGAGCCATTTACATTATTCAATGAAGGTGAAATAATTAGACAAAACGTAGGAGGCACTACTGCCATAGGAACTTTTGTTCATTTTGATTCAGTTAATAATAATATGTATTACAACAAAATACAAGGAGACTTTTTAGTTCCAACAACAAGTGGAGATAAAAACTATTCAATTATTGGAGATGACTCTGGTTTTCACCAAAATTTAAATAATAATTCAATGGTTATAGTAGATGAAGATTACTTTAGAGTCAATACTCCTTCTTTACAAACAGCGTATTTAATAGTAAATTATATTTATTTGGATAATAATGAAAGGTTTCTTTTTATTAATAACGAACACGAATATTTAGTACCAGTTGTTCAAAATATTCAACAACAAACATTTTCTTCTACTAATATTTCATTTAAAATACCCTTTGTAAATCCAATTAAAATGATTTTTTGGAGAGCTCAATTAGTATCTAATTATAATGCAAATGATTTATTTAATTATTCATTAACACCTATTTCCACAACTACTACTCGAATTATAGAAAAGGAATTAATTGTATTAAATTCAATCAATAGAATTGAATTAAATAAACCAGAATATTATACAAATATTCAAATCTATCAAAATCATTTTACATCTGCACAAGAAGGAATTCATATGTTTGCCTTTTGTATTAATCCTTTAGAATATCAACCTTCAGGTACAATGAATTTTAGTAAAATTGATGATGCATATTTATCAATAAATTTTAACAAATTGATAAATTATCAGAATCCTATTAATATAACCAGTTATGGTATTCAATTAAATGTATTTAGAATATTGAATGGGTTAGGAGGTCTCGGTTATTATCTTTAATTTATTTTATTTAAGTTAACTAAAGAAAGTACTAATTCCAAGCCAAGGCACCCATTCCACTCATAATTCTAAATATATTATATTCTCTTACAGTTGTTTTCAAGATAAATGGATCATTTACTACTTGAGAATTATTTACTGTTTTTATTACTATGTCATCTAATGTTGAAAAATTTATATGCCCAGAAGGTTGTTTTTCAATTGGATGTATTGCAAAAGAATATGCATAATAACCCATATCAACTGAATTTAAATACCTTTGATAAGGAACAGCTAAATTAAAATAAGTACTATCTAAAGCTACAAATAAATCTATTCCAGCTGTTTGAATATTCATAGTTTGTATTGGACTAATTAAAGTTGTATTATTTTTATTTTTATAATTAAACGAAAAATATTTTATTAAATTCATACTCTTATCTGATAAAGTGGTTATATTTTTTTGAAATTTACTATCTAAATACAAACACATTTCTATATTTTGTTTTGATAATACAGAAGATGACATAAAATATAAATATCTTTCAGATTTAACATTTATTTCATATTCTGCTTGTTTTAAATAACTAAAATCTATAACATATTCTACTTTAACTATACCCCCATAAACACCAGTTTTTTTAAAAACCTCGTAAGCTGTTTTTCTTATATTATAATCTCCAGAATAAGTATCATTAGTTACAGTAGTAGATGTATATGTATTTAGACCAGTGCTTAAAACTTGTGTTGTAAAAAATAAATCTTTAACTAAATTAGTAAATTTCATCCTTGATGAAGTATTTATGCTATCAATTAAGCTATTTGGATATGTTTTAAATATTTCAATTATATATTCGTGATTATTACTTCCAAATAATTCTCTTTCTGGTATATCTAATATTATTCCATCAATATTTAAATTAATATTAATTTCTGGTGTATTAATAATTTTATATTTAATTGTATCAGTTGACTTATTTGGACCATTTGATATTAAATTTACAAGATGATTTATTTCAAATTTTAAAAATACATCAGAATGTTGTAAACATAACATTGGTACATATAAAGGTGATTGACCATCAAACCAAAATTCTAATGGTATAACAATTCTATTTCCATAAGGTTTTACAATCTTATCAAATTGTTTTTTACGCTGAGGATCTTTCAAAAATTGATACTGAATATTCATTATATCCGGATTTAATTGTTCTATTCTTTGGTCATTAATGTAAAATTCAATATAGTTAAACAATAAAGTATATAAATTATCATTAAAAACAGCTCTTTCAGTAGTAGTAGTTACATTAGTGGTAGTTACAGTTTTATTTTCTAAATCAGGAGATGGACTCATTACTTGATTATTAAATCTTTTTTCTAATGATAATTTAGCAAATTTGCTAACCAAATAAAATTTATTTAATTCAAGATTAGAAGTAATAAATTGGTCTAAAAAGTATAAGGTTTTCTCTCTAAAAAATAATTGATATGTTCCTAAACTTATCTTCTTATACAATGTAAATGGCATATATGCATATTGTACTAGTGTTACGGTAATGTCTGACAAAAGTAAATCTAATTCTTTAACATATACAGAATTTACATTATTTAACAATACTGGTGATATTACATACAATGGCGATTCTAATAATACTTTTCCTTGAGTAATTGTAGATGAATTAAAATATATTGTAGAATCAGTTGTAATATTTGTTGGAAGTCCAGTATCAATTAAATATATATAATCTCCTATTTCATCCCCAGTTTGAGTCAATGTTTGAATATACCCATCAAATTCAATATCGATAGAATCAAATAATTCTACTTCTACTAATTGATTAATAGCTGGTTGAGTTATTTGTTTTTCAATAATTACTTGTTTGAAATTAAATGGAGCATCTAAATAAATATAAGTAAAAATTTCAAGATATCCTTGATTTAAATATCTATCAGGTATATTAACATATATAATTTGAGTAGTAACTAAAATGTTATTTATATAATACGAGTAATTTTCATCGTAACTAAAATTTTTAGCAGGAACAAATCTTAATAAATTATTCACATGTGTAAATTCTGTTACTAACCAAGAATTAATAACACCACCAAAAGAATGTTCATGTAAATTTAAATCAGAAACATATACCTCACATATTAATTGTGTCATTGTAGATTTTTTAATAACATCTAAAGATTTATAATAAACAGCTGTTTCTAAATTATTTAAAAAATTAGTAATGTACTCATCAGCATTAAATTTATTATAAGATAAATCAAAAACAAGAAAACAACTAGTTTTATCATTTACACTAGGAAGTCCTGAAAATTGATACAAAAATTGATTCATTTTTTTAAATATTTTAATTGGTTCAGGTGGATATTCTCCAACTTTAGAATAATGTGTAATATTATTTATAATATAATTACTAGAAACATCACTTGAGTTTAATAATATATCTATTTGATTCTCACCAATAAAATTTAAATTTTTACAATAAATTGTATCATTTATTTTAAAGTTTTTAACAACATTTACTAAATCAAAATAATATGAATAATTTATTAAATCTGAAGCTAATACCAAATGAAACATTAATTGATTTAGATTTGAATATGCAGTTGGTTTTATTGTTAATATTATTTTAGTATTTACAAAATTATTAATAGCTCCTTGTACTTGAATATTTTTATTAAAAATATCAACTATTCTATAATTTTGATTATTAGATTGAAAATAAACAGTATAATCTGTTGATGTTGCATTTAAAATTTGATTTAAGTTTAATAGTGTAATATATGTAGTATCTCCAGCAACATTAAAATTTTCAATACCAACAATAAGTTCTGTTTGAATGAATGAATTTAATTGGTCAATATAATTAGGAAATACTAAATAATTATTATATGTTATCAAATTCATATTTCTATATTTAATAGCAGTAAATTTAGTAAAATCAAGATTACCTAAATCATCACTCAATAAAGTTAATTGATACACATATCCAATAAAAGTATTACTTGAAATATCATAAATTTTAAATGAACTAATACTAAAGTTTTGTTCACTGTTTAAATCTTCTTTTGTAAAAAATTCAATTAAATTATTATATACAATTGGATAATCAATACTTAAATTATTAAATAAATATTCACCTTCTAGAAAATCAAGTCTATAAATACTTTGATCCACATAAGTTTCATCAGTTAACATAATTCTATATGGATATAAACCAAATGAGATATCAATATTATAATTTAATATAAATGGAACATCTATATTATTCATTTGAGTAGTTGGCAAATATGGATAATTTCCTAAAAACGTACAATTATTAAAACTAGCGTCGTAAGTAATATTATTTTTTAATATATCTAATCCTAATAATGAATCATTACTAGGTGATAAACTTTGTTGTAATTTAATTAATTGTTGTTGATAATCTGGTATTGTTTTAAATAAGTCTTCTTTTAATATATATAAAAGTAAATCAGCATAGTTGACAGATTTACCTGAAAATCCAAATACAGTTGATTCAAAATTTATATAATCATTAGATAAACTAACTATATATTTTAATACCTCATTTATTTTAACACCGTATAAAAAATCATCGTAAGTATTATTTACTAAATTATAAATTTGTGTATTAATATTTTTTACATTTCTTGAAAGATTATATGTAGCACCATCAAATGTCAATACAAATTGATTATTTAGATACAAGTTACTATTTACTGATAATTCAGTTCCATCAAATTTAAAATTTAAACCTAAATCAGAAATAAAATTATTTATATATGTAACTGGACTTCTCCAAAATGCTTCTACTTTTATAAAATATTGTAAATTAGTATAAAAATTTGTTTGAAATATTTGTAAAGCATTAAAGTCTGTATAATTATTATTGAATTTAGATAAAAATCCAGAAATATCACTTACTTCTAAATTAGTATAATAACTATTGTTTGTATTTCTACTGATATTTCCACTTAAATCCATAATAAAGTCACCCTTTGACATTATACTTTTATCTATATCTGGATTTGCAACCAATGACCACGCAGCCCATGTTTTCAAAGAATTAAATAAAGCACCTACCTTAAAATAAGTTTTATTAAAAATATTTCTTAATGAACCATCACTATCTAAATAAATTTCAGTTTCGTCGAAAATATTAGTAGGGACATCATTTATGAAAATACTATCTAATTTGCTTGTTTGGTCTGTTGTTTGAATAACACGTTCATTTTTAATATTATCATAATAATTAGTATATACTTTTAAATTCAAAAATCCTGTTGTATATGAATATACACTACTATTAAAAATACTAAAATTATTACTTAATGAATAATAATAATAATCAACTTGTGTTATTAAACTTAAAGTAGTCGGTAACTTTATATGTTCTACACCAAAAGCTTTTGCATAATCATCATTTACAACAATAGTCTCGGTATAATCTTGTTTTGTTGAAGTTACAATATAATTATTTTCTTGAGAATATAGATAATTATAATTTTCAATAATTTGTTCGGTAAGCAGATAATAAATATTATTATTATTAATAATAGTACAAGGTATTGTCTTATCGATAAAGAAATCAACAAATCCAATTAAATTAATAATATTAGATGGGTCTATACTAACTCTAAAACCACTACTTATATTTTCAACTAATCCAGTAATAATTAAATCATACTTTCTCCAAATAATTAATTCATTAAATGGTAGCGATTTTAAATCCTGTTGAATAATTAATTTACTATTCAAATAAGAGAATGTATTATCTAAATTCAAAAGAATTGGATGAATTTTATCTAAATAAAACATTGAATTATAATCTTCTACAATAGTAAATATATAAAGTTTATTTGGTATTTTTAATTGACACAAGTGACTAATATATTGATTATATTTATTCTTTTCTAGTAAGATGTGATAAGAGTTATGTAAATTAATCATATTTGCACTTGGGTCTAGATTAAAAACATTATCTTTAAAAATTATATTAGAGGTAGAAAGAACAAGATTTTGAGAAATATCATAATTAACTATTATATTGTTAGATATGTCGTAGTAATTATAAAATCCTAAATTTGTTGTTGGTTTTAAATAAGATGATTTTTCTAATGCATAATTCGAATATAAAACTTTGTCACTAACAACACCAAAATAAATATTAACATTTTTTTGATATTGAAATATACTCCTATCTATTGTTATTCTATTGTATTTATCGATTGATTTAATGTAACAAATAAATGAATTAACTTGAATTGGTTGATTATAATAAAAGTTATAACTTGAAATATCATCACTAAATGTTAAAATAACATTATTAATATTAGCTTTCAAAGCTCTTGATACTTTATTTTGAAAGTAATAATATTTTTGTGGTAATTCAATTGTTCTAGTATATATAGTAGAATTTGCTAAACTAGGATTGTTAATATTATTAGTAAAATTTCCATTAACTTCGTAGAAAAATAAATCAACACTGTTATAAATTACATTTCCACTAGTGTCAAAACTTAAATTTTGTGCTTTACAAGGTTGATAAGGTAAATAGAATGTATAAAATCCTTCTGTAAAATTAGTAGTATTATATAGAAAAAATATTGCATTATCTTTAACATAATTAACTCTATAAATATTATTATTATAAATAAGGTAATCATTAATATTTATTAAATAGTTATAGATGTTATAAAAATTATTTTCCTTATAATATAAAAATATAGTATCACCACTATCAATTGAAAAATTTCTACCAGAATTTTGTAAGATTAAATTATTTTGAAAATTAATAGATAATTTATAAACTGGAGTATTATTTAATTGAAAACTTACCAATTGTGTTTTTTGTATTTTCGGTGTTTGATTTAATCTAAATAATAAATAAAATCCTGAATAATAACTATTGACTTTGGTTACATTAATAATATTTAAATCATACGACATTGTAAAGCTATTCAATCCAATTACCTCAAATATATTATCACCAAATGATATTATGTCACCTGCTCTAAATATATTCTTTTCATAATTACTAATATAATATTTTTCATTTTTACTATACACATTAAAGGAATTATATATTGAAATTAAAGTTCTATTACTACCAATAATACTATATGTTCCCGCTGCCAATCCAGAATTAAGATATGCAATATTATTAGATAAGTCAACATTAGTAACATATCTTATAAATTTACTAGTATTTGTAGTTAATATCAAATATTTTAAATTATTAATGACATTAATATTAACATAATTTTGGTTTAATATAGTTATTGTTCCAAATTGAACCATTTCTGGAATATAATCGTAAGAAGGGTCATAATTATAATCTAATTTGATTAATTTGTTTTGATATAATATATTACTACTATAATATATTTGCTGATTAGCTTCATTATCTGATATATTTTCAAAAACTAAATTATTTGATACATCTTTAATAAATATATTATTAATTCCAAGTACATTATAATCAATGTTCATAGTAAATAATTCAGGATTTATTAAATTATTATTTTTGGAAACATTAATTAGATTCGTTGCTGGAGCTATTCCATTAAAATTTATTAAATTTAATATATTATAATTAATAATTGAATCATCTAATCTTAAAGTCCAAATTGAACTATAAAACACATTTGTGCCATTAACAGTAATAATTAATTTATATTGTTGTAAACCATAACTATCAATTAATGAAAAACTTAAATCATTACTTATTTGAAGTCTTGTATCATTACAAGAAATATCATATGTAAATGTAAAATTACTATTAGGTATATTAAAATAACCAAATATAAAATTATTTTGAACATCTGATTGTTTATAAACAAAAAAATCATAATAATTATTACCAGTGTAAATTACATTAGTTTGCATAAGTACATTTGATATATCTCGATAAAAACTAAATGGTTTAATAAAACTATTATTATTGTCATCAGAAAATGGTAAAAGTATATCCAATTGATTTGGTAAAATATTTTTATATTCATTACTGTCGTAATAAAAATTTGAACGAACCTTTGCATAATTTTCAAAAGTTATATTTGGTGTTAAATCTAAATTTGGTAATATTGCAGTAGAAGAAGTATTATCTATTATTGATATATATTGTTGTTCTCTAGATAAAAAATTAGAATCATCAACTAAATAAAGATTATTTGTATCCTTGGGATTTATAATAAAAGAATTTAGTTGATAATGATCACTTATTTGCTCTAAATAATGTACATCTCCATCTAAATAATAATAAGAATAATTAGGTAAATTAGTAGAATCACTAATATTCATAATTCCATTGGATGATATATCTGCGGTTACGTTAGTATTTATTAATTTTAAATATTCATTAGGATACATCCACAAATTATAATTACCTAAAATATTTAATAAATCAAATTTATCTCCAGTAATGATATTATTGTTAAATTTATAATAATATTTTTTATTAAAGTTACTAATAAAAAAATTTTGATTATCATTAACTATATTTACATTTTGATTACCTAATGAAAATGGTGGTATTAAATATTTATTCGTTATATCATAAATTGTTGCATTATTAGAAACTATAGAATAATAAGTTTTACTACTGGTATTAATATAATCTAAATAATTTAAACCATTGTTAGAATTTAAATATACTTTCTCACCGGTGATTACAGGACCATTAATATTTGTTTTAAAATTTTTGTAAATAGTATAATTACTGACTATAATAAAATTTGTAGGAATAAATGAATTAATACCTCCTGTTGAATTACCGCAAATTAAACATTTATTTTGAATTTCTAATGGAAATTCTCCAATTAAAATATAATAATCTTCATAAGCTTCAATACTATAAAAATTAAAATTAATTATAACTGTATTACCTGTTATAGTAGCATTATTTAATATTGATATTTTAATTTGATAAATATAAACTGTTGAAGTACTATTTAATATAATTGGAGGCCCTGGTGTAAATTCATATCCATTATAATATAATTTTGTATTATCAGTAATACTTTCAATAAGTCTAATAACCGAATTATCATCTAATAATAAATATGTATCATTATAATAATTTTTAAAAGCATAATTACCTAAAAAAGGAAGATTACCATGTGCAAAATAAACAGGTCCTAAATAATTAAAAATATTAGGATTAAAATCATTAATATTATTTTCTAATATTTCAGTTACAAGTGAGGTTTTTTCTGTTATTGATACTAAAGTTGAACCAGTTGCTACATTATTACTTGATAAATCAATAAGTCCATCTCTGAAATATATTTCGGCATTTGACAAATCACCACTTATATCATATAACGTTTTTATTTTGTAACTTGAAATGTTATAAAAATTACTTTCAATAACATTTTCTAATACATATTGAGGTTGATAGGATTCCGCATATTGACTAGGGTCTAATACATTAATTAAATTATTATTATTATTAATATATGCAATGTTATTTACTAAAGTTGTAGAGACATCATTTAAATAATCAATTAAATTATTATTAATTTTTGTATAGCTTTGATATTTTTGTTTTAATTGAGTTAAAATTATACCTTTATTAGAAATTAATAATTTACCTATACCTATTCCATCGTTAATAAAATTACTGGATAAATCATAATAATCTGGTGTTATTAAAGAATTAGTATTATAATTAAATGAATTGTATTGTAATAAATTAAGAGTATTAATTGGTATAGTATTATTT
>Ga0114967_10000311_pt1 | contig 41171 bp, 29 predicted proteins | sample M_130628_MF_Meta_FD_92639 | JGI IMG/M metagenome (GOLD analysis project Ga0114967, IMG submission 92639) | Freshwater microbial communities from Lake Montjoie, Canada to study carbon cycling - M_130628_MF_MetaG | ecosystem: Environmental > Aquatic > Freshwater > Lake | place: Lake Montjoie... | reverse complement strand
TAATAGTACTAGTAACAGTTGAAATAGCAGTTGAAAGGACAGTTCCAGTGGAATCAATCTTTGAAATTTCTGTGTCTAAATCATCAGATATGTTAGTAGGATTAGAGTTTCCAATCTTAGTTTTAATACTTGAAATCTTATTAGATAAAGTAGTGTTATTATTGCTAACATTTAAAGAAATTGCTCTAATATCAGATTCAAGATTTAATCCTAATGGATTTGATACAAGATTTCTAACTATTTGTAAATCATCCCAAATAATACCATTTGGTTGTATCAACAATTCATTATCAATTAAAAAAATTGCATCAAAAACATTTTGTGTATTCCCACCTAGTGAGATTCTAATTTTTTTCATTTTACCTCTTAAAATTAGATTTATTCTATTAAGAAAGTCTATTTGAGTTGTTTCACTACCCGACATTTTTAATTATATTAAATTCATATTTTTTAATTTAACCATTTGGTTAAATTTATTTATATTTCTACATTTACTTAGTATGAGATAACTTTTAAAGTTATCGTTTATTAATTAAATATTATTTGTCTCGCGAAATTCTTCTACTCTTTTTCTAATGGTAAATAGATCTTCATAACATAAAACCTGACCATTGTTATAATAAGTAACAAACTGATCATGTTCTTTATTATCATCAGTTAGTGGTTCATAAACAAATTCACAGTTGGGAAGTTTTCCAACGATAAAAGGTCCACTTTTAGATTCTTTTCCAGGTGTTATCTTTTTGATGTTATATGTTCTAATAACTCCATCCTTTTCAAATTTGCTTAAATAGCATTTCATTGAAAAATCATAAGTTGATCTAGTTACATCTGTTTGATAAAGGTTTCCACCAGTTCCGAAGACAATATTATCTGCGGACCATCCATTTTGATACATTGATGTAAGAATTTGTCTAACATCATTTACATTTAAACCATCACCATATATAATACGAAAGTAACTTGGTAAAAGTTTATATCCTAATGCATTAGTAGTGATTAGCTCACCTAAATTAAATTGTAGAATTTCTAAAATCTTAAGAACAGTTTGACTAACGCTTAATTTGACACCGTTATATACAATTTTAGAATCTGGACGTATGACATACGTGGAACCTTCAGGTCTCTGTGAGATTTGTTTAAAAAGACCTGTTTGTTTTTTCATCTTATCCAGATATACCGCATAATCGTCATCAAAACGATGAAAGTGTTCAACATATGATACGGTACATGGTCTTCTTGAGATTTCATTTACATTAGCCACAGAATCAAAAGTGTCACATAAAACTGATATAATTCCCGAAGGGTGAATATCAAGTGCATTTTTAATGATAAGAAATTCAAAATCAGGTCCCATAGAAATAATTTGATTGTGCTCAAAAGCAATTACAGAATAACCAGATATTTCACCGGCTCTTCCATTTCTTTTCCACCATTCTAATACTGAACTAATTGTGTCAGATCCTTTTGATACTAAAAGGTGTGCCATTCCAGCTAAGATTGAACTTAAAAAAGATGTTCCAGCTCTAAATCCAAAGTCTTGATGTTTAAAAGGTAATGACGCAGAAGAACCTTCTGTTAGAAGAAGGAACTCTTTAATTACTCTACTGTATTCCAATGATCTTGAAGCGACTGTTGAAAGGTACCATAAATGTGATTGAATAAATCCCTCAAAGTAACTAACAAATGTTGCACATTCTGGAATTGTACTTATAATTTTACATATAGGAGTTCCCCTACGAACTATGCTTCCCTCGGGAAGTCCTTCAATTATAAGTGGAATTTTACCTCCCAAATTATCTACAACGTAATTCCAGGGTGTGGGGTCAAAAATTGAAGGATTCATAAAATGAAGTGCTGATAAATCAGAAAATTCTTGTATATTCTCTTTTGTAACAATCATCTCTGATATTAGTTTTGAGATTTCTGACAAACCAAAAACAAGTATCAAATCATCTGGGTGATTTTTATCAACTCTAGGTTCTATACATGCCTCTAAATGAACAAGTTTTGAACCGTCACCTGTACTAAATAATCCAGGTTGTGTAACTTTATAAGAATCTGAAAGAGAAAGGGGATTAACATAAGTAATAGATTTACTGAGCATGGTTTTTCTTAAATTTTTTAGGTGTTTTTTCAATTTTTATTTTTTTAACCGTTACTGTTAATCGATAAATTATAACAAAAAACATAAATAGTGAATTTTATAGTTGTCTATTAAGATTTTATTTTAAATCTTAAAAATTAAGGGTTGATGAATGTTTATATATTTTAGAAGTCCATTGAAGAATCATCATCATCATTATCATCATTACTATTACCTTCAGAATGAATAGTAACATTTTGTTGATCGTCATTTTTATATTCATCTATATTTGAAGAATGAATTATAGCATCATGTATTGGTTTTGAAATTGATTCCCAACTGTGAATTGTTGATATTTCATTCCACAATTTACTTAAATATTCATGTGAACTGTCCTCAATAAAAGAGAAAACCCTGATAGAAAAATGAATAATAATGTGAGCTTTACTGTAAATTTTTTCTGCTTCAGTAATTTTTCCATTAGAAATATTTTCTTGATATAATATATGAAGTTTCTTTAAAGCTTGTGGAATTACATGTAACATGAACTCAAGTCCTACCTCAACGTTACTCATATCTTCAGTTCCAGGAATTGTAAAATCTGGTGTACCATGACAATGTTCACCTGTAATAATATCAAGGGTGATAATATCAATTAAACCATCATCAGGTCTTGAAATCATCTCAACTATGAGATCGTCTTTAGAGTTCCGCAAAGAAAATCCTGGAATTTGTTTTAATTGATTAAGAATGATTTTGAATTGATCTTTTGAAACATGACCAATAAGTTGATGTATATTTTCTGCAACTTTTTCTCTTTGAGAGAAGCCAATACCTATAACTACATTTTTAAGAAGATCTACATTTCTTTGTGAAATACTTAATACTTTTGAGTTAGAATGGCTCCATTGATTATATACAAAATTTCTTAAAAAGCCCCATGTAAATCCATCAATATATTTTTCGTGAGATCCTAAGCAGTAAATTAAATGTGATAAATGGTACATACCTTCGTGAAAAAGATGTGCACAAAAAGCACCAACTGTGTCATTTAGTTTAATTTGAATCAAAAAGATATCAGTCATAAGATCTCTCATTATTTGTGAGTACTTAGGAACTTTAGATGTATAATCACCTAAACTTTTTGAGAGTACTTCAGCTGGATGATTATTACTCGTTTTAATATTTAGTATTATTTGAGAGAATATTTCATCCTGTCCGTCGTGATTTGCATTCATAATGGCTGACATTTTATTCCAAATTATAATTAATTTTTTTCATTTTTCATTGTTTATTTACAAAGACCCTAAAATAAATAGATAAATACCTAAACAAAACATTAAAAACTCATAAATATTTAAAATGATAACCTCTCAAAAAAATAAAGGTAAAAAATATTCTAACTAAGTTACAAAATAATTCTGTTTTAAAAATCCTCTAAAAAATATTATTTATTTAAATAATGTCTGAAAAGGTCCTTCTTAATCCTTTAAATCTAATAGGTACTATCGATTTAGATACGCCCTTTTTTATACTAGAATACATTTCAAAGATATGTAAGAAGTCTTTTAATGTATCTTATCTGTCATGTGATGAGTACTATCAAAGTGTAATAGATAGTTGTAGATTATATAATTATTCTACAATAGAATCACCTTCTTATCAGTCCTCAGATAATGATCTTTCAAAAATAAGTAAATTTATTTCACCAAATCAATCATCTATTGAATGGGACGTTGAATCTATATTATATGGTTACGATCATATATGTCAATATGATATAAATAATGATGAAATTCCCGCTCTTAATAAGACAAATTTAGTTTTTGGTGATAAAACTAATGAGAATCCATATATAATCAATGAAATAATAGCATACGTAATAGCAAAAATAAATAAATATAGGATGAATAGATATACTGAATTTAGTGAAATTTGTTTCTTTATAAAAAAGATTAATGAAAACAGAACAAACTCAATTAAAAATTCACTACTTCATACAATAAATTCAATGTCTCATAGTGATATCTTAAAAATATATTATAATATAGTAAATCAAGGAGATATTGTGGAAAATGAAACAGAAATAAAAATATCAACACCAAAAGATTCAATGTTTGTATTTAATTCAACTGCACTAGATGTTACATCTCAAGCATTTTTAGATAAAAACAAACTCCTTTCAAAAATAAAACCTACAACAAATTATGAAGCAATAATAATTGCAGTAAATGTATATAGAGTAGATATTACAGAATCTTCATATCCATTAGGTGAAATAGAGAATCTTAAAAGAAAAAAATATATACCTTACTGTTCCAGATTTGCAAAAAAGTTCTCATTAAATCCAAGTTTTTACATGATTGATGATATGTGGTCTGAGAATTTAGCATCTTATGTTTATACAAAAGAACAATTGATCAATTTTACAACAGAAGAAGGATTTGATAATTTAATAGGAGTTTCAAATTCTGAATTGATAAGTCTACTAAAAAGCACTAGAAACATTACTAATTTTTATTTTGGTATTCATCCAGATTGTAATGATACATATACAGTTATTGGACATGAACCTATAAATGATGTTCAAATAGATAAATTAATATGTGTTGGAATACCAAAACAAAATAAACTATACTATACAAATATGGATGAATTATTTGATTATTTTGAGAGTGAAAAAATGTTTGTTGATCAAACAGAAGATAAATCACCATTAGATGATAGAGTGGTTAAAAAATTAAGAAATTACTGCAGGAAGATGTCACTAAAGAATAATTCGAGTATTTTTAAAAATATGATCTTTCTTTTAGATGATCTTGATAAAGGTAAGAAACTAATTGATTTTAAAGTGAGAGATTTAAAATTAAAGATATCAAGAGCAACACCTGAAATAAAAAATATGATAGATGAATTTTTCAAAACATCTATGGAAATGGGATTGTATATGAGAGGATGGAAAATTGGAGACAATAATATATATCCTTTAAAAAGTGAAGATACAACATCTGCAGGAAATGATGAGAACGGAATTACAGTTCATAATAATACAGTTATTGCATATGAAAATGCAAAAGATATATTATCAAAATTACCAAGCGACATTTCAAATGAAATAAGAAGTCTACATACACTTAGATTTAGCAAAAAAGAAAAAGCTTATCGTATTTTTGGTTTGAATTTCAAAGGAACCAGAGTTTATCATGAAGAGACACTTTTAGATTGTATGAGAAAAATATATGGAGGCTATAATAATGACGAATCTTGTATTAGAACTAATTCAAATTGGATATTATATTCTTCATGTTGGTATAGAATTTTGTTTAATTTTGATGTTCCTTTTGATATGGGACAAATAGATGATATTCAATAAATGGTTAAACAGTTATTTTTGGTTCATAATTTATTGGTTATTATTTTTGGTTTATAATTTAAAATAAAATTGAGAAAAGTGTTAAATAAAAAGAATAAAAATGTCTTCAAATAATAATTTTTACGATCCAAAACTCGTTAAAGAACTCGTAAATCAAGAAGTTGAGATACAAAAAATAAAAGGCATTTCATCAACAAGGTCATCAATCACACTTCCAAAAGAAGTACCATGGAGTAGAACTAATAAAAAGACACCATATGCAAATATATTTAATAACCCACATGCTACTTTAAAGTTAGATCCTTTTTCTTCTTTTAAAGAACAAGAAGCTGCTAGAAATAACTCAAAAGCAATGGATAATGAGACAAAGAGAAAAATACTAATTGGACAAAATACACTTGTTAGTAGACTTCCAAAATATGAAGTTAACAAGATAAAGATATATCCATATAATCCTGGAGAGATAAGAGAATGTTCAGTTGTTAATATTAATAATCCAAGTAAAGAATCAGGTTTGACCCATGGTCTTTTTGATGACAGAATGGGGGCTATAAAACGAGGTGAGATTTGTGTAACTTGTAATCTTGATGATAAAGGATGTGGCGGTCATCAAGGATATATAGAATTACCTGAAGAAATAGTTCTTCCCATCTTTAAAAAAAAATGCATTCTAACATTAAAATGTATCTGTCCTTTTTGTGGTGATTTATATATCAATGAGAAATTTTTCAAAGCTTTAAATTTAAATAAGGTTCCTAAAAATAAACTTTTACAAGTAATAGCTGAACTTTCTGAGAAATTCCTTTGGAAATTACACGGACATGGAGTTGCTAGACATATATATGAAAATGACTTCAGGGGATCTAGATTACTTTTTAAAGTTGATTCTGGAAAAGATGAGGAAGATAAAAAATACATTAGAAGTATTGAGACCATTAAGAAGATGTTTACATTACCTTCTAAAGAAAAATTTGCTCTTCTAGGATATACAGGTGAGACACAACCTATTAACTTCATCACAGATGTTATAACATGTGCACCGTCATGTATTCGTCCACCTGCAATGGTAAATGGTAAACCGATGGATCATCCAATGACTACCTTATACTCACAGATTTTAACACGTAAAATAAAAATTCAATCACATACAGGTAGTGAGGTTGACAGAGAAACTCAACTTGATAGTTTATATACGGATATTGAAGCTATTTCAATGGGTCCAGAAAAGAAAAATGGAGTTAAACGTTCATTAAAGGAGTCCGGTGTATTTAAAGAGTTGGGTAGTAAGCGTGGATCTGTTAGAGGTGGTCTTATGGGTAAACGTGTTGATTACAATTCACGTACTGTTGCAGGTCCCGGTTATGATTTAAACACTGGTGAAATAGAAGTCGGTGAATTTTGTTGTAAAATATTAACGGTTCCAGTAATTGTATGGAAATATAATCGTGACATTGTCATTAAAAAATATAAAGAAGGTGGATATAAGGCAATTGTAATGAAACTTATTTCAAACAAAGGAGCTTTTACAATTACAGAGAATCATATTAAAAATTATACACCTGAAATAGGTGATATTTTAGTAAGATATATTGATGATGGTGATTTTGTGCTTGGTGGACGTCAACCTTCTCTACATGCAGAATCTATCCTTGGTTTTAACTTAAAGAAACATAAATGGTCAACTGTTAAAATTCATGGTTCTAACAATGGATGTTTTAATGCTGATTTTGATGGTGATGAACTTACAATTCATGTTCTTCAAACATACAATGCGATGGTAGAAGCAATGACTGTTATGAATTTTAAATCACATGTTATGAATATTCAATCTAGTAGACCAATGATGGGAATGTCTTTTCATGGTCTTATTGGTCCGTTTTTAGCTACAAAAACATGGACTATCGGCAATAAACAACTAGAAGTTACTATTCCAAATGAACGATGGAATGAAGCTATCTCTTTAATTAGTGATACATATAGAAAGGAAAGTCTTGAAGAGAGATTAATTAGACATAATATACCTCTTAGGTCGGGACGTGCTTTATTTTCAGTCGTCTTACCTACTAATTTTACTTATTCAGGATCTGGTCTCGATATTATTGATGGTATCATAGTTAAAGGATATATGAGAAAATCTAATATTGGTACTTCAGATCTTTCATTAGTTCAAATTTTGGCAAAAATGTATTCATATAAAGAAGCTTGTAGGTTTATTACTGAAATGCAAAAACTTGCTGATTGGTTTACAATGTGGCATGGTTTATCTATTGGATATCGTGATTTTAATATTAATCGAAAAGAAATTAGAAAACGTATTAAGAAGAATCTCAATAGAATGCAGATTGAAGTTTTTAATCTTGGTCCTAGACCAAAAGATCCCACTAAATTTTTCTTTTGGATGAGATCTATGTATGGTATTCTTGGAAAAGCAAAAGATGAAGCAAATAAAATAGGTGTTGATTGTTTAAAACCTAATAATCCCCTTGTTATAATGGGTAAAGAAGGTTGTGGTGCAAAAGGTTCTGAAGCAAATACAGCTTATGCTATCGGATCTCTTGGAACACAATATGTTGGTTCCAACATTCCGGAATATGAATTGAAAAATGGAACTCGATGCTATCCATTTTTTGTTTCTAATGATGTAGCTGTTGAATCCATTGGTTATATTCCTGAATGCTATATGGATGGAATGAATATTGATTCATCTATTTCACATAGTGCAGCCTCTAGAATTACTCTAATAGATACAGCTAAGAATGTATCTAAGATTGGTTATACTCATAGACGTGTAGAAAAATCACTCGAACCAATTAGAATTTCATGGTTGGGAACTGTTACTTCAACTGACGGTAAAATGTTTCAACCTATTTTTGGATCTGGTTTTGATATTGGAAAATCTATGCGTGTAAAATCTGTTCGTAGTGGTGAGAGAATGTTCTTTTGTAATTTTGAAGATGAAGCTAATCTTCTTTGCAGAATATATGAACGTAAAAATTTTGGTGATGACTTTAAAGAAACGAAAAATCAAAAAATTGAAACTCCTTTTGAGAAGTTTGTAAATAAAAATGGTAGACGTCCTCGATGCTCGGAGTTATTTGCTAATTAATACAATAATATGACTATCTATTATTGTATTAATTAATTATTTTGAATCTAATGATAAATTTAAAATATAAGAATAAATATTCTTATAATTTTACAAGTTTTGTAAAAATTCGTTTTATATATTTTATGTCATTTTTTCATCATCTTTATATACTTTTATAAAAATTTATAACGTATATTCTTATATACTTCTACAAATATTTTTTAGACTAAAAAAACTATAAAATATATAAGAATATATAAATTTTACGAAAATGCGAAGTTTTACAAAAGTTGTATTTTTGTCATTCAGTAAATAGAGAAATCACAAAATTTTTAAGAAATTTCTTAAAAAATAGGGTCAAAAATTTTATTTTTAGGCCTTCACGCATGTTTTCAAGGCGTCCTGAGTACAGTCGAATATACTACTTCGGGGGTCAAAAATAGGGTTTCCCTATAGCTATAGGCGATGTTTTTCGGAGAAATTTTATTGTTATTTTTAAAAATAAATCAATAGAAATTTTTTATCTAATGCTGAATTTTTTTGTATTAGATAAAATCACTGGATTTAATGGAGAATTATATAAAGTTTATATAAATTGTACATTTAAAATGTACAATTTATATAAACTTTATATAATTCTCCATTAAAAAATGCTTAATTTAATTTTCTCCGAAATTGAATTATCAACATTAAAAAACTTATTAAATAAAAATGCTCATTCACGAAGAAATCCTTCAAAATAATGTGTGTGTTTTCGACGATATTAAAAACGTCGTATCGAAATTACTATCTGGTAGAATGTCAGAAATAGAAATTTCACTTTTTATTAAAAGTAGAGAGAAAGAAGTTAAAAACCACAATAATAACACTTTTTCTTTTAAATCATCAAATTTAGGACAAAGATCTACATTACTTGATGATATTGTTAATAAATACAAGGAAAATATTTCTTTATCACCATCAGATCCAAAGAAGATAAAGTATTTCACTGAATTGTCATCATTTCATTCAGAAATCTCACTTACAAAAAAATATGATATAAGAGTATTATCAGATTCTAAAACATCACCTGAATCACAATTCTCATCTAATACCATAAAAGAAATAGAATGTATATCTCATCTTCCAAACCCTGGAAATTTTAATTCAAGTCAAAGTCCTCAAGGAATTCAATCATCACAAAGTCCTCAAAAAATAAAAATTCATCAAGTAGTTCAGTCATCTCCGGGTCCTCACAAAGTTCAACTTCAAAGTCAAAAATTAAAAACACCTGATAAAAGGAAATATTTATTATATCAAACTGTTAGTTCTAATTTAGATAATAATGGAGATGTGACATATGGTAATTTCTTTAGTGAATCTCAAATTAAAAATGGTACCTTAATTAGTATTATTGGTGATTTAAAAAACAGTGTGTCAGTTCGAGAACCAATATTGATTAATGATGGATCATATAATAACATTGACTGTAAAAAAGATAATAATCATTTAAATCTTATTGAGTGTATTAATGATATATATGATCATCTAAATGAATCAGAACAGTTTTTGAACATAAAGTCTATTTTTGAAAATCAAATAAATACGAATGAAAAAATGTACACTATACTTGTTGATTGGTTGAATCAAGTTACAACTAAATTAAAACTTGCTGCTGAAGTACTCTTTATGACAGTTCAACTGATTAGCAGATATCTAAATCTTATTAAGGATATTAAAAGATCTAAATTGCAACTATTAGGAATTTCATGTCTATTGATTGCGGATAAATATGAGAGTGTAAATTTTTTAGATATAGATACATTGGTATATTGTTCTGACAATGCATATACTAAAAAAGAAATAGTTGATATGGAGTTTGAGATTCTAAAAGTACTCAATTTTGATTTAATGAAACCAAACATCTTTACATTTATTTGTCGCTATTTAAAAACAATAAATGCAGATAAAAATGTTACATGTTGTATAATGTACGTATCGGAAAGAATTTTAGAAGTTGCAAGTTTAACAAACTATTTACCTTCAATGTTAGCTTCAAGTATTCTTTATGTTGTAAATGAAAAATTAAACCCAGATGTGTCAGATTGGAACAAAACAATGCAATATTACACACGATATAGATTATCAGATATTGAAGATTGTGTTATATCAATTAAACAAGCTCTAAAAATAGACAGAAAAGAATACCAGGTATATAAGAAGTATTCAGTTGAACAATATAATAAAGTATCTCTTCTTTTTTAAATAATTAGAGAGTATAAATAATTAAAGAATATAAATAATTTAATAATTTGTAGATAGAGTCTCATATACTATAACGCTAGTTCAGTAAAAATAGGTGCGAAATCAGATTTACGAAAATCGCTTAACAAGATTGATATTACTCCTATGTCATTAATAGTAATTTTAGTTATAATTTTAATAACATTATTAGATTCTTGTTTTGACGAGTATGGCTTTCCATACTCGTCATTAAAAATTTCGGAATTAATAACTTTACTTATAACTGAAGAAACATTAATATGCTCTTCTTCAAGAACTAAAAGTTTTCTTTCTAAAAAATCTTTTAGAAGAAAACTTGATGGGAACATTACAGATATTTTTAACCACAAGATCACACCAAGCATTAACTGTTTATCTTCATATGGTTCTTCTTTTGAATTAAATTTTTCTTTTAGTGAATTAATGAAAGTATTAGTACCGATAAGTCCACTATTTATCGAAAGAATATGATGAAGAGGAACTTGTTTAAGAAAGCCTTTTGTATAATCAAATGTAATCTGATTATCATTAAAAAAAGAATTTGTCTTTTTGTTTAAAGCTTTAAAATCTTCTTCAACTGCTTTCCTAGATTTCATTTCATTATATTTAAGAATAGTATCAATTATTTCTTCATATTTTAGATGAATTTGAGGTAAAGATTCTTCTTCAAAAAGTGGATGATTAATTGACCATTCTGCGTATAACTTTGAAAGTTCATTAAATTTGACTCTAAATTTGATTTTGCAAGCATTAACTTCATCAATTGTCATATTATCATAATCTGGCATTCTGTTTTTTATTTCATTACCCGATAAAATATCTGATTTAATAGAATTCATTTTTGAAATCTATTTTTATATTTTTTCAATTGATACAAGAAATATAGGAAATTATAAATAGACCTAAAAATTATTAATTAATAATTTTGGTATAAAAATGATATTTGATTTATCACCAGAAGAACGAAAAAAATATATTGAAGAAAATGAAAATCCATATGGATATAATCCATTATATCTTGAAATATATAATAAAGAAAGATTACATCGTAATTTAAAGGGTTTTGATCATCTTATAGATATTACAGACTATTGTATAGATAGTAGGGATACAACTCCAGATACTGAAATTTTATACGCACCTAAAATAGAAGTACCATATGAATTAAATTATAAGAGTATTTTTAATTCACTACTTGGATTATTTGAAAATTATATTTATAACATTTTTATATGTGGTGGTATGGCTTTAAGTTATTATTTTTCTAGCAAGTGTGACATTAATATTGCTTCTAAAGATATTGATCTATTCATTGCTTCTACAGAGGAAACTGAAATTAATATGGATTCTGTAAAGGAGATTTTATCTATGATTGCTAATAAAGCTAATAATGAATATGACAATTTATATATCTCTAATATTAGAGAAAGTTCTGGTGCGGTATCCTTTGATATGGAAATAGAAGGTAGAACTAATAAAATTCAAATAATCAAAAGGTTGTATAGTAGTCCTTCTGAAATAATTCATGGTTTTGATATCGATTGTACGTGTATTTTAACTACATTGGATGGATTAAAAATATACACTACAGAAAGGGGTTATTATTCCATAGTTAATCAAGTTAATACAATTAATTTTGAAAGAATGTCACCAAGTTATCCATATCGTAAATTTAAATACTACATGCGCGGATTTAGTATTAAAATGCCTTTTCTAGAATATTTTAGAGATAACTTTGTTACAGATTTCCGTTTAGTTGAGAAACTTGAAGGTTGTCTTGTTTTATATTATAAACTGTTAAATTTTAGAGAGTGTGATAAAAGTGATCCTAGTGATTATGAAAATTACAGACCTAAAAATGTAGAAAATAGTTTAGATAATGTTGAATTTATAACTACAAACCCAAATGAACAAGTAAATAATACATTTAATAAAACCGTTATTGAAGATATAAAAAATTGGTATGTAACAAATGATCTTCCATCATATAAAGATCCAGGATATATTCGTAGAGGTGATATCAAACGAATATACCCATCGAAAGATATAATATCATTTAAAGAATCATATTATCCATTTAGGTTGATAAATGTAGAGAATGATGATGGATACGTCTTAAATTTCTTAAAAATATTTAAATCTAATCATGTAGTATGTGTTGGAGAGTATCCATTCTCACTCCTTACAAATACAAAGACAACATATTCTGGACCAACTTTTGCATTTTTTGGTGTAAAAAACTTAATGGATAGTGTCAATGAAATTCTACAAAAGTTCGTCGAATACAAAAAAAGTTTTTTTGAAGATGAATGTGAACATTTTCTTACTTTACCAAATGGACTAAATAATTTAGAAGATATCTGTTACAAATCTAATTTTGTAAAAGATCCTTTTGTTTTTCATTATAGATTTGTCCATAAAAATGGAAAACCAGATAGCTATACTGCTTTCAATTTGTACATTAAAAATTTCAGCATGGTTTCTGAAATTTTAGATACTCAAGAAAAAAATATTTATAGAGTAATTTTACATCAAGATAGTAGCTATTATACAGATTCTTTAGGAGAACATTCTATTAAAACAAGATTTCATTTGATTGGAAATGGAAATGTGAATAGTAAAATTCATGGTATATCAAAACTAGTATCAAATATTAAAAAAGAAATTATTGATCCAATATTTACTAAACATATTAATGATAGTTTTAAAATATTTGGAAATCCAAGAATCATGACAAAACTATACGGTCCTAATACTTTAACATTTTATAAAGATTTTGGAGAAAATTCAAACAGACGAATATTAATACTTGGTGAGTTCCATTCTAATAAATATCTTAAATATGAAGATAAAGATCCAACAACATTTGATCTCCACATGTGGTTATATCGACTTTCAAAAACTGCACCTGAATGTCTTGATATTTATCTTGAAATTGGTAGAAAGACAAGATTAATGGTGAAAAATTTTAAGCAAACAAAAATATCAGAATATACAGAACCAATCTCATCTGTTGCATCTACATTTGATGGTTGTATTCCAGGTGCTGAAGGTAAATGTTTTTCATCTTCAGTAAGATATCATTTAATTGATCTTAGAATGATTTCAAATGATTTAAGAGCACCATTTATTAAATTATATCAACATATGGTGTATAGAAATCTTGATATAAAAAAGAATATAAAACTTATGAGAGATTATTTAAACAAAACAACTAAAGTTAATGGTAAAAGAATATACAACTGGTATATGGCTTTACAATATTTAGGTGGATTAGATAAATTAAATTTAGAAATAAATTTTGGAGCGGAAAATAGAACTTCTAATATTTTTAATGATAAGGCTAAGAATATTGCAAAAAATACTATTAGAGAAGGTAAAAAGATTTTTGAAAATGCTTATAAAATTGTAACATTAGAAACAGCATATACACTTGAAAGTGAAAAGTTTAACGAATACAGAATCGAATATATTAAAAAAATTAGCAAAACATCTAAAAAGATTATTAACTTTGATATTAATAGATTTACAGAATTGTTACTTGAGTGTTATAACGAAATGAATAATATTTTTGATGCATTTGTAAACATAAATATGGATGTATACTTTTTACTTCGATATTTACAGACTTTTACAAAAATAGAGAGAGGACCTGATAGATGTCAAGATGAGTCTTTTAATATTTCAAAAAATACAATAGTACATGCAGGTGGAAATCATAGTATGATTTATTCTAAATTTATTAAAAAATGGTTTCAAATTAAACCCACTATAAATATTATTCAAGATTATTCAGTACAATCTATTGTTTTTGACGAACCATTTGATTTCTTTGAATAATTTATTCTTTAATATATCCTATTGGATATATTTATGTAATAAGTATTTTATTGTAAGTAGTTGTATTGATCACTTTTTTCTTGTAAGGTTTTAATATCAACAGCATATCGTGCAATGATAAAAATATAATCATATGTAATTCCTGAATTTTCATCATTTTCCAACCTTCTAACACAAAGATCAATAAAATCAACCATATGTTCATATAAAGTCTTATCATTTAATTTTTCAGCAAAGTCTGTTTTTAATATTGGAGAGTTAACTATTGTTCCAAAATTTCGAATAGAGAAATGGTCGTATGAATCTAATTTTACTTTTTTATCTAGTTTACGTTTTGATTTTTTATTACCCTTGAAGATTGATGAGTCAATACCTGTTAGGTAAGCTTCTTGAAACAGTTCTGCATAATTTTCTATTAATACAGTTCCAACATTTGAGAGAGGTCCATCATTAAAATTAGAATTTTGATATCTTTGTATTTTTGAATCTGATATAATTGTATCGACAGATTTAAGAATAAAATTATAATCCGGGGTTTCTAATTTTAACAACGAAGTAAAATACATCAAAGCTTCGGCAGAATATATAATAGGTTGTAAGACTCTCATTTTTAATCAAATTTTTACTTGAATAAATCAATTTTGTTATCTTTCAAAATTGAAAAGTAAAAAATAAATTGAAATCAAGACCTATAAATAATTTATAATCTTTTTCATTAGACTTTATTTTGAAATATATAAAAATAAAATGAAATTAAGATATACATTTTTTAAAAAATGTATAAAGTCAGAAAATCAGATGATTCTTCTATTTTTATAAATTGTGCTCGACTTAATAATCCAATAGCAGAACATATTGAAATATCTAATGGTAATAAAAATGTATTTTTAAAAACATTTTATGATGAAACAGTTGAAAAAGATTTTGTTTATGTATCAATATTTGTAATGGAATTTTTAGATTTAAAATTTGATCAAAATGTAACTATTTCTCCTACTTATAATCTTATAATGGATAAACAACATTTGTATATTAATGCTGCTATTATAGGGTCATTAATTCCATCTCCACAGGAGATTAGTGATGATTTTAAAAATTTAAAAGAAGATTTTCATTTGATTCCAATTTGTGACGGTCTTAGATATTATCATGCAGGTAAATATCTATATTCATTTGTTTGTACCAATATTTCAGATTTTTATACATTTGTTGGAAACCATATTTCTATTTTTATAAAAACAGATTTTGAATATCCTTATGAATACATAATAGATAAAACAAAACAAAATATCTATTCAAAAGATTTAATAGAAGATACGCTGAGTAAAGTATCATCATTAAAGGATAATATGTCAAAATTAAAGGATGACATATCATCTTTAAATAACAGGTTTAAGACGAAAGAAATAGAGACTGATAATTCACCTGTTTTTCACGATGAAACAAAAACTACTTCAAATGATACTATAGATGATGAACTCTTTAGTTCTGATTTTAACTTTGATGATTTACAAATTGGAGGTTTAGATGAACAGATCAAAACTATTTTTAGAGTAGCTTTTTCTTCAAGAATTCTTTCAAAAGAGTCTAAGAATATGGGTATTAAACCTCCTAAAGGAATATTATTATATGGACCTCCAGGAACAGGAAAAACTTTAATAGCAAAAAAAATATCAAAGGCATTAAAAGCGAAATCATTTCAAGTTGTTAATGGACCAGAACTTCTTAATAAATATATAGGAGAGACTGCTCATAGTATTAGAAATCTATTCAAAAAAGCGGAAGACGATATGAAAACAAAACAAAATGGTTTACATATTATAGTTTTTGATGAATTTGATGCTATTGCTAGAATTAGATCTAGCGGTGAATCTTCTACAGGATCAGGTAGTGAAACAGTCAATCAACTTTTAACTAAAATTGATGGTCTTGACGAACTTAATAATATTTTAATTATTGCTACAACAAACATGAAAAGTTCAATTGATCCTGCACTATTACGTTCTGGACGTATTGATCTACACATTAAAATAGATATTCCTAACAGGGAAGGAAGAAAAAGAATTTTTGAAATCCACACAGAAAAACTTTTAAGATTTAATAATTTACATCATGACGTTAATATTGAAGAACTTGCAAACATTACAAACAATTTTTCAGGTGCTGAAATTAAGTCTGTTATAGATAAAGCAGCTACTTACCAATTGGCAAAATTAATAGATCCAAAAACAATGAGAAGATTACCCTTAGATTCAATTGTTATAAAAATGGATGACTTTATAATGGCAATTAAAGAAACAAATCCTGTAATGGGTTCTGTTAATAAAGAAATTGAGTTAATAACTTCTGTAGAAATAGATTTATCTAATGAAGAGTTTAGAAATGTTTATAACAATGTTTTAGAATCAATTGCTTCTTATTTTGAAGGTGGAATTTTAAAATCAAGATGTCGTAATTTCACAGTCCTTATTTCAGGTCCAACATTTAGTGGTAAAACAAAACTTGTAGCTCATGCTATTAAATACATTATGAATAACTTTTCACATATTAAATTTATAACACCTGAAAAAGTTATGAATGAAAAGTGTAATATTTGGAATTTATTTCAAGAAGGTATAAATTCGGAAAGTTTTCTATTTGTTATCGATTCTATTGAAACAATATTTGATTATTCTACAACTGGTGTTATACAATCTAAAACAAGAGAATTATTAACAATTCTCAACTCAAATATTGATATTTCTAAAAAAGTTGTAACTATATTAACATGTTCTAATGATATCATGATTAATAAATTAGATTTGGATAAAAAAGTAACCCTTCATCTTAAATTATAAATTTATCTAAAAGTGAAGGTCTAAACAACTCAATATATTGTTACTCTTTGGGGTATTTTTAGTAAATTCTTCAATAAGATCTCTAGTTATTGTATAATTCCTATTTATTTGTCCATCTAAAATCTCAAAAAACCAAGAGATTATTAAATATCTTAACAAACTTCTTTTGAATAACATTTAATTATTAAAATCAAAAAGATAAATTTATCTTTTATCGTTTATTAAATGTTTAATTATTGTATTTTTCTAAAAATTCTTTACCTTTACTTACACCATGATCAAATGCATTTTTCATTCTCAAAGAATCAATATCTAATGCATTAGATAGATGGTTTATATCTGGTTTTATAATTAAAAATTTATCTTTAAGAGCTGTAGATAGATCTAAAAGTTCAGATTCACTTAGTCTTGATAAAGCAGCATCATGTAATTTTGACATCATCTCGATAGCATTTGTAGGATGTGAATTTTTTTGTCTCATCCTTGTATCACAATCAATAAATAAATATAATCCATCAAAGTTATCTTTTAATTCATTATTTAATATGTAATCAACTGGAAATAAATCAACAGTACCTCCATCTGAATATAATGATTTACCATCTTTACTTTTAATTGGAGGTACTGCCAACCATAATGCAGAAGAATATTTGATACCATTGTATAATTCATCATCAGTAAACCATTCTTCATTATCATTTAAAATATCATATGCAACAACATAGCATTTTTTATTTGCAATTTCGATTTGTTCTTTTGAAAGTAGGCTCCATGTTTTATCTATAATCTTTACTTTTTTATAAGCCCCATTGTTAAAAAATGCAAACATAGAGATGAAAAATTTATTTGTAATTTGAATTCCAAGGAAAGTATGGGGTTCAAAAATGTCTGTAACAGATTTAACATCACTAAACAATTTTATTAAAGGTTTCAAATCTTTATTTGCTACAAATGGTGACATTATAGCACCTACAGAACATCCATAGACGCGATCCACTTCAAATTTGGAATCATTAAAAATTTCAGAAAGAACACCAATTTGGAAGATTCCTTTTACACCACCACCTGACAATATAATTCTCAGTTTAGTTGTCATTTTGTATATAATATTTTTGTTGATAATTTTTTAAAGTTTGTATTGAATTTTGAAGAAAAATCGATAAAAATTCTTTGAAAAATAGGGTCAAAAATTTTATTTTTAACCCTCCGCGTATGTTTTCAAGGCGTCCTGACAACAGTTGAACCAACTACTTCGGGGGTCAAAAATAGGGTCTCCCCATAGCTATAGGCGATGTTTTTCGGAGGAATTTTTTGTTCATTTTTTGAAGAAAACAAGGAAAAATGAACAAAAATCAAACAAAAAAATGTTAAAAATAGGGCCAAAAATTTTATTTTTAGGCCTCCACGTATGTTTTCAAGGCGTCCTGACAACAGTTGAACCAACTACTTCGGGGGTCAAAAATAGGGTCTCCCCATAGCTATAGGCGATGTTTTTTCGCAATTTTTGTTAAAAACAATGATTAAAATGAAAATTAAAACCAAAAATTTACAGAAAATGGTACTTGTATATTTTACTTCTTCAGAAGAGCATAACAAAGAAGAACATTTTGAGAATAAATTAAGGGTTGTATTACCAGAGAAATATTTAAGGAATAAACTTCCAAAAAATTTATTTATAAATGCTTTAGATATTTCAGATGATGATTTCATTCAAATAGTTAGTAATGCACATGGAAGAGATATATTAAATGACTTTAATGTTCCGGATGATGTTATATGTAAAAATTATATTAATGATAAAACCTGTTATACAGAATATTCTTTGAGAACAAATTCAATTTGTCCTGAATGTTCATCGAAGGATTATTATTGGTATCTTGATAAGGATACATATTGTACCGTTAATATCAAAAAATGTCTACTTGATTTGGTATCTAACTTAAAAGCTGCAATTGATAACATTACATCTGAACAAAAAAATCATTATCTTTTAGTTAGGCCTCCTGGTCATCATTGTTATAACAAAAGTTCGGGATTTTGTCCTATTAATAATGTATTTACTATGGCAACTTATGCAAAAACAAAAGGATTTCAAAGAATATTTATATTAGATTGGGATTTCCATCATGGAAATGGAACCGAAAACTTAGTTAATGGTAAAAATGGAATATTCTTTGTCTCAATACATGGTTATGGTGTTGATGGTTATCGTGTATATCCTGGAACAGGTTCTAAATATAATAATAGTGAAAACACAAAAAATATTGCTCTTTTTCTTAATAATCATGAAGAAAGATTAACTTATACTGATACATACTATATGAGTATTATAGAAACAGATATTGATGAATGGATAAAAAATTTTAACCCTGATTTAATCTTAATATCAAATGGATTAGACGCACATAGAGATGATGCTTTGGAAGGAATGAATTTAACAGATAATTTTTATGTTAGAGCTACTAAGCATTTAAAGTCATATAATGTTCCTTTGGTTTATGTATTAGAAGGGGGATATACACCTGAAGTTATACAGAATGTTTCTTACAAAGTGATAGAAGAGCTCATGAAATGAAATAAAATTCTTTAATTAAATATTAATATTTCAATTGAAATATTAATTTAGTGTTCTAAATAATTTATAAGCTAATATAATTCATCTATAACATAAATTTCATCTTGAAAAACATCATCTTCTGTAGAACTATATGCATTTTCATTGATATCACAATTCTGTATCATACCAGGTATGCTACTACAAGTTTCAACAATAACAAATCCTGTATAAAATGATATAACAGAATCTGATTTAATATTTGTAATACCCTGTAGTTCAAAATAGCATTTTAAAAGATAAATAAGCATTACAGTCTCAAATTTATTACCCAGTTGATTTTTAAGAGGTGTTTGATCATTTGTGAATGGATTTGCTAATAAAGATTCTCTAACAACATCATTAAAATAGTTTAAACGATATTGATAGGATTTGTAGTTCCAAAGAAATTTATCATCATCAAAATTAGTGACTATTAGTCTTGACTCTGTACTTTTGTAATCATTATATATCATTAAAATAACATCTCCTTTAAAATATTCAAGTGATGCATTTTGAGATGAATTTTCTTCATAATAATGTGGAGGTCTAAATCTTAAATAAGCAATTAGAGGTTTTAATTTTTTACAGATTTCACGTTGTAAATTCATGTCGTCAGTATAAGAATTTTCTTTTTCATTTTGAAAAGCTTCTCTTAATAAGTTACCATCTTCATCCTTTTTAAAAATAGGATCTTTCATATACCTTGGTTCACGGTGATCAGTTAAAAGATAAATATTCTCAACTGTTGTATTGTATCGTTCACATGTTTCTATTGTAAACCTTTCTTTATAAAAAATAACTTGCTCACTGTTATCGAGTGAAATTTGATAGAGATCAGGATGAATATCTTGATCATCATAAAGATCAAACTTAAGATCTGGAAACATTTTTATAAGTTTACATAAATGAAACCCAGGTGAAGCTCCTATGTAAACTATTCTGTTTACTTTTTTTTCTTCTGGTTTAATGTAATGAAGAAGAAAAAAAAGTTCCGCTATAAATAACCTAAGATCCTCATTGTACTTACGTTGATTTTTCTTTAGATTTACCTTTATCTTGTATAATTCCTCCAGTTTACCTGAGTATACAAGATTTTGAACTTTAGCTTCTTTATATAACAGAGCCATTTTTAACTTTTATTACTTAAATTTTATCAATTTCATAATTTTGGGACAATTTTAAAAATTAAATTGAAGAAATTACAAACAGTTCCTAAGTATTAAACTTAATACTTATAAATAAAATTTTCATGTAAAACTTATTTGGACTTGGAGTTAAAAGAGAATCTCTTTTGTAATAAGAATTTTATTTTTTAGCCCTTTTAGTTTCATGTACGGTAATAAATTCTGGAGGTAAAACACCATTTATACCAGATGTTAATATAACATTATTATCACTTCTATAAAACTTAATACCACTGTTCATAGCTTCTTACATTTTCACTTTAATTAGTATTGGTCTATTTTTTCTTAAAAGTATATCATCTGATGCAAAATGAATATGTGTCCTTCCCATAATACTTAAACCATCTTTTAAAATAAAATTTAAATTTTTCTTTGTAGTTGCATGGTAACATTCAGTTATTGGTGTAGTAATTTCTTCAAATATTTTATCTTCTTCTATATTTCCAGATGAATGTCCTTGATTGGATCTAATTCTATTGTCAACAATTTTAAGCCGTTGTTTTTCACATAGTTCTACAACTTCCTTTAACTTTTCAATAGAGACTATAAAATCAAGTTTACTAAATAATTCAGATATTTCTACAAAACCATCTGAAGTAGCAGTTTTAAATTCATGAAGATGGTGTCTTAAAAGTTTATTACATGCTTTGCTTATTCTTATTCTTTCAGATGAACTTAAGATAAAACTTCTATTGATTAAGTTTTCAACATTTAAATCTAATAAAAAATCTATAGCAATTTTCTTCCTTCTTTCCAAAAATTTATCGTTAGGAATAGCTTCTATTTCTTCAATTGTAAACCATCTGTAACCTACAATTTCATCATCAATAGGTCTTTGTTTTATTTCAAAATCTTGATCGTCATCAATTAAGCATCTAAAATAAGAACAAGATACTGTTCCCCTATCTGTATATTCAATATAAAGTTCAGGATTATAACTGAATTCAAATCCTGTTAATGTTGTTTCTTCAACAAATTCTCTTCTAGCACAGTCCATGTAAGTTTTATCTTTTGATCTTTCAAAAGATCCTTTTGGAAAAGATAAAACTCCATTTTCTTTATAAACAAGGATAATTTTGTCTCTCTTTTTTGCAATAAAACCATAACATGTCATTTTATGGTACCAATTTATTTTTTATTTTGATTTTTCATGTTACCGATAATTATTTTAGATATTTTAACATAGCGTATTTTTGTTTTTCAAAGAAATAATTGATTTTTATTAGAAAATAAAAGTAAAAATGCAGTTTGACACACAAAGAATGCAAACGAGAATTATGCCTTCATTAGATCTTAAATTGACTGATGAGAATAAAGCATATCAAATGGCTTTACATTACAACAGAAGTTGTGCAGTGAATGAGTACAATCATATGATTGATACTATTATCCCCGGAATACTTGTTCGTAATTTTGACACTAAGGATGGCAATAGAATTAAAGTTAAGGGAGTAGATATAAAATTTCCACAAGTTACATCTGAAGATGGAAATAGTCTTATGACACCATTTACTTCTAAAATGACTGGAACTACATATAAAGCAGAGGTATGGATTGATTATGTAGAGATAAAAAATATAACTCAAACGGGTTCATATTCTACACAAACTCAAGGTTTAATTGATGATAAAGTGAAAACACGTAAAATAGGTTCATTTCATGTTTTAGTTGGCTCAAATAGATGCATTACATCCGTTAAACCAGATGAGTTTAGAACACTAGATGAATGGAAGATGTTTCTTTGTGAATGTCCAGCATCACCTGGTGCATATATTCTTCATAAGGGAGCTGAGAAATCTGTTATTCTTGATGAGAAACTTCGAACTAATTGCTACCTTACATTTATGACAAAAGGTGAAAATCCAACTATAGAAACTCGTATTACATGCATGGATAATTCATTAACTTCACTGGTAAGAGTTAGAATTGGATCACACAGACCTTGTATTAAAATTTTATTTCCACATCTTAAAGGAAAACATTATCCTCTATACCTTACATTTTATCTTTTATATTTCGCACATAATACAAAAGAAGCTAACAAAGCAACTTTTAAGTTAAACTATTTTGAAGAACTAATTGCAAGTTTTGCTACACCTGAACTCCATGATGCAGTTGTGGCATATTTAAAACCATCAAAATCAAAATTTATTGAGTTATTTACAACATTCACACAGAGTGGATCTATGGATGTAGATGATAAAAAGGTTCAGTCATATATTATTGATAAATTAAACAATGTAAACTCAAGTTTTAGTAAAGAGGATGATGCAAATAAATTTGCACTTATAACCGCTTGTCATAGTGTTCCTGATGAACTATTCAATCAGTGTAAGACATATAGTGGTAAAATTGCAAATCTAGCATTTGTTACATGTCAAACTATTCTTTGTGGACTATTAAGAAGAGATTTTGATGGTAGAGATGGGTGGGATATGAAAAAAGTTGATTCACTTGTTAGACAGATAACATCATATGTTAGAACAACTCTTGTTAATGCAATTATTTCGGATAAACCTGATAATGTGGGATTCAATTTTGGTAAGAGTGACAGAAAAGAGACTATTGTAGAAGCAAGAAAATGTGAAACATTAAACGCTGCAATTGCTGAAAGGGATAAGATTGATAATCAAGTTGATACTAGAACTAACTCATTAACTCTTCGTAAAGTTGATCAAACACAATTTCCTATAGTATGTCCACCTAAAACTCCTGAGGGTGAAAGTTGTGGTTTAAGTAAGGAAAAATCAGCATTGTCTTATATATCTCATAATCAGGAATATGCTTTAAACAGAAAACAAGTTTTTAATGACTTATTTGAACCTAATATTTTATACTTTAGCACAGTTAAAACAAATGTTTTTAAATATCGTTTAGCAACTTCAAATTTATCTGGTAATACCCAATTTGTTCACCATGGCACAGATCATACAAATATTTCTCCAAATAATATTTTCTTTTCTTTAAGAATTATCGATCTTTTTAAATCGCAATTTAAAGCAAATGAAGCTATTTATTTCATTGATGGAGACCTTGAGAATATCCTTATTAAATTTATGATACCTACACATCAACCTAGACAATTTTCATTCCAGACATACACTGGTGGAAATATATATATATGTCTACCAGATTATTTACTTCCTCAATTTGACATTGTGACTAAAATAACAAAAAATCCATCATATAATTCATATTCATCATTACATAAAACTGATGATTGCAAGTTAAGAATTATGTTTAAAAAACCTGGAACAAATCCTCAATTTTCATATGTTATGTATTCAAATGGATCATACAATGAGCTTTATATTTCAGAGTTATTTGTAGAAGATATTCGTTTAGTTGTTGGTCAAAAAGGAACTGTTGAAATAGTTGATGAAATTTGTATTGTAACAATTGATGGAAGTTATAACCAATTTACTTGTATTCATTGGACTGGAAACAAGATTGTTACAATGCTACCAAAATCATTCAGTGAGATATATGAAATGTTAACTTCAAACGTTACAGAGTTCATATCTTTAAAAAGAAGTACAAAATATTCATTCTCTCTTATGTTTAATGGTAATGTTATTGATTATGATAATAAAGATACCTTTTATCCAACAGTAGTTTGGACTGATGGTCCAAAAATATTGGAATTTTTGAAAAATAAGAGACGTAATGGTGAACTTCCATATGATTCATGTATTTACTTTAACACTAAAGACTCTTCAGTTCAGTATTTTGATGATTCTGGACGTTTAATGGCTCCGTTACTTGTAGTAGATGAAGATAGTGATCTTAAAATTGATAAATCTGAGTCATGGAAATATTTTTCTAATAGAGATCTACAAAATTCAAATGTTTACATTGAGAAACTATATAATGAAGGTTCTGTAGATCTTATTGATTCAAAAGAAATGGACACTATACTAATGGCCAGAAGTATTGAAGAAGCTAGAAATTTCTCCAAACTTAGAAAATTTTTAAATAAGATAGATTTTAATTCATTGAATAGTTCAATATACAAAGATGAATCTAAATACTTCAAAAATGAAGATATGAGTGTTGTTATCATTAGAGGGAATAGTTTTGATCTTGAATTTACAGAAAAGCCCCCAGTTGAAGACTCTCTTACTTTCGTTCAAGATGGTATCACATATTATGGAACCTATACTTTTCAAAAATCACAACTTCGAAGTCCTAGCATTAAATATTTTAAACTCGTAAAACCTGCTGATCCAATATTAAGAGACGGCTATTATCTACTTTATAAATATGATGATGAATATCGATTTGTTACAAAAACCTCAGATGAGGAGACTGATGGCGACAATGTTTATATTGGTGATATTGCTTATAAGATTCATTACTTTGAATACCCAGAATATAGAGGTTATAGTTACGTTAATGAAGATTTAAAGATTGTAGATTTTATCGATCTTGAAAGACCAACGATTGTATCAAGTAGTACAGATAATAAAAATCTATACTACAGATGTGATAATAATTGGATAGACCCATCATTAATTATTGATAAATATTTTGTCAAAATTAATAATGAATATAAAGTTATTACAGAAGTGTTTTTTGAAGGTGATAATAATGTTTTTGAATTAACTAGTGTGAAGATTAATGAGTATATTCCTTCATATATAACAACATATCAAAAATATGATGAAGAAAAATATATAAATGATGGATTAGAAAAAAATGAATGTGATCTTCATATTATTAGTATCAGAAGATCAATTGATGAACTTAATAAAATAAATCTTGATAATCAAAACTATTTTGAAATGTTATCTTCAATGAAAGAAATGATTCCGCTATTTGGAAACAAAAGAATCATGTTAAACATTAGAAAGTATATTAATACAACTTTTAGGTTTACACATTGTCTAATTGATCCTAATGCTGCATTTTCAGTTATTGCAAACTTTGTACCAAAAGCTGACTCAAATCCTGGTCCACGTTGGTCTTATCAATGTTCTATGGGAACTCAAGCTTTAGGTGTTGGAAATTCTGTATGGTATAGAAGATATGAAACAACTACAAAGAGACTAATAGCTCCTACAGAACATTCATTTGAAACTATTGCTGAACTACCATATTCTCAGATTACAATGCCAACGACACAAAATTTTATATTTGGTGTTTTAGCACACAGAAAAACTTTTGAAGATCCAGTTATTATTTCTGTGAACTGTATCAAAAAATTTGGAAGGTATGTTAAAGAAATAACCATTAAAATAATTGAAACAAGTATTAATGGATGCACAGAAATTGTTTGTAGACCAATAGATGAAATGGGAAATATTAAAACTAAAACAGAGTATAGACATTTGGATGGATATGGTCTTCCAAAGCTTGGATCTTATATTAAAGTTAAAGATTGTATTGTTGGAAGGACAAAGAGTTATTCCGAAAGCCCTAAAAAAATAGATTCGTCTTATTTTGCAGGTATTGGTGAAGATGGTTTGGTCTCGTCAATTCAAATTGTAGGTTCTGAAGGTTCAGAAGGAGCATTTAGAACTATCTATATTAAACTTGTTCAAGTGAGATATCAACAACCAGGTGATAAATTAGCAGCTCGTTTCTCACAAAAAGGTACAATTGCTGATCTTGTTGAAGGTATGATAAATGATGGTGATGAAAGGTTAAGAATTGTTGATGATAATTTAATGCCATATGTTTTAGCAGGACCTAATGCAGGGTTGAGGGTTGAAATTGTTTTTAATCCTGCTTCTTTTCCTAGTCGTATGACATGTGGTCTTATTAAGGAAGTTATTACTGCAAAAGCTGCAGTTTATCTACAGGAAAAAGTAAATGCATCTAACTTTCATCATCTGGATATGGAATACTATAATGATTCTTTATATAGTAACAAACTACTAGATGAACATTTAGATTGTAATGCTAATGAGTTTTTATGTCACTCTGATGGTGAAATTATGATTGATCATTCAACCGGTCTTCCATTCCAAGTATTTATTGGTATTGTTGCCTATCAGTTTTTAAGACATCAAGTTGAAGATAAGAAACAATCTCGTGCAACTGGACCAATTAAACCAATTACACATCAACCTGTAGAAGGCAAAAAGAATGGTGGTGGTGCACGTATGGGTGAAATGGAACGTGATAGTCTTATATCTTCAGGAGGATCAGAAACCTTATACGATAGATTTATGGAGGGTTCTGATGGATTTGTTGATGTCTTTTGTATCTATTGTAAAAATAACTCAGCTATTTCTAATCTTCACCGAAATATTTGTTCTGTATGTCGAACCTCAGGATCTCTAGTTTCTGTCAAAGAACCAAGAATTTATAAGGTTTTTATTCATCAAATGTCAGCTATTGGTCTTAATATAAAATGTGATTTTATACCAACTGATGATTTTCAAAATGATGTATACAAAGAAAACATTAAAGCTATAAAGGAAAATGAAAACATTAGCGGTGAATTTTAATTATATATCACATTCGGTCAATAATAAAAATATAATTATATCTTATTTAAGATATAAAAATTTAAATCTCTATAGTTAGTATAAAATTATGTTAGGTAGAAATATAAAAATGAAAAAATAATTATTGAGATGTAAGAAATGGAAGAAAATAATAAATCCCTTCAACAATCTATAATTAACGATAGATTATACTTATTTAATTATTATAATTATGATTTAGTAAATCATCTAAAGAGATATACACCAACATCTGATGAAGAGCAATTATACAAGGAACAAATCCTTAATTTTATAAATGAAGATGTAAACTGTTTTGAAAGAAGCAATTTAAAAGGTCATTTCACTGGTAGTGCATGGGTTACTAATTGGGATGGATCAAAAGCTCTAATAACTTTACATAAAAAGTTAGGAATGTTTCTTCAGCTTGGTGGTCATTGTGATGGTGATTCTAATATTCTTAGGGTTGCTATAAAAGAAACAATGGAGGAATCTGGAATTACAGATTTAGAGTTTAATCCTGAGATATTTGACATTGATGTTCATACAATTCCTGAATATAAAGGGATTCCTGAACATAAACATTATGATATTAGATTTCTTATCAGAGTACCATCAGATTCAAAATGTGTAATTGATCTTGCAGAATCTGATGAATTAAGATGGATTACAAAAGATGACGAATGTAATTTTAAAACATCATACGGATTTAGAAGAATGTTTTCAAAATGGAGGGAAATGATTTTAAATGAGAATGATTTTCAAATCACCGATGATGTAGTTTTTTCAAATACCCTTAATAAAAAATTTGATAAAAAAAGTTTTGAGAACTTTGAGAAGATTGATTTTTAATTGTGTAGTATTTTAGTTGTATTTTAACCTAAATTTAAGAAATACTTGAGGTGAGTATTATTTTCATAAAAATGAAAATAAATTGATTATTTTATACTATTAAAATGGCAAGCATTGTCGAATATTCTGAGTTGTTTACAAGAAATTGTAATGAATATATTTTACAAGACTCTTTTTGTACAATTCTATGCGGTGATCTTAACAAAGTAAGATTTACTCTTCATTCTGTTAGAAAAGCATTTGCAACAATTGATCGTAAAGATACACGAATGGTTCCAAATCCTATAGTATATTTTCCAATAATATATAATGAAGAGATAACAAAAGATGAGATAAAATTCTTCGTTGATTATATGACTGCTAATACAGAAGCATTTCTTGCATTCTTTTTTATGGATGGCAAGATGCGCTTTAACAGAGATATTGAAATGGTACAAATTATGTCAACTGCAACTCCTATTGGTGATAAATTTGTGAAGCTTTTGTATTTCTTTATATTTACAAATACTATTTCATTTAAATCTATTAATATACAATCCTTATCTGGCAAAGGATTTTTATTCACAGTATCCCATGATGAAGAAACGGAAAGAAATTTTTATAATTTAGAGGAAGGTGAAGGTAGAATTTTATTTCATGGATCTCCCATTGAAAATGTATATTCAATAATGAGAAATGGAATTAAATCAATGTCAAAAGACTCAATTTTTAAAACAAATGGTAATGCACACGGTGATGGTGTTTATCTTACAGAAAATATTTTAACAGCATCTGGTTATGGTACTGAAGGAGGATTTTCACGATTCCGTTCATATAAAAATGATGAAGACGATGATATATCAACATGTATTTTAATATTTAATTGTAAAAAACTAAACCATGATAGTTACGTAAAAAGTAAGGGTTTTTGTTATGTTCAAAATGAAAAAGATATTATTCTTCGTGGAATTTATTGGGTCAATAAAGGATATCTATCTGATACTTCATTATCAGATGCTTTAATAACATACGGTAAAAGCATTCGTTACGTACCACCAAAAATATATGAGTCGATAAAAGCTGAAGATGATGTTTCAAAAGAAGTTGATGAACTATCAAGTACCCTAAATGGTAAACTTTCTATTTCATCAAATTTTGATTCTTTAGATAATTCATCTTCACCACACGGACCTGAGTTTAATATAATAAAAATAAACATTAATCCAGTAGGTGAACCATCAAATAGTATTAAAGTTATTGAATCTAGTAGATTCATAAAAGAAATTCAGAGATTAAAAGATGGTGTTAAAAACGGACATGATACAATTATGGGTGTGAGTTTTATGAATCCTAATGATTGGCGATCACCTCTTATAATGCTTTTAAAACCATCATCTGGTACAGAACTTGAAAAAGATCTTATAAAGTATAACATACCTTGTATTTTAGTAGCTTTCTATTTTACAGATGGAGCAAGTGTATACCCATTTGCTCCTCCTAAAATAAGAGTAATATCACCTATTTTTGAAAGACAAACAGGTAGGGTTACAGAAGGTGGTTCTATATGTATGGATATTTTGTATGGAGATTCTTGGTCTGCTTCAAGTACAATTGCTTCTATTGCAATAAGTGCTTCTGATTTAATGTCAAATGATGGCATTAAAAGTCAAAAGATTGAAATTGAAGGAAAAATGAAAGAGTTAAGAGGAGGTCGTGTTGATCCTAATAAATTAGGATCTGTATATACATATAGAGATTATGAAAGATCTTACAATCAAGTTGCTGGATTTCACGGATTTCAAGCAATTAATTAAATATGCTTGAAGAGAAAATTTATATGATTATATTGTTACTTATTATTTTTACTACTGTAAAAATATTTAGGTTTGGGAGATTTAAGTTAATAGTTTTGTTCATATTCACCCTTAGAATCAATTTCGGTTTCTTCTTTCTTTGAGCTTTTCTTTGAAAACTGAACTCTTTCAGTTGCAACTGCTCTAACGGCAGCACTTGCTAGAGAGTAGTCATCGTAAAAAAGAAGTTTCATAAATTCAGTTGCAATATCATTCCAAGCAAGGTTTCTTAATTTGGTAAAACCTTCATCAGATAGAATAATTGCATTTGGACTTTCTTTTGATGGAATAGAATTTTCTTGAGCTATTTTATTATAAATAGCTCTTTTCTTTGCAACAGGTGTTTTAATCCTTCCATCCTGACGACTCCAAGGTGAAGTTGTAAAGATGTAAAGATGCTTTCCTTGAAAAGTCCAATCAAAAAGAGAAATTCTTGTAGAAGTACCTTTATCCCTATGCGATACTACTTGATGAAAGAATGTTTTATTTTTAGGCTGAAGATAACTTGTAATTTCAACAGATGGATAGTACATCATGTATGCGTTACTTTCTGCACCCTTTAAGATAAGGGTTTTTAAATAACGAGCTGCATTCCAAATTACTTCATTGTGGATCATGTCAATATGTTCCCGGAGAAGATCAAGACTGTTTTTCTTCTCAAAAAGCTTTTTAGGTGAAAGAGTTTCAGTCGTCTGTTTCTTTTTTTGAAGCCAAGAAGGAACAACTTCATGAACCTTCTTTATTTCATCTTTTTTTGATGTTTTCTTTTTTGAAACTTTATCATTATTAGATGTAACGATTTTCCAGCCGTCACTTTCTTCTAAAAGAATATTTGTTGTATCGATAGCTTGTTCATTTGTTGTATCGATAGCTGGTTCATTAGTGTTTTCGACTGCAAAATTTACACTGACAGATTCAGTAATAAATGTAGAATCGTTAATTGTAGGAATAATGGTATTTTCTGTAAGGAATGACATTTTTTTAAAAATAATCGTTCTTAATTTTTCAATTTTCTATAAATTTACCCCTTCATAAATTTATTAGCTTATACTTTACTTGTTATTTATTGAATTTTTCTTGTTTTCATATGAGAGATTTCTTAAGAATATATTTACATAAGAAGTATTCTCAACTAATCCAGAATCTGGATTAGATTCTAATTTTAAATTAACAAGTTTTTCCTTATATTCATCTAGAACTCTTCTTGCAATTTCAATGTCAGCCAAGCCACCATCTAACATTAAATTATTAATAGTGTATTCGATTAGATAGTGATCATAAAAATTCTTGCCTACTTTTTCAATAAATGCAGGTATTATTTTTAGAGTATCTTTTATTCTCATATTGGAAGAAGAGTCATCAATATAATATGAATTTTTTTCATCTAGACTGTTTTTAAAAAGATTTCTTACTATACATTCATTTGTTTCTTCTTCATAAAAGACAGTTGCATATTTTTTATTTTGATCTAAAATAAATTTATCTACATCATTACCTTCTAAATCTAATTTAATAAATCCAAACACATTTTCTCTAACTTTAAAAGATTTATAAACTAAACATACCGAATTTAATTCTCCTATATAATACTTTAACATTTATTTTTTATGTGTCAAAAATAATTCAAATTTACATTTAATTCTTCAAAATCTAAAGGAAAAAATGTTAAAAATAGGGTTCAAAATTTTATTTTTAGGCCTTCACGTAAGTTTTCAAGGCGTCCTGAGTACAGTTGAACAGACTACTTCGGGGGTCAAAAATAGGGTCTCCCCATAGCTATAGGCGATGTTTTTCGGAAAAATTTTTGAACAGAAATTGTAAAAATAAAGCTTTAGTTTAAGAAAAAATGGAACGACTTAATGAAGGTATTTCATTGTTTGATATCACAGAAAGTTTGTCATTAAGAACTGATAAAATCCTATTATCATTAATATCTCTTCATAATGAAGAAGTAAATACATTTATTAAAGAGTTTAATTTGTATAACCAAATACAAAAATATATTTTTCAATCTATTCCATATCAAAATGGATTTGATATTTCCGGAAAAGTATATCTCGACAGAATGGTATTTTACATTACAATAAAGACTGATTTTGATTCAGGTTTTGGAGTTAAACCTGATAACTATGAGATAAGAATATTTAATCTTAAAATGAGTCAAATTAAAAGATTAGCTCGCGACATTCGAAATGAATTTTCATATGTTAAAAATATAAATATCGAAGAATATAAGGAAAACGAAAACGTAAACCAATTTTTAATTGAGAGTTTTAATAAAAACGATGGAAATAGTTTTATTAAATATTTAGAATTAGGAGCTGATAATCTTGATGAACTTATGGAACTAGCTGAAAATAAAAACAATTTAAATATTATCAAAACTCTTGTAGAATATGGTGCTAGTAATTTCAATGATATTTTTATAAAAGCTTCAGAGAATAACCATTTTGATATTGCAAATTACATGATTATATGTGGATCTAATATTAATGAGAGTTTTATTACTGCTTGTGGATTAGGTTATGAAAATTCTGTAAATAACATTTTAAATTATATGAAGAGTAGTATTAATCTTAATTCTGGATTTGTTGAAGCTTGTAAAAGAAATAAAATTAATATTGTTAAACTATTATTAGAATGTGAACCAATAACTTGTATAAGAAATTCTGGATTAGTAATTGCATGTGAATATAATAATATTGATTGTGTTAAATATTTATTGGATGTCGATGCAGATGATGAAGAAAGTTTATTAAAAGCATGTAAAAATAATAATAAAGATATTGTCGATCTTTTATTAAAATATGAAATTAAAGATCTAAATAGTTTTTGTCTTTTTCTATGTATAGATGAAGGGTATACAGATATTGTTAAACTACTAGTTTTAAAAAATGATTATAGTATTATCGATCTTAACAAGGCTCTAGATAAAGCATTTAAAAATCATAATACTGACATCTTCAAAATATTAATAGATAGAGGTTCTAATAAAATTCCTGATAATTTTGATAAAATTTTAAATTCTATGCACGAAACAAGGTCTCAGGAAATTATGTCAATAATAAATTCAAAGTTCTCAACGTAAATTTTATTATAACCTATTAATTCAAAAATAAGAACAATTGTTCTTATAGCCCATAAACTTAAAATTAATCTTTTTTAAGATTAGACAGTCTTTTAGATCTTTCATAGAAGACTTGAACAAATAATACAAAATAAGAAACATACATTGCGACAGCTGAATAAAATGCAATAATACGTTCATATCCATCAGGTATATATTTACAATATACACCATTTGTCTCTAAATTATAATATTCATAAAAGCCATAAGCAATTGCAAAAAACATTTGAGCAGTTTGGATAATATTCACAAATACTCCAAATGTCTTTCTTAAAAATGCACCTTTGACAAAACAATAAATACCAAAATAAAAGTACATAAAACTATGAACAAAGTAATTTAAAAAGAAAAATACAATGACTTTATCACACAATGGAAAACTTGCATAGTAACAAATAGCTAATGTTGCCCAATGATGATACCACTGGAGTGCAACTAAAGGTTTAGATCTTAAAACAATAAAGATAGTATCAAGTAGTTCAGGTAGTTTTGAAACAATAAATGCATGGTACCAAAATTCAACATCTGATTCAAATAAATTTACCTTAGAATCATTGAATAGTATATATTTACCAGTGTGATACGTTCCAAACATACTAAAAACTGAAAGCATAAAACACCAGGATGCCCAGGGTAAAGTTAATGATTCAGAAAGATAATGTTTTTGATTAGAATCTAGGTAGTTATCAATAAAATATTTCAGACCAAAAACAATTGGTAAATATAAAACTAATGCAGCATTAAAAAGCGGATATATATTTGTATAGTCAAACATCTTTTTAAGAAAATAACTTTTAAATAAATTTTTTATATTTCATTATCCTAATGAAAATGCATTTTCATTATAACTATTTACTATAAAATGGAAAAGCTTAATGAACAAGATGTAGAAAATTCATCAACTTATACAACAATTGATTTATCAGAATTGATTAATATGTTAAGTGAAAAAATAGATAAAGTTTTAAAACAAATAGCATTTAAAACTGGATTAACTAAAATAAAAGATTTTCCTGATAAAAGATATTTTTAATATCCAAAATTTACAAAGTCTTCTTTCTGCAAATCATCAACTAGTTCTTTAACCAATTCATGATCAAAATCTATTAATTTTGGATCTGATTTATTTACATGATATTTTGATAAGTCTTTCCTTTCAAATGATAGAATATTAAAAAGAATATTTTCAAGGTCTTCTCTAAAATTTTCAAATCTTCCTATGTGGTCAAACTTAAGTTCATTATTTAAATCTTTTAATGAGTCAGTTTGTGACATAATAAAATGAACATAAAAAAATGAATCCGTTATACATCTTTCGTTGAATTCATGTAAATTATTAGGAAATTCTTTTCTACATGTTTCAGATAAAAATCTAATTCCTGAAAAAGCTCTATCGTAAGGATTTCTAACAAAAGTAAACTTAACAAAAGACATTAAATCATAAATCTTTGATTCCCTTGATTTACTTAAAATATCTTTAAACAATCCATCTTCTTTGTTAGTAATTCTATAAGCATATTCATCAAATGAAAATCTTTTAAAACCATAATTATCAATTAATATTTGTTCTATAGTCATACCACCTGTTTTAGGTATGTGTAAATAGATTATCTTTTTTTCAGAGTTATAACAAACCATTTTTATTAAAAAAATTTTTTAATAAAAATGGAAGATACCGAGGATCAAGTTAAAATTCAAAAATTAAAGAAATCAGTAATTGTCAGGAAAATTGATTTATCAAACTTAAATACATCATTGCAAGATCAATTACATAGTGTTGTCAGACAGATTGCATTTAAATCTGGTTTAGAAAGAATACAAGAATTTCTTGATTCTAAATCCTGGGTTTCACTTGAAAAGACAAAAGAAGGACACGATGTGGCTTTTGAGTTCTTTAAAAACGTTTTTAAAGAAAGAAAAGTTTTTTTCTACGACAAAGGAGAAGTGACCCATGGTAGCTCTAGTCTTTATAATTCTTTAAGTGAATCTCAAAAACAAGTAGTATCTAAAGTAGATTCTGATAAAAAGGGAGGATTTTTTACCTGTGGTAATGTTGTTTTGGTACATATTGGAACAACTGCAGGAATCTCATCTAATGAATTAGCTATTCCAATGACTATTAATCAACATATACCATCAAGTGTAAAAGAAGGCGTTAGTAAAACTGAAAAAAGCATTAGTAGTTTTTTTTAACAAAAATTTTTAAAACACTTATAAATAGATTAATTAATCTATTTATAATTTTTATTTTAATTATACTCACCATATTTGTCGAATATAGCAAATTCATGTTGTCCATCTTTTGGAATAGACTCTGATATAAGTTTATGTACATCAGTTTTAAACTTATCAATATATACTTGTGCTTCTTTTCTACTCATATTTGGATTATGTGGTAATTTCATGTGATATAATACTTCTGTAAATGGAACATCATTAAAAGGTAAAATGAGATATCTACCATATATAATATTAAAAGGAATGTAAAAATGTGCAAGTTTTAATCTAAAATCTAATCCCCAAGATCCAAGTAATGATTTATAGTCTTGAGATCCTCCTTGTAAATAACAAAATGTAATATCATATCCATGTTTTATTGCATTATGAATCCAATAACTCCATCTTTCATTGTAAATTACATTTTTAGTACCGAAAAGATTAACTTCCTCAAAACCACCAACACTAACAGAAAAATTATACTTATATTCTTTTAAATTCTTAATAACATTACGATTTGTAAGATCTTCTAGTCTATTACCGCTAATCATTTTTGAGAACATAGTAAGAATTGGATTTGAAGTTACCATTGGTGATGTAAAAAGTTTTGTTGTCTTACGTTCTTCTGGTGTAGATCTAAAAACACAAAAAGCTGTTAAACTTGTAACAAACATGCCATGTGGTCCTAATAGAAATATATTCTTTTTTTGTTTATTTGGTTCAACGTTAAGATCACTAAAATTATATTTGAAATATCTCTTAAAACCTTCACAGTACATAATTGATAGTTTATCAACTCCTGGAATATATTCAAAATATTCAGATATAAGATAGAATATAGGATATATTAAACATATAGGCTCAAGTTTTATCATTTTGTATAGACAGTAATAAAAGAGAAAGAAATCAGAAATCCATCCAAATATAAGTACAACATGTATAATTTCAAACATTTTTGATAATTTAAACTTTTAAATATTCATATTTGAATAATTTTATCATTTTTACTCTTTTTCTCTTCAAAAAATTCTCCAAAAAACATCGCCTATAGCTATGGGGAGACCCTATTTTTGACCCCCGAAGTAGTCGGTCTCACTGTACTCAGGACGCCTTAAAAACATACGTGAATGCCTAAAAATAAAATTTTGAACCCTATTTTTAACATTTTTTCTTTAAATTTTGCTCATCTTTCTATTCAAATATCACCTCAATCTTTAACTATTTAGTCTAATTTGTGTTAACCATCTCATAAGATCTTCACGTGAAATAAGTCTTATTCTACCATTTGATTCACGAGCCTTATCTGATTTATCTGATTTCTTGTTAACATTTGAAGCTACTACAACGTTTACATCATTAGTCCAATGTTTTTCTTTTACAATACCACCATAACTTTTTATATCAGCATTTGCTACATTGTCTGTAAATCCTGTAAATATAAAGACATATCCTTGTAACATATTATTTTTCCTAACTTTTTCAATTGTAATACCTTCTAGTTCTGGGTGGTCATTTAACCAATCTTTAAATTGATCTAATTTAGTCGAGAACATTTTTGCTCTAGCAGGACCGAAATCTTTTTTTGTAAGAATCTCTTCATAACTTGGAGTAGCTATTTTCCAATTTGGAAAGTTTGTTATAAATTTCTCCGCAATACCATCACCTAAACCTTCACCAAATATACATGAACCAGCCATTATTTTTGGAACTGTTACTTTTTTAATTCCTTTTTGTAGTTCGTCATATAATCCTAAAGCACCATCATATTTAACACCATCAGCTTCCATTAATTGTTGAATATTAGTTCTAATTATCTTTCCAATTGTTGTAAATCCTCCATGATATAACTTCCATATTGTAATAAGTCCCCATTTTTTAACACCAAGACAAGACAAGAAGTATTTTATCTTACAACATTTTACTTGTACATATTGATCTGCATTAATAGCTCTGAGTTCAACACCTCTCTCGTTCCATTCAGTTGGAATGATAGGAGCATATAATATAGGTGCTGGTGTAATTGTTTCATAAAATCTTGGAATAACATCACCACCAAGACCAACAATAATTATAGCACCTTTATCTACCTTATTATCAATAACCATCCTAGCATTGTGCATTGTAATATAAGATACAATCGATCCTAAGATTTCAACTGGTTCTATCATAACAACTGGTGTTAAATAACCATCTTTTGAAGTAAGATTCCAATTATTACAAATAACTTTTGTAATTGCCATAGAATCTTCCTTTACAGCAATTGCATAGTTTGGATTTTCATTTTCAGTTGGATAACTTAACGGAATATTAAAATAAGCCACTACACCATCAATTCTATATTCTGTTTTTTCTCTTCTTTCTTTTAAGTATCGAATGCCATATTCAAAAGAAGCTACTGATTTTGGAACTGTTATGTAGGAGCAAGTTGTAAATCCTAATTGTTTAAAAATATCCAGCATTTGAACTATAGTCATAGGGCTATAATTTGGATAGTCATATATAAAAAATGCAATAAAAGTACAATTAGATATAACAACACCATCAGAATCTATTTTATTGGTAGCACCATTTACAACACTTCGTGAGTTTTTAGCTTTTTTACCACTTGATAATAAATAATCATTCAATGAATCAAAAACTTTATCAGACATACATAATTCACCCCTAATCAAAAAGTTAAAATTTATCGGAGGTAATTTTAGAAAATTAGCTATATGTGAGACATTAGGACCTAACTCACCGTCTCCACGTTTCCATATATTTATTTTTATTTGTCCGTTGATAACTTTCCATTCTATTTCAAGTGAAATGCCATCTAATTTATCAAGATAAGTGATATCATTCTCATATCTATCATAAAATCTTTGATAATCTTTTTTACCAGAAACTCCTTTTGCTTTATCTAAAGATGGTGCTGGTCTTGGTAAAGGTTCGGCTTTATCTCTTGGTTTAGCTCCTATTACTTTATATTCTAAACCTGACATTTTTTCATAATATGTTACTAAACTGTCAAATGTTTCATCTGAAACTATTTCTTGTCCTGTATTGTTATAAACTTCTTGCAAATAGTTTAGATATATTTTTAACTCTTCAATTGATTTAATATTATCTAAAGAAAATTGTAAACCATTTGTGTTTATTTTCTGTTCAATAGCATTAGAATTTATAGTAGATTTATAATCCATATTCGATTCCATTTTTCAAAAATATTTATCGTTTCTTTTCAATTGAAATATGAAAAGACTATAAATTAAAAATTAAATTCTAAAATATTCAAAAATGTCAAGAATATCTGAAGGTACATATAGATTAACAATAAAATGTCCAGATGGTAATAATTTTCCTTCTAAGTTTATCATTACAATAGTTAATTCTAGAATAAAAAACAGAATTTGTAACTTTGGATACCAGTGTAAAAACAAAGTGGTGTTTATAGAAACAATATTTCAAGTTATATGTGATGTATTTGAAAATGCAACTATAAATGAAATATCAAATCATCCAACAATTGGATATAAATTAAGTATGATTATTATTAATAAAAACTCTGGAAATAGTTATTCTATTGCAAATATGGAAAGAATTACATGACTTATGAAAATCAAAAATATTATTATATTTTTGATAAAAGATATTATAGTTGACTTTGTGGAAGGTAAGTTTGTCCATTTATAACAAGATTATTTTCGATTAAATATTTTTGACATTCATATGTTGATTGATCTGAATTAGTATATCTATAAGCTGTCATAACATTATTAGATCCTGAAGTATTCGTGTAACATAAACTTCCTGGTTCTAGATAACCAGTAGTAGGATCCGTATACTGATCACAAAAATACACTGGACAAATTGGAGATTCTGAAGACTGATAATTTTTAATAGAATTTCTCATCTTATATATCCAATATAAAAGAATAATATCAAACAGTATAAATATTAAAATACTAAATAGTATTGTAGATATCATCTTTTAATAAAATAAATTTTTATTTACTTTTATGATAATTATCGTTCCATTTACACTGAAATCAAAAAGTTACAATGACTTATTTAAAATTTAATCGAAAGAATAGAATCTTTTAATCATTCTTCTCCCTAGTAAGTGACATCCCAGTAAAAAACTCAATAAGATATTCAAAGCCACTTAATGATCGAGGTTTCGTAGAAACTGGAGTTGGTGGTGCACTAATAAGTAAATCTGTCTCTTTAGGAATATTTATCTTTGAAATATCTATTTTATTAATAGGTAGTGGAGCTAATTCAATGTCTGACAAATTATCATTTTTTACTTGGATTGAATCTTCGCGTTTAGGAATTAATGGATCAGTCTCTTCAATATGAAGATTTTCAACTGTTTTTCCTTCTTCAACTTTCTCAATATCTTTTGGTAAATTAATCTGTTTTGTTTTTGAGACGATAGATTCAATACAAGAAACTGCAGTTTTAGATCCTTGTAAAGAGGTAACAATTCTATCTTTTCTATCTAAAGCTTCTAACCACTCCTGGTCGTATTTGGAACAAATATCTGAAATTTTCAAAAAACCATCCAAATTTTGACTCGATGTAGGTGTAGATAACTTTTTTACTTGTTTGCTAAAAGTTAAAAGCCACGCTTTGTATTGTGTCTCTATATCAGGCATACAGTTTAATGTCAAATTAGAATGAATTAAAGAGACAATTCCATCTAACTTTTGAGGGTGTTCATCTGCAATTTTATGTAAAAACTTAGCCAAATTAAAGTTACTGTCAGACATTAAAACACCTGATCGATAAGTTTCCTCAAATATTATTTCATCACTTGTTTGTTTAAAATTACTGTATAAAAGATAATAAATACTAAGTATTAAGTTAGCGTTGTATATGTCTAACTTTGTTCTAATACCAATTTTCTTATCCAATGATTTCTTTGAAAAATCATCGAGCTTATAAGGAGTGTAACCATAGCTTTTTGGATAGTAAGGATCAAAAACATAAAAAAATTCCGGACTTTCATCATCGAATTCTAATAACTCCATTTCCCATGATTTTTGAAGCATTTCAAAAAGAAAATGATACATTGTTCTTTTATCGTAAGAATCTAATAAAGATTTACGATTATTACGTCTAGAGTTTGAGTCAAATGAATCTTTTTTAAATGATTCTTTTTTACCTGGAAACCAATTATAATTGGCAACACCAGTGAAATTTATACCTTCTTCTGAAAAATCAATATAATTAACTTCATCTATATTCTCTTTTTTTGAGAGGTCTTCTTTATTTAAAGAAATTTTAATTGCTTCTTGAAGATCAACATCCAGTTCATCTTCATCAGGTGGAACAATTACATCTTCATCAGGTGGAACAATTACATCTTCATCAGGTGGAACAATTACATCTTCATCAGGTGGAACAATTACATCTTCATCAGGTGGAACAATTACAT
>Ga0114967_10000306_pt1 | contig 41301 bp, 54 predicted proteins | sample M_130628_MF_Meta_FD_92639 | JGI IMG/M metagenome (GOLD analysis project Ga0114967, IMG submission 92639) | Freshwater microbial communities from Lake Montjoie, Canada to study carbon cycling - M_130628_MF_MetaG | ecosystem: Environmental > Aquatic > Freshwater > Lake | place: Lake Montjoie... | reverse complement strand
GTAGGTGAGGAAGTCCTCAATGACAGATCGGATTTGACCCTCGAGGGTGGCAATGCGCATTGTGAGGTTCTGCAGCGCGGCCAGGCCGGCGCCTATAGTGCCGGTCAGTGCGCGTAGGTCGTCGATGCTGAAACCCTCACCGACCCAGCCGTGGAAGCCGTTCATCAATGCATCTATGACCTGCTGGGCCAGCCGGAGCAGTGGGTTAGGCGGGAGGAAGTCGGGTGTTTGGGACCGCTCGTGGATGATGCGCCGGTTGGGGTCGTGTGTGATGGTCAGCTTCGCGACGTCGAGTGACTTAGGCATTCACAGCCTCTACGGCTTCTCGCTCGGCAACGACACGGAACTCCCGGAACCGGCACCCCGCATACGCCGGCCCCAGCTGCTTTATACCGAGTGGAGCAACATCTTCGAGCGCAACCTGTCCCAAGTCGGAGAACTCAACGACCTTGAGCATGTATCCGGACGCGTAGTTCTCGGCGCTTTCGCGCAACAACCAGAGAAGGATTCCCTCATCGTCGCCCGGCAGTACCGGTACACGGACCGTAAACTCTTTGCGGTATGCCATCGCCGTCAGCCCTGAGGAACAACAAGCAGTGTGAGTTGTGAGCCGGTCTTGTTGTATTGGTATGACCCCAACAGGCCGTCGTTTACCAGCGTCACGTGGAAGGTTGGTGTTTGTCCGGCTTTTATTTCTGCAACCCCATTGTTAGGTGCTACCGCGGCGGTGGCGTCGTCCGGGCTGGAGAAGTGGGGGGTTACCGTCGTCCAGTGCGCGGTCGTGCCGTGTGAGCGTGCGACGAGCACACCGCCGACTGCGTCACCGATGCGAACCTCGCAGCCGATGGTGGTGGCGCCCTCACTGCCGCCCAACGTGATTCCGTAAGCCTTTATGTGGCCGTGGATGTACGGCACCCAGTCGAAGTCCTGAGCCTCCATGGTGTAGCTGAGGATCGTGTGCCGCTGGTTCATGCCGCTGTAATCGGTGAACGCGGCCTCGGGGACTGAGTACAGCCGCGGGTGCTTGGCGGCGAAGTCCGACGACTCGAACTTCGACTTGTCCGCGTTCCACGTGACGACCTGACCGCCGACGGGTGGAAGCGTGTTGTCGTAGTCCTCGGCCAGCTGAATGGCTGAGGCCGGGCCGGTCGGGCCTCGCGGCGCGGCGATCTTAAAGTGCAGGTGTGGGTTAAGAGTTGTTCCGGACTGTTCCACTGTCGAGGTTTCCCCGGGTGGAATTAGCTCTGAGGTTACGGTTACGTGTGGTGTTTCGCCGGTCTGACCGGGCGAGCCCATCGCCTTGGACACGTAGTGGTCACCCACCCAGACGTAGACCAGGTTGCCTATCCACCAGGCCAACCCAACATCGGTGGTGCTGTTTAGATCTGTTGGCAGCTCTGATGGTTGTGTGATCAGAACGTCCCACTGCATCCGCACAATGTCGGCGGGGTCGCCTTTCTCGCCGCGCTCACCTTTGAGGGCGTCGAGGCAGACCACGGCATCCTGCCCGACGGCCTCCATAGTGGCCACCTGCATCGCCGGGGTGTCTCCCGAACCCACGACTCCGTACCAGTGCGTATTTGCGAGGAACGACCCGAGGAATACTGGGTCTCCGGGGATTGGTGCGGTCACGTGAAGTCTCCCTCTATCTTTGTGCGGACGTGCCAGGGAATCGAATCGAGAAGCGTTGCCGGATCGGGCAGTTCGCCGTGAGCGGTGAATGCTTCTGCGGCTCCGGTGTCGGGTGCGTCGACGGGAACCCAATCGACCATTCCAGCCAACTGGCCGGGCCCAGCGGGAAGCGGTCGCCGCTTAATGACGGCCTTGTCGGGGTTCACGTCGGCGCCGGCGCGGGCAAGATGCCACGCCACGTGCAACGCCTTGTCTCCCAAGTAGAGAACCTCTCCGTCGGGTCCGCGCACGAAAGCCAACGAGTCGGCAAGGCGCCGCATTGCGGCCGACAGCTCCTGCTGTGTCGCGCTCACTGCGCCACCGCCGCACCACCGATAAGCGACCCTATGGCGTTCCAGCCGTCCGACAGTGCTTTCATGGCGGACTCGAACGGGTCGCGGTCGGCGTTCTTCCCGATGGCCAACTCGGAGTGCACCGCGGTATCGCGGTTGTAGGACCACTTAACGCCGCGTATCTGTTCGGTGTAGTAGATGTAGTCGATCTCGAACAGTCCGCGGTCGCCGACGGTGTAGTCGTATCCATAGCACCACGGCTCGCCGTCGCGGGCCGACATGGTGAAAGTGACCTTTGGGGACCGTTTGTAGAGCCCCTGCCTCAGTGTCAGAGCCGCCGACACCACATAGGCGGTGCCGTTGCCCTGCTCGAAACCCTCCAACAGTGCGTAATCATTAAGCCACACCGCGGTTTTGGGGTTCGTGAACTTCTGGAACGCGAGAAGCAGGTCGTTTGTCTGGCCCTGTACAACGGCGTTGAGTCCTGATGTGGCGGGCATCTGGAAGTCCTCACCCACCCCTGTGGTGATGGTGGTATCCAACTGCGCGAGTGCCCAGGACTCGAGGAACTGCAGAGTCTGGTTGAGCCATTCGGGGCTGTGCCCGCCGGTGTACACGGTCTGCGATGTGGCGCGCTGCAACTTGTGCTCGCTCTGCGATAGGCCGCTGTATTCGCAGTCCCGCCATACCAGCGACGGGGGCACCGGAGCCGACCCCATCAGCTTCCGGAAAAAGGGGTCCGTGACGCCGTCGCCATTGCGGTCAACAGGTAAAATAACCTCGGTGATGGTGTCGTCGAGCGTCGCCGATACAAGGTCGAGAACGCCGTCGAGCGGCCCCCCGGTCATTCCGATGTGGCCCGACCTGTCCTCAAAAGCGAGAACGATGCACGCCCGTGACGGCCGAGCCGCTTCCTCCCCCACAAGGTCAGCTAGCTCGGGGTGCGGTGAGGTGGTGTCCTCCGGCAACCAAATGTAGTCGACGAGGCAGACGCCGGCGTCGGCCATGAGTGGCTCGGCCACCGAGTGCAGATCGCCCCACCGGGACGCAATCGGAAGCAACCTGGACTGGTCCCGGAGCGGCGCCACAAACTGAACCTGGATCGGCCAATGCAGAGGGCTCATGTTGCCGGCGCGCGTTGTCGCCCAGTGCACCGGATCCATCAGCGAGATCGGCACGGCGAGAAACGGCCAGAAGTTGCGGGCCAAGTTTATAAACGTCGTGAACGCTAAACCGCTGCGCAGGTTCGACAACCAGAACCACGACTTCATCGGCTGAGCTTCGGGCGGGCACGTCGGCGTGCTGGCGATCCTGAGGTGCTTTGCATGCTCACGTAGCGAGATGCCCTCGAGTTCAACCGTCTTGGTTCCGTCGTCGTGCTTTACGGCACGAACCGCGGTAACACGGTAGCCAAGACGCGTCCGCCATGACCGGTTATTCGGGTTAGGGTCAACCGTGATGTGAAGATCCTCTTCGACCCGGGTGCGGTGTGCGCACAGGTCGGCCAGCCAATCAGACCAGGCAAGGCTCAGAGTGATTGTGGCCGAGTCGTCCATGAGCCGGCCGTACTCCGCGGAACGCTCAGCGGTGACCGTGCCGAGGTAAGCGAACTTTTTGTCCCACAGACGGATTAGGGGGCGTTGCCGGTTGGAGTCGAGCACCAGCTGCCGGCGCGCATCGAGTAGCCGCCACTTGCTGAGGGCGTCGTTGCCCTCGGTGATCTGGTGTACCTCGGGGCGCGGGGGCCGTGCAACAAAGCCACCCATTTACGCGTAGCCCATCTTGTACCACTGCGGCACCACAGCGGTGATCTTGCCGTTGGGGTTTGTGTGCGTAACCCTGATGGATGTATTGGCCTTAGCGGGTAGCTGCGAGGTGAAGCCGATTCCGCCGGGCATGCGCCGGCCGACGGGAACTCCGGAGTCCGCGTCGGTGACGTCGCCCAGCAGGTAGTCGAGAATCTCTGAGTTGCGGATGATCTTGTAGAACAGTTTGTCGGCGGGGTCGTTCGCCGCGGTGAGTGTTCGCTTGGCCGGGTCGGTGTCAACCAGGACCGCGCCGTCGCCCGGGTAGATCTCGGGAAGCTCGACCATGCGGTCGGTGATGCCGTCCTGGATGGTGACGAGGCCGGCCCCCTCAACGATGTATTTAGGAAACTGGTCCCAGTCGCCGCGGTTCGGTAAGTGCAGAACGCCGTGGTTCTTTCCGTTGATGAGCGCATTCGCGGCGTCGTTAACCCACAACTTTGTGTACGGACGCTTGGAGTAGAACGGAAACTCCGAGTGCACGGTCATAGACCAGGCTTGTGCGTTGTTTCCGTAGGCCACCGGGTCCAAGTCGATCACCTGGTCGTTCGCTTCGCCCTGCCTTACGCGGATCCAGCGCCACCCGTGCGTGCGGGTGTACATGCCCCAGAATCCGGCCGGTGCTCGGTGGTTCTCCGGCCAATCCGACCACCACTGCTCCTCAAGCATGCGATACGCAAACTCATTGTCCGGGAATCGTTTCCGAGCCAGCAGGTTCACATGCGGCGCCACAATGACGCCGAGATGGAACACACGTTTACGATAATCGGTGCGCTCGAGGTTCTCCCCTATTGCGTACGAGCCGGCCGTGTAGCGCTGATCGAACGGCGCGTGCATGGCGCCTTGCAGACGCTCGGAAAGGACCACGCCCTCTTTGCCGGCCCAATCGCCGGCCAGATTCCACAGCCGGTTACCGTCCGGGGAAACATAGACAATCTTGGTGTGTCGTCCGCGTAGCTGCCGACCCCACGGTCCCAAGTCCTGCCACGCGGTGTAACGCTGCCAGCCTGGGTGCCTATCGGATACCGGCGCATAGATCGGCGTACCGTCCGCGCGCACCCAATCATCGAGCCCGAGTGCTACTTCTTCTTTGGTGTCGAACCGAGACCACCGGTCGAACGGCAAACTTTCCTCGCGCGTCATGCCGGCCTCACTGCAGCTAGGTTGCGCCTAACCGACTGGTTCTGTGCGGCGTCCACCCGCTGGGTGAAGTCGCGAGGGTTCATGCCGATATTTCCGTTAACAACGACGGAAGGGCCGGGCGCTGCACCGGTGCCGGCGTGTGCCGCGTTGGGCTGATTCTGTATGGGCTGCGTCGAGCCTGCCGGGCCGCCGGCGAGGCCCTGCAACATCCCGCCACCCCAGTTAGCCAAAGCCATCGCCGACTTCACGTTCGGCCACTCCAGCGGGTTAGAGAACACCGACCCATCTAGGCCGATTCCCTGCAGCATCCCGGACACAAGCGACTGACCGAACGACGAACCATCCGGCCCGCCGCTGCTCTTCTGTTCGGCCTGCTGAGTAGCGGCGTCGGTTATTTGTGTCTCGGCGTCGGTGCGTGCGGTGATGGCGGCGTTAAGGTCGCCGGTCGCCGTGGTGAGTGTCTCCCACGAATCCGCACCGCCCGACAAAGCGTCCACGGCCCGGTAGTAATGCTGCGTAAACGACGTGTCACCCCACGCGCCCGCGGCGCCGGCGGTTCCGCCGGACGCCACCGCGGAATCCGAGCCGAAATTGACGTTAGTTCCGCCGGGTAACGTCCCCTCCATGTGATGGCTGTTGTAGCCGACATTAAACGCGCCGGGTACGGGCTTACCGGTCGGGAGGAACCCGTGGGCGCTCAGCCACTCGGCGGCGTTGCCCGTCGCCATCGAGCGGCCCGCCGTTGACTTTCCGTCCATCATGTTAACGAGGTCTTCAATGCCGCTGGTGCAGTCAGCTAGGCCCTTGGACAGGTCGCCGCCGGAGTCGTAGCGTCCGCCCTTGGGGACCATAGCCAGCAGTGCCGCGTCGGAACCGTACACGGACGAGCCGCCAGAGTATCGAGATCCACCGCCACTCGACAGGGCCTGCCGGATGTTGTCCAAAGCTGAGACAATCGGATCGGTGACCGCGGATTTTAACGAACCCACAATGTCGCCGGAGCCCGATACAGAGCTACCGCCGGAGACGGTGCTACCGCTCGATCCGGACGGGGAGCTCAGCGTGAGTCCGAACATCTTCGCCACCTCGGCAAGGATTGCGGTGGAGCGTTCTCGTTTACTCGGTGCCAGTGGGATGTACGCCTCACCGCCGGTCTCTTCTTCGGCAAAAACGGTGCCAGCTCCGACGCCATCGTAAATATCAGCCTGTTGCGGTTTATCGATCGCCCGCAAGCCGCCGTTAGCCATGGGCACGATTGCGCCATCGGCGCGGGCTGACGCTCCAAACGCGTTGCGGAAGTCGTTAGTGAACTGGCGCTGTATGCCCGGGTCGGTGGCGATGCCTTCGCCGTACTTGGCGATGACGCTGATGCTGGCGGTTCGCTCTTTGTTGGCGGCGTCGTCGATCTGCTTACCGGCGGCCTCAGCACCGACCTGCTTAACGCTGATGGTCTTGTCGTTGTTCTGCGTAACCTCAAACCCGAGGCTTTTCAGCGTGGTGAGAATTTCCGGCGCCAAAGGTGCGCCCACCGTGATCTGCTTGTCGTTGTTGACGCTAACCTCTGCGCCCAGCTGCTTAAGCAGGTCGTAGGCTTCCGGCCCGCCCGGTGTTTCGATTGTGACGGGGACATTGGTTGGGAGCTGTCCGAACGCTTCCTTGATTTTCGTGGACGACTCGCCGGCGTTGTCGCCGAGCTTCGCCAAAGTATCTGCGGTGGTTCGCGCGTCAGAACCCCAAGCGCTAAGACGGTCCCGGGCGCCGTCCATGCTTTGGGCGGTGCCTTTAATCTTCTCGCCGGCCGCTTTAATGCTTTCGCCCCAGCCGTACGCCGCCTCAGACTCCTTGGTCAGTCGATCAGCCTCGGCACCGTCGCCGGTGGCGCGTGAGGCTGCGGCCTTGATTTTAAGTAGCGTTCCCCAAGTGTTGCCGATGCCGCCGACGAGCTCACCAATACCGACGGTGATATCGCCGACCGCCTGCAAGGTACTTTGCGCCGCGTTGATGGCGAATGTTCCGAGGCCCTGCCAGAACGTCGCAATCAGCCCCTGGTTGTTGTTAATCCACGTGGTGACATTGTTTAGTGCATCGGTTATCGCGGTGACGCCGCCGGCGGCGCTACCGAACACAGGCTTCAGCAGGGCCTCACCGAGACGACCTAGCGCGGCTTGCGCGTTCTCCACCGAACCGGAGAAGCTGGCGCCCATCGTCTTAGCGGCGCCGCCGATGTGCTTGGAGATTGCAGACTCGAGCATCTGCGACGAGATCTTTCCGTCGGCGGCGAGCTTCTTAACGTCGCCCGCGGCAACCCCCGCCTCCTCGCCGAGCCACTGATAGATCGGGACGCCACGGTCGGCCAGCTGGTTTAAGTCTTCGGTGTACGCGCTGCCAGAAGTGCGGACCTGGTTAATGATTCTGCCCATATCGCCGAGGCTCGTTCCGGCAACCGCGGCCGCGTCAGCGGTGAGGGTCAGATATTTTGTGAGCTCTTCGCCAGGCTTCACACCGGCAGCAACCGCGGACGCGGCGATGGTTGCAGCGTCGCCCATTCCATACGCGGTGCCCTTAACCGACGCCTGCGCGGACTGCATGATCTTATCCACGTCGGCCGCGGTGTTGCCCAACGCCTTTAACTTAAACTTGGCGTCGTCAATCGTTTTGAGACGGTCAAAGCCTTTGGTTAGTGTCGCGGCGAGTAAGCCGGCGCCGGCGGCTCCTACAGCGGCCACGCCACCCAGCAGCGCCCCGCCCATCATCTTGGCGCCCATAGAGCCGACCGAGGACATTTTCGAAGTTAAACCAGAGAAGTTGCCGCCACCCGCAGATCGAGACGCGGCGTCGGCAAATTCCCTGCCCGCCTTGCTCCCAGCCTCCTTGCCGTCAACTTGGCTGAACACTCGCTTTATATCGCGTTCTGCGCCCTTGGTGGAGACTGCGAGTGTTACCCACGCTGTGCCTAGTTCCGGCATGTGGTCCTCCTCAATCTCTTAGTAGTGCAAGGACTTCCGGCGACACAATGTCTTCGAATTCCGCGGTTTCCCATGTAAGCCCGGTTTCGGACTGCTCCGGAGGTGTTACACCGGGCCGCGGTATCCGCGTCGGGAACGGCTCATGAATTCCGCCCTCGAAGTGCATCGCGGTGTAACGCCATGACAGCTTCCGCAGCTCGTGTAGCTGTTCGGCGGCAAGGTGGTCGCCGAGCGTCCAGCCCTCCTGCCGTGCGTGGTGGATAGCTGTACCGGGCGGCGCCGCGGTGACGTAGCACCACAGCCCGCGCCAGCCGAGGTCGTCGAACTCGAGCCGGTCCCGCATAAGATCGCGGGTAACCGCGTCGGCCAGTTCGCCCGTAACCGCGCGAACCAGCCAACCTATTCCCCCGGGGTCAACCCCTCAGTGACCGACGCGGCCCACGCCTTGAACAGATCCGATATTGGGTCGCCGTCGGAGTCGTCGAGGTTCTCCAACACCTGACGCGCGACGGAACACGAGCCGCGGTCAATCGCGCTGAACTCGATATCCACGTCGCTAGTTGCTTTGCGCAACTTGTAAAGCCACGTCTTCGAATAGATCGAGGAGAACGGCTTCAACGCCACCACAGTCCCACCGGGGAACGTGTGGAAGTACAGATCATCCACTCCGGGGTAGTGCGTCGACCAGTCGAAGCCAGCCTCCCCCGGTGCGGGCTCCGCGGCCGGCTTGGGCTCGGCGGCCGGCTTGGGCTCGGCGGCGTGCTTGGACGGTGTATCTTCGGCGTAGGTTTCCACGACGTCGGCGAGCTCGTTTTTCTTCGTCATGCTTAATCACCTCGGCTCACCTCGGCTTGGTTGAGCCTCCCCCGCCGCGCCGAGGTGAATGCGGCGGGGGAGGCTGTCCAGAGTTACTTCTTGGGCGGGACAGGCGGCTCGGCCTCAGTCGGGCCAGTCGCCTGAGCCGACGCCGGGGGTGTACCGGGTGCCACGGTCTTGTCGTCCAGCACCGTGTACACGTAGCTGGTGAAGCCCTGCGAATCCGGGTAGATGTCGAAGGTCACCTTGTATACGGACCAGTCGCCCGGCTTCTCCATGATCGGGTCGACCTTGCCCGGCTGCGCATCCGGAATGACGCGGCGGCGCTTCACCTTTCCATCGAACGTGTCGATGATGTAAGCGCCGTGCTCGAGCTGGTCGACAGCGTGCCGGACCGCGATCTCGGTACCCGACAACGCCGACGCTGGCGTAACGGTCACGTTTTCCGAGCCGTACAGCACCGACATGACCTCGGGGTTCAAGAACTCAATAAACGTCACCTCGAAGGTGTCGTCCATCGAGGTCTGCAACGAGCGTACCTTCTGACCGTTCCAGTCTTTCTTCTTATCGACGGTGCGGTCGCTGGTGTAGGTGTAGCCGTCCTCCGACACACCGCCGAGACGGATGGCTCCGACGGGGCGTTCGGACGTTGCGTCCGTCGGCAACGCGACGGTCTGCGGGATCAGCCAGATACCGCCGGCCACCTTCGGGGTGCCCACGAAAGTGTTTTTGCCCAACGTGTGAGCTTGGGTGTTCTGTGCCACGATTCCTCCAAAGGTTTGGCAGTTGAAAATGATTTGTACTACGGGTAATAGAGCTGTGATTGCACAGTCCAGGTGGCGTTCACCTGGTATCTAGATCTGTCTGGTTCGTCCGGGTCGTCCGTCGGGTAAGGCCCGTGCAGCTCGACCGGCTCGCTAACCATCTGCAGCAGTTCGCCGTTGTCATAAATGTCAACCTCCATTTCGGGGGCCGACCTCAGCACCGCCGCGCACACCCGCGCGAGCCGTGAACATTCCTCGTCGTTGGTGCCATGCACAACCGCGACGACCTGCACCCACTTGGTGCGCATGGTGGTCTCAGCGCCGGGAAGAGCGAAGCACCGAATAAACCAGTCAGGCATGGGGCTCGGGATACGCGTTGCCACCGGGACACCGGTCACCCCGTGCTCAGCCAGGCCGGCGAGCAGATACTTCCGCGCTGCCCGGTCCATGTCGGGGAACATCAACAACTCAGCCACTGCTGGACTGTGCCCTAAGTAGTGCGTGAGTCTTGGCTTCGTGAAGACTGGCACGAATGCTATTAGTTGCCACGCGGTACCGGGCCCGGTGCGAGTCGCCCGCCTCGTGCACGTCGTAATACGGCCCAACCGCGGCGGGAGTGGTAGTAGAGGGGACGGCGTTAGCCGCGGCGGCAATGAGCACCGCGTGAGCCTTTAAGAGTGCGTCCGCACCGGCAGACGTTCGCAACGCGTCGAACCCGGCATCGTTGCGTGTGAACTTAATCGACATTAACGCACCATCCTCAAGTCGATTACCTTGCGCCCCGGGGCGAAACCAAACGGCCCGTAGTCGTAGTTCTTCGCCAACCCGGTCACCTCAAACATCTGGCCTTTGACGGTGAATCGGTCTCGGTGATCGACCGACACTCCAACATCGACCACCAGTGCCAGGTCGCCCACCACCCTGTCCGAACCCGTTGGCGGGCCCGGTGGTTCGCTCGATGAGACCGGCCACCACATGCACGGCACGGCGACAGGCTCACCCCATGACCGTGTGGTGTTGCCGTGGCTATCGGTGCCGCCCGCGATGTATGGCTCATGCAGACACTCAAACGGCAGCGGAATAGTCGCCATTTAATAGCCCCACAGGGGTTGACCGGTAGGGGTGATCGTCGCACCGCAAGTGCAGTGATGGCCGGCAACGAAGTTCACCGAGCACACTTTCGCGTGCTGGGTTCCGCGCGCCGCCACCGTGTCGTAATTCCACGCCCCGCCGCCGGCCGCGTTATCGCGACACAACGACTGCAGCATCGATATTTCAGCCGGGGTGAACATGCCGGAGCGGCGATAGTTCGTGTCACGGTGATGCCGAACGGACCTGCGGTTTGCGAAGTTACGGCACCTGTGCCGGCCGCGTTCCAACGCAAGACTGCATCGCGAATGATCGCGAGCGCGGCCGCGGCGTACTGAAACTCCGGATCCAAAATGCACGGCGCAATGACGGCGGCGATAGCCAACGCGTCTTCGCACATAGCCTGAGCTTTGTCAGGCGGTATGTCCGCAAATGGTGTGAGATCAGACGGTGTGAGCGAGACAGCAGGCATGGGGTTGTCTCCCGCAAAGCGGAGGCCCGAGGGTCGCCCGGGCCTCCGCTTCAACGAGTGCTACTTAGCCGCAGCCTTGGGGGCAGCCTTAGCCGGCGCCTCGACGACCTCATCGGCAGAGGGGGTGACACCCTTCTCGATGACCGCGAAACGATCAGCGAAGACATACCAGGCGAAAACGATTTCCGTACGGAACAGGATTTCGTTATGGCCGGCCAGGTCGCGACCCGCGTTATCGGGGTCGCCGAACTCGAGCATCCGGAAGGGGAACTCGCGCTGAATCCCCCAACGGACACCGTTCTGGAAGTCGCCGAGGATGGCCTGCACCCCGTTGTCGGTGGAATCGCCGTCTTTGGCCTTGCCGGAGACGGTGGTGGACACCGCAGCCGGGATACCTTCGTACGACGCGATGGTGGTACCCAACCCCAACTCCGGGTACAGCTTGCGACCCAACGAGTCACGCTGCGTGCCGAGCGTCCAGGCGTACTTCGGGTCGAACGCCACACCGTTAACGCCAACACCGGTCTCGAGAACCAGGCCGGCGGCCTTCTCGAAGTCCAGATCAGGTGCCTTGGTTGAAGTGACACGCTTGGTCGTCTCGTCCAGATAGTTTGTCCACGAGGTCAGTGGGGTGCCGGTGCGCGGGTTCAGGCGGTAGTACAAACCGAGATCGAGCGCGCGGCTGATTGCCCGGCTGCACTTCTCCTGATACTTGGCGAGGATTCCGAGCTGATAGTCCTCGTCCGCCCACTTGAACTCTTCCGAGGTGCGCATCTGCACAACGGCTTTGTGGGGGACGGCGGTCACGAACGACGGCTTCGCCACGTCCGAGGACTTGTGCTCAGACTCCTCGACGAACTCGGCAGTCAGATCATCATTGAAAGTTATGATATTGACGTTGCCGAACCGCATCGGGTCCTGACCGGACAGTGCGGCCACGGTGGAACCGGTTTTGGTTTTCTCGACGATCCCCGCGGCGATTTGGGCCGGCAGGAACAGGTCGGTGCTCTGTAAAGCAGACATACATTCTCCTAGAATAGGTTTCGCTATCCCTGGCCGTTGATTTGGCGCAGGAAGTCACGAGTCGGGTCGCCCGCGGGCGGGCTAGGGTTGCGCCCCTCGCGGGGGACGATGTTCTTGCGCTTGACCGCCTGACCTACCAGTCGATCAGCCTGCTTAAGCAAGGTGTCAGGGTCAGTAGCCGTCAGAAACAGCTCGGCATCCTCGGAAGCAATCTCGTGGATTGCCACTAGATGACCTTTCAGAGCCTCAGTCACCAACGCCGGGATACCAGCCACCGCGGCGTCGGCTTTCGCCAGCCGGTCGGCGACCTTCTCAGCGTCAGACTTCTGCGCCTCCTCGATCTCATCGAGGCGGGAAGCTTTGGCCTTCAACTCCCTGATTGCAGTCTTCTGGGCTGCAAGGGTTTTCACCAACGGGTGATCGTTGGGGAGCTGCTGTGACTCTTCGGTTACGGGTTCCTCGGTCACCTGTTCGGTCACCTCGGCGGTCAGTGCATCGGACATTATTTCTCCCATTTCGGAAGCGGCCCCAATCCCTGTTTGGGCGGGGAAGTCTTATGTGAGGTTCTTCTTGATCCATTCGCGGGCACGAGTGTTTGGAAACTCTTTGGCGTGCCAGTGCTCCAAACTCCCCGGCGCGTTCTTAGCGAACCGTTCAGATTGCTTGTACTTATCCACCCGCACCGAACGCACCTTCGCCGACCGCCCCTCCCACACCGGAACTGCACGGCAGAAACAGTGCTCGTGGCAGGCGAACGTGGCCGTCTTGGCGGTGAAAACAGCACCCCGGCTGGCAACCATTTTGCAGAAGTCGCACGCATCGGACCGTGTGTGTCGCGTCCACCCGCGGGCTTTCGGGTCCGCCACCGTAGACCCGGTGATCGTCACGTTCGCGGAATTGGCTAGGCGCTTCTGCGTACCACCAACGAGACGATTCTTGGCCATCTCGAAATTAGGTTCAGCAGAACGCAAAGGTTCTACCGCCCAGCCAATAAGTGCCGACACGCCCAGTTCACCGAGTGGAGCGACGATCGCCGCAAAGGTTCCGGCGACCTGCTCGCGTTCGCGTTCCGCGTCGTACCATTCCGCAGCCACTGCAGACGCGGCCAGCGACCACTGGTCCATGTAGCCGGGCAGAATGTCATTCATCGCGGCCTCTAACTCGTTCGGGTCAGTGATCCGCAGAAGAGGCTCGAGGTCCGCGGCCGCAAGGCCGGTGACCAACTCGAGATCAGTTACCAGCGACGACATTAGGCGGCGGCGGTGTCACGGCGGGGTTAGTCGGCGGCGCCTGCTGCTGCTGCTTGAGAGCATCCAACGCGGAACGCATCACAGTTGCAGTGCCTGCGGAGCGACGCCGCTCCGACATTGCCATAGTGATCTGCTGCTGATCCAACCCGAGCAACTCTAAACCAATCTCGGTATCGGCAAGCCACGGAACCGCCGCCAACTGCTTGCCGCCGGCATCTGCTTTAGCCGCCCGAGACAAATACATGGGGTTGCGCCACTTCGCCTCAATGGTCTTCCACTGATCCGGAATAGACGACTGGCCGTTCTGAATTGCTAACGCGCGAATCATCATTCGGCGCAAACCGGGCGACCAATCGTCGGCTGCACCCTCAGCCTCGGCGATAAGATCCTCCCGCGACGCTACATACGACTCGGCAGACGTCGGGTTAGTCATGTCTGACACACCTAAAGAGGTCAACGGAATGTTGGTTTCCCCGGAGAACAGTTGAGCCTGCTGCTTCAACGCGTCGATATGTGGTGTCGGACTCGACGCGGGAAATTGTTTGATATCCGCTCGCGCTAACGATGGGTCGGATTCCTGGTCATCCGGGATGCCTTTAATGCGGGCCATCATGGTCTGCCACACCGGCTTCATCGTCCCATCGGCGCCACGGAACACATTCTCGTCAGCACCCAACATCCACATTTCGGGGAATGAGTAAATGTCCATGTGACCCTCCATGCGGATCACTGTCCGAAGAGCCATGTCGTGCAAACTCATCACCGTTCGGGTGATCCTCGAACTACCCCACGGGCGATCAGTTCGAGGCTTATAGATCAGGGCTTCCGCCGGCACACCCCACGGGTGCGTTACACGATCCACCACCCACTGGCCGTCCTCGCAGTCCGCGGTGACCGTCTCCCCATCCAAGTACAGCGCAAACCCAGACGGCTTCCCCGTCTCGTCGTCGCGGTCAGTGATCGACAGCAAGTTATCCAGACGGCGGGTTCTCGGATTCAGCGTCCCAGTCGCCGACATCGCATCTTTGAAATGGATCAGCGACGACGGCTCACCGTCGACACCCTCAGAGTTGATAGCGAACACCGGCCCATAAAGCAGGGACGACACCAGCGCCGAAGACACCTCCGAATAGAGGAAATTGTCGTTCACCACATCCTGCAACCCCAAGGACTTTATGTCGCCGTCCGGCCACATGAAGTCGTCAAGATTGCAGCGCCGGGCCAGAATGTCTACAGCCTTAGCGGACCATCCCAACACCAGCCCGAGGCGGTAATACTGCGGCGGAATGATCGACGACACCTGCCGCACAGCCCGGCGGCCGTCATAGTAAGACGCCCGTAACCGGTTACGGAAACTGCGCTGGTGCAGATCCTCGAGAAGATCATTGAGAAGGTCGTCCTCCTCCGCGGACAACTGCGGAAGGTGCAGCGGAGTGTATTCGTAAGGCGCCAGAAAGTTGTCGCCGTAGTAGGGCGTCGTCACAGCAGTAAGGCCCTCCTTCGGTTAGATGAACGAACACCGCCCGCTGATTTACGCGCGGTAGACGCCGACCACAGCGCCAGCGTTGCCGCAACAAGTGGATGAATAGACACGGTGGCGTCGCGTCGGTCCCAACCCCACCCGCCGGCATCGCCAATAGGTCTTTTCTTCGCGCCGGCAACCGCGGCCGCCAACTGAGGCTGACCCGCATGAGACAGCGCACCAGAATTCGCGCGAGTCTCAAACATCATGCAACCCTTAACAACATCGCGGGCCGTGGTCCGCTTCACCGCCACCCGCCGGTTGACTAGCTCCGGGATCATTTGAGACGCCGGCGACATTTCGTCAATCACCACACTGGTCCTACGGCCGGCAGCGGCGGTAACCCACGCCATGGCCGCGGCGACGTCATATCCCGCCCACACTTCCTCAACATGCACGGACTCGCCCAGCTTCCACGCGGCAGCAATAGAGATTTGCAAGCCGTGGTTCATGTCCACGGCGAGCGCATCCGGCGGAGTGTCTGATTCAGGGCCGGCGCCCTGCAGCTTGCGCCACACCGCCGCCGGGATGACCGGCATATGCGCCGCGGACTCATTCCAAATGCCGAGGCGTTCCAACCGGAACTGCTCCTCAGACATGGACGCCAGCTCAGAAGCAACAGCCTCACGGCTAATCCGCGTTCCGTACGCGGGGTTTGCTTTAGCCCATGTTAGAGGATCGTCGATCGGGTCGTCCGACTCCGCCGACCATTCGAGGTAGGCGACCGTATCTTCCTTACCGACAATGCCCAGGCTCCGCATCCGCTCGAAGACTTCGCCGTCGTCGTTTTCCGTCGGCGGTGTTCCGAGTAGCCACGCCTGTGGGTTAGGGCGGGCCGACATTGTGGGCAGGATCGCTGACCACGCTGATGGACTGAGAATCTGTGCCTCATCGAGCAAGAGGCAATCACACGAGAAGCCGCGGCCAGAGCCAGTCGAGCGGGCCTTAAACCGGATACTTTGACCGCTCTTAAACCGAATGTACTCGCGGTTAACGGCGCGCATAACGGACTCGACGCGCTCTTCCAAGTTCGGGTACTGCTCGATGATGCCGAGCAGCCGTCCGAAAACTTCCCTGGCCGTATCCTGCTGGTGCGCTGAGACAATAATCGTTTGTTCTCCGAACAAGAGAACTCCGGCCAACGCACGCGCAACGATAATCTCAGACTTGCCGTTCTGCCGCGGCGCTGACACCGCGACCTGTCGGGCCGCCCACATACCATCGGCGCGTTCACCCATCGCGGCTTTCAGTACGTCTTCCTGCCACGGGTCCAGCACAACGCCGAACGATGCAGCTAGGTCAGAGACGTCCTGCCAACTATTTTGCCGCGCCTTTGGAGCGTGCAGAACCCTTGGCGGTGCCTGCCCGACGAGCATCACGCCGGGCCGCGATTTCGTCAACAGAGTCACCCTTCGGGGTTGCCGGCGCTAGTTCGTCAATACGTGCAAGCACGTCAACCAGCCGGGCGTAGAGGGTGGCGCGGTCACGCATAGCGGCGCACACCTCAAGATCGGCGGCCAACTGGTCCCGCACGGCCTGCAGAGTGGCTAGTTGCTCCCCGGTGGCGGCCGCGTCGACAATGGATGCCATAACGTACGACCCCCAAATGCGGAAATATGCTTCGTGTGTGAAAGGGCGCCTATGCCGCGAGGTGCCGGGGCCGGGGCGCCATGGGTCACCCGCCACCCCTCTGACCTGCGGAAACGCGGTTTAGGGCCAGTTCCGGTCGGTCACGAAGCTGGCGCCGGCCGGTAATGGCATCTTGTCGGACTTCGCCCGGTTGCAAACGCGGTGGCTCGGCACTTTCTGCGGCGATCCGTCCGGGTTGGTGAGCTCGTCGCGCCCGCCGCGGTGCAACGGCACGACGTGGTCGACCTGATACGCGAGTGGCGATAGCCAGTCCGCGCTGTAGTCGATTGCCTCACCGCACCAATAGCACGGTGGCTCGCCCTTGGCTAGGTGCCGTCGGTGTCGGTTACGTGTTGTGGTGTTGCGTCGGACGGTCACTCAGCACACACTCACGAACACGCCGAGCGCCCACAGCGCGACGTTAACAACGGTGCACGTTGTCATGCTTGCTCGTCTTCGTCGGGCTCGCCGGCGTCGTGCTTGTCGATGATCGACCAAGCGATGGACAAGGCGTCGTCACGCATTGATAGCGCGTCCTCGAGATGTTCAATGCGGGAACGTAAGCGCGATACCTCGTCGAGCTTGACCACCAGTGTGTACACGCTCAGTGCCATCATGCGGTGACTATCGCGGTGGTCCTTTACGCCGCTACCCGCGCGCACGAACTCACGCACCGACTGCTCGATAAACGCCGCGTCGGTATCACCGGGGCGTTGCTTGCGATAGCTTGCGAGCTCCTGGCGAGTGTGCTCGCAGACGCGCTCTAGGTTGGCGAACGCGGCCTCAAACATCGTCCTCATCGCCCTCGTACACGTAGTCGTGCAAGCAGTCCAGCATCGCGGCGAGGCAGTCCTCGCACTGTGGATCTATCACGGCGCCCCCGCTCATTAGAGGTATGTGTGGGGGTTGACGCGCGCCGGCCGTGACCCTGTCGGGCAAGCGTTAATGATGTTGCGGCCCCGTGCTCAAGGCCGGCGCGACGTCGTAGGTACCCCTACCCAATGCGGCCGAGAGAGCGGCCGTGCAAGACGGGCTAGGCGCTGACCTGTAAAAGGGTTGCGTCTTCTAGCACCATGTACATATTAACTTGCGCCAGGTGCTCGGGAGGTCAACAAGTTTGCGGCGCCGGCGTGGACGTCTGCCCCGATAGACATGTCGGGCGATGTTTGCTCCGGCCGACGCGATCTAGGCGTCGCCAACGCAATGGGGATCGAACGAATGTTCGAACATAGCTGTTTTGGGTGTTTAGGATGCCGGGTTGGGGTTCATACCCGGCATCCCCATATTCGCAGATAGGGGCATGTTTTTACGACCGACTTGCCGGGTTTGGCATTTTTGCCCCTCGGTCTTCAACTCGCATATTTCTACTCGATACGGCGGTGCCAACCGTAGAAACCACTATCTAAAAACGATTATAAAAATCAGAGTAGGAAAAGTAGGCAACCCGGCAAGAGGGTAGTAAAAACATACTTCTAGCTGGGGATACGGCGATGCCGGGTCTGAGGCCAAGGTAGGCATCTCAGCACCAAACCCGGCATCCGGCGGACGATCTTCACAGCGTTGGCCCGTCTGGCCCATCGGCCTTGCAACTCTGTTGGCCCGGAAACCGGCCAGTTTCGCCCCAATAACAAAAGTGTGAGCCAACTCACAGCACCAGTTGCATGTGCAACCGCGGCGGCATTTAGCAATCTCTAAAACAGGCAACGGGGCACTCGAACGTCGCAGCTTGGCCGGCGTCGCGTAGGCAACCTTTGCAACACTATAACCTGCTGACCTGCGAGAAGACTTTGCAAATTATCCACATCACTTGTCGCGACACGCCGGGGTTGCGGGTCGCGTCCCGGTTGACGGCGAACATTTCGCCGGTAAGTTTGTGTTCATACAACGGCCGGTACAAAGAGCGACCGGACGCCAACTGAAACGAGTGAGACTAAGATGTCGCAACCCCGCACCCCCATGTTTGACACGGCCGCCGACGCGTTCGCCGCCGGCTGGATGATTCTGCAGCACGGTCCGCATCCCCTTCTGGGATCCATCGACGGCCGCCAGGTCACCGACGCTGTGTACCCGCTGGACACCCGCATGGTGCATTACGTCTGCATTGACGGGGCCCCCCGAAATGCAATTCGCCTGGACGGCTCGCACGGCTCTACCGACCACCTGTTCCGGCGGCTGTTGGCCGGTCTGTACGGCCGCACTGCTGCTGATCGCGTGGAGGCGAAGCAAGAGGCCTTTATGGAGGCACTGGACGCGTACCCGGAGGAGATCGCGGACGCCTACAAGATGTTGGAGCTGGTGCGCGACAAGCAGTGCCAGATCGCCGACGCCTACGACGGCTTCGACGGCGACGACACCTGCCGGGGCTGCGGTGCCCCCGCATCGTGCGTGACCGATGAGGCCCTCATGTACTGCGTGGATTGCGTCGGCGTGATCGCTGAATGCGACGAGTTGTGCGCCGAGTGCGTCAAGGAGATGACCAGCTCGTAACACGAATGTGGCCCGGCAGCGTCGCCAAACGCTGCCGGGCCGTGACACCCAATCCCCACCCCTGTCAGAGAGAGAGAAACGGAAATGTCGGAATCCACACTATCGCGGATCGCCTCGGAGCGCGAGTCTGTCCGGGCGGCCAAGCGTGCCGCGGTTGCTGAACGTCGCGCCGGCCTGCTGGACGCGGTCAACGTCGCAAAGGTAATTGCGGCGACGGGCCTCGAGGATCGCCGGTACGCGCGGGCCGAGGTTGCCCGGTTCTATGCGATCGGCTCGTCGACGTCGCAGATCACGGTGAAACGGAACCTTGAGGAGTTGGCGGCGGCGGGCCATGTCGCCGACGCTTACGACGAGTTCTCGTTCCGTGCGGTCCTGCTGTTCGGCTTGCTGCTGCGCCCCGGAACGTCGGACAACGCGACCCTGGTGCATCGGCTGATCGATCCGGAGAAGGACAAGACGCGGCTTGTGTTCGGGCCGGGTGCTGGCAAGGCTCACGCCGACGCCATGTCGGATCTGGTGCAGCTGGTGGCTGATCTGGTCGGTAAGACTCGGATGTGGGATCCCGGCGAGGTCTGGAAAGCCGTTCGCGAGCTGTCGGAGTGGGAGAAGAACGCCGCTCTGGTGACGCTGCTGTGGGCCGCGAGCGAGGGCGGCAACCGGCTCACGTGCATTAAGGGTCTCGACCCCGATAAGCGCGAACACCCGCTGGGCGGAAGCGTGACCGCTGGCCTCGCCACCGTCATCCCCACGCGGAACACGGCGCATGGTTTGACCGTTGGCGACGCCTGCCCGGTTACGGACGAGATGGTGGGCCTCGCATGAGCATCAAAGCGATTCACACCCTGTACCGGTTCTATGACAAGGATATGACCCTGCTGTACGTGGGAATCACGCAACGCGGGTCTAACCGGTTCGACGAGCACTCCAGCGATCAACTGTGGTGGAAGTACAGCGACACCGTTCAGCTCGAGCATTTCGACACGCGTGAGCAGGTTTCTCGCGCGGAGAAGCGCGCCATCAAGAACGAGAGTCCCGTTTTCAACGTGCAGCACTCGAGGCGGCGCGATGTTCTTCTTAATGACTACCTGTCGAAACGTATTCGGGAGGAGTACGAGGACACCGCCCCGATAGCTACCAATCCTCCAGCTGCTGCTCCGGCGGATTTCGTTCCCAATTATCTCATCCCAAAGATCCCTCCCCCCCTGTGGTTGGGCATGACGCTGGAAGAGTTCGCGGCTTTACCTCCCGCATGGCCCAAGGATGTATCTGGTCTCGAAGGTGGTGAGTGGACCGGATCCCGGGGTGTGATGGTCGCCCGTGTTCACGATCGTCATAAGCGCCCCGTGGGCGACGAAGACGTCATCGTGCGCGTCTTGATTCGGTACCCCGGAGAGGGACTTCAACGTCTGACGGTCAGGTCGTGCTTTCTGTCCGGGCCTCGCGCTTCCGGATATGTCGGCCAACGCTATCTAACCCTGTACCAGCAGATCATCGAACAAGCAAAGCTGCTGCCCGTCATCGAGTTTTCGGAGGTTCCGGCATGACCCGCAACGACCCCGAGCCCATCCGGCACGCCCGCGCGGACGGTCACCTCACACCGCCGACTCCGGACTGGCTTCTCGTGTCCCCGGAGTGCGGCTGGTGCGCGACGCGCGGCGAGTGCGACTGCAGCCTCTATCGGTCGGTGGGTCTGTGACCGCCGGCGAGGAGCTCGCACCCGACGATCCCCGGCATGGCTTGCAACCGGATGATCATCGACAAGGATACGCCCGCCCGTGGCGTTGGTGGCTACCGGAGTGCGGCCGGTGCGGCGGTCCGGCGCCGTGCGATTGCACGTAACCTGCAGCGCCGCAAGCCAACTCAAAACTTGTTGACCCCGCACGCACTTTGCGTCAGAGACAATGTATGTACCCCGAAAGGAACACCCGATGACTACGCAAGCTGACTTTTTCGCCGCGGCGCTCGACGCGCCGACGGGCGATGTGGTCAAGGCTGAATTGCTCGCGGTGGTGGAGCGGGATTGGTCCGGCCACGGCCGCAGTCAGCAAAAGGCGGTTGGCCCAAGCGAAGTCGGCGTCGAGTGTGCCCGGCAGTTGGCGGCGAAGATCGCCGGTGCGACGCGTACCAACCCGCAGGGCGATAGCTTGCCGGCATGGCTGGGTACCGCGGGGCACACCGCGCTAGAGGCCGCTTTCACAGCTGAGAACGAGCGTCTCATGTGGGATCACGAGTCGCCGCGTTGGATCACTGAGCGCCGGTTGGAGATCGCGCCGGGTTTGGCCGGAACGTGCGATCTGTTCGACGTGTCGGACGGCCGGGTCACTGACTTCAAGTTTCCGGGCGCGACGGCGTTTAGCGGCTATCGCAAGAACGGCCCGTCCGCGGTGTATCGCACCCAGGCCCACCTGTACGGCCTCGGCTATGCAAACGCCGGGTTCGACGTTAACGAGGTTGCGATCTGGTTCATTCCGCGTTCGGCGTCGTTCGCTAAGTCGTTTGTGTGGTCGGAGCCGTTCGACGAGGAGTTGGCGCTGGCCGCGGTGGATCGTCTCTACAAGATCCGTAACGCCGTCGATCTGATTGGCGCTGTCGACGATCACAGCCAGTTGGATCGCGTGCCGGCAAAGCCCGGCAAGGATTGTCGCTTCTGTCCGTTCAGCGGGCAGGGCTCGAACGTCTGGTCTTGCTCCCAGACCCCATGACCCCGCCGGCACCGGAGCGGAACAAATCTGGTGCACCCATGAAAAACACAACACAAAGTGAAAGAGGTACCCCCTGATGATTGACCCCAGTCAGTTCCTGACCGGTTCCGGAGCCATCACGGCGAAGTTCGCCGCGCACGGTGCGAGCGTGACCGGAACCATCGCATCCGAGCCCCAGGTGACTCAGCAGACCGCGTTCGGCACCGCCGAGCCGCTGGTGTGGAGCGACGGCAGCCCGCGCCTGCAGTTGGTCGTGGAGATCGAGACGGCGGCGGGTTTGCAGAAGCTCTACGTCAAGTCGGGTCTCAAGACGGCCGTGTCGGATGCGGTTCGCGCTGCGGGCCAGACCGGTCTGCAGATCGGCGGCACGCTGACGGTGACCTATGTGTCTGACGCTCCCCCGGCTCGTCCGGGTATCGCCGGCGCGAAGATCTACAGCGCCACCTATGCGGCGCCGGTTCCCGCCGCTGTGGCTGTGCCGTCTGGCCCCCCGGTCGTGCCGGCTCCGAAGTTGCAGACCCCTGCGGGTCCGCCGGTCGCGGTGACGCCGGCTGACGCCGCTCTGGCCGCTCTGGCCTGACCGTGTGACCCCCGGTCGGCTGCAACCGACCGGGGGCACCACACAACCCCACCCACCCCTGTCAGAGAGTTAGAGAGGCACTACCAATGATGCCCGATATCAAGGTTTATGGCACACCGGGATGCCACCAGTGCACCGCTACTACCCGCTGGTTGGATTCGCGCGGCTACGACTACACCTACATCCATCTCGAGCACTTCCCCGACGCGGCGTCTAAGTTGCGCGAGCGCGGCCACGTCTCGATGCCGGTGGTCACGGTCACCCGCGCGGACGGCGGTACCGCTGAGTGGTCCGGGTTCCGCCCGTCCGTCTTGGAGACGGCGATCGGTGGTGCCGTGTGAACCTGTCGCTGACTGAGCTGCTGACCGGGCCTCTCGGCTACACGGAAAACGAACTGGTTGCCATCTGCACCGAATCGCCCACGAAGGCGTGGGGTGCTGAGGTCGTCAAGGTTTCGAAGGTGGCTGATCTGATCGAGAAGTACGCCACCGGCATAAACGCGTATTACTCCGTCAATGCGTTACGTGCCGGCCTCCCGAAGGGCGCCAAGGGCGGCATCGTCGACGTCACCAGGTTGGGTGCTCTGCACGCCGATATCGACGTCAAACCGGGAACCGGCGTCGCCTCTTTCGAAAAGGGTCAGGAGATCATCGACACCCTTTCCGGGTGGCTGGGAACTACCCCCACTGCGGTCACCATGTCCGGTCACGGGTTTCACCCGCTCTGGTCGGTGGAGCCGGTGTGGATCGCTGACGCCGAGGACCGGGCCCGCGTGCTGGCGCTGCTGTCTCGTTGGAAGGAGGCGGTCCGCCGCGCTGGTGCATCAGCGGACTCCGCTCCGGATTCGGTGTTCAACTTGGACCGGGTTCTCCGCGCGCCGGGCACACAGAATGTGAAGGATCCGGCCAACCCTGTCGACGTTGTTACGGAGGAGGGCACTGGTGCACCGCTGACGATCTCGGAGATCGAGGAGCGGCTGGATGAGTGGGGCATTCCGGCGCCGTCGGAGCCTGAGACGGTTGGCGGTGCCGTTGTCTCTAATCCAGAGGGCTGGGAGTACGCGGAGGCGACATGCGAGTACGCCAACCGGGCGATCGACGGCTGGGCGAAGGACCGCGCGAAGGCTGGCCGGCATCCATGGCTGGTGTCGCAGGCGGTCCGCATCGGCTGCATGCTGCGTACGGGTTGCCTCTCTCAGGAGGGTCACGAGCGCGCGGTGGTGGCGCTGGATAAGCGGTTCCGAGAGTTGTGCACGTTGGGACTCGGCGGTGCCCCGCGTGAGGTTCAGCCGGGTGAGGTTGTGGCTGAACTCCGCTGGGGTATGGCGAAGGCGTCGCGCAAGACTGCTGATCAGGCCCTGAAGGAGCTCGGCAATCATCCGCATAGCCTGCCGGTGGACGACATGCTTTTCGAGTTGGCCGGGCTGTCTGGTTCTGCGGATTCGTTGGAGTTGACGGCGTTGTCTGATGGTGCCGGCGCCGAGGGCGGCGATGATGCGGGTCCGGCCGTGCCGGACGAGGACGACGAGGTTGCCCGCGGCACGATGAACGCAACCACGATGACCGACGCCGGTATCGCCGACATTGTGGTTCGGGCGTTCTCGCCGGCTCTGCGGTACTGCTCTGACTACAAGTCGTGGATGCGACTGGAGGGCACAACCTGGAAGGTTGTTGCCGGCGACGCCGATATCTATCAGGCGGTGCGTCAGACGATCGCAGCCATCCCTAGCGACGACCGCATGACGCGGTTCAAGGTCAAGATGCTGGGTTCATCGCACATCGCAGGTGTGGTTTCGCTGGCGCGTCGCGGCCGAGCTTTTCAGGTCAACGCAGAAGAGCTGGACAGCGACCCATACCAGTTGAACACTCCGGGCGGTGTGATCGATATCCGCACGGGCGAGCTCGTGGACAGCAAAATCATGCATACCCGTTGCGCTGGAACGCATTTGGAGTACGGAACGCACCCGGAGTTCGACAAGTTCATGCACACCACGTTTGACGGTGACGGTGAGCAGATCGCATACGTTCAGCGTCTTCTGGGTGCCGCGTCGATCGGCAAGGTAACCCAGGTGCTGCCGACGTGGTGGGGTGCGGGACGTAATGGCAAGGGCGTCCTCATGTCGTTGACGCAGATGATTCTCGGATCTTATGCGCAGGCGGCGCCGGAGAACTTCCTGGCGGCTGGACGTTCTGAGCATCCCGAAGAACTGATGCGCCTGCACGGTTGCAGGCTCTCTGTGGCAAGCGAAATGGACAAGGGTGCCAAGTTCGCAGACGCTCGCATAAAAATGCTTACCTCACCCGACGGAAAAATCACCGGTCGAAAGATGGGGGGTTCCTGGACCGACTTCACACCCAGCCACACGCTGATACTTCTAACAAATGAGCTCCCCGAGATCGCTGCAGCGGGGCCGGCGGTATGGGATCGAATCCGGGTTCTCGGCTTCGAACATTACGTGCCTGAGGACCAGCGCATCGACGATTACGATCTGGTGTTGTTCAAATCTGAGGGCGCTCAGGTGCTCGGCTGGATCATGGAGGGCGCCCGCAAGTACCTGGAAATCGGTCTGTGCCCGCCGCCGAAGGTTATGTCGGCGACGAAGATGTACGCGCAGTCCCAGGATCCGTTGGGCCGCTTCGCCGAAGACTGCCTTCTGGTGGATCTACCCGAGGACCGCACCGCCTCTTCGCGGGATCTGTACAACATGTACCGCGGCTGGTGCCGCGAGACCGGGGAGAAGGAGATCACCGAGACGAAGCTGATCATCGATCTCACTAAGCGGTTCAAGTTGGGGTCGGTGCGGGTTTCCGGTGCGCGGATGCGGACGGGACTGTCTATCAACCCCGAAGCGATCAAGTTGTACGGCTACGGGATGGTGCGCGATGAGTCGTAACCGTAGATCCGCGAAGGCCGCGGGCTCGTCGTTCGAGAGAACTATCGCGGACTGGTTGCGGGTCGCTCTGAATAACGACTTCATCGACCGCCGTCCGAAGATGGGGAGCCGGGATTGCGGAGATGTGGGCGGGGTTCGAACGCTTGAGGGGTTCCGCGTAATGGTGGAAACGAAGGATTACGCGGGTTCTCTCAAGCCGCCGGAGTGGCTGCGCGAGGTTGAGGTGCAAAGCCTGAATGACGGCGCGTTGGCCGGCGTCTGTATCGCGAAGAAGAGGGGAACATCTGACCCCGCCCGGCAGTACGTCCTCATGGAGCTCGGTCACCTGGCCGCGCTACTCACCGGGGACTCATCCCACTGGAAAGGACAGCCCGATGCTTGACGTTGTGACTACGTGCAGGTCTTGCGACGCTCGCCATTCTGCCGGCGGGTTTATCTGCTGGACGTGTGCGGTGCGGCTTCGTGACGCGCTGGTCGGTCGCGACGACGTGCCGGGGTTGGAGTGGATGCTGAGCCGGCTCGAAGAGGCGGCATACGGTCTGACCAAGATTGGGTCAGCTGGTGACCAGACTCCCGGGGGTAGTTCTGGCGGCTTGGTGTTGAACGAAGCCGCCGCGGGTCTGCTTCACGAGATCGACCGCGCGGTGGCCGGTTGGGTTCTGGACTTGGAGCCGTCGTCGGAGCCGTTCGGCCGTGCCCGCGCCGGGTGCCTGTACTTGTCGTACAAGCTCGGAGAATTACTCAACATGGAGCATGTCGCGGCGATCCTGAAAACGGTGGAGGCGTTCAACGCTCGGGCGCTCGCGCTGATTAACCGTCCGCCGAGTGTGTATTGCGGGCCGTGCGAGTCGCTGCGCGACTCCGGGGAACGGTGCGGCACGGAACTATGGGCCGAGGACACGGACACGCGCTGGGTGGAGTGCCGGCGGTGCGGAACGACTGTGGATGTGGAGGCGATCCGGGCGCGGTTGTTGGAGCGTGTCGCCGACGAGGTGCAGTCCGCAGACAACTGGTACAGCATCTTGCGGTGGTTGGGTCGGGAGCTTCCCCGCAAGGTGTACAACGCTGCGTTGGTCGGTGTTAATCCGCGGATGTATCTGCAGCCGGATGGCCGGCGGAACCAGCGCAACGACGCCGAGTCGGTCCCGTTGTACGCGTACGGGGACGTGGTGGCGGCGTTGGATTCACCACCGCCGGGGAAGCCGCGCCGCGGTCGTCGCACCGCTGCCGCGTGCGCTACAACTTCTAGCGCACGGGCAGAGAGGTAAGGACATGGGAACGTTCAGCGGTGGTCTGGTGGATGAGGAGTTCGCCGCGTCGTATTTGGCTATCTCGAGGCGCCATGTGGCGGAGTTGCGGCGTTCTGGTCGGTTGACCGCGGTCCGCGTGGGTGGCCGGCTGTGGCGGTTCACCGTCGCGGACTTGGACGCATACATCGAGTCGCTGCCGACGTCTGCGGAGGCGTCGTGACGGCGTTGGCGGTGGCGGTCACCGAGGATATGGGCCGCATCGCGATAGCGCCGCTGGGGGAGTCGGCGTACACCTACAGGCTCGAGCACCCGGTGGTGGTGGAGCGGGTGCGGGACCGCCTGCACGGCGCCGACACGCTAGTGATTCACGGCGCCGCGTACTGGCTCCCCCGGTTGATTAACGCGGGGCTGGCTCCGCGGTCCGCGGTGGCAACCGCGGTGTGTACGCAGCTTCTTGCTCAGATCGGCAAGCCCAATAGTGTGGCGGCGAATGGTGCGGCCGGCTGGGACATCGCGGCTTCCATCGCGGGGTTGGTCGCGTTGCCTGAGTCGGTTCGACCGGCGGGCCCGTTGGGCATACCGCCGAGCGAGATTGCCCGGCTTGCGGAGGCCACCGCGGCGGTACTTGCGCCGGCGTTCGCGGCCGCCGAGGAACGGTTGTCACGTCCTCTTGTGCGGCGTCAGATGGACTACATGCGGTCGATCGTGTCGAGCGGGTGTGTTGGGGATTCTTCGTGGTCGCCGGTGACTGATTCGGGGCCGCGTCCGGTGCCCGTGGCGGTGGCCGGCGAGACGCGTAGTCAGTTCACCGGACCTCCCCAGGAGGTGTTCCGGAGGGTGTCTCTGGTGGAGGGAATCGAGCCCGAGGTGGCGCTGTATGCGCCAATAAAGTTGGCGTTGCCGGTGTCGCCGTCCGTGGTCGCGTTGGCGGCCGAGAATCGTATCGATCTGGCAACACTCACCGGAAGCGGTGTGGGTGGACGGGTGATTATGCGCGACGTTAAAGAAGCGCTCAAGGAAAGGACGTGACAATGAGTGAAGAGCAGAAACCGGTGGTGCTGTTTCGCCGGCGACGGGCTCTGTTTTGGGATCAGGTATACGGCGGTGCGCCCTGGCCCGTAGCGGCAGATCCCCGCGCAACTGAGCGGCAGATCAACCCGCGGCCGGATACGTACGAGTGATCGATCACTGGACGCCGGCGGAAGCCGCGGAGCATTTCGAAGTGCCGGTGCAGACCGTTTATCGGTGGGTACGCGGTCGGCACTTGCGGTCAACGCGCGAGGGCAGATTTTACTGGATCCCCACGGAAGCACTGATCAAGTTCAAGCCGCCCGCGGGTGTTCGCGTACGCCCGGCCGCTCCGGGTGAGAGTCCTCGTGCCGGGCAGATCTGGGGTGCGGCGGCAGCCGCGGTGACCAGATCCCGGCATCGGCGCGAAGTTTTCGCGCGTGAACGGTCCGCGATAGCGCCACGATAACGCGGTGAGAGTTCGGTGGCGTTGCGGTGATCATTGGGTGACTGTTCGGCGATAGTCGACGGGATAACGCGGTGATACTCACCGGCCCGAAACGGGCGGAATGCTCCCACCAGCGCACATACACACGTTTACGTTATTTATTTTCTCTATTCTGGGGCCAACGCCTCGAGAGCCTGCATTGCTTCGCGCTGCCGTTCCACGTCCGCGTGAGCGTAGATCCGCTGCGACTCCGCCGAACTGTGGCCCATTAGTTCCTCCCGAGTCTGGGAGTCAACGCCGGCGGCGCGCATGATCGTGGCAGCCGTGTGCCGGATGCGGTGCATATGGATGGTCTCGTCGTCGCCGCATATGCCGGCGTCTCTGCACAGCCCCACCCAGGCGTCGGAGTCTTCGCGCGGGCTGACCGGTGTGCCGTCGCCACGGTGGAACACGAGGCCGTGCGGGTTCGCGCCGACGTCGAGCGACTTGACCTGTTTTAGAGATTCGACGAGCGCTGGAACGAGCGGTACGAACCGTTGGCCGGCTTGCGTCTTGGGCCGCGTGAGAACCAGTGAGCGGTAGAGCGGTCGGATCTCGTAGCCGGGCGGCACGTCCCACCGGGGCTCCGTGCAGTAGGACGCCTTGACCTTTCCGCATGCCCATGTTTTGGCGCCCTGCTTGCCCGCGCAGCCGTGAGATTGTGTGAGCTGTTGGAGTTGCCAGGAGACGTCAACCAGTCCGGCGTCGAGGTCGACGCGGTCCCATTCCAGTCCCAACATTTCGCCTTGTCGGAGTCCGGTCAGGAACGCTCCGAGCCACCGCGCCGACTCCATCTTGTTGCGGTTCGCGGCGGCGTAGGCGAGGACCGCGTGTGCGTCGTCGAGCTCGATCGGTTGGCGGCCGGCGCTGTCTACCTTCGGCTTGTGCACGACGCCGGCAACGTTGCGATGCACCAGACCCTCGAGCTCAGCATCCCGTAGAGCAGTGCGCAAGATTGCGTGTGCTTTCTCGGTTCGCCGGCGCCCCCGGCCGAGGTGATCGATCAGCCCGCGCACGTCCTCAGGTGTCAACTTGTCGAGCCGTCGGTCGCCGATGCTGTCGGAGATCTGGGCGCATACGCGGCGATAGTCGGCCAGAGTTTTCGGCCGCACCTCGTCCCGGTGGATCTGGTTAACCCACTTGTCGAGCCACGACGCGAGGGTCATTTTCGTGCCGACGGTGTTGCCGGCGTCAATCTCACGCTGCAGACCCTTGAGCTTCTCCACACATTCCCGGTAGGACTTCGACGACACGCGGCGTTGTTTCTTTTTTCCGTCGTAGGAGGGGACGTTTACCGAGCCAATCCACATACCGTCGGCGCGCTGGTAGATCGACCCTTCGCCGCGCGCCCGTCGGGCTCTAGCCATGCCGCCTCCGATGTGGTCTAACGTGTGGTCTACGCAATGTACATTGCTGGATCCTGTTGTACGTTACTGCACCACTCTGTGCTGGTCGCGGCGGTTTGCTTGCATTACGCGGCGGCGTTCGCTACTGACTCTTAATCAGCGGGTCCGGGGTTCGAAACCCTGACGGCGCACTGGTCAAAGGCTTTTGACGGTTTCCACTGACCGTGCTACTGGTGAATAACGTACTTTACTGACCGTAAACGCAAAGCACGAAAGCCGCCCCACCGTTGACAGGTGAGGCGGCTTCCGCGGCGCGGGTGATCAGCCGGCGCTGGGGGTGGAGCTGGTGCGAGTCGAACGCACGTCCGCGGCGGTGCCGTCGTGCGGCTTTCGTCGTCGCGTCGAAACCATTCACAGCCCCTTGGTCTTCTTGAGCTCCCGCAGCCGGTCCCAGTAGTGCCCGAAGAACGCGTAGGTGGCGCCGGCCGCCATGGCGCCGGCAAGGATCATCAGTCCGACCACACCCAGTGCGACCATCACAGCTCCCTCCCGTAGTAGTCGTCCGGGCTATCCCATGTCTCGCCGCAGCCGGCTTTGCAGCAGTAGCGGCCGTTGTCTTCGCCGTAGGCGCCCTCGAGCAACCAAACGCCCGAACCGTGCTGGCAACAGAAATCGCATCGTCTCTTGTGGTTCTCGTCGTACTTAATCCAGCGCGTGCCGTGGCACACGTCGCAGCCGCTCACGTGCTCTGGCATTCGACGGCGTAGCGGGTCGGCACGGGGACGGCAACGCCGGGGTTGGGGCTGGTGCATCCGCCGATACCTAGTGCGGCTACGACGCCGGCCAAGAATCCCAGCGAGCCGTAGGTGAGTACGCTCCCCCCGTCGCGGTTGCGGTACCGCCAAGACTCAAGCATGGCGGAAGCCAAACGGGGCGCGGTTGTCGTATTCGGGGTCGTACTCTTCTGACTCTTCCCACTCGACCTCACCATCGGCGGCCACCTCGAACTGCCCGCCGTTCTGGGAGATGTAGTAATCAGTCGCGGTTTCTGGCTCTTCACGGTCTGCGAATCCGACAGTTACGTCTAATATCTCAAACCCGAGAATCTTCAATGTGACCCACACAGCTAGCCCCCAATCGCGTCAAGCAGGTCGGCAACGTGACTCGACCAGGCGGACAGGTGAACAGACTTTCCCGGCTGAAACTTTCTCCCGCAGCCGCACACGATCTCCTGTCCGTTGTCGTATGGGTCGTGCTCTTGCAAGATCTGGCGATTAGTTGCGCGGTCCATGGTCAGTCCTTCCCGGATAGCTTCTGGGCGATCGTGTATTGGTCTGGCGGCTTGCGCAGCCCGGCCACGTAGCGCTCGAGCGTCTTGTGGTCGACATAGCCTGCTTGAGCGAGTACGGCGCCTCCCGAGTCGTTGACGACGACGCACACACCCTTAGCCGTGCCGGGGATATCGGATGGCGCCGGCGCATCTTCGGCGACGTCGCCGAGCACTGTGCGGGCCTGAGCGCCGGTGGTCGTGCGGAAGCAAATCTTGTTGGAGCAGTTGTCTCTAATAATGGTTGGCAGCGTCGCGGCGGCCGGCTTCTGCGTCGTTAACACTGTCGTGATGCCGGCGAATCGGCCGCGCTGAACCAGCCCGCGGATAGACCGGATAATTCCCTCGACGGTTTTCTTTTCTTGTCCGGTTAGTCCCGACGTGGTAAGCCACGTCTGGCACTCATCGATCAGAAGGAAAATGGGAACCAGACCGAGACCCTCGCGCTCGGCCACGGGCAGACTCCAAAAATCGTGCCGTCCCGTCGTTTTGTGTATTGCGGTCGCCCGGAGCTCGATCAGCTCTTCTAGCTTTGCAAGGGTTTCTACGGGGGCGTCGAGATCCACGCTTCGGGAAAAGTTCGCGGCGACGGGTTCGAAGATGGCTAAGTCGTAGCTTCCCTTGCCGTCGAAGATATGAAGCTCGGCGTTGCCGGCTAGGCCCGCGATGACGGGGAGAAGTGAGCCGGTCTTACCGGAGCCGGGTACACCGCCGATTACCGCGCCGGCGTTGCCACTCCAGGTAATCCACGTTTCGGCGCCGTCGGTAAATGCGTAGCCGAGGAGTGACCTACCGCGGGCCGCGTCGTAGGTGCCGAACGGTGTGCGATTTGGCACTGGTGCCGGCGGAGGAGGAGGCGCTTCTTGCAGCGGAGGCGGCGCTGATGGTGATGCTGAATCGTCCAGTGCGAGCAAGCCAAAAAGCACCGCGCAGGCCCCAAAGAAGCTGAGAACGTATCCGGCACCAGCGTAATTGAGAGCGAAAGTGGTGCCTACCGGCGCGGACCACAGCACCCCGTCGCTCACCTTCACGCGGTCACCAGCAGGGGCTTGTTCTCCTCAGACTTCTTCGACCGAAGCCACTTTCCGCACTCACACTGAAAACGTCGATACTTGGCGGTGGTGGTGTAGGCCCATCCGCGAGAGGTGATCTTGTCGCTGCCGCAGCTGGTGCACAGCATCGCCAGATTCGCGTCGTCCTCGTACAGCGGCACGTTAATTGCGCAGTAGGGGCCCAGACGCTCGAGCAGCAGAGTTGTCACTTTGACGTCCTGCTTGTTGTACGCCAGCATTTTTCGTTGCGCCTTGACGTCGCCGTCCATGCTCTGCGTCCAGAGATCCATCCCGCCCGTGGATAGCTTCGTCTCGAGACCGAGGGCCTTGCAGACGTAATCCAACTTGTGCGAGGGGAACTTGAAGTTTTTCTTCACCACCCTCAGGAGGTCTAGGGACCGGTGTGGAGAAGGCGGTGGCATGCCTGCTTTGACGAACGCCGCACGACATAGCTTGTCGTCAAAGGATGTGTTATTGAAGCCGACGAGATAGTCAGCCTCGTCAAAGATCTCATGCAGACGGGTGATCATGGCGTCGTAGCCGTCCCACGCGGCGTGAGTCTCGATCTTCTTCGTCCCCACCTTGTGTGCGGCGAAGGTAAGAATGTCTTGGGGCTTCACGATCTGGTTGATAGAGATGTTCTGCTGCCACAATCCCCATGCGTGGACGAGGTTGGGGGTCGTCTCTATGTCGTACACCCAGATGGCGGGTCCATTACTCATTGCCGTGCTTGCCCTTTCGTGGCCCAGTCGGTCAATTACATTGTCCCCCGGCCACTCCAGTCACATGGTCAACAAACTTTGCCGGCGCATTTTAGGTCACACCGTCGCCGACGCGGCGACGGTGAGCAAGTGCGGGCAGCACACGACGCACACCCACATGGACTCCCCGCATAGCCATCCGACGCCGTCGCAATACTCGCAGATCATGCCGGTGGTCCAGTCCCGCTAAATGCGCACTCTGGTAGAGGCGGAAGCGTCACCGCAAGAGCGCGCAGAAGATCGCCCTCGCGGCCGCGGTCGGCAAGGTACGCGATGATCGAGTCGTTGCGCTGCGTGTCGAATTCGTCCCGGGTTTTTAGCGCATCGAGGATCTCTGTGTCGCAACGTGCGAAGCGCTCCATTTGAGTTTTTGCGTAGTCCCAATGGTCGCGTTGCTTTACGCCAATGGCCAGGATGTTTAAGGCCGCCAAAGCTCCGATGACGATAAAACAGATGCTTGTGATTGCATCTTTTGTGCCTTCTGTTTTACGGCGCGCCCACAGCCCACCTACGATGAATCCCGCGATGACGCAAAAAAGGGAAAGTTGAATTACCGCAGGCGTTTTCAGTATCACGACTTGCCCTTAGTTTTGTCGGAGAAATACCAGGCGACGATGGTTGTCATGATCGAATCGGCCGCCCCGCCAATCGGCACCTCAGGTCGGATAGCGCGGATAACGTAGGTGAGTGCCCACACGACGGTTGCACCGGCGGTGAGTGTCGTTGCCGGAGATTTCGTGATGGCGGCGATGAGTTTCTCCGAGGCTGTACCTGCCACCTGCTCCTGCGGACCGGTCACGGATCACCGGGCGCTGGGTAGCCAGTTCTGGTGCCCTGGGCGATAGGCGGCGGCGAGGCGGGCACGTAAATCGTCGACGTGATAGAGGCCGGCGGCGGGGGTGTCAGCGTCGGCGTCTGCGTCGGCGTCGTCGACGCATCCGCTAAAGGGGTGAGCGGTGATCCGGCCGCTACCCCCTGCCTCGCTAGTAGCGCATCGACGGCCGCGTCTTCGGCGTCACCAGGCAGTACATCAAGTTTTTCGAGCGACATCAGCAACGCGATTGCCGACGCGGCAAAACCAACCTGCAATGCCTGACCCCAGTCGGCCTGGAGGGCGCCAGTTGCGGACGCTCCGAGGGTACCGCCGGCGGCCTGCGCGAAAGTCCTCACAAGCCTAACCCCAGTCTGCTCCCAGTACCGCCGCGAGGTGAGGATGGATTGGGACATGTTGCCTCCTAGGCGATCTCGCCATGATCTACGCCGAGCCGGGCGGCGATCTTTGCGAGGAGCTGGTAGTTGATTCTGGCCAGGCTTGCCGCGTTGATTGCGTGACCAAGCGTCGTGTCGAGTCGCTGCGGGTCGGCGAGCAGGTCGGATAGTTCCTCGTCGGTGAGTCGACGACCGGGCAGCCACATAGTCACTTCGTGTGCGGCCGCGCCGGCCATCGCTTCGACGGTTTCAGCGGTGCGGGGGTTCGGGCCGTTTCGTCCGACGAGCACTGGTCCCGGCTTGAGCGGCGTCACCGGCTGAGCCGGTGCGGGCGCCGGCGCGGCGTCGTGAATTGCCGGCCACTGGGCGGCCACCTCGCGGCACACCACCAGCCGGGCCTCACGGTCTGCAAGTCCGTTGGTGCCGCCGTTAACCGCCTTGGTTACGCCGATAAAGTCGTTAGCGTCGCACAGTGCGTTCATTCCCGGCCGGGCAACAGTCCAATACCAGGCGGTGCTGAGGCCGGCGTAACGGTCCTCACCGACCTCGGTTGGATTGTCGACGAAGTGGTCCGGAGTCGCAACGATTCCCTGCTCAAATGCCCACTGCGAGAACGCGCGATAGTTTACGGCCCCAGTCAGCTGGATCCATCCGCGCCCCTTGTAGCGGGGACCGTCCGTCGGGCCGTTGCCCAAGTCGGGTCGGTTGTTGTATGCCGACCCGTCTGCGATCTCCTCTTGATAGAGCAGGCCGCAGGATTCGTGCGAAACCTGGGCGAGGAGAAACGCTACGCGGTTCTCGGTGGTGCACTGTGCCAGGCGTAAGCATTCCTGCATCGTCGGCAACAGTTCCGCATACCGCTGCAGCGGTAAAGCGTTGCCCATCGCCTTGGCGAGCAGTTCGGCGTCGGACACGGTCGCCGGTGGCGCCGGTGGTGGTGCAGCCAATTCCGGTGCGCCGCTTGCCCACACGATGCCATGCGGGGTCACCATTGAAGCCAGTTGTGATGTAGTAACCCAATAGGTGCTGGGCTGGAATCCGGGATCCACGATCAGGCAGGTGTCGTCGCTCGGATCGTATCCAAGCACCGATATGTAGTGATAGACCATGCCGCCGCGGTAGCCGGGGCTCACACCATCCGCGCCGGGTAGTGACTTGTCTGACTTGGGCACAGCGCGTGGGTAGTTCGCCGGTGGTACAACAACATTGGCGACGCATCCGCGACCCCACGCGATGGTCCTAGCGATGCGGTCGCGCATGGATGAAACTTCGTCTGGGCGTGGCGGGTCGTTCGCCATCCACATGGGCGAATACCGCGAGTCGCCGTCGTAGTGGTTGAGCCCGGTGGCGATGTTGTCGATGGATGGTGTGCCGTTGACGGTCGTCCCGAGTACTCCGCTGAGCTCCGCCTCGGAGACTCGGATACCGCGGGCGTCGAGGCAAAGCTGGCTCGACCCAGGCCCGCAATTATAATATGTCTCTTGTGTTATGAGGTCGTGAGATGTGTTGTAGGACAGCACAAGTGCCACTGGGGGTCTCCTTCTAGGCATGGGGACGGCCTAGCGGGTTTTGAGAGTGGGGGACGGCACTGCACGCGGTGAAACCAGACCGGGCGGCGGGCCGTCCCTGGCGCCACCCGGTCCGGTGTAGTTATGTGTGGAGGACCTCGAACGCGACGCCGCGCATCGCCGCGCTCTGGTTGTGTGGCATGGTGATGATTTCCAGCGTCCCCGACGGCCCAACTCGGGTATCGATCAGTTGGTGGTTGCTGACGGCCCTGGTTTGGATGTTTTGGGTTAGCAGCCCGCCGGGGTTGGTTTTCGTCCACCCACCGGACGTGGCGGTGCTGTGATAGCAGTACACGACCAGCGACGGCTCTGTTTTTGAGGTGGCGTTGATCATTCCGACAGGTAGCGACGTGCCGTTGTAAGTCGCCAGCGTGCAACTGGCGTCGTCGATGCCTGCCGCCCCGCGGAAAACGTAGCTGACTGTGTGTGTGGCACCGTCAAGAGTCGGGTACTGCGTATCCGCGGACGTTGCGACGCGGTAGGAAAGTGTCAACGGTGTGCCACTGGTCGATGAACGCACGCTCGTCCAGCCCGCGGGGGTGACGCTCGAGCCGAACCCCAGAGCGACCAGCAGATCCCCCGCGCCGTGGATTGCGAACCCGTTATCTGGTCCTGGTGCCACGCTGGAACCAACCCATTCGATGGCGGTGGTGACCGGTGGCCAAACGTGCGGTCGGCCCACATACACCCGTTTCACCGGATCCCTACCGGCCTTGATATCTGTTGGCGCGCCGGCACCCACGGTAAGCATCAGAGGATGAAGTAGATCGTTGAATCTGACTTTGTGGCGATGGCGTCGTAGGCACTTTGGCTGCCTTTCCAGACAACCATCCCGGCCTCCGACCCGGACACCGGGTTAGCAACGCTCGCAGGGAGATTGGTGACCGTGTTCAGGGAACAGTCGATGGTCTTGTTGGTCAGCGTGGTGGTGTAGCCCGAATACCAAGCACTGATTGCACCCTTGATTCCCAGGAATGTGGTTGTTTTCGCGGCGAACCCCGAAGCAGAGTCACCAATCACCACATGATCAGGATCGGACGGTGCAGTTTTGGTGGGCAGCGTGTTGGTGGGTCCAACCACACCGTCCGCACCGTCCGCACCGTCGGCACCGTCAGCGCCGGCGGGACCGGTGTCACCCTTGGCACCAGCGGGACCGGTGTCACCCTTGGCTCCGTCTGCGCCCGGCTCACCTTTTGCGCCGTCGGCACCGGGTGCCCCGCCGGCCCCGTCCTTACCGTCAGCTCCGGCCGGCCCCTCAGGACCGACTGGACCGACTGCACCGCCGCCGAGCGGCGTATAGATCAGACCGTCTGTCCCTATAGTAGAGGCGTTATCGGCATCAGCGGAGACTGCTGTCGGCCCCGCTGCGCCGTCGGCACCGTCGGCACCGTCGGCACCGTCCTTGCCGGGTGCGCCGTCGGCACCGTCTGCGCCCGGCTCACCCTTGGCGCCGTCGGCGCCGGGTGCTCCGTCGACTCCCCGCGGACCCTGCACAGGGCCAGCATTTACCCACGCCACCTGAGTCTCGTCCCAGACGTAACCGGTAGCGGGCGCCGGCTCTTCGACGACGTACAGGTCGCCCTGGGTAGCGCTATCCGGCAGATCTTCCTCGGTCACCACCGACCCGACGTACCGAATGCCGATACCTTGCGAGCCAGCCGGGCCGGCCGGTCCCTGTGGTCCGGGCACCGTGCTATCGGCGCCGTCCTTTCCTGGTGCGCCGTCGGCACCGGGTGCTCCGTCAGCCCCGGGAGGTCCGGCCGGGCCCTCCGAACCCGCCGCGGATGACATCACGCCGGTCGCGGCGTCGATCGTCAGCCCGGATCCAACTTTAACTCCGCCGAGTCTGTTGCTGGCGGCGATTGGCAGTGTGTACGTCGCGCCGGCGCCGTCAGCGCCGGGAGGTCCGGCCGGGCCCTGCGGCCCGCGCGGGCCGGTGGCCCCGGGAGGACCGGCCACACCGGGAGGGCCGGCCGGACCGACACCACCGCCGCCGCCGTTGTTGGCGTCGCAGATCGGGCAGCCGTCGATCAGCCGACCCTCATGATCGGCGTGATTAACTACCTCATTAGCGCGGGGAAGGTAAGTCATTGTCTAGTTCCTTTCAGGAAATGAGGGGGTTTGGGTTGGTTGGTTGGTTAGCGGGGTGGTTAGAACGCGTCGGCGATAGGCTCGGGATCAGGCATCGGCTGCGGCGGGAGCGGTTCCGAGTTGACCCAACCTGTAGCCGGTTGCCAAGGCTCCGGAGCAATCGCGGTAACCGCGGTCGAGTCGGGCGCCGGTCCTAAATACACGATCTCGTTCGAGGCTCGTTGACTTGTATCGATGGGCGTGTGTACGGTGATGGCCCAGTTTCCACCATCGTAGGGTGCCATTGCTTGGACTCCGGTCATTCGGAGCGAGATCGTGTCTACGAGCGCGGGGACAGATCCTGACGTGTCGAACACGTGAATTACCTTGCCTGTATCAGACATTCCGTACAGTCGCGAAGTTTCGGGAACGTATCGGAGTGCATTGAAAACGACCCCGGTAGCTTCGTACTGGTGCTCCACTGTTCCGGTATCTGTGTTTATTGAGTAGATCACGCTGTCCCTGCATGTGTAGCAGCGGTTTCCACTACCTCCAGCAATCCCAGAGCCGATACCCTTAGCTGTGTCGGTGATTGGAGCTCCGAGCACAGTCTTAGATGCGGTGTCGATAACGTATACGCACTTACCCGCCACACTCATCGAGTAAACCTGCGAGCCGCTTGCGTTGGCGGCCAACTTATCTCCGCCGTTAGGTGTGGGGATATCGGCACCCACCTGAGCGTTAGATTCTGCGCCGTAAACCCTAACTAGACGCGAGTTACGGTGCGACACGTAAACTTCGGAGCCTCCGGATGGGGAAACAGCCCACCAGGCGGCGGTAGCGTCAATTTTCGCACCAACTCCGAGAGTGGGGTCGAAAAGGTAGACTCCGGAATCTGCAGATACCCAACCACGACTGCCGTCCTCGGTGAATGTAATGCTGTTAAATCCGGCGGATGTCGTTGGATTACTTTCAAAAACTTTAACCAGCTTGCCACGAGCGACGTCAAATGCGCCGACCGAGTTTGATGTTGTCCTACGTGCGGTGTAGACCATGCCAGAAGCCTGCGAGTATTCACCCCACATGGGTGCATTCTGAGCTGGGTTGGCGTTCGCAATGATTACCGAAATGTTGGCGTCTTTTGGCCAGATCTTCTCGCCACCAAGGTAAGTCGCGCGGCCGATGAAATCCCCGAAGAAAGCCACCAGATCCGCGCCCGCGCTGTTAACTATTGCCATGAAGTCTCCCTAGTACCAGTAAAGTTTTGCTGCGCCGTGGGCGCCGTTGCCGCCGCTGAATCCGGTCAAACCGCCGTTGTCTGCGCTCTGTCCGCCGCCGCCGGGGGTGGTGCCGGCTGAGCCGTTCTTGTTGCTTGACGCGCCACCCTGACCGGCGCCGGCTCCGTAGCTTGCGAGGGTGTAGGTGCGTCCGCCGAATGCGTACGTTGCGGGGACGTTGCCGCCGTTGCGGCCGTTCGGTGAGCTCCCGTCAGTGCCTGCAGTGCTACCGCCGTGCCACATGCTCAAGCTGCCATCTTCTTTAACGCCGGCTATGCAGAGTCTGGAGCCGTCGGCCGCGGCGGTGCTGAAATTTCCGCCGCCCACGCCGTCGGCCCCAGGGGGCGCCTCGATCCAGATCTTTACGGCCGTAAATTTTACGTAGGAGGGGTGGGTGTCTGGCAATCCTTGCCTGTTTCCGTACCATCCGCCGGCACCGCCGCCGGCCGGCGAGTTGCCCGCTATGCCGGTGCCTGTCCCGCCAGCGCCGCCGCTAATGGAGATGCTTTCGCATGTGGTGGCGCCGACCGGCCACGGGACCAGTATTGCCGGGCCAGGATTGCCGGGAGTTGGTGTGTACCAGGGTGATTCGGTAGGAACGTACACCGGCCACACTTTCTCCGTGCCCAGATACACCGCGGTTGCGAGCGTGGATCCGACGCTAACCAGGTCGGCGTTGTTGGCGCCCCAGCCGAAACTCACTGAGACACAACACCTTCAGCTGTACTGACACCAACCCCGGTGTGTACCGAGTCGACCGACCCCTCGATCAGATCGCCTATTAGTAGCGTCGTACCGGTGACGACGTAGACAGTTGTGCTGGATTTTGTGACTATCGCGTCGTACTGGGTTTTGGTCCCAGCCCACAGGGTTAATGCGTTAGGCCCAGAAGCCGTGGCGCCAGAAACCTTGTTTGTTAATGCCGCCGCGGTGGCCGTGCTGATCGGCTTCGCCGCGTCGGTGGTGTTGTCGACGTTGGCGAGTCCAACGTCAGTTTTAGTGAGAACAACAGCGCCGGTTCGGGTGTTGACTGAGCTGACGGCGCCGGCCGCGGTTAGTGTTCCGTCCGCGGCGATGGTGACGCCGGCGCCTTGCTTCACCCCGCCAAGCACGGTCGCTGTGGCCACGGGCAATGTTGCGTTAGTGCCGGGGATGCCCTGCGGCCCTTGGGCTCCCGTGGCACCCGTGGCACCGGTGTCACCCTTGGGACCGGTGGCTCCGGCGGGTCCTTGCGCGCCGGTGTTTCCGGTTGGCCCGACGGGCCCTTCCGGTCCGACAGGACCACCTGCAGGCCCTGGTGGTCCTTGCGGCCCTGGCTCTCCGGCCGGCCCACGAATAATGCCCGACGCGTCGGGGCCCGACGGGAGCGGCATCCAGTCGAGCAAGTCGATGACGGCGTCGGGGTCGGACGGCGCCTCGAATGATCCGCCGGTGATGGTGAAGTTCGCGGACTTGCCGTCTACTCTGATATTGCTAAACGCGAAGTCATAGTAGAGAGGTGTGTCAAGCTCCAACGCCGCACTGTTGCCGAGCAAACGCACCGGCGCGAACTCTTCCGCACCGTCAGCGACGGGCGCGGCGGTCTGCGCCTTGAGCGACGCCACCGCGTCCTCACGGGACAGCAGAACGCGAGGCAACCGCGGAAGCTCCTGCACCGTTTGAACCGGAGCGTCGGGGCGCGTGCGAAGTTTCAGCACCCCATCGTCGAGCACCGCCACCACCGGAAGGGGCAGTAATCCCGTTGGTGGTGACGCGGCGTGGGCGTGCAGAACCTCGCCCGCTTTAATGCGCGGGGTCAGCGTCACTGTTGCGGTGAGTGCGACGGTGCCCGGGTCGTAGTCGGCGTCGGTGGAAGAGTCGGCGACGATCGGCGCCAGGTGGCATGTGACGCCGAAGAAAACGAGGTCGGCGTTATTGGGGAGGTGCCGTGAGCTCACTTGGCCACCCCTCCTTCTCCGGGGCTTACGACGGTCCAGCCTTCTAGCCTGGGCTGCATATCCCGCCAATGACCGCCGCCGGGTTCCGACACCGACCAGCAGTCGACGCCCCCGTCAGAGACCCGCAACGCCACCGCGCCGGTGGTCGGGTCCTTAACGATGGTTCCGACGGGGGCTCCGTCGCGGATCGCTTCTAGGGCGGTAAGAACCCGCCTAACCTGATCCTCGGACAGATCATCGACCACCGCGGCTACCGACTTCACCAGCGTTGCATTAAGCATCCTCTGCGGTTCCCTTCACATGTGTTGAAAACGATCCGACAAACCCTGGTTTTGAGGTGCTGTCCGGGGCGACGAACCCGAACCCAGACGATCGGCACGCGCTGCTGATAACCGACACTGCGTTGGTGTCCACAGCCTCGAGAACTTTCCTCGAGTTTTCCACCAGATAGAAAGTGCGATCCGCTGTCGCGTCGAGGCTGTACGTGGAGCCGTTCTTCATTTTGTGTTGAACGGTTTTCAAAATGGTTGTGGCCCCGTTGACAACGAAACCTGTAGACGCCTCGGTTTCGGACAGTTCTGCAAACACATTGTTAGACAGCGGGTTTGTTGCGTCTGCCCTAGCTACAAGGCGTGTCCTCGCCGGGCGTGTAAGGCTCGGCCACTCGACCGCACCGAAGGGCCCGCGATTGTTCGGGGTGGACAGCACAGCGGATACGTACTGCTGATGTGTGCTCGACGATGTTTTATGTATCGCCAGTGCGAGTTTGTCGAGGGTGTTAGCCACCGGTATAAACCCGACGTAACCGTTTTGGCTTACACTGAGCAAGCCGCCTCCGGTTCCCTGCAACCACGTGCCCCACTTGTTGATGTCCAACGCTCCGGCAACGTAGGTGAGTAAGCCC
>Ga0114967_10000305_pt1 | contig 41322 bp, 37 predicted proteins | sample M_130628_MF_Meta_FD_92639 | JGI IMG/M metagenome (GOLD analysis project Ga0114967, IMG submission 92639) | Freshwater microbial communities from Lake Montjoie, Canada to study carbon cycling - M_130628_MF_MetaG | ecosystem: Environmental > Aquatic > Freshwater > Lake | place: Lake Montjoie... | reverse complement strand
TCATTTAATTGCAATTTTTCCATTGAAGAACGCAAATCTTCGTAGTCCTCGGTATCTACTGGATAAATCCCGGCAAACACCATTGGCTTTACATCCTCAAACCCGGTAATCATATTGGTTGTTGGTGATTTAGCATCCGTAATTGTATCTCCAACCTTTACTTCTTTAGCCTCTTTTATGCCTGAAATCAAGTAGCCCACATCTCCGGTAGAAATGACATCTTTTGGGACTTGATTTAATTTTAATGTTCCCACTTCATCAGCAAAATACTCGTTGCCCGTCGCCATAAACTTAATCTTTTGACCCTTGCGAATTTCACCGTTCTTCACCCTAAAAATAACTTCAATACCTCGAAACGGATTGTAATGTGAATCAAAAATTAAAGCTTGCAACGGTTCCTCTTTTATTCCCTTTGGTGCTGGTATTTTCTCTATTATGGCTGCTAAGATATTCTCAACGCCAAAGCCTGTTTTCCCTGAGGCATGAATGATATCTTCTAATTTACAGCCTAACAAGTCTATTATGTCATCGCTAACCTCTTCTGGATTTGCACTGGGTAAGTCTACTTTATTCAATACAGGAATAATTTCCAAATCGTTTTCTAAGGCCAAATATAAATTTGAAATCGTTTGTGCCTGAATGCTTTGGGCTGCATCAACAATCAATAGCGCGCCTTCACAAGCAGCAATTGAACGGGAAACCTCATAGGAAAAATCCACGTGCCCTGGGGTGTCAATCAGGTTTAAGATATAGTCTTCGCCTTTGTATTTATATTCCATCTGTATGGCATGACTCTTAATAGTAATACCACGTTCACGTTCCAAGTCCATATTATCCAATAACTGCGCCTTTTCCTCTCGAGCAGTAACGGTTTGTGTGGCGCCGAGAAGTCGGTCTGCTAAAGTACTTTTACCATGATCAATATGTGCAATAATGCAAAAATTTCTAATATGCTTCATCTTCTGTATCTGTCAATTTATGGGCAAAATGCTAACGCATTTAATCAGCAAATATAAGCCAAAGTTTTGATTTAAAAGTCTTGGAAGCCGAAACCAACAAAAATTAGTATTTTTGCCAAAAAATAAAGCCAATGCCCAAAATCGGCAACATACAATTACCTGATTTTCCGTTACTTCTTGCGCCAATGGAAGACGTAAGTGATCCGCCGTTTCGCCGGCTTTGCAAGTTGCACGGTGCTGATCTGATGTATTCTGAATTTATTTCCTCAGAAGGGCTGATTCGCGATGCCATTAAAAGCAGGATGAAACTGGATATTTTTGATTATGAAAGACCGGTCGGTATTCAGATTTTTGGAGGTGATGAAGAGGCTATGGCGCTGTCGGCCAAAATAGTAGAAACTGTTCGCCCCGACTTAGTAGATATTAATTTTGGTTGTCCTGTAAAAAAAGTCGTTTGTAAAGGAGCTGGTGCTGGAGTTTTAAAAGATGTAGATTTAATGGTTCGCTTAACAAAAGCAGTTATTAAAAGTACAAACCTACCAGTTACCGTTAAGACTCGTTTGGGTTGGGATGAAAACTCCATCAATATTGACGAAGTAGCAGAGCGTTTGCAAGATGTTGGCGTTCAGGCCTTGACAGTTCATGCACGTACTCGGGCTCAAATGTATAAAGGCCATTCTGATTGGTCACACATTGCAAGGGTAAAAAACAACCCAAGAATTACAATGCCTATTTTTGGAAATGGTGATATTGATTCCCCAGAAAAAGCTTTGGAATACAAAAACAAGTATGGTTTAGACGGCATGATGATTGGGCGAGCTGCGATTGGCTATCCCTGGATTTTCAATGAAATTAAACATTACTTTACTACAGGTGAACATTTAGCCCAACCTACGATGGTAGACCGGGTTGAAGCCGCTAGAAACCATTTAACATGGTCGATGGATTGGAAAGGGGAACGTGTAGGCATCGTCGAAATGCGCCGACATTATACGAATTACTTCAAAGGTGTCTCTAACTTTAAGGAACATCGTTTAAAACTGGTGACGCTTGAAAGCGCAGCTGCTTTATTCAAGGCACTGGATGAAATTCAAGAAATTTACGTTGATTATCAGTTTGTATAACTATTCTTTTACCTTTTTTCCAGCCCCATTACTCGCAATTAAACTGGCTAAAAACCCTAATGTTACTATAGTAGCCAATACAATTCCAATATTTTGGAGCGAAAACCGAACTGGATATGCTAATGTTTCTGTTATCATAATTAATTTTAATTGCTGTTGAAGCAATACGATAGCACTACCCAACACCAATCCAACTATTCCTCCAATCGCACAAAGAAGGGTGCCTTGAAACAAAAATATTTTTTTTAACGCTTTGGTCTCTACTCCTAAATGAAATAAAGTTTTTAAGTTGTCCTCTTTATCAATAATCATCATGATGATTGCACCGGAAAAAGCAAACAAAAACATAATTATGACTAAAGTCAAAATCAGATAAACAGCTAGATTTTCAGTATTCAACATTTTATGTAACGTCGCATTGAGTTCCGACCTATTTTTGACAATTGTTTTATTTTTAAAAATAGCGTCCAATTTGGTTTTAACCAATTGTTCATCAATGGCACGCTTCAATTTCAACTCAATGCCCGAAACTTGATTGGCGTTCAACTCTAACAATTCTTGGGCTAAAGTCAAATCACAAAAAACATATTTACTATCTAAATCTTCACTTATCGCATAAATCCCCACGGGAATGAGATTCGACTTATAAAAAGCTTCCTCTTCACGTTCAATAACGCCGCTTCCTTTTCGAGGAACATATACTTCAAACGGATTATTAAAATCGAACAGTCCAAGTGATAACTTTTCTGTTATTCCATACCCTACAACGACTTGATACGAATTAGGCTTCAACCATTGTCCGTTATAAATGTCTTTTCTCAGTAATGAATTGGTTTTAGTAAAATTAGAATCTACGCCTTTTAAGCAGGAGACAAGCTCCTTTCCTTTAAAAAAAAACAAAACCCGTTCCTCAACAATTTTACTATAGGAGGCAACACCAGCTAAATTTTTAAGTTGACGTTCTTGATTAGGAGTAACAGTAAAATATTTACCCGTCTCTGGGACTACTTTTAAATCGGGATCAAAGTCATTCGAAAAAGACAAACTGAAATCTCGAAGACCGCTAAAAACAGACAAAACGACAAACAAAGCCATCGTACCTACAATAATCCCTATCGAGGCAATGCCTGTGATTATGTTTATAGCATTGTTACTGCTTTTACTAAATAAATAGCGTTTGGCTATGTAAAAAGGAAAATTCAAGTTAAAACTTCTTGCGTTTGTCTAAAAGGTCTCGATTCTCAATTGGATTTTCTTTACCTGCTAAAGCATTGTCGATTTTTTCAATATAATCTAAAGAATCATCGATATAAAATGCCAAATTTGGTACTTTACGGAGCTGCAATTTAACACGTTGCGATAAATCATGTTTAATTAATGGCATATTTGACTTCACCGCCTCCAGTATTTCCTGAGCTTTATTTTGAGGAAAAACGCTTAAATAGACCCGTGCAACCCCTAAATCAGTAGTGACACTTACTTTTGAAACCGAAATCACCAAATTAGTAAGTCCGTTTTTACGCACTTCCCCTTGAAGAATATCTACTAAATCCTTTTGCAATACACTGCCAATTTTTTTTTGTCTGTTCGTTTCCATGTGGCAAAAATACAATATTAAATTTTTATAATAATTACGAAGAGAACGTTTTGGTTTTGATTGCGAATCATTTATCGATGGGCCTATCACCGGAATCCTTTGCTTTACCAAAAAACCACTTATTTTTTATTAATTTTGTATTTCAATTCAAATTCATGAGAAAAATAGAACATATAGGAATTGCTGTCGCAAATTTAGAAGCCTCTAATTTATTATTTGAAAAATTGTTAGGCTATCCACCGTACAAAGAGGAAGAAGTAAGTAGCGAAGGGGTAAAAACCTCTTTTTTTAAGAATGGTCCAAACAAAATAGAGCTTTTAGAAGCTACCAATCCCGATAGTCCTATTGCTAAATTCTTAGAAAAGAAAGGAGAAGGTATCCATCACATAGCCTTCGATGTAGAAAATATTGTAACGGAAATAGACCGATTAAAAAAAGAAGGTTTCGTTGTTTTAAACGAATTGCCTAAAAAAGGAGCCGATAATAAACTTGTGGCTTTTTTACATCCCAAAGGCACCAACGGCGTATTGATTGAACTTTGTCAAGAAATCACTTAAAAATAGTTGCACTGAATAAAAATTAGTGCTAATATTGCAACCTCATTAACGGGTCCTATAGCTCAGTTGGTTAGAGCACCTGACTCATAATCAGGTGGTCCTTGGTTCGAGCCCAAGTGGGACCACTAAACAATGGCCTCAAAATTGAGGCCATTGTTTATTAAAGTTGTCATACCAATTGCGATAAATTCTCGTTAATGTATGATGAAGAATAGTTAGAAATTATAGAATTAAGCATAAAGGAGTTCGTTACTGAAGACTATTTCAAATATTTTTTAGATAATTTACTCAAATTAGAAAGTAATTATTTTGGCGAATAGATTTTTTTTTTACTTTTACGCACTATGAAAATTGTCCCGAATAGAATTTTTACATCTTTGGTTGTGTTTTTGTTGCCACTGACTTATGTTTTTGCTGCACCAGGGCCACCTCCTCCTTCTACTCCTCCGCCTCCGCCAGGTTCGCCTTTGGATGGTGGAATTCTGATATTGATACTAATATCGGTAACGTATGGCTTATACAAAACAACAGAAATAAATAGAAAAAAAGCTTCAAAATAATTTGAAGCTTTTTCTTTTTTAAAGTAACCCGATTACTATATTACCGCAAAGAATACAATCTAGAGACGTATTTTCCCACAACATCGAATTCTAAATTTATTTTAGTTCCCAGCACAAATGTTTTAAAATTAGTATGTTCATATGTATAGGGTATGATCGCCACACTAAATTCATTACTAGCAGAATTAACTACCGTCAAACTTACTCCGTTCACCGTTATTGAACCTTTTTCAATTGTAATATTGTTCCATTTGCTGTCATATTCAAATGTAAAGTACCAACTTCCATTCGCTTCAACCACTGACTTACAAGTTCCAGTTTGATCTACATGTCCTTGCACTATATGACCATCTAGTCGATCTCCCAGTTTCATTGCCCGCTCTAAATTTAATAAATCCCCCTTTTTCCAATCCCCGACACACGTCTTTTCAATAGTTTCTCGTATCGCTGTCACGGTGTATTCATCGTTACTAATCGCAATAACCGTCAAACAAACCCCATTATGGGCGACGCTTTGATCTATTTTTAACTCATTTGTTATTTCAGAAGAAACAATAATATGCAGATTGTCATTATCTTTTTGGATTTCCTTTACAATTCCAAGGGTTTCAATTATTCCTGTAAACATTATGGTTTTATTTTACTAAATTTGCCCTTCAAAATTAGCAATAAATAACTTGTCACTCCTATGAAAAAAGCAGAAAATATTATCGTTGGGATTTCCATTGGAGATTTGAATGGTATTGGAAGCGAAGTAATTTTAAAGACCTTTGAAGATTCCAGAATGTTGGAACTTTGTACGCCTGTAATATTTGCTAATGTTAAAGTGCTTTCCTTCATAAAAAAGACACTTGAGCTAACCGCTCCACTGCACGGAATTGATAAAATTGAGCAATTAGTTATCGGCAAAATAAACGTTCTAAATATTTGGCGTGAGGGTGTAGAATTGAATTTTGGTGTTAACGATGAAAACGTTGGCAAATACGCCATAAAATCTTTTGTTTCTGCTACAAAAGCTTTGAAAGAAAATCAAATAGATGTTTTAGTAACTGCACCAATTAACAAATATAACATCCAATCAGAGGAATTTAAATTTCCAGGTCACACCGATTATTTAGATAAAGAATTAGAGGGAAACGCATTGATGTTGATGGTTCAAGAAAATCTTAGAGTTGGTTTATTGACCGATCATATTCCGGTAAACGAAGTGGCCAAACATCTAACGGAAAAATTAATTGCACAAAAAATTGAGACTATTAAACAATCGTTGATTCAAGATTTTGCCATTACCAAACCTAAAATTGCTGTTTTAGCATTGAACCCACACGCGGGAGATAATGGGGTTATCGGAAAAGAAGACGATGAGATTTTGAGACCTGCATTAAAAAAGTTATTTGATAAAGGAACTATGGTTTTTGGTCCTTTTGCAGCAGATGGTTTTTTTGGCAATAATCAATATGAAAAATACGATGCTGTATTAGCAGCCTACCATGACCAAGGATTAATTCCCTTTAAAACATTATCATTTGGTAACGGAGTAAATTATACTGCAGGTTTAAATAGAATTAGAACCTCCCCAGATCATGGAACTGCTTATGAAATTGCAGGAAAAGGAGTAGCCGATCACAATTCGTTCAAAGAAGCAGTTTACACCGCTATAGACATCTATAATTCAAGAAATGAATACCTTGAAATAAGCAAGAATCCCTTGAAAACAAAAGAAAAACAGTTATAAACAAAAAAATGTTGATAAGGTTATTGGAATTACAATAATTTTATATCTTTGCACTCCCGAAACTTCGGGTCAAATTGTTGTCTAGATGAAAAGTACAAATGAATATTTGATTCCTTTTATAGGATTAAAAGTAGGAAAGCATCAATTTGAATTTAAAATTAATAAAAAGTTCTTTGACGAGTTTAGTTTTGATGAATTCGAAAACTGCGAAGTTACAGTAGAAGTTGTTTTAGAAAAAAAAACAACTATGTTGGAAATCAACTTCAAACACAAAGGAACAGTGAATGTCCCTTGTGACTTGACTGGTGAGCCTTTTGATTTGCCCATTAAAGGAAAAATTAAATTGGTTGTTCAATTTGGAGACGAATTCAATAATGATAACGATGAATTGCTGATTTTACCTCATGGCGAATATCAAATCGATTTGTCGCAATACATCTATGAGATGATTGTATTGTCGGTACCGCAAAAGCGAGTTCATCCCGGGGTAAAAGATGGGACTTTGCAAACGGAAGCATTGCAAAAACTGAATGAATTACAAGTTAAAGAGGTAAAAAAAGAAGAAAAAAAAGAAAATGATACTGACCCACGATGGGACAAATTAAAACAACTATTAACGGATAAATAATATAGTAAAATGGCACATCCTAAGAGAAAAGTCTCCAAAACAAGAAGAGATAAAAGAAGAACTCATTATAAAGCAACTGTTGCTCAAATCGCAACATGTCCTGTAACTGGTGAAGCACATTTATACCACAGAGCTTATTGGCACGAAGGTAAAATGTATTACAGAGGACAAGTAGTTATTGATAAATCAGTAGCTGTTGCTTAATTAGGTTTTTTTTACATTACAAACTCTCACTTTGTGAGAGTTTTTTGTTTTAGTTAATTTTAAGAAATATCCAATCCTAAACCGTTTAGGTATAATTTTTTTTTGTAATTTCCACAACTTTTCGATTTAAAAAAATCGATTGGAATAACACCCTATTTATGAATACAATAACTGCCGCAATTACCGCTGTTGGATCTTATGTTCCAGAATTTGTACTCTCAAATCAAGTATTGGAAACCATGGTTGATACGAATGATGAATGGATTACAACGCGAACAGGTATCAAAGAAAGAAGACTGCTCAAGGAAAAAGGGAAAGGCACTTCATATATGGCCATCAAAGCTGCTCAAAATTTATTAGAAAAGGCCAATATTAATCCCGCAGAAATTGACTTAATCATTATGGCTACCACCACTCCCGATATGCCTGTAGCATCCACGGGTGTTTATGTAGCGACTCAAATTGGAGCGGTAAATGCCTTTGCCTATGATTTACAAGCTGCCTGTTCAAGTTTTCTTTACGGCATGTCCAATGCCGCAGCATACATTCAATCAGGAAGATATAAAAAAGTACTTTTAATAGGGGCCGACAAGATGTCTTCGATCATCGACTACACGGACCGAGCTACTTGTATTATATTTGGTGATGGCGCCGGAGCTGTATTATTTGAACCAAACAACGAGGGATTAGGATTACAAGACGAATACCTTAGAAGCGATGGAATTGGTCGAGAATATCTTAAAATTGATGCCGGAGGGTCCATTCTTCCTCCTTCCCTTGACACGATTGAAAATAGACAACATTTTGTATTTCAAGATGGTAAAACCGTTTTTAAATACGCTGTTTCAGGGATGGCAGATGTCAGTGAAAAAATTATGGAGCGCAACAATCTAACAAAAGACGACGTAAGCTGGTTAGTAGCCCATCAAGCCAACAAAAGAATTATTGATGCAACGGCTAATCGTATGGGATTAGATGAAGATAAAGTATTGGTCAATATTCAAAAATATGGAAATACTACCTCAGCCACGTTGCCATTACTGCTAAGTGATTTTGAAGACAAACTTAAAAAAGGAGATAATTTAATATTTGCAGCCTTTGGTGGCGGATTCACATGGGGTTCGATTTACCTAAAATGGGCTTACAACAAACAATAAACTAATTTTAAACTAACTAATTATGGATTTAAAAGAAATTCAAAACCTAATCAAATTTGTATCCAATTCTGGTGTTGCAGAAGTAAAATTAGAGACAGGTGATATTAAAATTACGATCAGAACTACCTTAGAAGGGAATACTCCTGAGATTACTTATGTTCAGCAAGCCCCAATGCAACAAGCTATTGCGGCACCTGCTGCTCCAGCACCTGCTGCTGCACCAATTGCGCCGGCTCCAGCAACTGATGACAATTCAAAATATGTTACCATAAAATCTCCAATGATCGGAACGTTCTATCGTAAACCATCTCCAGATAAATCTCCTTTTGTAGAGGTAGGAAGTTCAATTGGAAAAGGAGATGTGCTTTGTGTAATTGAAGCAATGAAATTATTCAACGAAATTGAAGCGGAAGTAACCGGTAAAATTGTTAAGATTTTAGTTGATGATATGTCTCCCGTTGAATTTGACCAACCTTTATTCTTAGTTGACCCGTCTTAATTTGAAAACACAAAGTTGTGCTAATTAGTGCTATTTAGTACTGTACATCATGTTCAAATTCTCAATTGTTTAATTTTCAAATTAAGAAAAATGTTTAAAAAAATATTAATAGCCAATAGGGGTGAAATTGCGCTACGTGTCATTAGGACTTGCCGTGAAATGGGTATTAAGACCGTTGCGGTATACTCGACTGCTGATGCAGAAAGTTTACACGTTAAGTTTGCCGATGAAGCAGTGTGTATTGGCCCCCCTCCCAGTAATTTATCTTATTTAAAAATGTCTAATATTATTGCAGCAGCTGAGATTACTAATGCTGATGCAATACACCCAGGATATGGTTTCCTATCTGAAAACGCTAAGTTTTCTAAAATCTGTCAGGAACATGGCATAAAATTTATTGGTGCCTCTCCTGAAATGATTGACCGTATGGGAGATAAAGCTTCTGCCAAAGCTACTATGAAAGCAGCTGGTGTACCTTGTGTCCCTGGTTCTGACGGCTTGTTAGAATCTTATGAGCAAGCATTAGAATTATCCAAAGGCATGGGCTTTCCTGTAATGTTAAAAGCTACCGCGGGAGGCGGTGGAAAAGGGATGCGTGCTGTTTGGAAAGAAGAAGAATTATTAAAAGCTTGGGAAAGTGCTCGTCAAGAATCGGCTGCCGCTTTTGGAAATGACGGTATGTACTTAGAGAAATTAATTGAAGAACCACGTCACATTGAGATTCAAGTGGTAGGTGATTCTTACGGTAAAGCGTGTCACTTATCAGAACGAGATTGTTCCGTACAACGTCGACACCAAAAACTAACCGAAGAAACTCCGTCTCCTTTTATGACCGATGAATTACGCCATAAAATGGGTGAAGCTGCGGTGAAAGCTGCTGAATTTATCAAATACGAAGGGGCAGGTACGGTCGAATTCTTGGTAGACAAGCACAGAAATTTCTATTTCATGGAAATGAATACACGTATCCAAGTAGAGCATCCCATTACTGAACAAGTAATTGATTATGACTTGATTCGTGAGCAAATATTAGTGGCTGCGGGTGTGCCTATTTCTGGTAAAAACTATCTACCGCAATTACATTCGATTGAATGCCGTATTAATGCGGAAGATCCTTATAACGATTTCCGTCCTTCACCAGGAAAAATTACCGTATTACATGCTCCAGGAGGTCACGGAGTTCGTTTAGACACTCACGTCTATGCTGGGTATACTATTCCGCCAAATTACGACTCTATGATTGCAAAATTGATTACCACGGCTCAAACTCGTGAGGAAGCAATCAATAAGATGAAACGTGCTTTGGATGAGTTTTACATAGAAGGAATAAAAACGACAATTCCATTCCATAGACAATTAATGGAAGAACCGGATTACGTAGCTGGAAATTATACTACCAAATTTATGGAGAGTTTTAAAATGAATGATCCTGAATAAATATTCAAAAAAAACCCAACTTTTTCAAGTTGGGTTTTTTTATTTTACAATGTTTCTTTCAACCATTTATAGAATTCTCTTTGCCATACTAAACCATTTTGAGGTTTTAGCACCCAATGATTTTCCTCAGGAAAGTATAAGAATCGGCTTTTAATTCCGCGAAGTTGGGCTGCTTGGAAAGCCTCTTGTGCTTGGCCAATTGGCACTCTGAAATCAATTCCTCCTTGTATGATAAGAATCGGAGTATTCCATTTATCTACCTTTTTAATTGGGTTAAACTCAGTAAATGTCTTTTGCGCTGCGGCATTATTTTTATCCCAGTATGGGCCACCATGATCCCAATTATTAAAAAACACCTCTTCAGTTGTACCATACATACTTTCTAGGTTAAAAACGCCATCATGCGAAATAAAGGTTTTAAAACGATTATTATGTATACCCGCAAGGAAATAGACCGAATACCCTCCATAACTTGCCCTAATACATCCTAAACGTGCTTTATCCACATAATTTTCCTTGGCAACGTCATCAATCGCCGATAAATAATCATCCATCACTTGACCACCCCAGTCTTTTGAAATTTGTTCATTCCATTCTTGACCATGTCCGTACATCCCTCGGCGGTTTGGCGCAACGACTATATAACCTTGCGAAGCCATTAAGGCGAAGTTCCAGCGGAATGAATAAAACTGGGTTAGCGGCGATTGCGGTCCGCCCTGACAATAAAGCAGCGTTGGGTACTTTTTGCTCTTATCAAAATTTGGAGGAAGAATTACCCAAACCAACATTTTTTTGCCATCCGTAGTGGTTACATAGCGTCTTTCATATTTTGGCATTGCCAGTTTGCTGTAGATCGCCTCATTGGTATTGGTAACTTGTTTCCAAGTATTTTTCTTAGTGTTGTACGAGAAAATTTCTAAGGCATGATTCATATCAGTGCGCGTCAATATGAAATTTTCGGAAGAAACATCTACAATATCGTGCACATCAAAATCACCTGAGGTAACTTGTTTGACAGTAACTGCTATTTTGGTTAAGCCAGGGAAATTGACTTCAAAAAGTTGTTGGGTCCCGTCAACGGCGGCAATAAAATACACTTTTTTACCATCTGGACTCCATTTGAAGCTTTCTACAGAGCCATCCCATGACGCCGTCAAATTAATATCCATTCCTTTGAAACGAACGATGATATCGTTCTTATCGGCTTCGTAGCCATCGCGTTTCATTTGTAGCCATGTTAAATCTCCTGCAGGAGAAAAAATTGGATTGGTGTCGTAACCTTTATTAGTTTCGGTTAGATTCTTGGTCGTTTTTGATTCTAGATTGTATTCGTATAAGTCCGTATTAGTGGAAACCGCATAAGCAGTACCAAATTTCTTTTTGGAAACATAGATAATGCTTTTTCCGCCGGGAGACCAAATGTAGTCTTCATCACCACCAAATGGCTTTTGAGGGCTATCGAATGGTTCATCTTTCATGATATCAATTGCCATTGCCTTTTCGGTGTTTTCCGCATAGAATACATGGTTGTGGGAACCATTGTTCCAGGTATCCCAATGACGGTAGTCCAGACCATTATAAACTTGGGCATCAGCTTTTTGTAAATCGGCATAAATATCTTTACCCAGTATATTCTCCGTCTTCACTTCTTGGGTTGATAGTATATATTTACCATCAGGGGACACATTCTTTTCTACCAATACTTCTTTGGTGTCTTTGATTTCGGTTGGAGTTCCACCCGTAAGTGGTATGGTAAAGAACTTGGAATTCGATTTATTTTCTTCAATTACCGGGGTACTTACTTTATAGACAATTGCTTTTTTGTCCTTTGTTAGACCCAGTGCGGTTACTCTATTTAGTTTCCAGAGAATCTCTGGCGAGAGAACCTCCTGCGCTGATGTTGCTACTGCCATAGTGCTGAGTATTATAAAAAAGATTTGTTTCATTGTAGTGCTATATTTATTTAAAGGTTAAAAGTACCAAATATTGTTTTGGAATGGAAAATTAAGGGCAAAAAAAAAGCGGAACTCACGTTCCGCTTTGGTATTGCTATACTTATTTACTGTTTTGTGAATTCGTTCCAAACTAATTTGCCATTCGAATCCGTATAGTTCACTTCAAGAGTGGTAAAATAGAGCTTAGTTACTGTAAACGTGGATACTTGGGTATTGTTAGATCCATCTACACTTGTCAATGTCAGTGTATGCCCATTTAACGTATAAGTTCCGGTTAATGTAGTGCTGTTGCAAGTTCCGCTACCGCCATCATAGGAAGTAAGGACAAAGCTCAAGTCTTCATTAAAAACAATATTATCTGTACTAACCCCGCATACGGTTGCTTCTAGATTAGGAACATAATCGATACCGTTTGCAGCATTAGTGGTTCCTGTTTTTGTAAGGTTCCATTGTCCTGCAAGATAATTTTTCTGAACATAATTCATCTCTGCTTTATCATCACAAGAAGTTACCAGGCAAATAAGAGATAAGAATAATATAAAATTAATTTTCTTCATAGTTGATATTATTTTCCGCTTACGGTTAAATTGTCAATTTCCCAAGTAGATCCTGAAGAAGTATTTGACGTATATTTAATTGCAACGTGAACATTTTGACCGCCTACACCGGTAAATGCAGAGATGTCTACTGCGCCAGATTTTGCATACACATAATTTCCTGAGGACAACTGGTATCCTGTTAAAGGTGTCCAAATTACGCCTGCAGCTGTAGGGCTGCCAGTACCGGTATAGTTTTTAGAAATTAAAACTTGAATAGGGTCTCCTGTAAATTTATAAGCATTATCAAAATTAAAGTAAGCAGCTGTTAAAGTAGATAAATCGTAACTAGGAGATATTAACCAATCTTCATTATTTTGGTTCCCGCTTGCATAACCAGACATCTTCATCATACCGTCTGGATTTCCAAATGTTGCACTCCAATTCCATACTTGATTTGGTCCAACCACACTAAATTGAGAAAACGTTCCAATACCGTTATCAAATCCTTCTTTTTTGAATAAAAAACGACTAGCCGTATCATCTGATAATTTGATATCGCTTTGTGTGCGCGCCACAAATTGATAATCTGTACCGTATTTAGTTAATACCCCTCTAACAGTACCTTTTCCACGTAATACTTTTTTGGTTGCAAAATTAGCATAACTACTGGTTCTGAAAATTAATGATCCTCCCTTGTAATCTACAAGATAAAGATTGGTAGCTCCGCCTGTATCGTTTGCTGAATTATAATAAGCAGGTGACTCGATCGAAGAGTCATCAAACATCACATCTTTCAATTCAATTAATCTGTTTAAATAAGCATCAGTACTGGTTAATTCACCAATTGTTAATGTTGCTGTAGGCAATAAATTATCTTCTTTTTCAACTGTACAAGACGGTTGAACTGCCGCTCTAAAATCGGGTTCTGTCATTCGTCCAACTGAAGGCGCACCGGCAGAGCTAACGTATAATGACCCGATTCGCATTCCGATTGGTCCTGAAGCAATAGGGCTATCAGTATATAAACCATCCATTTTGATTAATACCTTTCTTCCTGGCTCGTAATCCACAAATGTATTGGTTGCATCTACCGGAATACTAAATGCTTTTGACCCATCTTTTGTTTGAAAAGAGATGCTTTTGAAAAAGTTACCACCAAGATCACTTGAAGTTACATAGGCTTCGATAACATCTGATACACCCGGCGTAATATTTTCGTGTTGTGCTACAATTTCGTTTGCTGCAATCTGAGAAACCTCTCTGTTTTTAACTAAAGTTGTTCCACCACAAGCTTCTAATTGAGGCGTGCTATAATCGTCGTCCTTTACACAGCTAGAAAAAACGCCTACCGACAAAGCAATTAAAAATGCTGATTTTAAAATTGTTGTTTTCATATTAATTTATTTTTTTTTAAAAGTTAAGATAAAGGTTTACGAAGTATGTTCTTCCATAACCGTAAAAATATTTTGGTGCAAAAGCAGGTGTTCCACTAGAAACATCTTGATTTAACTCTCTATAACTAGAGTTTCTTGCTTGCTCGAAACCACCTGTTTTATAAGTAACATCAAAAACATTATTAACGCTAGCGAAGAAACCAAGGGTTTGATTACCAAACTTCCATGATTTACCCCCTGTTAGATTTACTAAAGTAAAGTTAGCAAATTTTTCTTGTTTTAATAATTCATCGGCTCTTGCTTGTGTAGCTTCTGGAAATGAGTTACCGTTTGCGCTGTTTGGATCTACGTAAAAACGATCTGTTCTGGTTATTGGAGCAATATCAATATAGCTATTTGCTAAATAATTTGCATTGGCACCAATCCACCAAAACTTAGGGTCTCTATATTCTAATCCAATTGAGGCTGCCGCTTGAGGCATTCCTGATTGTTTGTAATTTTTAATATGTGCTTCACCATAATTAGCGACTGGATTCGTATTGGTTGCCGTTGCTAAACGGTCTACACTAATTGTTACATTCGGGTTGTTTGCATAAATGTATTCTCCATATGCTGCACTACCCGAAACCTTAAGGGTAGAAGTAATTGGATATTCCATACCAAATTCTAATCCCATATTTTGTTTAGCAAGCCCTGTAACCGTCTCTGCTACAAAAGCATTAGCTTCATTTAAATCGGTCGTAGGATCATCAATCCCAGCACCATCACCAAAGAAGAATGACGTTTCAGTTAAATTTTCTAATTTCGAATAAAAAGCGCTCAATCTTGTTTTCAATTTAGGTGAATTAATGATATAGCTTACATCAGCACTAGAGATATTTTCACTTGCAACCCCTGTTGTGATATTATTGTTTACTCTAGCATTATTAAATACATTTCGTAAAGTTGGTGCCTTTGACATGTATACACCGTTGAAGGTCAAAAACTGTCTCCCTGTTATTTTATAGGTTAATCCCCCTTTGAACCCGAAGTTGTCAAATTTTTGATTGGTACTATATCCTAACGAGTTAGTAGCGTAGTAACCATTCTTATACAAGCCTTCTCTTTGGTATTCAGTATGCGAATAGGTTTGAGCAACGTAAAAATCTACTTTCTTATAAGTGAATTTAAATTGTGAAAAGGCATCATATTTGGTCGTATACAAATTGTAATTGTATCCAAAGGTGTCCCCTACGTATATTTTTCTGTTTGGATTGTTTAAATCAGATTGTTGTTGGTCTCCCGCTCCAAAAAGACTGACATCATCATAATGGTCGCCTCCTAATAAATCTAGTAAGTTTTTAAAGTTGTGCGACTTAACTTTTGTAAAGGTACCTCCTGCATTTAGAACAATATTATCTGCTAATTGCGAACTTAATACCGCATTAGCAGCCCATTGTGTGTCATCCGTTCGATCTTCATAAAGCACGTATTTTGCTCCTTCTAGTGCAGCATTGGCTTGTGCATTAATAGTGTATAAACGCTGCCAATCTATTTGGGGTTTGGTCAAGAAAGCAGCGGTACCTGCACCAATTAAATCAGGAGTTGGAATTCCACCCAATCCTCCTGGAGCATATACAGATGGGTCTAATAAACCCACGATTGCAGGATCTGATTGATATAAAGAAGTGTAATAACTTGGTAAATTTCTATAGTAGGTAGGATCTGGATTGTTTACTCCTTGGTAATCTAAACGACTGTTCCCGATTTTACCAAATTGGTAGGAAAGGTTTAAATTTAAGTTGGTTTTTGAGGTAATTTTCCAGTAGTCGCTTAGAATAAAGATTGGCTCTTCGATGTCTTTCATTCTTGAGTTTCTCACTTCACCATTTTGTAAACCCCAATACGAGTTATACTTCACTCCAGCAATATCTGTTACCTCTTGTGTATTTGGGGAATTCTTACCTCTTCTGTTTTTAGCGTAAATAGCGGTAATATTCAGGGAATTGTTTGAAGTTAATTTTTTCTCTACACTAGCAAAAAAGGAATTTGCGTTATAAGTAGTCCCGTCAAAAAAAGCACCATCTTGTACAGTGAAGCGTCTTGAAGCTGAAATCACATACGCCCAACCATCATTTCTCATTCCCGAAGCTACGGTACCCATCACCCTTCCATTATAATTGGTATTCGTACCTGCAAATGAAATTCGGCTACCTCTTCTGTATACTGAAGCTCTTGTATTTATTTCTGTTGTTCCTAAGATATTTCCAAAAGTGTAATCAGAAGGTGCAGAACCATTGGTAAATTCTTGGTTTCTGGTGGCATCATTAAGACCACCCCAATCACTATACTGTGCTCTACCATCATACACTTTATTCATGTTGATTCCGTTGATCATGGTAACGCCATATTCGCTGTCTAAACCACGTACTCTAAAACGAGCTTGCCCCCAATTGAAGGCAGCGGCTTGCTGGAATACATCTCTCGAGGCTTGCAATAGCCCTGCTGTAGTTTCGGAGCCACTATTATCATCACCTAAATCATTGTCGGTAATTGTAATTAAGCTCAATTGTTGTTCTGAAGTGATGTCTTCCTCCAATACGACAATTCCTAAATCTAAAATTTTTCCAGCAGTTACTTCTACTGAAAGCAATTGGTCTTTGTACCCACTGCTTTTGATTTGCAATAATTGGCTACCAATAGCCACTTCATTAAATGTAAAAACACCATTAACATCTGTGAAAGTTGTCAGATTGGTGTTTTGAATAGAAGCAACTACGTTTTGCAACGGCTTTTGTGTTTTTGAATCTAACACTTTACCTGTAAACCCGGTATTGTTTTGAGCAAAAACAAAAAACACCTGCATTACAAATAAAGCACTAATAACAAGTTTTTTCATAAATAAAATATAATTAATTTTTCTCTTGCTGAGTCTTAATATAAACTTAACAGCCCGCAAAGGTACAGCATTTAATAATATTATCTACTTTTGGCCCAGAGTTTGTAGAAAAATTGACATTAAATTAATATACATAATATGAAGATTAAAAGACTAATTGCTGTTTTCATTGTTTTTTTCGCAATATTGGGAGCAAAAGCGCAGGAGAAAAAATATATAGTGCATACTGTTGCATTTTATAATTTGGAAAACCTTTTTGACACCATCAATGGTCCAAACAACGATGAAGAGTGGCTTCCTACCGGAGTTCAAAACTGGACCTCCAAAAAATACCACCAAAAGCTACACAATTTAGCTGTCGTCTTGTCACAAATTGGAAAAGGTGAAAAACAAGATAAATCACCGGTGCTCATTGGAGGAGCTGAAATTGAAAACAGGGGAGTTTTAGAAGATTTAGTGAAAGAACCTGAAATGTTGGTAAATGATTATGGCGTAGTTCACTTTGACTCACCCGATAAAAGAGGTATCGATGTAGCCTTGTTGTACCAAAAGAAACATTTTAAGCCCACTAGCTTTAAAAACATTCCGTTATTGATTTACAAAAACCAAATCAATTCTAGTGCTAAAGAAAAAAACGATAAGGACGACGCTGCAGATGATAAATCAGAAGTAGACAAAAATTTAGATCGAGTATATACTCGTGACATTTTACTGGTGACTGGTTTTTTGGATGGTGAAGAAATTAATGTAATGGTAAACCACTGGCCTTCACGTTCAGGAGGCGAAAAGAAAAGTTCTCCATTCCGTGAAGCCGCTGGACGATTGAATAGAAGAATCATGGATTCGATTTACAAGATCAACCCTAATGCAAAAATCATTACGATGGGTGATTTAAATGATGGGACCTATAATAAAAGCGTAAAAGAGGGTATTGGTGCCATGCGTAAAAGAGAAGAAGTAAAGCCTTTTGGTGTATACAACCCCTTTGAAGAAATGTTTTATAAAGGAAATGCCACGTTATTTTATCGTGATGCGGGCGATATTTTTGACCAAATCATGGTATCTGAAACTTTAATTCAGAAAGACTTTTCATCGTTCCGTTATTGGAAAGCTGGTATTTATAACAAGCCTTTTATGATACAAACTACGGGGCAATATAAAGGTTATCCGCTGCGGCATTCGATGAATGATGTGGGGTATAGTGATCACTTTCCTTCCTACATCTACCTAGCGAAAGAAATTAAATAATATTTTAAAGTCCCGATGATAACGGGACTTTTTTATTTTATAACTTTACCAAAAATACTCCTATGGCTACAGCAAAACCTTTCAATCTAACGCAATGGATTGATGAAAACCGCCACTTATTACAACCCCCTGTTGCCAATAAAAACCTTTATGTTGATTCTGGTGATTATATTGTTATGATAGTAGGCGGGCCTAATGCACGCAAGGATTATCATTACAATGAAACCGAGGAATTGTTTTACCAAGTGGAAGGCAGTATCACCGTTTACATACAGGAAAACGGGGAAAAGAAAGCTATGATTCTAAATGCTGGTGATATTTATTTGCATCCTGCTAAAGTTCCTCATTCCCCAGCACGCACTGAAAACTCTGTAGGTTTAGTGATTGAACGCAAGCGCGCTGGCAAAGGATTTACGGATGGTTTGTTGTGGTTTTGCGACCACTGCAATCACAAATTGCATGAAGTGTATTTTGAATTACATGACATAGAGAAAGACTTTTTACCGCATTTTAAAGCCTATTATACTTCGGAGGCAATGCGAACTTGTTCTAAGTGCGGAACGGTAATGGAATCCCATCCTGCTTTTATGGACCAGTAACCCCCTTTGATGCTTTTTCTTAAGGAATCCCTCCTTGTTTTATCGTTATTATCGAAACTTAACTACGGTTATCTATTTGCCTAGCTTTGGCTCACTAGCCCATGGAAGGATGTAATCTACCCTATTTCTATTTGCTTATAGCATTAAATACCAACTGAATCGTGTTTGTTTCGCGATTCTACAGGCTACTATTATGTCTAAACTTTATATAATATACGCTATAAACACGCTATAAACACGCTATATATACGCTATATATACGCTATATATTTACTATATACTATTAGGATAAGTAGCATTATAGTGCACTATTGTAATTTAGGATTGGTTAGGACTTTGAAGGAATTGGTTGGTCTCATCGTATTGTTGATTAGTGCTTTCAATTCAAAATAATCGTTTACTTTTGTGTCAAATAATAAACAAACAAACTTAGTATACCATGGCATCAATTGCACAACAATTCGGCATGACCGAAGCCTTAGAAATATTAGGCGTAAAAGCTATTAATGAAGGCACCTCAACGGGAAACAACCATTTTTCTTCGGGGGAACTTATTGAAAGTTATTCTCCGGTAGATGGACAATTAATTGGAAAAGTAAAAGCTACTACGGCTGCGGATTACGAAAAAGTAATGCAAGCGGCAACGGCTGCTTTCTTAACTTTCAGAGCGATGCCCGCGCCTCAACGTGGCGAAATTGTTCGTCAGTTTGGGAATAAATTAAGAGAATTAAAAGAGCCGTTAGGAAAATTAGTTTCTTATGAGATGGGGAAATCGTTGCAAGAAGGTTACGGTGAAGTTCAAGAGATGATTGACATCTGTGATTTTGCCGTAGGTTTATCACGTCAATTAAACGGACAAACTATTCCGTCTGAACGTCCGGGTCACGTAATGAGAGAACAATGGCATCCCATAGGCGTTGTTGGAATTATATCTGCGTTTAACTTTCCAGTGGCTGTTTGGTCTTGGAATACAGCTTTAGCATGGATTTGTGGTGATGTATGTGTGTGGAAAGCTTCTGAAAAAGCACCTTTATGTTCGATTGCTTGTCAAAATATTATTGCGGGTGTTTTAAAAGCCAATAATTTACCAGAAGGTATTTCTTGTATCATCAATGGGGATTATAAAGTAGGAGAAATGATGACTACAGACAGTCGAATTCCATTAATTTCGGCTACCGGTTCTACGAGAATGGGTAGAATTGTGGGTGCCACGGTAGCGCAACGTTTTGGAAAATCATTATTAGAGTTGGGCGGAAACAATGCAATTATCATTACGCCTACAGCTGATTTAAAAGTGGTAGTTCCTGGTGCTGTATTTGGTGCAGTTGGAACGGCTGGACAACGTTGTACATCGACCAGAAGATTAATCATTCATGAATCGGTTTATGATAAAGTACGAGATGCGATTGTGGGTGCTTATGGTCAATTGACTATTGGTAACCCTTTGGATCAAAAAAACCATATTGGTCCATTAATTGATACGGATGCTGTGAATACTTACCTTGCCGCTATTGAACAAGCAAAAGCGGAAGGCGGAAGAGTATTAGTTGAAGGTGGCGTACTTTCTGGTGAAGGATACGAATCGGGTTGTTATGTAAAACCAGCCATTATCGAAGCTGAAAACTCATTTAAAATCGTTCAACACGAAACCTTTGCCCCTGTTTTATATTTAATGAAATATAGTGGTGAGGTTGAAAATGCTATTGCACTTCAAAATGGCGTTGCCCAAGGATTATCTTCAGCGATCATGACTAACGAAATGAAAGAAGCAGAAAAATTCTTGTCTTTTGCGGGCTCGGATTGTGGTATTGCCAATGTCAATATTGGAACCTCTGGTGCTGAAATCGGTGGTGCTTTTGGAGGAGAAAAAGAAACGGGTGGCGGAAGAGAATCAGGTTCTGATTCTTGGAAAGTCTATATGAGAAGACAAACCAATACGATTAACTATTCTGATCAATTGCCTTTAGCGCAAGGGATTAAGTTTGATTTATAGCTTTTTAGAAAATAGACTAAAAGACGATAGATAATAGACAGAAAGCCCCGAATGATTCGGGGCTTTTTTATTGGGAAAACGATTTAAATTTGACTGCATGAGAATTATTGTTACTTTTAACAAAAAAATCCGTTATGAGATTTAAAATCACACGCTTAGCCTGCCTTGTTTTTATTTTTTCAACCATTTTTAGTAGCGCACAATTCGTTAATACCAATTTTGGTACGAATGGAGCTGTAGTTACTGACTTTGCCAATGCGGGAGACGGGTTTTGCACGATGACGACCTTACCCGATGGTAAAATTATGTTGTTTGGTTCCAGTAACTTGGCTGGTGTTGATTATTTTGGATACAGTTATACGGCTATCAACAGCTTTGGTCAATCTTATGTGCTATCGGCGGTTAAATATAACACCGATGGTAGTTTAGACACTTCCTTTGGAACAAACGGTAAATTGTTTTATCATGTCGATTCGTATCAACGAATTGTAAACGCTAATAGTTATTGTGTGGCCCAAAATGACGGAAAAGTGGTCTTGGCTTTGACAACAGGGGGCCTTACCAAGACTCGTGGTATCTTGTATCGCTTTCTTTCGAACGGGACTTTAGATCCTGATTTTGGTGTAAATGGCACCACCTACCTTGAAACCGAAGAAGTTTATCATGTGGGTCTTGATGCTAATAGTAATATACTGGTCCTGGGGAAAAAAGGATTAACTGGTACGGTTGAACGCTTAACACCTAATGGCTTTGCGGATCAAACCTTTGGCACTTTAGGAATAACCCTTATCACCGATAACGGTGCTCTTGTATATCCTAAAAAAGCCAAAGTTATGAATGACAACACTATTCTATGTTTTGGCGAAACAGCCAATAATAGTGCAAGTGATGATGTCATTTTTTTTAAGGTTTTAGAGAATGGTAGTTTTGATACCACTTTTGGCATTAGAAAGATAACGAACGGAATTTACGAAAATGACAATTATATTTCTCAATTTGAAATACTCCCTGACTCCACTATTTTAGCTTTAACGGTAGGCGGTTATCTTAATTCAAATTTCACAGCCCAATATTCTGGTAGACTTTATAAAATAGATTTGAATGGCACTCCAATAACTTCCTTTAATGGTACCGGATATCTTAATTTGGCTTATAAGCCTTACCGAGGGTTGATCAAAATCCTTCCTAATCAAAATATCTTTTATAATTATGTTACTGATGCTGGTGGTCTTAATAATTACATTTTAACCAGTACGGGCAGTGTGGTTTCCCAGTCTTTTCCGCTGGTCAATATCGGAAATTCGGCTTCTGTTATTTTTGACAACTATCTCTATGTGGGCTATGATAACGGCGATTTTAAAATCAATGGCTTCTTATTTGACGCTGCATTGAGTCTAGGCCATATTGATGCCCCGAGTAGTGCAGTATTTCCAAATCCTGTAAAAGACTTCGTAACCATTGCCGTTGAAGCCTTAGAGGGGGATAATGTACAAGTTGAAGTATATAATCTTACGGGTGCCATGATGGCTGCCTTTACTAAAAAAAGCTACCAAGACCATAAACAGGTCTTTTATGAAAACCTAGGCAACTATGCTTCAGGGATTTATTTTTTAAAAATAAAAAGTGCCGTAGGAACTAAAACCGTAAAGGTCATTAAACAGTAACATTATGAAATCAAACTACTTATTATTCTTCTTTTTTATTAGTTCGTATTTCTATGCTCAAAATGGGCAAATCGACCTTACTTTTGGAACAAATGGTATGAAAAGCATTTATACCGATTTGTATGATTATGCGAGTCAAGATAAAATCCTTTTTGGCAATACCATTACCAACAGTACTCCCGATATCGTATATCTTACCAATGATAAGATTACTAGGGGCGTGATGTATTCTGGTAACTGCGTCGCATTTTCCGACCATGTCACGGTATGGGATCAAATTACCTATTTTAATGATGGTATCTTTCAATCTGATAAAATTTATGGCACGGGCTACACTTCGAAAGACGATGACAATAAAGCTTTTTTTGTGTTTAGGCTGATTAGAGGCACGGGTTCAAACTACACAAGATGGTATTTGGATACGGGTTTCAATTTAGACGGTAAAATAATCTTTGACACTAATGAAGTTGACGAAGAATCGGTAGCGATTAAACTGGCGGCCGATAACAAATTCTTCATCACTGGCTATTCTGGAAACAAAGGGATTGTGGCCAAGTACACCTCCGAGGGATTTTTAGACAAAACCTTTAATCAGGGTGGGTTTTGCAAGTTTCAGTTTGGCTTACATTGCAAGCCAACGTCCATGGTTGTGCAACCGGATGATAAAGTAGTCATCGCGGGGAATTGTTTTAATGGAACCGATACTGATTTTTTCATCACCCGCTATAATACGGATGGTACGGTAGATACTTCCTTTGGTACGAATGGTGTAATCATCAAGGATGTTGACAATCACGACAATACTGGAAATGCGCTGGTAATTGCTGCAGACGGTTCGCTACTGGTCGCCGGTAAAGCCTATGGCACCGGTAATTTATTTGGTTGTACTAATGCTTATGGTTACAGCCGAATAGTCTTTCGGTATGACACCAACGGACAGCTGATGACCTCTTTTACGAACGGTGCCATTCCGGGCGCCTATGTACAGTCGGTTTGCTACGTCAACGGCGCGCAAAGCACTGTTTTGGAAACCGAAATAAAAAACCTGATCTATAATAACGGTTGGGTTTATGGTATTTGTGATCAAAAACAGCTGAATGTTCCTTACAGTACAGTACGCTCCTTTCAAGTTCCTGTTGATGGTCCGATTAACGCTGGCCTTTCCTACAACATGAGTGGACCAGCTGTTCCTTTTAATGTTAATGCCGTCTCTGTTGCCCTAAAGCCAAGTGACAACACCTTTTATTCCGTAGTTAAATATGACAACTGTACTATAGGAGGTCAGTCCACCTTTTTAAAAACGCCAACAGGAAACTTTTTTACTAGTTGCAATGCTAACAATAAAATAACTATCAAAAAAATCATTAAAAGCAGCACTGGAGCCTATGTGTTAGACGTTAACAAAAGACTATTTAAGCTAGATTCCAATTTTAACATCGACAAATCCTTTGCAACCATTGGTTACCTAAACGACGTATTGTCTTTTAACGTTGATTTGGACGATAAGGTCATTTGTAATTTGGATTTAGTAGACAACAATTACAATAAAGTACTGATTGCGCGGTACCATCCAAATGGGAAAATAGACCTCTCTTTTGGCTTGTATGGGAAAATAATCAGCAATCAATTTTTTCGGGTAGATGCTATTACCATAACCCCGCAAAACGATTATTTGATAACGAAAAATTATGGTACAAACCCGGGTGCCTTATATGTTCTTAAAATAAAAAATACTGGTGAGACGGATTCCACTTTTGGGGTTGACGGCATGCTAACACTTGCTACTGTTCCAACAGGTTCTAATTTCTCCTTTCATGTAGCGTCTGAAGATTTGGCTATGGATGCCTTAGGTAATTATTATGCTTTAGCTTATGCTTATAACGGCGTTTCTACCTATTCGACTAAGACAATCAAATTCAGCTCCAACGGTGTTATTGATACCTCTTATGGCAGCAATGGCAGTGCTGATGTAGGTATTGCTTTTACTGGAAGTTATAAAATAAACTTTGCCCTTAATGATGCGACGGGCAAATTATTGGTTTACAACAAAAACAACTTAGTGCAGTTAAACGCAAACGGGACGATTGATACTGGCTTTGGTACGAATGGTACTTTTGACCTAAGTACACTAGCTACTGATTTTACTACAGGCGCTATCTTAGCCAAAGGAACAGATTATTTTATTGGAGGAACTTCCAATGCCAATGCCATTATCTATAAAATGAATAGTTCAGCCATTTTAGACCCTACTTTCGGAACGAATTCGGGCTATTTTATGGAGAACGGACTAAGTAATCCGGCCTATGTGCCCATTAAGGACATGTTTTTCTACAATCCGAATACTATTTTGATCTATTCGGCTCTAGGATTAAAAAAAATACAATAAGCTTGTTTTCAGATCCCTTGCCGTCGGCTCAAGGGATTAGGTTTGATGTGTAAATCAAAAAAAATAGTACCTAATTGTTAAACCGACTACATTTAGTCGGTTTTTTAACGCAACTTTTTTAATTTTTATCATCTCCATAAAAACTGAAAACTATGAAAAAATTTATTTTACTTTTAGTACCATTAACTTTACTGTTATCAGCTGGCTGCGACAAGAATGACGAAAATCAAATTGTTTGCACCACACAATTTGTTTACGGGTTGAATATTATTGTTCTTGATGCAACCACGGGGAACCCTATTTTCGAAGATATAGAGGTTAAGGCGGTCGATGGGAACTATCAAGAAATACTAGAATTAGTACCCGGTTTAGAATATGCTTTTGCTGGTGCAGGGGAACGAATTGGATCGTATACCATAACCGTTACCAAAGCAGGTTATCAAACCTATACCTCAGCCCCTATTAACCTAACGCGCGATGATTGTCATGTTATTCCGCAATCTTTGACTATAAATTTACAATCGAATTAATAAAAAAAGGCGCACTTAAAAGGGCGCCTTTACTATATCACTGCATATCTTATTTTGTTTTCTTAACGTATTGGGTTAAAATAACGATGTGTTGGCCTTCCACCCGGCCTTCGATTTGATCGGCGTTGTCAAACACCAATTTAATGTTATGTACGGGAGCTCCACGTTTGGCTGTGAAGTTGGCTCCTTTTACATCCAAATCTTTGATTAGTACTACGGAATCTCCATCGAACAAAATGTTACCATTGCTATCTTTGTGGATTATTTTACCTTCATCGTCTTGGTCTTCGCCCGTTGCTTTAGCCCACTCTAAAGCCTCTTCATCCAAATACATCATTTCTAATAGATCGATGTTTTTTAATCGGGCTAACATTCTCCAAGAAACGATTTGTACGGGAAGGTTCTCATTCCACATGCTGTCGCTTAATCCTCTCCAATCATTGGCATCAGTCGTTTCTGGATGTTCAATTTGGTCTCTTAATGCTTTTGTAATTAGGATGCAATTTTCAGGAGTAGCTTCTGTTTTTGGGGCTACCAAGTAGACTACTAAATTTTCTTCGCTTCCGCTGATTTCACATTTGGAGCCGCTTCTGTCTTTTAATCTTTTCTCTGTAACAATACTCATTTTATCTGCTTTTAGTAAATTTTATAAATTGAAGGAAGCCCCGATATTAAACACAAATTGGTTGTTATAGTATTCGAAGCCTTTTGTATTCGTATCATATTTAGCAATAGGAGTACCTGCTTCGGCATACACTCCAAAACCGCTTGTAAAGAAATAGCGAAAGCCTAAATGTCCTCCAAAATTTCTGGTGCCAAGGCTCAGTCCGGGGTAAATATCCATGCTTTTATCTAATCCAAATACATTGCCAATATTGGCATTGAAACGCACTTTAAAATCGGCTCTGTCTTCAAATTTTGGTTTAAAACCCTCGACCTCATCAACCGATAGCAAATAGGAGGCTACAAAACCGTACGACATATTTTCCCCAATCCCGATATCAACTGATGTATTAATTCCACTTCCATGATTTTGGGAATTTAATCCCACTTGTCCTTTGATATCTCCTTTACCCTTGTACCCTTGTGCACTTACTAAACTGATGCTTATTAACGCTATTACTGTTGTGATTTTTTTCATTTTATGTTGCCTTTATTCACTGCAAAAATATAAATTAATTTCGCCCCTTCTCATTAAAGTACAATTCGTTCAAAGGTTCGCTTTGCCAATAAGCCTTAGTATCGATATTCATTATGGTTAAAGGACCTTTAAAAGCCGCTCCTGTATCCACATTCCATATGCAAGCTTTTTGAACAGGTATCGTTTGTCCAATTCGAGTAACAGGGGTGTGCCCTATGTAGATTTCGTTATACAAAAGTAATCGCTTTGGATAGGATTTACTTTCTTTCTTGAGGGATGGATCTAGGGCTAGAGCTGTTTCCCACAAGGTGCGATCCCAGTAAAATAGTTTTGGAAAGTATTCGTAATTGATGCCATTCATATTGGTAAAGCCCGCATGAATAAACAGGCGATTTTGATCATCTAAATGGTAATTCTTGAGGGACTTCAAAAAATTGATGTGCTCTCTTTTTTGATCGTCTGATACTTGAGCATAGGCAGTTGCCGTAGCTTCACCACCGTGTTTAAACCACATGGATTCATCAAAATTATGAGTGGCACCCGTTAACCAATCCAATACTAACTCATCGTGATTGCCCCGAATAAAAATACAGGATTGCTTTTCGTTTAATTGGATCAAAAAATCCAAAACTTGTGGCGATTGACTCCAACCGTCTACATAGTCTCCAAGAAAAATAAGTTGGTCTTCACGAGTTACCTGTGCTCTATCCAACACTTGGTGTAAGGCTCTTAGGCCCCCGTGAATGTCTCCGATTACAAAGGTATTAGGCATTGTTGTTGTATTTCATTTTTCTTAAAATGCGCATTGCTTCTTTAAAACTCAAATATACCGTGGGGTTAGGTTGCACTTTTAAAAGCGGTTTGGCATCGATTAATTTTTGTTTGGCATCCTCAAACCCATTGAGGTAGCAAAGCATCAATATGGAGGATAAATTTTCTAAATCTTTTTCCTCACGTGGGGTCAAAGGTTGTTGCTTGCGCAATTTATTAATTAAAACTGTGGTAGCATTATAAATATGATGCAACATTTTTTTATTGTAAGCAGGGGGTTCGAAAAGCATTTCAGTTTCCATCTTGTAATAGCCGTTATCAAAGAAGCGAATGGTAACCTGTTCTAAAGGATAGTAGCTCGTTTTATCATTTAATCCCAAGGCTACATATTCAATAATCGTAAAACTTTCTTCGTCAAACCGAATCGACACCACATCTAAAGCCGAGTAAAACAATTTTACTTGTTCGTTAATCAACTCGATATCGACACGAGAAAGATAGGTAATATCTCTTATTTTTTTGGGAATACCTGCCCAACAGAGGACAAACAATTCCTTAAAAACCATATATTGAGAGGACATATCTTTATGTCGGTTGTTAATAAAATCAAGTACCCCGTCAAGGGTATGTGCAATACTATTTCTGGAACTGTTTTCGATGCTGATAACCGTTTCAATATTTTGTTTGGAGTACGGTATTTTTTCCTCAGTTGGCATTGAATTGCTGCCTACTCTAACAAAAACGGTAGTAGCCGGTATGGTATGGATGTTTTTCTTAAAATAGGATGTTTTATGTTTGGGTTTTATAGTCACCAACCCAATCACTTTGTCTTTGGGAAGATTGGGAAACGGCACATTCTCATATTGAATCTTGGGCGGGTTTTCTAAATAGGCGTTGACTAAATTCTGAATTCGACTATCGTCAAAGAAGTCATCGCCTAGTATTTCGTTGTCTTGGTCCTCCACCCCTACGACAATATAGGAATTGTTAGAAGGATTAGAATTAGACAATGCACAAATGTGCTTAAGAAATTTAGCTTTTCCTTCTTTGGTATGTAAATTCAACTGGCGTTTTTTATCATAAAAGCTGCACTCATCGTTGTGAGCCAAGAGATTTTTGATAAGAAGGCGTTTATTTAGCATTTCATTTGTTTTCAGTCGCCCTACTTTGCTTTACACAATTGTACGTTGAACGGGATGAACTTTAAGGGACTTTGTTTCCCATGCTTTCGGTCCAAATCGCAAACCAGTCCTCAGGTTCTAACTGCAATTCGGTGGCTTTGTATAATGCTTGAATTCGAGCAATATTTACCGTGCCGGCAACTGGAATCACCTGAGCAGGATGCTTTAAAATCCATGCCAATAAAAGGGTATCTGCTCCTAAATGGTACTTTTGAACTAACTCAGCTAGCAATTTTTTTAACCTCCGAGTTTGTTCAATGTCTTCGCGAAAAACCGTACCTAAGGGATTCCAACTCATTGGTCGAATGTTATGCAGTTGCATATAATCAAAACTACCATCTAACATGGCTTCGTGATGTGTAGCGGAAAATTGCACTTGGTTGTAATCCACCGCCACTTTCTGTCTAATCAATTCGGTTTGTGAACTTGTAAAATTTGAAACCCCAAAATCAATGATCTTACCGGCTTGTTTCAATTGGTTTACGGCTTCTGCAATTTCATCTGCAACCATCAAAGGACTAGGACGATGCAACAATAAAACATCTAAATAATCGGTCTGTAAATTTTTCAATGAATTTTCTACTGACCAAATAATATAGTCCTTAGCATAATCATAATGTTTTATTTTATTTGGACGGCCTTTAACGTGTTGAATTCCGCATTTTGAAATTAATTGAATACGTTCTCGGTTCACTTTGCTTTGACTTAACGCCTTTCCGAAATCAGCTTCTGTAGTGTAATCGCCGTAAATATCCGCATGGTCAAAAGTGGTAATTTTATTTTCGACACAAAGGTTGATCAGATGATCCATTTCGGAAGTATTTAACTTTTTGTCCCATATGCCCCAATTCATGGTTCCAGCTACGATGGGCGATAATTTAGTTTGCATTTTTTAGTTTCTTTAGGTGTATGTAAAGGTAGTTTTGATGATTTAGCTCCTTGGATAATTTTAGTATTTTGGCACTTCAAAATTAAAAAGGCTATCAGGTCTTAAATTTATGAAAAGAAAATCATAAATCATCCTTAAAATTAGGGTGATTTATAAAGTTTTAACGCATTGTTAACATCTCATAAGGGATTAAATTTTCACTTTTGAAATGTTAAAATTATAACTGTAATACATTCGAATAAATATATTAGTATGGAAGAAAATGGTACTGCTTTAGATATCAGAGCAATTAATGAAAAAATCGAAAGAGAGAGTGCTTTTATCGACTTGTTGTCCATGGAAATGAACAAAGTAATTGTTGGGCAAAAACACATGGTTGAGCGTTTGTTAATTGGACTTTTAGGACAAGGCCATATCCTTTTAGAGGGAGTTCCTGGGCTAGCAAAAACCTTAGCTATTAATACGTTATCACAAGCTGTTCATGGAAGTTTTAGCCGAATACAGTTTACTCCTGATTTGTTGCCTGCCGATGTAGTGGGAACCATGATTTACAATATTAAAGCCAATGAGTTTTCGATCAAAAAGGGACCCATTTTTGCCAATTTCGTATTAGCAGATGAGATCAACCGTGCTCCTGCCAAAGTTCAGTCGGCTCTGCTAGAGGCCATGCAAGAAAAACAAGTGACCATTGGCGATACTACGTTCAAATTAGACAAGCCCTTTTTAGTTTTAGCGACACAAAATCCCATAGAACAAGAAGGAACGTATCCTTTACCTGAAGCGCAAGTGGACCGTTTCATGTTGAAAACTGTTATTGATTATCCAAAGATTGATGAGGAGCGTCTTGTTATTCGTCAAAATCTTAAAGGAGCCTATGAAAAAGTGAATCCCGTAGTTTCCATCGAGCAAATTTTACGCGCTCAAGAGGCCGTTCGCGAAGTTTATATGGACGAAAAAATAGAGAAATACATCTTAGATATCATATTTGCTACTCGTTATCCTGAGCAATATAAATTAGAAAGTCTAAAGCCACTCATCGGTTTTGGCGCTTCCCCTCGTGGAAGTATCAATTTAGCTAATGCCGCTAAGTGTTATGCTTTTATAAAGCGTCGTGGCTACGTAATTCCAGAGGATGTTCGTGCCGTAGTGCATGATGTATTACGCCACCGAATTGGAGTAACGTATGAAGCCGAAGCTGAGAATGTCACGTCGGTAGACATCATTAATAAAATCGTTAATGAAATCGAAGTTCCTTAATAAGTCGTAAAGACAAAAGTCAAAAGCCGTAAAGAGGCGACTACCAGACATTCGACAAAAAATGGAAACAAAAGACCTACTCAAAAAAGTACGTAAAATTGAAATTAAAACCCGAAGATTGAGTGATCATATCTTCTCGGGGGAATACCATACATCCTTTAAGGGTCGTGGGATGACTTTTTCGGAAGTGCGTCAATACCAATTTGGGGATGATATACGTGCCATTGATTGGAATGTAACGGCTCGTTACAACGAACCCTACGTAAAAGTATTTGAAGAAGAACGCGAATTGACCATGATGTTAATGGTTGACATTTCGGGTTCGGAAAGCTTTGGTACTAAAAACCAATTAAAGAGTGAAATTGTGACAGAAATTGCCGCTACGATGGCATTTTCGGCGACACAAAACAACGATAAAATTGGATTAATCTTATTTTCAGACCAAATCGAACTGTATATTCCCCCTAAAAAGGGAAAATCACATGTCTTACGCATCATCAGAGAGCTAATTGAATTTGAAGCCAAAAGCAAAAAAACCGATTTATCTCAGGCCTTAAAATTCCTGTCAAGTACACAAAAAAAGAAAGCCATCGTTTTTGTGATTTCTGATTTTATGGTTGAGGACGACTATGAGAAAACATTAAAAATTGCCGGGAAAAAACATGATATTACTGGAGTTCGCGTGTACGATATTCGGGAAGAAAAGATGCCAAACATAGGAATGGTTGAAATGGAAGATGCCGAAACAGGGGAACTTTTAATAGTTAATACAGGCTCGAAAAAGACTAGATTAAATTACGAAAGACAATACCAAGAAAAAGTGAATTACTTTAAGGATATCTTTTCAAAATGTGGTTCTGGCACCGTTAGTACTCGTGTCGACGAAAGTTATGTCACAAAATTATTAGGTTATTTTAAATCGAGATAAGAAAGATGAAAAGTAAATTAATGCTATTTTTATTCTTATTGTCGATGTCGCTATGGGCGCAACCCAAAGTGGCGACAACGGTGAGTACTACTAAAAATAAAATTGGTGCCGAATTTCGATTGACTCTGAAAACAGAAGTTGATACTTTATCAAAAGTTAAATTTCCTGAGGCTAAAAATTTTGGGGCTTTGGAGGTAATTCAATCGTATAAGCCAGACACGGTTAAAAACGGAGCGCGCTACCAATTAATCAAAAAATATGGCTTGACCCAATTTGATGCTGGAAAGTACTTAATTCCGAGTATTCCTGTCTTAATCAATGGAAAACCGGTATTTACGGACAGCATTAAAGTGGAAGTGAACGATGTCAAAGTCGATACTTTAAAGCAAAAAATGTACGACATCAAAGACGTGGCTGCTGGAGAAGAATCAAGCAACTGGTGGATCTATCTTTTAGTGCTTGTAGGTATTGCCCTGATTGGATATTTGGTTTATAAATTCCTCAAACAACGACCTAGTAAAGTCCAACCTGAGGAAATCGTTTTTAAATCACCTATTGAAAAAGCTACGACCTTATTGCAACAATTAGAGAGCAAAGAGCTTTGGCAAAAAGGGGAGGTTAAACATTATTATTCTGAATTAACGGATATTGCCCGAAACTATATCGAAGAAGAAATTCAGATTCCAGCGATGGAGAGTACTACTTCTGAATTAATTGAAGGCTTGCGAAAAGCGGCTAAGCAAAAGAAATTAAAGCTGTCCAACGAAACGGTGGAGAACCTAGAAAAAGTACTAAAACAAGCCGATTTAGTGAAATTTGCCAAAGTCAAACCGCTTGATTTTGAAATCGAGGAAGACAAAAAAAGAATCTCGAGTTCGATTGTTATCATCCATAAGTCTATTCCGGTGGTGGTTGAAGAGGCTGACGAACTAGAGTTGTGGAACGAGCAACAAAAAGAAATTGCACGGATAGAGAAACTTAAAAAAGAAAAAAGAAAACGCCTCTATTTGGGCATCGGTATTTCTGCCTTCGTGTTATGTGCTGCCTTTGGATATATCGTAGTAACGAAAGGGTTTGATTATGTAAAAGACAACCTTATTGGTCACCCTACCAAAGAACTAATGGAGGGAGAATGGGTATACAGTGAATATGGAAATCCAGGAGTTAAAATAGAAACGCCTAAAGTTTTGAAACGCATAAAGAGTGAAACCCTATTGCCTAAAAGCGCGATGGCTAATTTCAAAGAAATGCAAGTGTTTATGTATGGCAGCATGTTGGATGATTTTTACATAGGGGTATCGACTACTACATTCAAACAAGAAACGAAAATTGACTTGGAACAAACGGCAGAAAACAGCATAAAAATATTTGAAACAAAAGGAGCACAAAACGTCATTGTGAAAACAGAAGACTTTGATACGCAAGATGGAATTTCAGGTAAGAAAGCTTATGGCACGATGACGATGCTCGATAAAATCAAGGGAGCATCTACTAAAGTATATTATGAAATTTTAGTGTTCGCCCAAAACAATGGCGTGCAACAAATTACCATTTTGCATAGAGAGGGCGATGAATATGGACAAAAAATTATGGAACGGGTATTAAACTCCGTTGAATTACAAAAAGCGAATTGATTATGATGAAAGAGGTAAGCTTTTTAAATCCGGAATTGTTTTGGTTGTTTTTACTGCTTCCAGCAGCTATTGGCTGGCAAATATGGAAACGAAAAGAACAATCGGCTACTTTGAAAATTAGTTCGGTTCAAGGATTCAAAACCCAAACATCTGTTTTGGCCAAACTAAAACCATTCTTATTTGTATTGCGCTTGTTGGCATTAAGTTCGCTAATAATTGCCATGGCAAGACCCCGCAAAGTAGATATTAGCAGCCAAACTAAGTCAACGAAAGGAATTGATATCGTAATGGCCATTGACGTTTCTGGAAGTATGCTGGCAAAAGATTTAAAACCGAACCGTATGGAGGCTTTAAAAAAGGTCGCTAAAAGCTTTGTTGAGGGAAGACCGAACGATCGCATCGGAATCGTCCTTTATGCGGCTGAGGCCTATACTAAAACGCCTGTTACAAGTGATAAAGCGATTGTTCAAGACGCGATACAAAGTATCAAATACGACAATGTGTTGCAAGACGGAACGGGAATTGGCATGGGACTGACTACGGCTGTAAACCGATTAAAAGATAGTAAAGCAAAAAGCAAAGTAATTATTTTAATGACTGATGGGGTGAATAATGCTGGCTTTATCGAACCTGAAACAGCTTCCCAAATTGCTAAAGAATATGGCATAAAAGTGTATACTATCGGAATCGGGACTAATGGTGATGCCCTATTTCCTTACGCTTATGCTCCTAATGGCGGGTTTTTATTTAGAATGATGCCTGTTGAAATCGATGTAAATTTACTTCAAGCCATTGCTAGAAATACGGGCGGAAAATATTTTAGAGCCAATAGCAACAGTAAATTACAAGCCATTTATGAGGAAATCAACAAACTTGAGACCACCGAAATTCAAGAGTTAAAATTTTATGATTATGATGAAAAATACCGTCCCTTTGTATGGATAGCTGGTATTTTATTATTAATCGAATTTGGATTACGAAACACCCTTTACAGAAGTTTTATTTAAAAGTTATGTACGAGTTAGAAGAAAAATGGTATTTGTATTTTCTATTGGTCATTCCTATGATGACCCTGCTGTTCTTGTATGTACAATATTGGAAACGAAAAAAGCAACGTGAGTTTGGAGACTTAGACTTAATTAAAAAGCTTAGTCCTGAAAAATCTGTGTTTAAACCGATATTAAAGTTGATAGTACTCTTATTAGCCCTAAGCTGCTTAATCATTGGATTAGTAAATCCAAAAATGGGTACCAAAATCGAAACGGTAAAACGTGAAGGAATTGACATTGTTTTTGCTATAGACGTTTCCAAAAGTATGCTAGCGGAAGACGTAGCACCCAGTCGATTGGAAAAAAGTAAGCAGTTGGTTTCACAAATCATTAACCAATTGGGCAGTGACCGCATTGGCATCATCGCCTATTCTGGTAGCGCTTTCCCAGTATTACCGATAACTTCCGATTATAGTGTAGCAAAGATGTTCTTGCAAGGCATGAACCCGGGCATTATTTCAGCACAAGGTACTTCGATAGACCAAGCCATCAACTTAGCTACCACCTTTGTCGATAAAAAAGATAAAACCAATAAATTACTCATCATCATCACTGATGGAGAAGACCATTCTAACGAGGCTGTTGAGGCAGCTGAAGAAGCCAAAAAATTAGGAATTAAAATAATCACTGTTGGCGTGGGTACCGAAAAAGGAGGCCCAATTCCCTTAAAAGAAAACGGAGTAACTTCAAGTTTTAAGAGAGATAGTAATGGAGAGGTAGTCATTACAAAACGTAATGCAGAAGTTTTAAAAAACATAGCCAAAGCAACGGGTGGAGGGTATGTCGATGGCGATTCTACCAAAGCGGTTTTAGACTATGTTAAAAATGCCTTAGATAATATTCAGAAAACTGAATTTGAAAGTACTCAGATGGCCGATTTTAAATCGCAATTCCAATGGTTCTTAGGATTTGGTTTCTTCCTATTGATAATCGATGTCTTTTTATTGGAAAAAAGAACTAAATGGGTGAAAAAAATGAATCTATTTAACGAAAAAGAATAAATGAAAAAGTGGTTTTTATATAGTTTGTTCTTGATTTCTTTTGTTGGAATAGCCCAAAAAAAAGAAAAAGACACGCATTTGCCTAAGGGTAATGAATCCTTTGCGGATAAAAATTATGCTGATGCCGAAGCGGAATACCGTATGTCAGAATCTAAAAATCCAAAGAAAAGCATAGCTGCCTACAACTTAGGAAATGCTATTTACCGTCAAAATCAAGCAACAGAAGCAAAATACCATTACGGTAAAGCATTTAAAAATGCAAAAACTAAGGAAGAAAAACACCAAGCGTTACACAATATAGGCAATACCTTGATGAAGGAGAAAGATTATTCTGGTGCGGTTGAAGCTTATAAAAATGCTTTGCGAAACAATCCCGCCGATGAAGAAACGCGTTATAATTATGCCTTGGCCAAATTGTATTTGAAAAACAATCCGCCTAAAAAAGACGGTAATAAAAACAAAGACAAAAAAGACAACAAGGATAAGAATAAAGATAAGGACAAAAAAGACGATAAGAATAAAGATCAAAACAAGGACAAAGACAAAGATCAAAAAGACAAAGACAAGGATAATAAGGACGGTAAAAACAATAAAGATCAAAAAGACAAGGACCAAAATGGAGGGAAGCCTCAACCACAACCGGGAGGTGTCTCTAAACAGCGACTAGAAAATTTATTAGAAGCCGTGAACAATGAAGAAAAGAAAGTTCAAGATAAAGTAACCAAACAAAAAGTACAAGCCAATCCTAAAAAAACGGAAAAAGATTGGTAACGACGTTCCGATTTTAAGCTGTTAATTTGAAAATTTGAAAATGAAAAGGATACTATTATTAGTGCTATTAATCACAAACTCGATCTGGGCCCAAGTCCAATTTGAAGCGAAAGTGAGCAAAAATTCATTGGGAGTCAATGAACGACTTCGCATTGAGTTTACCATGAATGCCGATGGGGATAATTTTCAACCCCCAAATTTTGAAACTTCGGGATTTAGAATTGTTGGAGGACCTAGTCAATCCGTAAGCCAATCATGGATAAACGGTCGAAGTACGTTTAATAAATCGTACATTTATATCTTACTACCTACACAAAAAGGAGCTTTAACCATTAAGCAAGCCTCGATTGAAATAAATGGCCAAATCTATAAAACATCCCCGTTAAGAATTAATGTAACCAATGCTGTTGAGATCCCGAAAGATCCTAACGAAATGCCTGCGGTAAGTGCAAGTGATAATTTATATCTCGTTGCGGATATTTCTAAAACTAATCCTTACCTCAACGAACCCATTACAGTGGTTTACAAACTCTATTTCAGTTATAACATTGGAATCACCAATTGGCGCGAGCTGAACAAACCTAAATACAATGATTTTTGGAGTCAAAACATCGATATTAAGCAATTAAAAGCGGAAGAAGGCATGTTTAAAGGCGAGCGCTACCGCTATGTTGTTTTAAGAAAAACGGTACTGTATCCCACCAAATCAGGTAAATTGGAAATCGAGCCTCTTTCCTTGGATATAGATTGTCAAGTTCCTACCAATAGAAGAAACTTTTGGGGACAACCGCTAATGACGGAGGACAGTAAACGTGTTTCTGCTGGAAGTAAAGTGATAAATGTTAGAGCCTTACCAGAAGCCGGTAAACCAGAAAATTTTAGTGGAGCTGTCGGTAAGTTTAATTTCAAAGTGAGTCCGTCTAAAACGACCTTGAAAAACGGAGAATCATTAGATTTAAATGTAAGCGTTGCAGGCACCGGTAACCTTAAACTTTTTACGCTACCTAAACCTATAGTACCATCTGCCTTAGAAATGTACGATCCGGTGCATGATGAGAATGTTTCAACCCCTTTAACAGGGATGACTGGCAGCATAGCCGACAAATACACCATTATTCCGCAATACAAAGGGAACTACCAAATCAAGCCAATGGCATTTACCTACTTTGATTTAGGCACTGGACGCTATAAAACGATTACCTCTCAACCTATTACGATTACCGTTTTAGATGGACCAGGAGTAGCCAGTACTTCCAATAGTACTGCAAATGACGTGGCTAAAAACAAAGTAGAAGCAACCAAAACATTTGCTTATAACAAGCAAAAAACAAGCTTACAATTGATGAACAAAGAAGATTTCCTTGGTTCGGGCTTGTTTTACAGCTTATTATTTTTGCCTTTTATAGCTTTGCCAGCATTGGTACTGCTTAGAAAGAAAAAAGAAGCTTTAGACAATGATGTAATGGGTAATAAAATCAAGAAATCAAATGCCTTGGCCAAAAAATACTTATCGGAAGCCAAAAAGCAATTGGCTAATAAAGAACTTTTCTACATTGCTCTTGAAAAAGCTATGCACAATTTCTTAAAAGCCAAACTTCATATCGAAACTTCGGAAATGAGTAAAGATAAGATTCGAGAGATTTTACAAAGTAAACAGGCGCAAAGTGAGACGATTACGGCCTTTATACAACTAACCGAAAATTGTGAATTAGCACGATATGCGATGTCCTCTGAATCGGCCATCCAACAAGATTATGAAAAAGCGGTCGATATCATATCTGAATTAGAAAAGCAAATTAAATAACCAGAATCATGAAAAAGATACTCATTTTATTGCTATTCGTATCCCCAGTGATTTGGGCTCAAAATGCCTTTGAACAAGGCAATAATTATTATCAAAAAGAAAATTACTCTGCCGCAATTTCTAGCTTTGAAAGCATAATTAACAGTGGTAAAGAGTCGGCCGAGGTGTATTTCAATTTAGGAAATTGTTATTATAAATTGCACAAAGTGGCGCCAGCCCTATATAATTATGAAAAAGCACTTTTGCTTAATCCAAATGATACTGAAATCAAAACCAATTTAGATTTTGCCCGAAAAATGGCCATTGACGATATTAAGGTTATTCCTAAAGTAGGCTTTAACAAAGTCATTGCTGATTTCACTTCCCACTTTTATTACGATACTTGGGCTTGGATTGCTGTGACTTTCGCATTGCTGTTTTTGCTGTTTTTTGTTGGCTATTATTTCTCGCAGAAGACTACTATCAAACGCATTTTTTTTGTAGGTATGTTTGGCTGGTTACTAGCCATTATCATCAGCGTGGCTTCGGGGTTTTATGAAAAAAACAGAAACGATACCGAAAGACCTGCCATTGTTTTCTCTGAAACTGTTGCGGTTAAAAGCGAACCAAAAGCTACTGCTGCGGATGCCTTTGTACTGCACGAAGGAACAAAAGTTTTCATTCTTGAAAGTATCGCCAATTGGAAAAAAGTCGAACTAACAGACGAAACTACCGGTTGGATCGAAGAAAGTGCCCTTAAAGAAATCAAATAGTGTTTTTTCTCAAAAACAGTTTTCAACCTAGATTGGTTTTCAATACCTATCTTTGCCGCTTAATTTAGATTTTGGGCATTATTGTAATGACTAAATCATAAAGCCTAAATTCCTCATGTCAAGAGACGAACAATTAAAAAACCGTTGGGATAACGTCGTTACGATTCTGTCCAATCAATTTGCCGAAGGTGACCTGCTCGACTTAGACGCCATTATCTACCTAATTGGAGTACAAGAATTGGGTAAAGTACACCAAACCTTCAAAAAAGACGAAAAACTAAATTTAATGCACATAGCCATCTGTCGATTACTCGAACCTTACGGTTATTATGAATTTGACTTTGTAGATAAAGACGGTTGGCCGCATTACAAAGTAAAAGAAGAATTACCCCCTCTTAAAGCAGGAGAACAGTCGGTTTTGATGAAAGAAGCGATTGTAAATTACTTCTTAGAAAGAGAAGTGATTGATTAATCACTTTGAAACACTTAAAATTAGCAAAAGAAAACAACCTTTTTTCTCAAACTAATCACTACTTACTAAGTACAAATTACCAAAAAACCTTAAATTTGCACCTTTACAAATTGAACGATGATAGATAAGATTAAAGAATATATTGCCGAAGCCAACGCGTTTCATACCGATAATAAGGATGCATTGGAGCATTTTCGTATCAAGTATTTGGGAAGCAAAGGTTTGCTGAAAGATTTATTTGCTGAATTCAAAAACGTTCCCAATGATCAAAAAAAGGAATTTGGCCAAGTCATCAATACGTTGAAAACGACTTGTGAAGAAAAAGTAAAAACCATACAAGAAGCTTTAGAAAGTAAAGTGGAAAGTATAGGTGTCTATGGCGATTTAACGCGACCTGCTGAACCGGTAACGATCGGTTCTCGTCATCCAATCTCATTAGTAAAAAATCAAATTATCGACATCTTCTCTACCATTGGATTTAACGTATCTGAAGGTCCTGAGATAGAAGATGATTGGCATAACTTTACGGCATTAAACTTGCCCGAATACCATCCGGCACGTGATATGCAAGACACTTTTTTCATCCAGACTAACCCGGATGTTTTGTTGCGTACGCATACCTCATCGGTTCAAGTTCGTTACATGGAAAATAACAAACCTCCGATCCGAACAATCTCTCCTGGAAGAGTGTTCCGCAACGAAGCCGTTTCTTCTCGTTCACACTGCATTTTCCATCAATTAGAAGGATTGTATATAGACAAAGATGTTTCGTTCGCTGATTTAAAACAAACGCTATTATATTTCACCAAAGAAATGTTTGGTAAATCTAAAATCCGTTTAAGACCAAGTTACTTTCCTTTTACTGAGCCAAGTGCCGAAGTAGATATTTACTGGGGACTAAAAACGGAAACCGATTACCGCATTACTAAAGGAACGGGCTGGTTAGAAATTATGGGCTGCGGTATGGTAGACCCTAATGTTCTTAAAAACTGCGGCATTAATCCTGAGGAATACAATGGTTTTGCGTTCGGAATGGGTATTGAGCGTATTGCGATGTTGTTATACCAAATCGGGGACATCCGCATGTTCTATGAAAACGATGTACGATTCTTGGAGCAGTTCAAATCTAGTATTTAAAAAAAATAGTTAATAGACGGATAGATGAGAGATGCCATCTTTTGGTCTATTGACTTTTAGTACAATATCTTTACAATGAAAGCCGACATTACCATCCCTAAAGTTGAAAACGTTTTTCTTGCAGCAGTGCAAGAGTGGAGCGATGATTTCATGGAGAAGGTTTGGTATATATATCTAATCAATGATTCTGACTATGATTTAGACAGTTTAATGGTCGTTTCTAAGGCTTTTGGTACTCTTGATGGGGAAATGAAAAAAACGTCGCTCCTGCGCCACGCATTTGTCAAAGCCCCTTCGGTCTCTGCGCTAAAAATCGAAATGATTGAAAAAAGCGTGCTCCAACTCAATAATGAGTTTATGGTAACCTACTTCATAGGAAACACCCTGTACGATAAAAAATTTGTTTTCCGTAAAAATACCATCAACGAACATGCTACTGAAGAAGTGCCAATTTTGTTTGTAAATGGGGTGATCGTAAGATAATAGGCAGATACTTTCACCTTGGTACTACCTTTTTCTAATTCTAAAAAGCTAATCCAACTTTTCAGTTAGTTTTTTAAATACTTTCTTCGCTTCTTTGCCTTCATACAAAATTTCATATACAGCGTCTATGATCGGGGTGGCAGCTTTATACTCCTGATTTAATTTATAAGCACTTTTAACGGCATAATAGCCCTCAGCGACCATACTCATCTCCATCATAGCGGATTTCACGGTATAGCCTTTCCCAATCATGTTTCCAAACATTCGATTACGCGAAAAAACAGAATACCCCGTAACCAACAAATCACCCAAATAAGCAGAATTGTTAATATTACGCTTCATTTTATGTACTTTACGAATAAACTTTTTCATCTCTCGAATAGCATTACTCATGATAACCGATTGAAAG
>Ga0114967_10000303_pt1 | contig 41342 bp, 37 predicted proteins | sample M_130628_MF_Meta_FD_92639 | JGI IMG/M metagenome (GOLD analysis project Ga0114967, IMG submission 92639) | Freshwater microbial communities from Lake Montjoie, Canada to study carbon cycling - M_130628_MF_MetaG | ecosystem: Environmental > Aquatic > Freshwater > Lake | place: Lake Montjoie... | reverse complement strand
TAGCCTCAGTCCTGAGGCCCCAGACGGGCGAGGATGGCGTCCATCAGCTGCTCGCCGATTTTCACGCCGAACTGTGCTTCCAGCTCGCGCGCGCAGGTGGGGCTGGTGACGTTGATTTCGGTCAGGTAGTCACCAATCACGTCGAGCCCCACGAACAGCAGGCCGCGGGCGCGGAGTTCGGGGGCGACACGGGCGCAGATTTCGCGGTCGCGCGCGGTGAGCGGTCGGCCTTCGCCACGCCCGCCGGCGGCCAGATTCCCGCGCAGTTCGCCGGCTGCCGGAATGCGCGCCAGCGCGTAAGGCACCGGCTCGCCGTCCACGATCAAAATGCGTTTATCGCCGTCGAGAATGGCCCGCAGATAACGCTGCGCCATGCAGAAGCGGGTCTCGTGCGCGGTCAGGGTTTCCATGATGACGCTGGCGTTGGGGTCGCCCAGCTTGACCCGAAAGATGGAGGCGCCGCCCATGCCGTCCAGCGGCTTCAACACGATGTCTTCGTGCTCGGCGAGGAACTCGCGAATGTTGTCCATCCGGCGGGAGACCAGCGTGGGCGGGCACACATCGGCGAACCAGGCGGTGAAAAGCTTTTCGTTGGCGTCGCGCAGGCTGCGCGGATCGTTGACCACCAGCGTGCCGCGGGCTTGCGCGCGTTCCAGCAGGTAGGTGGCAAAAATGTATTCGGTGTCGAAGGGCGGATCCTTGCGCATCAGGATCACGTCGAGCTCGGTGAGTGGCTTGCGCACGGTCTCGCCGGTAAAGTCGTGCCAGTGGGTGTAGGAGTCGTGCACGGTGAGCGGCTTCATATGCGCCATCGCCGCGCCATCGCGCAGCGTGAGGTCGGCCAGCTCCATGTAGTAGAGCTCAAAGCCCTTGACCTGCGCCGCGAGCAACAGACCCAGCGTGGTGTCTTTCTTCGGATTGATCCCCGCGATCGGATCCATGATGACGCCGAGTTTTAATGTCATGGTGCTGATGCTTTCCGGTTGCCGTGGCAGTGGGGGGCACCTTAGCATACGCGCCGTTTTGAGCTGAACCCGCCGTCACGAGGTCCGCATGACGACACCGTCGCACCCTTCCCTCGTTCGCATCGCGACCCGCGGCAGCCTGCTCGCGCTGTGGCAGGCAGAACATGTCAAAGCGCGGCTGCTCGCCGCCCATCCCGAACTCCGGATCGAACTGCTGGTAATCAAAACCGCCGGCGACCGCATTCTCGATACCCCGCTGGCCAAAATTGGCGGCAAGGGTCTGTTCATCAAAGAACTGGAGCAGGCGATGCTCGCCGGCGAGGCCGACCTCGCCGTGCATTCCATGAAAGATGTGCCGGTGGAACTGCCACCAGAACTGCATATTCCCGTGGTGCTTGAACGCGAAGACCCACGCGACTGCCTGCTGTCCAGCCACGCCGGCGGCCTGCAAGGTCTGCCGCAGGGCGCGATTGTGGGCACGTCCAGCCTGCGTCGACGCAGTCAGCTGCTGGCGCTTCGGCCGGACCTTGAACTGCGCGACCTGCGCGGCAATGTCACCACCCGGCTCGAGAAGCTCGCGCGCGGCGAATTCGACGGCATTGTGCTGGCGCTGGCCGGCTTGAAGCGTCTGGGCCTGACTCAGAGCGTGAGCGCCGCGTTCGAACCGGCGGAGATGCTGCCCGCGATCGCCCAAGGCGTGATTGGCATTGAATGCCGACGCGGTGACGCGCGCATCGAGGGCCTCATTGCCGGACTGAATGATGCGAACGCGAGCGCCGTGGTGGCCGCCGAGCGCGCATTGAACGCGCGCTTGCAGGGCGGGTGTCAGGTGCCGATCGCGGGTCACGCCACCCTCACCGGTGACCAGCTGGAAGTGAGCGGGCTGGTGGCCAGCCTCGATGGTGTGAAAACCCTGCACGCGACCCGTCGCGGCCCCCGCGCCGAGGCCCACGCGCTGGGCGTGGCGGTCGCCGAAGCCTTGCTGGCCGATGGCGCAGGCGAACTGCTGGCGGCCATCGGCGCCCATTGATGAGCGCGCCGCACGCTCGCTTACCCCGGAAGCTCGTCGCATGAGCGGCGGCGGGCAGGCCCGCAGCCTTGAGGGCTACTCGATTCTCGTCACCCGGCCGGCGGAGCAGGCGCAAACGCTGCTGAACGCCATCGCCGCGCGGGGTGGCAAGGCCATCTTCGCGCCGATGATCGTGATTCACGGTTGCGGGCAGGAACCGGCGCCGCGCGCGCTCATCGCACGACTGGCCGAGTATCAGGTGGTGATTTTTGTGAGCCGCAACGCCGCTGAATTCGGGGTTCGACTGATCAACGAGGACGGTCAGTCACTGGCCCACTGCACGGTTTACGCGGTCGGTGGCGGCAGCGAGTCCCAACTAAAGGGGCTGGGCGTGGCCAAGGTCATCAGCCCGCCCACCGACTTCACCAGCGAAGGCTTGCTCAGACTGCCGGGCCTCGCCGGCAGCGCGATTGCCGACAAACGGGTCTTGATCGTGCGTGGGGTGGGGGGCCGCGAACTGCTCGCCCAAAAACTGCTACAGCGCGGCGCGACGGTCGATTACTGTGAGGTCTACGCGCGCACGCCGCCGGTTGAACCCTTGGCCGACATCCTGCGCGCACATGCGGTGGAGCGGCCAGACCTCGGCCTTATCACCAGTCTCGAGTCGCTGACCCATCTGGCGGCGCAAATCGAACAGGAGAATCTCGACATGCTCTACACCATGCCTCTACTGGTCGCCGGCGCCCGCACGGCGCAGGAAGTGGAACGCCTCGGCTTCAGCCGCGAACCCGTGGTGGTCGAGAGTCCGGCCGACGCCAGCCTGCTGAACGCCATCGAGCGCTGGGTGGCCGATGAACGATAACGCCACGCTTACGCCGCCCGCCGCACCGCGCAAGTCGCGCCGGTGGCTGCTGCTCCTGCCGGTGATTGCCGCAGGCGCCGGCGGCTTTGTGCTCTGGCAGCGCGCGACCGACACCGCCGACGCCAAGGTCGCGGCGCTGGAGGCAGAAGTCAGTCAACTCTCACAGGCCAAAGCCTCCGCGCAGAACGCACTGGCGAGCGCCCAGACCACCCTGAGCGCTCAGCGTGACGCGGCGACGAGTATAGATACGCGCTTCTCGGCGCTGGACGCCAAACTCGCCGCGCTCGCCGCCGCGCAGGCTGCGCAAGCCGCGCTGCCCAAAGCCGACGGCGATGTCTTCGCGCAACTGGCGCTGAATGATGCCACCGCCCTCATCGGGCTCGCCGAACAACGCTTGCATCTCGCCCGCGACATCGCCGGCGCCAGCGCCGCGCTCAATCTGGCTCGCGCCAGACTGTCGGCGCCTGATTCAGCCCTGGGCGTGGCGATTGCGCGCGACCTCGCGCAACTCGGCGCGTTTCACGACGCCGACCTCGCCGGCATGGCGAGCACCTTCGGTGAACTGGCCCGCGCCAGTCGCGAGTGGCCGGTCGCGGCGCTCCCGACCACGCCGGCCACCTTGCCGGAAGCTGCGCCACCGGTTGCGGGGCAGGCCCTTGGCTGGCGCAACGTGCTCGATGCCATCTGGCATGACCTGCGCTCGCTGGTCGAGATTCGGAAGCTCGGTAGCAGTACCGATCCCCTGCTCGACCCGCTGCACGCGAGCCTCGCCCGCGAGCGCTTGCGTCTGAGCCTGGAAGCCGCCCGTTTGGCGGCGCTGGCGCGCGACATGACCACCCGCGACGAAGCCCTGCAGGCAGCGCAAACCGCGATCACCGAAGGCTTTGACCCCGCCGCCCCTGAAGTGCAGGACGCGACCCGGCGGCTCGCAAGCCTGATGGGGATAGACCTCAACCCTGATCTGCCTGCCCTTGGCGCGCCGGACGCCGCCACGGCCGCGCGGGCCGAGGCCGCGCCTTGAAGTTCCTGCTACTGGCACTGGCCGCGCTGGCCGGCGCGGTAGGCTTGGGTCAGCTGATTGCCGCCCATCCGGGCGTGGTCGCGATTAGCGTTGACGGCACCTCTCTGCGGCTCAGTCTCAGCCTGTTTGTGGTGGTCTCGGTGGTGGGCGCCTTGCTGCTGAGCTGGCTGCTGCGCCAGACCTGGCGCTTGCTCACCATTCGTTCCCGTTTCCGGCGCTGGCGACAGGCGCGGGCGCGCCGCTTGGCCGGCGAGCGGCTGGAATCGGGCTTGCTGGCACTGGTGGCCGGCGACTATCCGCGCGCCGAACGCCTGCTCGGCCGTGGCGGTGAGCGCTCCACTCTGCAATATCTGGCGGCGGCTCAGGCGGCCCACGCACAACAGGCCAGCGGGCGGCGCGATGCGCTACTGGCGCTGGCCGCCGGCGACACCAAAGAGTCCGCGCTCGCGCTGGGCATCCGGCGCACCGAGATGCTGTTGGACGACGGCGATTGGGTCGCCGCCGACGCGGCGCTCGCGCCCCTGCTGGTCCGTCACGGCGAACAGGCTCAAGTGCTGCTGCTGCGCCAGCGGCTGCTCACCCTGCAGGGTCGATTTGCCGACCTGCAGTCGCTCTTGCCCCTGCTGCGCAAACGCAAGGTGCATCCGCCGGCGCGACTCGATGAACTGGAGACCGAGCTGGCGGTGCGCCGGCTCGAAGCCGTGGCGACTGGGCCGGCGGACTTGGCCCGCGTGTGGTCAGGGCTGGCGCGGCGGCTGCGCGAGAACCCGGCCATCGTTGCCGTCTACGCCCGCGCCCTGCTCAAGGCGGGGAGTCAGGCCGGCGCGGAAGAAGTGCTGCGCAAGGCGCTCAGCACCCAATGGCACGCGCGACTCATCGGCCTCTACGGCGAGCTGGACGGCAACGAAGTGCGCGGCGCGCTGACGCGGGCCGAACGCTGGCTCGAACAGCATCAGGAAGATCCGGCGCTGTTGCTGAGCCTGGGTCGTTTGTGTCTTTCCCAGCAACTGTGGGGCAAGGCGCGGGCCTATCTGGAAACCTTGAGCAGGCTCGCCCCCTCGCCGCTGGTGTGGCGGCTGCTGGCCGACGCCTGCGATGAATTGGGCGACACCCGGCTGGCACAACAGTACCGTCAGCGCGGACTCGAACATGCCACGGCCGCCGCCCTCGGCCGCGAACCGCCGCTGCTACAGCTGGGCGGCGTGCTGGATTAGCGCTCGGCGCGGATCTGGTTGCGGCGCTCCATCAGCCGCCCGATCGCCGGCGCCAGCAGGAGCTCCATCGCAAACACGTTTTTGCCCGCCGGCACCACCAGCGTATCCGGCCGCGACATGAACGAGCCCTGCAGCATCTCCAGCAGGGCGCGGAAATCGGGTTTTAATTTCTGCAGATTGGCAATCTGAATCACCACCATGCTTTCGTCATTGGTGGGGATCTCGCTGGCGGTGAAGGGGTTGGAGGTATCGATCGTCGGGATACGCTGGAAGTTGATGTCCGTGCGCGAGAACTGCGGGCAGATGTAGTGAACGTAGTCCGGCATGCGGCGCAGGATCATCTGCGTGGCGGTCTCCGCGCTGTAGCCGCGCACCGCGCGGTCGCGATGGATTTTCTGTATCCACTCGAGATTGATGATCGGCACCACGCCAATCAGCAAATCGACGTGGCGAGCCACGTTGTGGTCTGCGGTCACCAGGCCGCCGTGCAGGCCCTCGTAGAACAGCAAATCGGAGTGCTCGGGCAGCGCTTCCCAAGGGGTAAAAGTGCCGGGCTCACCGCCGTGCTCGAGCGCGTCTTCGGGTGTGTGCAGATAGCGCCGCCGCCGACCGGTGCCGGTGTCGCCATAGCCTTTGAAGAGTTCAACGAGTTCGTCAAACAGATTGCCGTCTGGCCCGAAGTGGGTGAGCGTGCGGCCGGCCTGCGCCGCGAGCTCCACTTCGCGGGCCATGCGGGCGCGATCGTGTCGATGCAGGCTATCGCCTTCGATCCACGCCGCGCTAAGGCGCTGACGCTGAAAAATATGCTCAAACGCGGTGGTGACGCTGGACGTACCTGCGCCGGACGAGCCGGTTACCGCAACGATTGGATGTTTTTCACTCATGGGCGGGAAGCCTCTCGGTATCGCTTGCGCCTGCCTGTCGCGGGGTGCAAACCGGCAGGGCCTTCGGCATAGTAGCGTGATGGATCCTGCGACCGACAGCACCCGGCTGTACCTAAGACTTCTCAGCTACCTCAAACCCCATCGGGCGATCTTTCTGGGATCTCTGGTTGGCATGGTGGCGCTGGGTTCGACCGAATGGATGCTGCCGGCCTTCCTGCGCTATCTCGTCGATCACGAATTTGGCACCGACCGCGGCCTGAGCGTGTTGCTAATCCCGCTCGCACTAACCGTCTTGCTGGCGGTGCGCGGCGGCCTGAGCTACATCTCTACCGTCGGACTCGCTGCCGTGGCCCAGCGCGTGATGATGGATATCCGGCGCCAGATGTTCAGCTCACTGATTAGCCTGCCCGCGCGCTTTTATGACCAGCGGGCAGCCGGCGAGTTGATGTCCAAGTTCACTTTCGATGTGACCCAGGTCGCGCAGGCCACCACGCAAGTGCTAACGGTGCTGGTCAGAGACACCGTGCTGCTGGTCGCGCTCTTCGGCTACATGCTTTACACGAACTGGCGGCTGGCGATCTTCATGCTGGTGATGGGGCCGTTTATCGCGCTGCTCGTCAGCCGCGTCTCGCAACGCCTGCGGCGCAGCAGTCGCCGCCTGCAGGACTCGATGGGCGAAATCACCATCGTCACCGAGGAAGCCATCGGCGGGCATCGCGACGTCAAAGTCTTCGGCGGTCAGGCGTATGAGACCGAGCGCTTCGGGCGCGCCATCAACAACGCCCGCAAACTGCAGATGAAAGTCATCGGTACCGCCGCCGGCACCGAGCCCTCGCTGCAGGTGATCGTGGCGATTGGGCTGGGCGCGATGATGGCGTTTGCCTTGAAGGAAGCGGCTGCCGGCGAACTCTCACGCGGGGATTTCGTCTCGTTCGTGGCGGCGACCGCCATGCTGCTCTCGCCGATCAGACGGGTGACCGGCGTCAATGAACATCTGCAGCGCGGCCTCGCCGCGAGCGAAAGCTTTTTCGCCCTCATGGACGAAATCCCGGAAACCGGCGGCACTGCCAGGCTGCCAAACGCTGTGCGGGGTGCGATTCGTTTTGAGCAAGTGAACTTTGCCTACGACGACCGACTGATTCTGAGCAAGCTTAATCTTGTGATCGCCGCCGGCGAATCGGTGGCGCTGGTGGGCGCGTCAGGCGGCGGCAAAACCAGTCTGGTGAATCTGGTGCCGCGCTTTTATGTCCCACAGTCAGGGCGCATTTTTATCGACGATATCCCCATCGATACGCTGGATTTAGCCGCCTTGCGCGAGGCGATTGCCTACGTCGGTCAGCAGGTGGTGCTGTTCAACGACACCATTGCCCACAACATCGCCTATGGCAGCCTGCGGGCCAAATCGGAGGCCGAGATTGCTGCCGCCGCCGAGGCCGCCTTCGTGACCGAATTCGTGCAGGCCCTGCCGCGTGGCTTCGACACCGTGATCGGCGACGATGGTCTGCGTCTCTCCGGTGGTCAGCGCCAGCGGCTCGCGATTGCGCGTGCGCTGCTGAAAGACGCGCCGATTCTGATTCTGGACGAAGCGACTTCGGCGCTAGACGCGGAATCGGAGCGCCGCATCCAGCAGGCACTCGGCGTGCTGCGCAAGGGCCGCACCTGCCTTATCGTGGCCCACCGGCTCTCGACCATCGAAGCCTGCGACCGCATCGTGGTCATTGAGCACGGCCGCATCGTCGAACAGGGCTCGCATCAAAGTCTCATTGCCGCCGGCGGGAGCTATGCCCGGCTGCATCGGTTGCAGCGCGAGGGCGGGGAAGCATTGTCCTGAGCGGGGCGGCCTTCGGCCACAGGCATCGAGGGCCAGCCCAATTCGCACGCACGTCATATACAAAAACCACACTCCCTCCGTGCGCTATTGCCCCGGTCGTTGAGGCGTGGCGACGCAGGTCCTTCGCGCCTCGGCCGGTGGGCAACCCAAAACCCGAAATTCCTTATCAGGAGTCATCGCATGCTCGTTCAACAGCCCAAATCTTCCTTGAAGCGGCTTATCGCCGGCTTCGCGCTCGGCACGGTGATGGCCACCGCCGGCACCGCCGCGTACGCCGTTAACGATCCGGTCGTCTTTTCCTTCGCCACCATCGGCGACACCCGCCAGGACCCGGATAAACCGGATTCCACCCAGCTGGTACCACCCAACACCGTCGGCGCCAAACTGCTGACCCAGGACAAAATCTGGCTGCAGAACTCCAAAGCCTGGGGCCGCATCCTGCGCTCGGTTCAAGCGCAGCAGCCGAAGTTGTTCTTCATCAACGGCGACATGATCATGGGCTACCGCGATGCCGTGGTGCCGACCAGCTGGAGCACTACGCCGCCCTCCATCGCCCAGGTCGTGAACTCCGACATCACCCAACTGTATGCGCAGTACGCCTTCTGGCGCGGCATGGCGGTCAACGCTTATGAAACTGGCACCTACGTCATGCCGGTGCCCGGCAACCACGAAGTCCAGTGCAAGAACGGCATCAGCACCAACGCTGCGACCTGCCCCGGCGGCAGCAAGATAGCCACGGCTGCCAACGAAGATGCCTACCGCGCCAATTTAGGCGATGTGATTGGTGACCTTACCGTCAATCAGCGCTTTAGCAGCATCGTCGGCAAGGCTGCCACCAACGTGCGCGGCCTGACTTCCGCAACGGCGCCGCAGACGGCGGATACTACCGGTGGCACCGACCAGTCCTACCTCACCTACTCATTCGATATTGAAACCAACGGTGCCATTCTGCACTTCGCCGTCATCAATACCGACGCGAAAGGCCGTGACAGCCACGCGCCGACCACCTGGCTCACGAGCGACTTCAGCGCTGCGGCTGCCCGTGGCGTGAGCGCGAGCAAACCGGTGAAGTACTTCGTGTTTGGTCACAAGATGGCGTTTACCTATAACTACAAAACTGCCAACTACGTGCTCGACGCGACTATCACTGCCGACGGCCTTGATGTTGACGCGACGGCGCGCAATGCCTTCTGGAGCTTGATGGCGCAGTACAACGCGGCTTACTTCTGCGGCCATGAGCACATTACCGCTGTTGCCCAGCAGCCCGACCCGACCTCGACCTATACGGCCAACAACCCGTGGCAGGTCATCGTGGGTTCCGGTGGTTCGCCGTTTGATGTTGCGCGCCTGTGCGCCGGCGTGAGCGGCGGCGGTGCCGCGACCTCTTGCCCGGTCGCCCCCACCGTCGTTAGCCCCTACGACCGGTACTACGCCTGGGCGATGGTGAACATCCGCAGCAGTGGTGCGGTCGAACTGGAGCTTTATGGCTTCAGCGATGCCTATGGTCAGACCAAAAAGCTGCGGACCATTGCTAGCTTCCAGTAAGCGCGGCCAACCGGGACATCCCTCTCGCGGCTTGGTGCCGCCTGCTCGCTCAAGCGGGCCGGCGGCATCAGTGAGGGGATTTTCTGCAGACCCTGAAAGGCCGCCGCAACGCGGCCTTTTTTTCGCCCGGCACGTCAGCGCCTGGTCGCGAGGGCGGGTGGCTTTAGCCGCAGCCGACCTACCCTGAGCTGCCGAGCAGCCCCCGACAAGACAAGCCGAAAGCGAGCGTCTACATTAGGGCTGCCTGCCACGGCACCGCCCGTGCCAGCGTTTAATTTCAATAACACTCAGGGGAGCACACCATGGCCAGTCCGCAAGCCGCCGCCATTGATCATCTTTTCGACAGTTTCGTTGCTGCGATGGCGGCCAACCCCGCGATGGGTCTCGACGAACTGCGTGACCTGCTGGAGCAATGCGGCAATCTCGCCACAGACCCAGGGCAGGTCGATTACTTTGATATTGATGTAGAAGGCACGCCCTGTCTGTGGGCCGTGCCGCACGGCTGTGCTGAAGATCGCGTGCTGTTGGCCCTCCACGGTGGCGGCTGCGTGACGGGCTCGCGCTTCTCCCATCGCAAGATGTTTGCCCATATCGCACAGGCCGTCGGCTGCCGCGCGCTGGTGGTGGACTACCTGCGGGCGCCAGAGCACACCCACCCTTCGCAAAACAACGAAGGTGTAAAAGTCTACGAATGGCTGCTCGCACAAGGCATCAAGCCCCAGCACATCGCGACGGTGGGCGACTCCGCGGGCGGCTTGCTGAGCTTGTCGGTGGTGCTGGCCATTCGCGACCGCGGGCTGCCGCTGCCGGCCGCCGTGATGCCCATGTCGCCCTGGTGCGATATGGAAGCCACCGCCCCCTCGTTCGAGACCAATGCCAAGGTCGAACGCCTGATCAGCCGCGATATGTCTTTGAACATGGCGGGGCTGTTTTTGGGCGGCGCCTCCCGCCAAGACCCCACGGCCAACATGATGTACGCCGATTTCAAAGGCTTTCCGCCGACCTATGTGCAGGTCGGCGGCTACGAAGTGATCATGGACGATTCCACCCGCGTGGCCGAGCGCATCCGTCAGGGGGGGAGCGAATGCAAACTCGAGGTCTTCCCTGAAATGCAGCACGTCTTCCAGTTCATGGCGGGACGCGCGCCGGAAGCAGATGACGCGATTGCCAAGCTGGCGAGCTGGGTAAAGCCGAAGCTCGGTCTGGCCTGAGACCGCGGGCCGCCCGGCGTGCGCTTCCACCACATGGCGATTTTTGTCGCCGAGATGGAAGCAGCGCTCCGGCTGTGGCGGGATGTGCTGGGCTTTCGGGTCATTAAGGACAGCATCATCCCCGATGGCCCGGCGCCAGCGCCGAACGTCTATCTCTATCCAGCGCTGCTGGACGACATCTTCAAAGTCAAAAACGCGCGTTCGCGGATGGCCATTCTGGTCTCTGCGGAAGGCGCGATCATCGAACTCCAGCAGTGCGAAAACCCGGCCATTGCGCGGTCGCCGCCGGAGCACCAACGCTACGGGCACACCGGGATCCACGAGCTCGGCCTGCTGGTGAATGACATTGATGGCTGGTTCGCGCGCATCCGCGAGGCCGGCTATGCAACCCAGACCGAGTACGTCTGGCCCTGCGGCGACTTTGGTCGCTCGTTCCTGTTCTTCGATGCCGACGGCAACATGATTCAGCTGTGGGAACACACGACAAACACAACCTCCCGGGGAGCCAACACATGAGCAATCACATCAAACCGATCGATCTGGCGAGCGTGGACTGGGTGCTCAACACCACCCGCAGCGTGCGCCAACGTTTGGACTTCGACCGCCCGGTGCCCATGGCGCTGATCGACGAGGCGCTGAACATCGCGCTACAGGCGCCCACCGGCGCCAACACCCAAACCTGGCGCTTTATGGTGATTACCGAGCAGAAATCCAAAGACCTCATCGCCGACTGCTATCGGCGGGCCGCCGGGGCCTATGTGGAAGGCAAGACCGGCCTCTCTAAAACCGGCGTGACGATGATGCGCGAATACGAAGAAGTCGACCTTCGCCAACAGCAAAAGGCGGCAATGATGAAATCGGGCGGGTATCTGATGGAACACATGCAGCGCGCGCCGGTGATGGTGATTCCGCTCATCGAAGGCCGCTTTGAGCACGACGATGTGTTTACCCAGGCCTCTATGTGGGGCTCGATATTGCCGGCGACCTGGTCCTTGATGCTGGCCCTGCGCGCGCGGCGCGTTGCGTCCGCCTGGACGACGCTGCATCTGCAGTACGAGCGCGAAATCTCGGACGCCCTCGGCATTCCGGAGAATTACACGCAGGCCGCGCTGCTGCCCATCGCCTGGCTCACCGGCGGCGACCTGCATCCGGCGAAGCGCCTACCGGTCAATGAAGTGACCTTTCGCGACCGTTGGGGACAACATTAAGCCCCGCGTGAACGGTCGAGAAGATAGCGTATGGGCTTGTTGATTAACGGCCGCTGGGACAGCGCGGCGACCATGATTCCAGTCGAAAACGGCCGCTTTGTGCGCGAACCGGCCGCGTTCCGGGCCACTATCACGGCCGACGGCAGCAGCGGTTTCGAGGCCGAAGCCGGGCGCTTCCACCTGTACGTCGCCTATCACTGCCCCTGGGCCTGGCGCACGATGCTCTATCGCGCGATCAAAAATCTGGAGCCGGTGATTTCGATGACCATCGCCATCCCGAACGACCGCCGGGAAGGCTGGATTTTTGGCGACTACTCCGGCGGCTGCACACCGGATCCGGTTAACGGCTTCACGCATTTGCATCAGGCCTATACCGCGACCCGGCCCGACTACACCGGCACGGTGTCGGTGCCGGTGCTGTGGGACAAACACACGGGCGGCATCGTCAACAACGAGTCGCCCGAAATCATCCGCATGCTGAACAGCGCGTTTGATGCGTTTACCGACGTGAAAACAGATTTCTATCCCACGCCGCTCCGCGCCGAAATCAACGCAATAAATGAGCGGGTGTATCAGGGCGTGAACAACGGGGTGTATCGGGTAGGGCTCGCCAAATCACAGGACGCCTATGACGAAGCCTTCGATGTGCTGTTTGAGACGCTGGACTGGCTGGAGGCGCGGCTCGCGACCCAACGCTATCTGGTCGGCGCGCAAATTACGGAGGCAGACTGGCGCTTGTTAGCCAGCTTGCTGCGCTTTGATTTGGTGTATCACGGACTCTTCAAGTGCAATCAGCGCACGATTGCGAGCTATCCGCAGCTGTCGAACTACCTGCGCGAGCTGTACCAATACCCGAAGGTGGCGGAGACGATCAACGTGGCGCACTTCGTGCGCGGCTACTACTCGATTCCGGGCATCAATCCTACCGGGATCATCCCGCGCGGGCCGCAGGGCTATCACGAAGCGCTGGCCCAGCCGCACGATCGCGGGCGCTTTGGATCGCCGACGGAGCACTAAAGACCTCAGTCCGGCAGCAGATTCTGAAACTCCTGAAATTTGCCATTGGCTCCCCTTGGCAAGGGACCGTCCAGCGTTTCGATGTCGAGCGCAAAGGGATAACCCGTGGCGTGCTGGAGCGTGTTCAGCAACCAGCGCAGATCCGATGGGGTGAGAGGCCGCTGCGGCCAAATCTTGAGATGTAGGCGCTCGGGCGCGACTTGTAAGACCTGAAACTGACGAACGAGACGCCGCGCCTCGTCGCTGCGCAGACCGAGCATCGGCCAGAAGCGGCGCCCGTCCGGTAAGCGCAGCAGATTCCGCTCGCGACCGATGATCCGGTTCAGCGTGGGCAGGCCGCGCCCGCACTTACAGGGCGGTCCAACTTCCGCGTAATCCCGAAGATCGTAACGAATCAATGCGGTGGCGAAGTTGCGCAGGTCTGTCACCAGCACGCGCCCGATCTCCCCTGGCGCGCAACTCGCGCCGGCGTCATCCACCACTTCCAGCACCACGCCTTCGGCCATGCAGTGAAAGCCGCCGCGTTCGCACTGCGCGGCGATCGGGCCTACTTCTTCGGGCGCGAGTGTTTCGCCCAGGGCAATCACGAACGCTAGCCCGCAGGGATTCGCCGGCGATTGCTCCAGCAGTCCCTGCAGATTGGAGGGATAGCTCATGAGATAACGCGGCTGATACTGGCGGAGCATCGCGAGTTGCTGCTCAAGCGGCTGCGTAATGGAAAGCTCATAGGCCGGACCGCTGCCATAAAGCGCGCCAATAGAAGGGTTCCAATGTTCGTAGCGAACGACCTCTGTGGCCCCATTACCGCCAACGCCAGCCCGAATCACCGCAAAGGCCTCGGCAATTTCCAGCCCATACCAGTCAGTGAGACTGCGCAGCCCAAAAGCGTTGCGCAGGACCTGCGCGGCGGCGGTGTAACGCACCGCCACAGGTTCGCCGGATGAACCCGAGGTGCGGGTGATACCGATCGGTCCGTGCGCGGGACTCGTCTCGCAGTAGAACGCTTCGGCATGTTGCTGAAAGTCGCCGCGGTCAGCGGCGGCAGGCGAGCAAGGATCTCGAAAGCGGTCTCGGCGCGCAGATCGCGGTCGCGGAGCAGTGGCTGATAAAACGCGCTGTAGGTAGCAGCATGCTGGAGGCGCGCCGCCAGCTGACGAGACTGCAGTGCGCGCAAGGCTGCGGGCGCCAGCCACTGCGAGGCTTGAATTTGAGCGAGCGTTGAGTAGAGCGCGGCCTGCTGTGGCGATAATGCCGCCGGCCAGCAGAGTTCAGAGGAGCCGGACTTCAGCATGCAAGGCCGTTAGCGCGAGCGATATTGAAGACCATCGCGCCGCGCTAGTCCGGCTCGGCCTTAACCCGCGTCGTTACGCGTCCGCAGGAAGTTGAAAAACTCCACGCCTTCGCGCAAACGGCGTTTCATCATGGTCCAGCTCTTCAGCATTTCCCAGGTAATTTCGCCAATCTTGCGCGGCCGGAAGTAGAAGCGCTTGTAGAACACCGCCAGCGCATCAAAAATTTCTTCGTGCGACAGATGGGGATATTCCAGCGAGCTGATTTGCAGACCGTTGTCGGCCACCACGTCGCCGGCCGGGCGCCGTAGCCAGTTGTTGGACTGGGCCTCGGCATAGATGCGGGTGCCGGGATAGGCCGCCGCCAGCGACACCTGAATGGTGTGCGGATTGATTTCCTGCGCGTAGCGGATGGTTTCTTCGATGGTCTCGCGGGTTTCGCCCGGCAGGCCCACAATGAAGGTGCCGTGGATGGCGATACCCAGCTTGTGGCAGTCGGCGGTGAAGCGCCGCGCGATGTCCGTGCTAACGCCTTTGCGGATGTTGATCAGGATCTGCCGGTTGCCAGACTCGTAGCCCACCAGCAACAGACGCAGGCCGTTCTCCTTCATGATTTTCAGCGTTTCGTACGGCACGTTCGCCTTGGCGTTGCACGACCAGGTGATGCCGAGTTTGCCGAGCAAGCGGGCGGTTTCTTCCACGCGCGGAATGTCGTCGGTGAAGGTGTCGTCGTCGAAGAAGAATTCTTTGACCTGCGGGAAGTACTGCTTGGCTTTGGCGATTTCGTCCGCCACCACCTGCGGGCTGCGGGTGCGATAGCGATGACCGGAAATGGTTTGCGGCCACAGGCAGAAAGTGCAGCGCGACTTGCACCCACGGCCGGTATACACCGACAGATACGGGTGCTGCAGGTAGCCGATGAAATAGTCCTCGATGACCAAATCGCGCTTGTATACGTCGATCACCGACGGCAGCGCATCCATGTCTTCGATAATCGGACGGTCGGCGTTGCGCACATAGCCTTCGCCCTTGCGCCAAGTGATGCCGCCTACTTCGGCCAGCGGTTTGCCTTCGGCAATTTCCACGCACACGTAATCGAACTCACCGTTGGCGACGAAATCGATGGCCTTGGAAGCCCGGATGGAGGGATCCGGATTGACCGACACATGCGCGCCGACCATACCGATGAGGAGCTTGGGGTTTTTTGCCTTCAGCGCCTCGGCAATCTTGCAGTCGTTCTCGAACGACGGGGTGCTGGTGTGAAGCACGGCAAACTCGAAGTCGCCGGCCATCGCCACCACTTCTTCCACGGTCTGGTCGTGGGCGGGGGCATCAACCAGTTTGCTGTTCGGGACCATTGCGGCTGGCTGCGCCAGCCACGTGGGATACCAGAAAGAGCGGATTTCGCGGCGAGCCTGATAGCGCGAGCCGGCGCCACCGTCAAAGCCGTCGAAAGACGGCGGATTCAAAAACAGCGTTTTCATAGTCATGATGGTTCGACGGTTCCTTTCAGTTCCATGTGGCCCTGTTTGTCCACCTTGAATTCGTAACCCTGCCATTCAACGTTGCGGCCGAGAAAACTCGCCACCCACACGCCAAAACACAGGAGATCGCGTAGCACCGTGAGCCCATAGGCGGCGGGCTGCCCGGGTGCCACGGTAGTGCGCGCCACATCGTGCAGCAGCACGCGTAAACCCACCGCCCAACCCACCGCAGCCACGCCCGCTAACGGGTGCTGGGGGCCCACCACCAGCGCAAAGGCCAGCGCGGCAGGCGTGATATAGGTCAGGAAAGACATCGCATAACCGCCCGCTTGCACGGAGCGGACGGTGCGCGCCCAGCGCAGTTCGTGCCTTAGCAACGAAGCGAGCGAGGGCTCATGGACAGTATTCTCGACGATACAAGGGATTAAAGCGACCCTGCCGCACTGCGATGCCACCAGATCCCCCAGCCGATAGTCGTCGGCCAGTTCATTGGCCAGCCGCTCGAAGCCACCGATTGCCTCCAGCGCACTGCGCCGCACCGCCATCGTCGCCCCAAAGCAAAAGTGCAGCGACTGGAAGCTCGTCGCCACCAGCACAGAGGGCAGAAACCATTCGTTGATATAGGCCGCGCCGAGCCAGGACGCGAGGCCGCTCACCGGACGACCGCGATAAAGGCAGGTGCCAGCGGCAACGCCCGGGTCTTCAAAACTGCTCGCGATGCGGCGCAGGTAATCGGGCACCACGCGCATGTCGCTGTCGGCGATCACCAGAATGTCGTAACGGGATAGCTCGTGGCAGTTCGCCACGTTGCAGATTTTACGATTGCTCCCGATCAGGCGGTCGTTCACCACCAGCGAAAGGTCGGCATCGGGACACGTGGCAATCACGCGACGGGCCACCGCCACGGCCGCGTCGTCCGCCTTGGAAACGCCAAAAACTACCTGATATCGCGGGTAGTCCTGCTGACAGAACGACAGGAGGTTCTCGTACAAACCCGACTCATCCCCGTGCAGGGGCTTGAGCACGGTAATCGGCGGGCAGTCGCCATCGGCCCGGGGCGCCGGATGATTCAGCCGCAGCAGACCGCGGATCGCCAGCATCACATACGCACTGGCCGCCAGCAGATAAAGGGAGAGGAGCAGTTGCACGAAGGCCCTCGGCTCAACGGGTTAAGGAAGGGAGCCAGGCCGGTCAAGGTCTTAGCTGGCGCCGCTGCCCGCTTGCGGCGAGGCCGTATTATAGAGACCCACCCCCATCAGAGCCACGACGCTGATTAGGGCTTTTGCGCCACCGCGCCCGCTCGGGTAAAGCGCGGCCAGCGGCCGGTTTCGATCCAGTGCCAGGCCAGTAAGGCGGGCAAGCCCAGCGCAAGTTCCCGTACCCGCTTGATGAGCGAGAGCGACAGGCCGGTCGCCGGCGACAAACCCAGCTGCATGGCGAGCCACACCAGACTCCCTTCCTGCACGCCCAAACCCGCCGGCACAAAAAACGCGGCGGCGCGAATGGCCTGGCCGAGGCTTTCAATCACCAGCGCCTGTCCCAGCGTCACCGGCATGTTGATGACCTCCGCCATCACGTAGATCTCAATCACCCCGCCCAGCCAGCCGGCGAGATGCCAGGCGCAGCCCACCCACAGGCCGCGCGGATTGCGATAGCTCGCTTCAATCGCATCGTGCAAGCCACGTAAACCTTCGGTATCCAGCGACGGCCAGCGGCGCTTGAGCCACGCGCCAAGCCCTTCGAGCAAGGTCAACAAGCCCCGCCGCTGCAGCACCAGCAAGGCGCAGACCGCCGGCACGAAGACCGCAAGACCCAACAGCGTGTAGGCGATAAGGCCGTGCGCCAGACCCGCCGTCACCGCGAACCCCAGCCCCATCAAGATGAACAGAACCAGCGTGACCGCTTCAACGGTAAGGTCGACCGTGGTGCTGCCGGCGGCTTCAGCGGCCTTCGCGCCAGACAACACCAGCAGTCGCCCGCCCACCACTTCACCGCCCAGTTGCGCCACCGGCAGCAAACCGCCCACCGCTTCGCGGATCCAGCGCGTCCAGACATAAGTGCGGGCGGGAATGTGCACCTCGGTGTCGGCCACCGCGTGCCAGGCCATGCCCGAACACCAGACCTGCAGGATGTGGATCAGGATGACCGGCACAATGCCAAAGCCGACCGTGGCGAGCGCGTGCAAGGGCGCATCCCCTTGCTGCCACAGCAGCCAGCCGACCGCGACCAGCCCAAGCAGCGCGCTCAGGCGCATGAACATTTGCATAGGGTGCTGGGCCTTTTGCGCGATGAGTTAGCCGGCCGGCGCCAGTTCGGCAAAGCCGCCGTGGCGGATTTGGCGCGTTTCCAGAATCTCGCGCACTTCCGGGTCGAGCAGCGCGTCGAGTTCCGCCCGGCAGGCCTCAATCGCGAGCGGCCACGGCCCAGCCCCTTCGCTCACCGCAGGATGGAAAAAAATCTCGGCGCTGCCCTCGGGCAGTTCGCGCAGGATGTGGCGCAACCTCAGCGCGCTCATGCGCCCGGTGTCGTGCAATCCAATGACGCGGTCGGTGGTGCGCATGCCCGCCCGCCGCAGCCGCCATTTCACCAGCCCGATCCACGGCCCCAGCAGCGCGGCAACCAAGCGCCGCGTAAACCTGCCGGTTTCACCCGGCAACATCGACAGCAGGGGCGGCTCTGCCGGCAGGCGCACGGCGCGCACACCGAACTCCCGCCCGATGCGAATCATCAGCCCCAGCACCGTGGGATGGAGATGCAGATGATGATGCGCATCCACGTGATCGAGCGGCAGGCCGGTGGCCTTGAAGGCCTCGAACTGGGCGCGAATTTCGGCCGCCAGCTGGCGCCGGACGCGCGGCAGAAAAAAATAACGAAAGCCGGCGCGGGCAAAGTCCCGGCTCAGCTCGCCGCTTTCATCCACCAAATCGGGAATGACCGCGGGCGGCAACACGGCGCGGTTTGCTACCACCACCAGATGCAGTCCCACCTTGAGCGTGGGATTGCGTCGCGCGCAGGCCACCGCTTCCGCCGCCGCCGCCGCGCCCACCATCAGGCTCGCGGCGTCGAGCACGCCCTCCCGATGCGCCAGCTCAATGCCGGCGTTCACGGCGGGTGATAAACCAAAATCGTCGGCCTTGAAGATGACCTGTTTCAAACGCGGGGTCTCGGGGCTGGGGTGGCGAATCGTCATACATTCGGGCGCAAAGGGAAACAGCGCGCGCCGCGCGTGATGCTTCAGCCACAGCCGGAAAACGGGTTAAGCTCGGGCCACTATTCGTAAAACAACAGGGCAAGTCCGGCGCAAGCGGGCAGCCGGGGAGTTCCACAATGAGCGCTACGCACTACGATCACCACAATCCGCGCGTCGTCATCATCGGCGCCGGCATGGCCGGCATTCTTACCGCCATCAAGCTGCGCGAGGCGGGTTACACCAACTACGCCATCTACGAGAAAAGCGACCGCGTTGGCGGCACCTGGCGCGAGAACACCTATCCCGGCATCGCCTGCGACGTGCCATCCCACCTGTACACCTACTCCTTCGAACCCAATCCCGACTGGACGCAAACCTTTGCCACCGGCCCGGAGATTTACGCCTATTTCCAGCGCGTGGCGGACAAATACGGCGTAACCGCGCAGGTTCACTTCAACGAGACCATCCCCTACTGCGAGTTCAAGGACGGGCGCTGGCAGATTCGCACCTCCACCGGCCGCGAAGACGTGGCGGATGTGGTGATTGCGGCCACCGGCGTGTTGCATCACCCTAACGTGGCGGACATCCCGGGCCTTGAGAGCTTTCAGGGCGTGTCTTTCCACAGCGCGCGCTGGGATCACAGCGTACCGCTGGCAGACAAACGCGTCGGCGTGATCGGCACCGGCTCTACCGCCATCCAAATCACCACCGCGATTGCCGACAAGGTCAAACGCTTCGACCTCTACCAGCGCACCGCCCAGTGGGTGATGCCGATCGAAAACCAGATTTTCACCGAGGAAGAGCGCGCCGCCTTCCGTGACGATCCGGTGGCGCTCGCCCAGTTCAAGGCCGAGGCGCTGGAGTACTTCAAGCACTTCTCCAACGCGGTAATCGACGCCGATTCGCAGGAAATGGCTGAACTCGAGGCCGCGTGCCTGGCCAACCTTGAAGACCACGTGCTGGACCCGGTGCTGCGCGAGAAGCTGCGCCCCAACTATCGTGCGGGATGCAAGCGGCTCATTTTCTCGCCCAATTTCTATCAGGCGGTGCAAAGCCCGAACGCGCATGTGATTACCGATGAAATCGCCGCCGTCGAGCCCGCCGGCATCCGCCTGAAGACCGGCGAACTGCGCGAACTCGACGTGCTGGTAGTGGCCACCGGCTTTCGCGCGGACAGCTTCATCCGCCCGACCACCGTGCTCGGACGCGGCGGCGTGAATCTCGACGACGTCTGGTCCGAAAGCCCAACCGCCTATCTGTCGATTTCGATTCCCGAGTTCCCCAACTTCTTCATGCTGAACGGCCCCAACGGCCCGGTCGGCAACTTCTCGCTGATTTCCATCGCCGAATCGCAGGTGTCCTACATCCTCACGCTGCTGGAAGAAATTCGCGGCGGCCGCTGCCGGGAAATCAGCGCCAACGCGGAGGTCAGCGCGAGCTTCGAGGTCGAGCGCGTGGCGGCGGCGAAGAAATCCATCTGGTCGACCGGCTGCAAGAGCTGGTATCTGGACAAGAACGGCGTGCCGGCCAGCTGGCCGTGGTCGCGCGACAAGTTCTTTGAAGTGATGGCCGACCCCAAACTCGAGGCCTTCGACCGCGTCTAGGCGCGGGATTGCGTTGCCAGCCCGGCGCACACCGGGCTGGCGCGCAGGCTTAACCCAGCAGCGTCGCGCCGGCCTCGGCCATTGCGGTGATTTCCGCCTCGCTGTAGCCAATCTCCCGCAACACTTCCGCGGTGTGCTCACCGAGCCGCGGCGCGAGCCGGCGGATGCTGAGCGGCGACTCCGACCACACGCCCGCCGGGCGCATCTGCTTGATCGGCCCTTCGGTCGGATGCTCGTGGGTTTCGAAGTAACCAATCGCCGAGAGGTGCGGGTCGTCCATCAGGGTGTCGAGCGAATTCAGCCGCATGGACGGAATGTCGGCTTCGGTAAAAAAGTTCAGCCACTCCTCGGTGGTGCGGGTGCGCATCAGTTCGGCCACCATCCCGTACAGCTCGTTGGTGTGCTTGGTGCGAGCACCAATCGAGGCCAGCCGCGGGTCGCGGTCAAAATCTTCTTCACGCCCGAGGAAGCGGAAAAATGACCGCCAATGTTTATCGTTGTAAATGAGCGCGCAAACATAGCCGTCCTGCGTCGCGAACGGCGCGCGGCTCCGCGACAGCATGCGCGCATACCCCGGCGGGCCGGTGGGCGGTTCGTAGGTTTGGCCGGCCATGTGTTCGCCGAGCGCAAACGGCACCATGGTCTCGAACATCGGCACGTCAATCGCCTGTCCCACGCCCGATTTCTCGCGGCGATACAGCGCGGCGCTCACCGCGGCCACCGCCGAGATCCCCACCGTGCGGTCGATCATCGCCACCGGCACATAGCGCGGCACGCCGTCGCCGACGGTCGCCACCATCGAGGGGATCGCCAGCGCGCCCTGAATCAAATCGTCGTAGGCCGGTTTCGCGCCGTAAGGGCCGTCCTGCCCGTAGCCGAATACGCCCACATAAATGAGCATGGGATTCACCGCCGAGAGCGCTTCCCAGGTCAGCCCCAAGCGCGCCATCGCCTGCGGGCGCACGTTGTAGATCAGCACATCTGCCGTGCGCACCAGCCGGAAGAGGGCTTCAAGGCCGGCCGGGTTTTTGAGATCCAGCACCATGCCGCGCTTGTTGCGGTTGACGTGCAGAAACGGCGCTGCGAGGCCCTGATTCTTGACCGGCACCAGCCAGCGGCTGGTGTCACCGGCGGGCGGCTCCACCTTGATGACCTCCGCGCCGTAGTCGCCAAGGATCTGGGTGGCGAACGGCCCCATCAGCACGGCGGTGAGGTCGATGATGCGTACGCCTTCCAGTGGTCCGCTCATGGCGTGAATCTCCCCTAGCGTCAGTTTTTATTGGATTGAAAGCCTGCGGACTGTGATGGCCAAGCGGCTTTGTCGCAAGCCTCTACCGCGAGCGCGGCGCGTCGCCGGCGTTTGCCGCCCACCATCCTCCCGGCTTAAGGTGCGGGCCTCTTTAACTTCAAGCCTTGCACGGAGACCCCTCATGGCCGCCTACATGATTGCCCACGTCACAGTGAAAAACGCCGAAAAACTCCCGGAATATTCCAGCCAGGCCGGCCCGACCTTCGCCCCTTTCGGCGGGGCGCCGGTCGCGCGCGGTAAGGTCGTGGAAGTGCTCACCGGCACCCACGCGGGCCACGCCGCGCTCATCGCCAAATTTCCCGACGCCCAGTCCGCCCGCGACTGGTACAACTCGCCGGCCTATCAGGCCCTCATCCCGCTGCGCGATGAAGCCATCGACGCCACTTTCGTGCTGATCGAAGAGGCCTGAGTCCAGGCTCGAGCCCACACGCCTGGACGGCCGGCAGCAATCAAAGCGGCTGGCCGTCCAGGCCCCTGCCTGACGCTCATTCCACCGTAATCGTCACCACCTCGGACATCACCGGCGGTTGGTGCGGCACGTGGGCAAAATCCCCCAGCAGCAGCTGCAGCGTGTGCTTGCCGGGCGCCAGCGTGAGCGTGGTTTCGGTCTGGCCACCACCAAAATGCAAATGCTGGGCATCTTTCGGCACGGGCTGGGTGAGGTCCGGCAAGGGCGCATCCACCAGCAAATGGTGATGGCCAGTCTTCTCAAGCTTGGTGCCGGCCGGCGCCACGCCCCACGGCGCGCGCAGTCCAAACACCACCGTCACCGGACTTTTCACCACCGCCCCGGCGGCGGGTGAAATGATGTAGGCCATCGAATCAGCCGCCTGCGAATTCATACTGAGCAGCGCGACGACTGCGCTCATTAGACCGGCACGGATGGGGCTCATCGGGATGCTCCTGAGAGTGAAGGGTGTTCGGATGATACGGGAATCACGTCGGCCGACCCGGTTTGAACGCATGAACGCGCGCGCGCAGTGCGCTCAAGCCCGTGGGCGCATCGGCATAGCGGATGAAGGCAAACGCCTGCGCGATCGCCCGCACCTCGGCGGCCAGATCGGCCCGGCTCGCCGCGACCCGCTCGGCATATTCCAGCGGCCCTTCGCTCGGGCTGCGCGGCAGGCCGACGCGCGCGAGGCGCTCGCAAAAAGTGCCGTAAATCCGCAGCGCCGGCGGCAGGCGCGTCACCGCACGGTTGCGCAGCAGCAGCAGCGTCAGCAGCCCCAATAAGGCCCCCATGACCGAGGTCAGCCAGAGCACCAGACGCGCCGGCGTCACCTCTTCCATCCCCAAGGCTTCGAGCAGGCCGCGCTGGCGCTCGGCGCTATAGCCCAGCACCCAGTTGCTCCAGTGATAGTTGGCGGAATCCCACAGCTGGCGGGCGCCGTTGAAGACGCGGGCCGCAAAGCCCGCGCTATCGAGCATGCGCAGCGGGCCGCGCTCACCGGCAAAGGAATTGATGCCCAGCGACACCCGCTCGGGCGCCACCGCGCCGGTAGGGTCCACGCGCACCCAGCCGCGCGTCTCCAGATACACCTCGGCCCAGGCGTGGGCATCGCGCTGACGGACCAGAAAGTAGTCGCTCATGGTGTTGTATTCGCCGCCCTGATAGCCGGTGACAACCCGCGCGGGCACGCCGGCCGCGCGCATCAAGACCACGAACGCCGCCGCAAAGTGCTCGCAAAAACCCTGACGGGTGTCGAACAGAAAGCCGTCGATAGGGTCATTGGGCAAGACCGGCGGCGTGAGGGTGTAGCTAAACGCTTGCTGGCGGAAGTTAACGAGTGCGGCGTCCACAATTTGCGACGGCGCGAGACCCTGCGCCATCCAGCGCGCGGCCAGCGCACGGCTCCGCGGATGGTCTTGTTTCGGCAGGGCGAGCGCGGCCGCGCGATCGGCCGGTGAGAGGTCCGGCAAGCGGTAATCAAGCGCCGACTCTAGCCGATAGCGCAGCTGGCGTTTGATGGGCTCGGTGGCCACCAGATCGCGCCCGCGTTGCGCGCGGCTTTTCGCATCGCTATAGGTTACGGCGTCCAGGGCTGGCAGCCAGCGCTCACCGTGCGCTTCGAGGAGGATGTCGTAGCGCAGGCGGCGACCCTCCACCACCACCGGCGGGGCGCCGGTGTTCTCGATCGCGCCGGCCCGCCAGGTGCGCCCGTCGGTGGCCCACAGCACCGGCCCGCGCCAGTAGAGATCGCGCGCCGACGGCGTGCTGTCGAGAAAGGCGACGCGGAAAGCGACCTCGTCCGAGGTGCCGAGACGCGCGATGCGGCCGATGCTCATTTCGTCCGACAGGCCCGTCACGGCCTGGGTGCTATCGGTCGGCACGCCCCACAAGGGTCCCGGCAAGCGCGGAAACAGCACGAAGCACACCGCCATCAGCGGCAAACTCTCCAGCACCATCATCGCGCCGAGCCGCGCGCAGGCGCGCGCCGGCAGGCGCGCCGGGGCGTTCACGCGCACCAGCGCCGAGGTCGTGAGCATGGTCACCCCGAGCAGATAAAGCGCCGTAGGAATGGCCTGCGAGAACAGGAAATTGGTCACCACCAGAAAGTAGGTGAGCAGGCACACGGCGTAATAGTCGCGACCGTTGCGCAATTCCAGCAGCTTCAGCCCCGTCATCGCGCTCAACATCGCGACCCCGGCATCCCGCCCCAGCTGCCCCTGATAAACGGCGTAAATCAGCACAAACGTCAGCACCGCGAGCCCCTGCAGGGCCCACCACAGCAGCGGCCGATGGCGTTCCGGCAAGGGTAAGCGACCCAGCGCGCCCAGCATCCGCCAGCTCACGCAGGCCGCTACGCCTAAGGACAGCGCCAGCGGCAAACGCCCCGCATGAGGCGCGAGCGCGAGCGCAACGGCACCCAGACACCACCAAAGGTCAGAGGCCGTGAGCGTGCGCGCGGTGCTCATGTGGGCAACAGGGCGAGCGCGCGCAGACAGCGCTCGCGGTGGGCAGGGCCCGTGGCCGGCGCGAGTTCCAGCGCCGGCAGCTGCAGCCCGAAGGGGGTGCCGCCGCGGTCGGCCTCCAGAACCCAGCGTGTGAGTTGCGAGATGCGCGCTTCGACCCCGCCGAGGGCGGCCGTATCGACCCATCGCAACCACAGATCCCCGTGTCCGCCGCCTTGCAGCTGTTTCACGACCAGATCGTCGCTGCGGGCCGAGGCTTTCCAGTGCACGCTGCGCAGGGAATCGCCCGCGACGTAGGCGCGCAAGCCGGCAAAGTCGTCCACGCCGGGGCCGGCGCTGCCGGCCTCGTCGACCGCCGTGGCGGTTACGCCGGGCAGCGGCAGTTTGCCCGCCGCCACCGGATAGACCAGACAGCGCGCGGGCGGCTTGAAGTAACCCCAAGTGCGAAAGACGCCGAGCGGGAACTGGCTGCTCATTTCAACCCGCCCTAACGCCAGCCAGCCGCGGTGGAGGGTGGGCACGCTCAGGGTAGCCAGCGCCCCGCCACCCTCTATCGTCGGACATTCGCCAAAGCCTTCGGTCTGCGGGCGCCACCACCAAAAACGCTGGCTGCGCGGCAGCAGCCGCCGAAACGAGAAAGCGTAACGCGCGAGCACGCTGGCGTCGGTCAGGGAAAGTTCGAAGCGCGCCGGCATGCCCGCATGAACCGGCGCCGCATCTTCCGTATCAAGCGCAATGCCTTTGAGGTTGCGCCAGGTCCTGAGCATTGCCGAGAACATCAGCCCCAGCAGCAGAAAGCTGAGGATGTAGGCCAGCGCGTTGTCGTAGTTGGTGGCGCCGATGAGGATGAGCCCAATCACCCCGAACAGCGCGAAGCCGGGACGGGTGGGCACGATGTAAACGCGTCGCCGATCGAGGATGTCCATCGACGGGAGGGCCAGACTCAGGGGACCGGCACGCCGCTGAGCAAGGCCTCAACCACCGCGGCCGGCGCTTGGCCGTCGCCGCGCAAACTCAGGCGATGGGTCACCACTGCGGGCAGCACGGCCTTCAGGTCTTCCGGCAGCGCGTGGCCCCGACCGTTCAACAAGGCCCAGGCGCGAGCGGCCCTCAGCAAGGCCAAGCCCGCACGCGGTGACAAGCCGTGCGCCAGCGCCGGCATTTCGCGCGAGCGAGCCAGCAGGTTTTGCAGATAGTCGAGCCAGGGGTCAGCGAGATGCACGGTGTCCACGCTCGCCTGCAGGCGCTGCAGCGTGGCGGTATCGAGCAAGGGCTTAAGCGTCGCGAGCAGGCCGCGCCGGTCGCTACCGCGCAGCAGCTCACGTTCGGCGCTGCGATCGGGGTAACCGAGCGACAGCCGCATGAGGAAGCGATCGAGCTGCGATTCCGGCAGCGGGTAAGTGCCGACTTGCTCGGTAGGGTTTTGCGTGGCGATCACGAAGAACGGCACCGGCAGCGCGAGCGCCCGGCCTTCCACCGTGACCTGCCGCTCTTCCATCGCTTCCAGCAGCGCGCTCTGCGCACGCGGCGTGGCGCGATTGATCTCGTCTGCCAGCAAGACCTGGGTAAACACCGGGCCCTGATGAAAGCGGAAACTGCCGTCGTTCCGGTCGTAGACCGACACCCCGATGACGTCCGCCGGCAGCAGGTCGCTGGTGCATTGCAGCCGCTGACAGGACAGCCCGAGCAAGCGGGCCAGGGCGTGGGCGAGCGTGGTTTTCCCCACGCCCGGCAGATCTTCCAGCAGGAGATGGCCGCCGGCGACCAGACAGCTCACCGCCAGTCGCAGCACCTCGCGCTTGCCGAGCAGGATGGTGCTGGCGGCGTCGACCACGCCTTCAAGCTGCGTGCGGGCCGCGGCCGGGGAGAGGGGTTCAAATGCAGACATGCGGCCAGACTCCTATCACCAGATGTTGAATCGATCCGCGCTGCGGGTTAGTGCTTACTCGCCGGCAATGGTCATTTCGGGCAACAACAGCGAACCACAGTGCACGCTGCCGCGTCGCTCCAGATCGCTGCCGCTTGCGACCAGCCCGGCGAACATTTCGCGCAGATTGCCGGCAATGGTGATCTCCTCCACCGGGTAGGCCAGCTCGCCGCGCTCCACCCAAAAGCCGCTGGCGCCGCGCGAGTAGTCGCCTGTCAGGAGGTTCACCCCGAAGCCCATTAGGTCGGTGACCAGCAGGCCGGTGTCCATCTGCCGCAGCAGGCCGGCGAAGTCCGCACCCTGATCGCTCACCACCAGATTGTGCGCGCCCCCCGCGTGCCCGGTGGGGGGAAGTTCAAGCCGACGCGCGGAGTAGCCGTCGAGCAGATAGCCGTTTAACACGCCGGCGGCGACCAGCGGGCGCGCCACGGTCCGCGCGCCCTCGCTGTCGAAGGGTGCGCTGCCCAACCCCCGGGGCAAATGCGGCTGTTCATTAATGCTGAAAAAGGACGGGAAGATTGAGGTGCCGGCGGCACCGCGCAGAAAGCTCGCTTCGCGATACAGATTGCCGCCCGATACGGCCGAAAGCAGGTGGCCGATAAGGCCGGTCGCGATGCGGTTCTCGAACAACACCGGCGCCTTGCGGGTGCTGAGGCGACGCGCCCCGAGCTTGGCCAGCGTGCGCTCGGCGGCGCGGCGGCCAATGATCGCCGGGGGCTCCAAATCTGCCGCCCGGCGGGCGCTGGTAAACCAATAGCCGCGCTGCATCGCGCCGTCGCGCGCGCCGACCACGGTGCAGCTGAGACCGTGCCGGGTCGCCCGATAAGCGCCGCGAAAGCCCTGACTGTCGGCATAGGCACGCAGGCCCTGATAGCGGCTGACGGCGGCCTCATCGACCTGCTGGATTTCGGCGCCGCCTTCGCGCGCCGCGGCTTCGGCTTCCAACGCGAGCGCAATGCCCTCCTCGGCGCTGAGCGCCCAGGGATGGTCAAGGTCGAGATCGGGATATTCCAGCGCCAGCATCGCGGGGTCGATGAGGCCGGCGTAGGGATCGGCTTCGGCCGCGCGGGCGATCTGCACGGCGGCGGCCACGGTGTCGGCCACCGCACTGGCTGAAAAATCGGTGGTGGTGGCGCTGCCTTTGCGCTGTCCCAGATACACCGTGATGCCGAGCGATTTGTCGCGCTGCTGTTCGAGCACTTCAACTTCACCGTTGCGGACCGCGATCGAAAGACCGCTGCCGGCGCTGACGGCCACCGCCGCGGCGGCTCCCGCGCGGCGCGCTTCGTTGATGGCGTGATCGGCAACCAGCAGGGCCTGATCGGGAGAAATAAGCGGTTGTTCCATGCGCGCACGGGCTCCGAAGTGTGGGTTTGATTGTAGCCGAAGCCGCTGCGGCACTGCGCTCATGGCGAGGGTCGCTGCGGCCTCGTAGAATCCTGGCATGCGAGAACAAGAGCTCCTCGGCCCGCTCAATGCGGCCCAACGCGCGGCGGTGAGCAGCCACGCCCCTCAAACACTGGTGCTGGCCGGGGCCGGCAGCGGCAAAACCCGCGTGCTCGTGCACCGCATTGCGTGGTGTTTGGAAACGGGGCTTGCCGCGCCCTCCGGCATTCTGGCCGTCACTTTCACGAACAAAGCGGCGGCCGAAATGCGCGGGCGCATCGAGATGCTGCTCGACCGGCCCGCCACCGGCATGTGGGTGGGCACTTTCCATAGCATCGCGCATCGGCTGCTCCGCGCCCACTGGCGCGAAGCCCGTCTGCCGGAGCAGTTCACCATCATGGACAGCGACGACCAGCAGAAGCTGGTCAAGCGTGTGATTCGCGCCATGGGGCTCGACGACGCCCAGTGGCCGCCCAAGGAAGCCCAGTGGTTCATCAACGGGCGCAAGGACGAAGGCGACCGCCCGGCGCACATTGATACGGCCGGCGATCCCATGCTCTCGACGATGGTCGAGATTTACAAAGAATACGAAGCCGCCTGCCAGCAAAGCGGGCTGGTGGATTTTGCCGAGCTGCTGCTGCGCGCCTACGAAACCCTGCGGGATACCCCCGGCCTGCTCACCCACTACCACGACCGCTTTCATCAGGTGCTAGTGGATGAATTCCAGGACACCAACGCCATTCAGTACGCCTGGCTGCGGCTGCTGGCCGGCGACCACGCCAACGTCTTCGCGGTGGGCGACGACGACCAGTCGATTTACAGCTGGCGCGGGGCGCAGGTGGAGAACATGCAGCGCTTCCGCAAGGATTTTCCAAAGCACGAGATCGTGCGGCTCGAGCAAAACTACCGCTCCACCGGCGGCATTCTGGACGCCGCCAACGCGCTCATCGCGAATAACACCGCGCGCCTCGGCAAGAAGCTGTGGACCGACGGCGCGCGCGGCGAGCCCATTCGGCTGTATGCCGCCTTCAACGATCTGGAAGAAGCCCGCTACTGCGTGGAGCGCCTGCGCGACTGGCACGCGCAGGGCGGTCGTTACGATGAATCGGCCATTCTTTACCGCACCTCCGCGCAGTCGCGTGTGCTGGAAGACGCGCTGCGCAAATCAGACATGCCCTACCGCGTGCACGGCGGCTTCCGGTTTTACGAGCGCGCGGAAATTCGCGACGCGCTGGCTTACTTGCGGCTCGCGAACCATCGCGGCGACGATGCCGCCTTCGAGCGGGTGGTGAATTTGCCCACGCGCGGCATTGGCAATAAAACCCTGGAAGACCTCCGCCATACCGCGCGCCTCGAGCGCATCAGCCTGTGGGAAGCCTCGCAACGACTCATCGGCAATCGCGAACTGCCGGCCCGCGCCGCCGGCGCGCTGGGCCAGTTTTTGAATCTCATTGAAGACCTCGCGCGCGAGATCGAAGGGCGCGCGCTCGGCAGCGTGATCGAAAAAACCGTCGCCCGCAGCGGGCTCATCGAGCACTACCGCAAGGACAAGGACGGCCGCGGGCCGGACCGCATCGAAAACCTGGAAGAACTCGTCAGCGCCGCCGGTGACTTCACGCCCTCGGAAGAAGACACCGAACTGCCCATCATTTCAGCCTTTCTGAGTCACGCCGCGCTGGAAGCGGGCGAGGGTCAGGCCAGCAAATTTGAAGACAGCGTGCAGCTGATGACCCTGCATTCGGCCAAGGGGCTCGAGTTCGCTAACGTGATGCTGGTGGGCATGGAAGAGGGGCTCTTTCCGCACCAGCGTTCGCTGGAAGACCCGCGCCAGATGGAAGAAGAGCGGCGCCTTTGCTACGTGGGGATCACCCGCGCGATGCGGCTGCTCACGCTGTCCTACGCTGAATCGCGCCGGATGCACGGCAGCGACTACATGCCGCGACCTTCGCGCTTCTTGCGCGAGGTTCCGGCCGAGTTGATGCAGGAAGTGCGGATGGGCGGCGGCAACAGCGGCGCGCATTCATCGTTCAGGGTGGAAGAAGACAACGGCGGCTACGGGCTCAAGCTCGGTCAGCGCGTGATGCACCGAACCTTCGGCGAAGGAGTGGTGCTGCATATGGAAGGGCGCGGCGCCCACACCCGGGTGCAGGTCAATTTTGCCGAGAGCGGCGCGAAGTGGCTGGTCGCGGCCTACGCCGGCCTCACCGCCTGCTAAACCCGCCCATAAAAAAGGGGACCTTGAGGTCCCCTTCGTTCGCCCGAGTGGCAGTTCTCTACTTTGACTGCGAGACCATGTAGTCCACGGCGGCTTTGACGTCGTCGTCTGCCAGATCCGGACGACCACCCTTCGGCGGCATCATGCCAGCCTTGCCGTTGTAACCGTTGATCGCGTGGTTGTGCAGGGTGTCTGCACCTTGGGCAATACGCGGTGCCCAAGCTTCCTTGTCGCCGAATTTGGGCGCCCCGGCAACCCCAACGGCGTGGCAGGCAAAACAGGCTTGATCGTAGATTTCCTTGCCCTTGGTGCCCGCATCGGCCACCGGCGACGCGGCCGGAGCAGCCGCTGCAGCAGCAGGCGCGGCAGCCGCCGCCGGCTTGGCTCCGCCCTGCGCGGCTTTCACCATGTAATCAACGGCGGCCTTCACATCTTCATCGGCCAGATCGGCAGCGCCGCCCTTGGCCGGCATCACGCCGTTCTTGCCCTGATAGCCGACGATCGCGTGCTGGTGCAGGGTGTCGACGCTCTGGGCGATGCGTGAGCCCCAGGCTTCGGCGTCACCAAATTTCGGCGCTCCGGCAATACCCTGCGCGTGGCAGGCAAAACAGACTTTGTTGTAGGTGGCTTCACCGGGACCGGAGGCGACCGGAGCGGCGGCGGATGAAGCGGCGGGCGCCGGGGCGGTAGACGCCACGCTGACGAGGGCGCCCGAAGTATTCAATTGACCGACCGGGGCAACGCGGGTAGGAATGCCGGCGACGGGGTCGTCCTGTGTCTCGCGAAAGCCTGCGTATACGTGGCTCGCCAGCAGATATACGCCAACGCCAACCACCGCCAAAAACGTCAAGACCATGGCGCAATTGCGGACGAATACGGCGTCTTCTTCGGCGTTACTTTGATGATTGTCCATGCGGAATTCTCACGTCGCCGATTGCGGCGAAAAGGCATTGTTAGAGGGAAGCACCGTGCCCCGCGGGGCCGGTCGCATTATAGCCATTTTGCAGCACCGCACTAGGCGAAGAAGTCGCAGCCCGCGGCACCTCTTGCTCAGTAGCGCGGCAATCGTTTCCAATGCCGAACACCCCGCGCGCTGCCCGGGTTCAACGCAACCGTCACGGATTTCCATCGCGAGGCTCCCCTTGTCGCAAGCCACCGGCGCTACCGCGCGCATGATTCAGAACGAGCCCTACTACGAGGCGCTGGGCAACGAGCGCGAAGTCTTCGCAGCGGCTTACAGCAATCAGCTACCGGTGCTCCTCAAGGGTCCGACCGGCTGCGGCAAAACGCGCTTCGTGCATCACATGGCGTGGACACTTCAGCGCCCGCTGATCACGGTGGCTTGCCACGATGACCTCACCGCCGCCGATCTGGTGGGTCGCTATCTGGTGAAAGGCGGCGAAACGCAGTGGGTAGACGGCCCACTCGCGCAGGCCGTGCGCATGGGCGCGATCTGTTATCTCGATGAAGTGGTGGAAGCGCGCAAAGACACCACCGTGGTGATTCATCCGCTATGCGACGACCGTCGCATCCTGCCCATCGACAAACTCGGTGAGGTGCTGGTGGTGCCGCCCGAATTTTCGCTGGTGATCTCCTACAACCCCGGCTACCAGAGCGTGCTCAAGGATTTGAAGCAAAGCACGCGGCAGCGCTTTGTGGCGCTGGAGTTCGCCTATCCCGAGGCGGCGCTCGAACAGCGCATCGTCGAAAGCGAAAGCGGCGTGGCCCCGGCAATGGCCGCGCGGCTGGTGAAGTTTGGCGCCCACACCCGCAACCTGAAGGGCGCGGGGCTGGAAGAGGGCGCGAGCACGCGGCTGCTGGTCAACGCCGGCAAGCTGGTGCAGGCGGGCGTGGCGCCGGCGGTGGCCTGTGATACGGCCGTGGCCCATGCGCTCACCGACGATCCGGAGCTGCTACAAACTATCCACGAACTCGCCAGCGCGGTGTTCTGAGCGCGGCCCCGGCCGGCTCTTGCCTCATGGCGGACGCACCGCGCCAGAATTTCTTCAACCTCATCCGGGTACAGAAGGATCTGGAGAAAATCGCCGGCGCGGCGCTCATCCGCATGCCCCGCATGCAGGAAGTGGTGGGCGAGATCGCCGAGCTAGAGCGCGAAGCGCAGGATTTCATCCTGCATTGGGCAGAAGTGATCGCACTGTCGAACACCGAACTCACCGCGCATTTTCTGGGACAGGTGCCAGCGGCGTTTCGCACGCTCGATCAGGCGGCGGTGGAAGACTGGATCATCAAGGCCATGGACGTCTTCGATAATCGCGGGCTGGGGTTTGCGATCGAAGTCTTCGACAAACTCGACCCCTGGATCGAAGCCCACGAGCGCAATCGCACCGCCTGCAAGCTCGAACAAATCGCCGGCTTCTTGCGCCATTTCGTCCGCGCCCTCGGCGGCCGCACGCTGAACATCACCAACGACCAACAGGCCTGGACGGATACCGAAAAAATCTTCCTGCCCACCGCGCTCAATGTCCTGGCCGATCGCGCCGCCAACGCCCGCCTGATGAAAAGCACGGCGGTGTATTTGTGGGCGCAAAACCGCTACGGCACCTGGCGCTATCGGGCGCTGGAAGAAGCCATTCGCCAGCTGGATGCGGCAGTGACTTGGCCGGTGTATCAGTGCCTCGAAGGCGTGCGTCTGATGGCCGCGATTGCGCGGGAGTTGCCCGGGCTCGCACGCGAAATGGAGGCCGTGGCCTATGTCGATGACGCGCACGCCGCCAACTGGGCCGCGTTCACCGCCGCCGCCGCCGCGCTCGCCGCGCCCGAGGCCAGCGCGCGGGACAGCCTCGCGCTGGTCGCCGATTTCAGCCAGGTGTCCTTGCCCGCCGCGCGTCGCTGGCAGGGCGAGATGTTTCCGCAGAAAGTGCGCGAGGCCTTGCTCAAGCGCGTGCCGCGCGAGAAGGAAGCCCTGCAGCAGGCGCTGTCCGCGCTGCAGCCGGAGCACGATCAGCAGACCGATGAGGACGGCAGCGAAGCGGCCGAAGGCACCCAGGCGGCGAACCGTTTTTCGATCGCGCAAAACGGGCAAGCCGGCGCGACCCAGCCCGAACACGAACTGCGTTACGACGGACAGGCGGTGCCGATGTCCGCCGAACTGCAGGACCTGCTCGATTCCATCATGCAGGACATGGGCGAGATGGCGGAGGACTACCTCACGCCCGCCGGCGGCAGCGGTGCTTATCCGCTCGACGAATCGGGCGCGGGCGGCGAAGGCCATCTGAAAGATCTGCCGAGCCCGGCCGGCAAGCTCTGGCTATATCCGGAATGGGATTACGCCCGCGCCAGATTTCGCGACGCCTTCTGTGCGCTGACCGAGCAGGACGTGCCCGAAGGCGATGCGGGTTTTGCCGAGAAAACGCGGGTGAAATATCGCGGGCTCGCCAAATCCATCCAGCGCATTTTCGAAGCCATTCTCTCCGAAGCGCAGCGCCAGCGGCGGCAGGTGCACGGCGACGAACTCGACCTCGATGCGCTGGTAGAAGCCCATGTCGATCGCCTGCAGGGTCGGGAAATGTCTGACCGCCTCTACACCCACTTCCGCAAGGCCGGGCGCAACGTGGCGGTGATGTTCATGGTCGACATGAGCGGTTCCACCAAGGGCTGGATTAACGAGGCCGAGCGCGAGTCGCTCATCCTGCTGTGCGAAGCCCTGCAGGTGCTGGGCGACAGCTATGCGATTTACGGGTTCTCCGGCCGCACCAACAGGCGCTGCGAGATTTATCGCGTAAAGACTTTCAACGAGCCCTACAGCGCCGGCGTCGAACGACGCATCTGCGGCATCGGCCCCAAGGCCTACACCCGTATGGGTGTCGCAGTACGCCATCTCGGCAAATTATTGGGCGATGTGCCGGCGCGCACCCGGCTCCTGATTACGCTTTCAGACGGCAAGCCCGAAGACTACGGTAGCTATCGGGGCCGCTACGGCATCGAAGACACGCGCCACGCGCTGCTCGAAATCAAGCGCAGCGGCATTCACCCGTTCTGCATCACCATCGACCGCGAAGCGCAGAGCTACCTGCCGCACATGTACGGCGCGTCGAATTTCACGGTGGTCGATGAGGTGGCGAAGCTGCCCTGGAAGGTGGCGGACATTTATCGCAAGTTGACGACCTGAGCAGCAAGCCCGCGTTGCTCGCCACCAAACCGCTTTATAAAGTCTCAGTCACCCTACCTCTCGCTCGGAGCACCCGCATGGAACTAGGCAACTACCTCCTCTCTATCCTCATCTCGCTGCTGACCGGCGTGGTCGGCTTTGTCATCGCCTACAAGCTGTTCGACTGGCTCACGCCAACGCTGAGCTTTGAAGAGCATCTGCGGAACGACAACCGCGCCGTCGCGATTTTTCTGGCCGGGCTGTTTATCGGGCTTGGGCTGTTGCTGGGTAGCGCGGTGAAATGAAGCGCATCGCCATGGCGCTATGGTGTCTAGCGCTCGCACACCCTGTGACCGGCGCGGACGAGGCGCTCCCGGCGAGCGGGCCGGCGGCCTTACCGCTAGAGCAGGCCATCGCCAAGAATCTGGGGCACCCGTACGTGATGGGGTCGACCGGCAACAAGTCCTATGACTGCTCAGGTTTTGTCTGGCGGGTAATGACCGACGCCGGCCTGTTCATCAAGCGCTCAACGGCGCGTAAGTATTATTTCGCGATGCCGAAGATCGAAGGTGGTCCGGCGAACGACTACGCGTTTGGGCAACTGGTTTTTTTTGACGATCTCAAACACGTGGGCATCGTCGATAACGAGCACGGTTTTTTTCACGCTGAAACCGGCCACGGCACGCGCCGGAGCAAGTTTGAGCCTTATTGGCGCGGCAAGGTGGTGGGCTTCCGCGCAATCCCACGGGTGGCTGATTCAGCCACGCCAGCGAGCGGCACTGAGCAACCTTGAACGTGCACGCCGCGGTATGCCGGCCGGGTCTTTTTGGCTACGATACCGCCTCGCTTCGCGCTCGTAGCTCAGCTGGATAGAGTACTGCCCTCCGAAGGCAGGGGTCGTGGGTTCGAATCCCGCCGAGCGCGCCAACCCCATCTGCTTTTTGCGTCCTGCGGCCTTCGTCAGCAATGGCGGGCTCGGCGGCGTAACGGGGTTACGCATCCGCGCTCGCGGCGCCTCGAAATTTCCTCTGGCGGCGGGACCCGCCAAGCGCTTACTCTTAGGCGGAAAGCACGCCGGCCCAACCAAAAAGGATTGCCCCATGAAGAATCGCTTACTCATGCTCACCACCTGCGGCGTTTGTTTGCTCGGCTTAAGCGCCCTCGCCCAAGCCGACGACGCCCTGCCGCCGACGTCACCGGCCGTTGAGGAAATCGCACCCGTGCCTCCGACCGGAGAACCGCTGGCCGCCGAAACGCCAGCCCCGGTCGTCATCACCGACCCGGTGTTCGTTGCGCCGACGACGGCCGAACTGCCGGCCGACGAGACGCCATCCCCTGACGTCATCACCGACCCGGTGGCCGTTGCGCCAACGGCCGCCGAACTGCCGGCCGAGGTGACAGAAGTCATGACGATGCGGCCAGACATGCCGCAGCCCAACGAACGCACCCTCGACAAGGTCGACACCGACAATGACTTCATCGCCTACAGCGCCGCGCCGGGCGTTGTTGGCAATGTGCCGGAAATCCCGACCAGCCTCGTGCCGGACGCGAGCATCGAAGCGGCCAGCGCCTCCCTGAATGCCGCAGTGGCAGATCAGGCGGCGGCGGCGAGCGAGATGCCGGATACCTTTGCGGTCCCGGCGACCGTTGAAGCCAAGGTTGATACCGACGGCTCGGCCCCGACCGCCGGACCGATGATCCGCGACGGGCATCTCATCGCCCGCTAACGCACAGCCCCGTCATTTACCGATCCGCGCAGCAGCTGCCTGCTGCGCGGCCGCAATCTCACTTGCCAACCCACGCTCGTCCCGGGCTTTGCCTGCTGCTTTCGCTCGGGCTCACCCTCAGCGTCCACGCAGAGGGTATTCGCTTCTCGGTCATCACCGTTTCCGGCAATCGCGCGATTGCGTCCACCAACATCGACAAGGTCACTGCCGATTATCTCAATCGCGCGCTTGGCGATGAGGACCTGCAGCGCCTTCGGCAAACGCTGGACGCGCTCTACGCCGCGCAAGGCTTTCGCAGTTCCCGCGCGCGGCTCCCCAACCAGCGGCTGGACACAGGCGTTCTGCGCATCGAAATGATTGAAGCCAGCCTTGAGGAAATCATCTTCAGCGGCAACGCGCATCTGAATGCCGATTATCTGCGCGCCCGGGTCGGCCGGGGCCTTGATAAGCCGCTCAACGTCAATCGGCTGAACGACAATCTGCGGCTCTTGCTCCGCGAACGCGTGGTCGATGACCTCAAGGCCGAGTTTCTGCCCGGCAGCGCCCGCGACCGCCAACGCCTAAAACTCAGCCTGACCGAAGGCCCGCAATACAGCGTCGGGATGCGCGTAGGGAACGATCGCTCGCCAAGCGTCGGCGGTATTCATGGGGTGGTGGAGGCCGGCGCGCGCAATCTGCTGGGGCGGGGCGATACGCTGGATCTCTCCAGCGGGCACGCCAACGGACTCGGCGACTGGGACCTCCGCTGGCGCTTGCCGCTGAACGCCGGCGGCACCGAGCTCAGCGCGCGTTATGGCCGTTACGATTCCACGCTGGTCGAAGAACAGTTTGTGGTGCTGGGCGCCGAGACCGAGTCCAACGCGTTTGAGCTGGGCCTCACCCAGCCGCTGATCCGCAGCGCCAACCGTCAGGTCGCGCTGAGCGCGCGCTTCAGCCACCGGGACAGCCAGAGCTATCTCCGCGGCGCACCCTATTCCTTCAGTGCCGAAGCGGACGACGTACGGGTCGATGTCGACGCGCTAAGACTGGGTGTGCAGTGGACCGAGGCGCAGCCGGGCGACGTGCTCGCGCTACGCGCTGGGGTGAGCATAGGGATTGGCGGCACCGAGCACCCTGATGACATTCCGGATGCGCGATTCACCAGCGTTCAACTTCTGGGTCAGTGGCTGCATGTGTTTGGCCCCCGTGCCGGACAATTCTTCGCCCGCGCCGACCTGCAGCTCGCCAGCGAGCCCTTGGTCTCACTGGAGCGTTACGCGCTGGGCGGTGTGGGCACCGTGCGCGGCTATCGGCGCGCGCGGGTGGTGAGCGACAGCGGCTGGTCGGCGTCGCTGGAATATCGCCTGCCCGTGTGGCGCGTCGCCTTGCCGGGCGCCGCGCCCGAGGACGGCCAAATTCTGCTGATCGCCTTTCTGGACGCCGGGGAAGCTTGGAGCGACCGGCCAGGGGTCAAAACCTCGCCAACGCTGGCGGCGCTGGGGCCGGGGCTCCGCTATGACATTAACCCGCGCATTCGCGCCGAAATCTATTGGGGTGCCTTGCGCCGCCGCGTCCCGGAAACCGAGCCCGATCTGCAGGACAGCGGCGTGCATTTTCAGGTCGCCGCGCAGTTCGGGTTCTAGGGCAGCGCCGGACTAGAGCACTTTGCTCATTTCTGCACAGGGCACGGTCGTGCCGCGCGCGGTGGGGACCGCAATCCTGCGGTCGAGCTGGTAACCGGCGGTGCGGTACAGCGGCTCGCCGGCCACAGTCGCCACTAAAGCCGCACGCTTGAAGCCCGCAGTTCGGGCGGCGTCCTCACACAGGGCGAGGATCCTGCGCCCGATACCCCGGCGAGCAAATTCCGGGTGGGTATACATGGCGCGTATGCGGGCGGGCGCCGTGGCCGGATCGAGCAGGCTGGCGTCGCGCCCCGCGCTATGGTCGCCGCCAAACGAAGTGGCCCGCGCGCTCCAGCCGCCGCAGCCAATCAGTCGCCCGTCGGGATGCGTCACTGCGAAATAGGTGCCGTCGTCGATGAGACCACTGTCCACCCCCATGATCTCGAACGAGGCTTCAAGCTGCGGCGCGTCCAGCACAGGCCCTAGCAGGCCGCGTATGGCGGAGCCCATCAAGGCTTCGAGCTCGGGAAGGTCCGCACGCGTTGCCAAGCGGTGAATCAAAGGCGCAGACATCGGCGCGTTAGCCATGCATCAGCGTCCGACAAGCTTCACCGCGGCCCTTAGGCCACTCCCACCGTGAGATGAGCGGCAATCCATTGCTGGAAGCGGTCTGCAGGCCCAGGTCATCGCCCCCATGGGCCTCAAGCTCAGTCGGCATCCCACTGGCCGTCGTTGTCGAGATCGCGATCGGTGCCGCCCTTGTTGGCGTCCCACTGACCGTCGTTGTCGGTATCCCGATCGGTACCCCCCTTGTCGAGATCCCACTGGCCATCGTTATCCAGATCCCGATCGGTGCCGCCTTTGTCGAGATCCCACTGGCCGTCGTTGTCGAGGTCCCGATCGGTGCCCCCCTTGTCGAGATCCCACTGACCGTCGTTGTCGATATCGCGGTCCGTACCGCCACGGTCGAGATCCCATTGACCGTCGTTATCGGCGTCGCGGTCGGTGCCGTAGGCGTGGACTGGGCCGGCTAGCAAGAGGGAAAGCAAAAACGCGAGCAGAAAGCGCATAGGTCACTCCTTGACCGCAAAGGCACCGGCGGGCGGTAGGTCCGCCGGTGCGCTTACCGCGGGTCAGGCGGTAGGCGTGGAATGCCGATCGGCCACCATGCGCATTGCTACCCGCAGATGCGAGTACTTCCACTCGCCGTTCTGCTTCACGTAGTCGTCGTCGTAGCGCAGCGCGAACCACTTTTCCTCACCCGTTTCGGTGTAGGTCCAGGGGCCCATGATGTACCACACGCCGGTGGCGTGATTGCCGTTCACGGTGATGATCGGGTTCATCATATTGTGCTGAGAGAAGCTGAACATTTTCTGAAAATTCGCGAACAGGGCGCGGATTTCGGCATGTCCTTTCGCCAGACCAAAGTCGGCGCTTTCCCAGATCCCGTCTTCGGCAAACACCGAACACACGCGATCCGGGTTGTGCATGTCGTCGCAGATTTGGGCATAACGCGCCTTCAGCTGTTTGATGGCTTCGATGTCTTCCAGGCGCGTGATGCGCGCTTCCAGATCGCTGGTGCTCATGTGCTTGGTCTCCCCGTCGTTGGTTGTTGTAGTCGATTAGCGGGCGCGCTGTTGGCCGCGCACCAGTTGCCCCGGCAAGGCGCCGGTGGCAACGCCGTCTTCAAACGTGACCTGCCCGCGCAACACGGTGCTGTGATAGCCGTGTGCGCGTTGAATCAGGCGCTGACCGTTCGCGGGCAGGTCGTAGACCATGGCCGGCAGCGGCAGCGCGAGCGCGTTGAAGTCGATGAGATTGAGATCCGCCCGCAGACCCGGCGCAATCAGCCCGCGATCGCGCAAGCCGTAGAGCTCGGCGGTGCGCCGGGTTTGCAGATGCACCGCGTGCTCAAGACCAATGCGCGGCCCGCGCGAACGGTCGCGCACGAAATGCGCCAGCAGGTAGGTGGGTGCACTGGCGTCGCAAATCATCCCGCAATGCGCACCGCCGTCGCTGATCCCCAGCACCGTGTTGGGGTGAAGCATCATCGTGCGCGCGTCGTCGTAATGGCCGGCGGCGTAGTTGAAGAGCGGGGCGTAGAGAAACGCTTTGCCTTCATCACTCAGTAAATGTTCGTAGGCGGCGGCCTCGGCGGACACCCCCGCTCGGGCGCCAATGGCGCTCATGCTGCGCTCCGGGCCGGGCTCGTACTCCGGCGGATTGCCCAGGGTATACACGCGGTCGTAGTCGGCGATGGTCGACATCATCGCCTTGCCTTCCATGAACAACAGGCGCAGCAGCCGCGCGGGGCGTGGGCCGGCTTCGCTCAGAATTTTCTCGCGCACTTCGCGTTTGCGCATTTCGGCCACGCGGGCGGCGAGCGGCAAGTGGGCCAGCGCGCGATAACTCTGGCGACCGCTAAACGGATGCGTGCCTTCCAGACACATCAGCATGCCGGGCGGCCGAATCGCGACCTGCGGATAGATGCCGGTACCGCGCTGCGCGGCGTGGTCGAGCAGGCGCCGCCACTGCGCCGGGTCCTCGTTGTTCTGCACGCAGGCGTAGGTCACCTTACAGCCGGATTCGGCAACAACGCTGTCCATCCACGCGAGTTCCAGCGCTTCCGGCGCGAGATCGGACGCCACTTCGAACACCGCGCCGCCGGCTTCGCCCATGGCTGTGGCAATGGTGGTGAGTTCGAGCGCATCGGCGGTGGTGCCGGGCACCACTACGCCGTCAATCGAGCGATGCAGCACGGTGCGCGAAGTAGTGAAACCGACCGCGCCGGCTGCGATGCCGGCTTTGACGATCGCCGCCATCGCCGCGCGTTCTTCGGCATTCGCCGGCTCATTGTTCGCACCACGCTCGCCCATCACGTAGGCGCGCACCGCGCCGTGGGGCACCTGCGCGGCCAGATCCAGCGCGCGCGGCGATTTGGCCAGCGCATCCAGATATTCCGGAAAACTTTCCCAATCCCATTTGATGCCTTCGGCCAGCGCGGCGCCGGGAATATCTTCCACGCCCTCCATCAAGCCGATGAGCCAGTCGCGTTTGTCCGGCGCGACCGGCGCGAAGCCGACGCCACAGTTGCCCATCACCGCGGTGGTCACGCCGTGCCAGCAGGAAGGGGTGAGGTAGGGGTCCCAGGTGGCCTGACCGTCGTAGTGGGTATGAACGTCCACCCAACCGGGCGCGAGCATTAGACCGTCGGCGTTGATTTCGCGTTTGCCGGCACCGAGTTTTCCACCGACGGCCGCAATGTGCTCGCCATTGATAGCCACATCGCCATGGGCGGCAGGCGCGCCGGAACCGTCGACGATGAGCGCGTTGCGAATAACCAGATCGTGCATGGCTAGCTCCCTAAACCGGATCGGGTGAGAGGAATGCGCCGATGGTGGTGCACCCCGGCGCCGAGGTGAGCGGAGTATAGACACAAGGCGCGGAGCGACGCCCGTGTCTTGAGCCTCGAGAGGATCGGTCACGAACATGGCGCGGCATGCTGCGGCCATCGCTGCGCGAAACCGCGCCTTTCAACCGGACAAACCGGAGTCCGTGCAACCCGGGTAGTGGCGCTTGTAGGCAAGCAGGGGTTCGGTTGTTTGGCGCGGTGCTCACCCGCTCAGGCTTCGACAAGCTCAGCCCGAACGGGGTTTAGGGGTTCGGAGTTTGGGGAGTTTGGGGAGTTTGGGGAGTTTGGGGGCCTATCCGGGATTTTGTGGGCGAGGCATATCATGAGAGGAAACGAGGATGGATATGCCAAACAAGAGACGAACGTTAGCGGCTCAGGCAGCGGCCCGAGGGCCGCTGCCTGAAGTGCCC
>Ga0114967_10000300_pt1 | contig 41538 bp, 29 predicted proteins | sample M_130628_MF_Meta_FD_92639 | JGI IMG/M metagenome (GOLD analysis project Ga0114967, IMG submission 92639) | Freshwater microbial communities from Lake Montjoie, Canada to study carbon cycling - M_130628_MF_MetaG | ecosystem: Environmental > Aquatic > Freshwater > Lake | place: Lake Montjoie... | reverse complement strand
TTTTTAGCGCTTTTTTGACAAAATTCTGAAAAATATCTGGATATATTTTGAAGAATTTTGTCAAAAAATAAGCAAAAATAGGACGAAATATGGGTTAGAAATAATTAGCTAACAGTGTCCAAGATCTCGATCTTAAAACAATGACTGAAAAATTTGGTGATTATATCTTGATTCACAAAAAAACTCGATGTCACCCTGAGTTTGTCGAAGGGTGATTCTAAGATCGAAGCCTTAAATCACCCTTCGACAAGCTCAGGGTGACATCTCAGGGTGACATCTATTGTGTCTTAAGATTGTGTCTTAAGGGATAATCACCAAAAATTTTTTAAAATTCTTGTAGAATTCTTAAGCGACCAAAACTACTTTCCGCCCTCATTTTATTTTCGCCTGCGTGATGGAATGGTAGACATAACGGACTTAAAATCCGTGGAGCTTTATCGCTCTTGCCGGTTCAAGTCCGGCCGCAGGTACCACTGATAGTCTAAAAAATAATCCCTCCTTATTGATGAGTTTGGCCACGAAAATAATAAAGGTTACTATCCCGGTTTTTTTTGTTGTGATGGGCTTTACCGCAATTGTATCTGGCAATAATGATGGATGTGTTGAAGCTGATGAGTTTGATGTAGAAAGTTTTACTGTGGAAGCGAAACCAACTAATGATGGAATTGACGGTACTTACGACGCTATTAATGGCGGTCAAAATGCGCAATGGCACGAAACTGGTTTGAAATCAAATGGCGATGAATTTTTAATTCAGATTGGCGGCGGTTGGACTCCGTGGAATGGAAGTGAATTAACCAATTCCAAGCTGACCGAAATGCCGAGATGCGATTTCTGTGCTAAGAAAATATCTCCTCCTTCCCCTAACTGCTTATGTTACAAATATACTTCTGACGGCATTACTTATTCTGGCACTAATCCCCTTCGATCTGGGAATGATCCAAACATCAGATCAATTCCTACGGCAGAAAAAGGAATTGATGGCGAAGTTCAGTCTGTTGATTGCACTACTACTGCCAATCAAAACTTACCAAATTCCTGTTCTTGTACCAATGATGCTGCAAATTACGGAACTGCGCTTGATCTTAACACTTATCATTTTCCACTTAACTATGCGAATAAAGATGAAGCAGTAAAAACTCCCGACATGCAAACTACATGTAAATATGATCGCGGCATGGGTCTTTATATGGGTTTGTTTGGAAGTCGCGGAACTGAAGTGCCGCTGCGTTTATATCACTTATTTTCAACTTATGAAATATGTAACATCAAGCGTAATTCTAACGGTAAATGTTTAGCTGGAGATGGAACTGACATGACGCGTTATATTTACACCAGTCCAAATAAGAGAATTTTCCTCAAAGATGACCACGCGGGTAATTATGGAACTGACACCAGCACTGCTGACGATGAATATCATGGTCCGAATGAATATGTAAAATTCAAAGTTTACGATAATTATTATGATGATAATTATGGAAAATATCAGATTTCAATCTTGCGTGGCGTAGGAAGAGCCAATGGCTATGATGATGGATTGCTCGAATTTCTCGTGTCTTTAGTAGAAGACACAATGCTTGGCGAAGTTGATGCTAATGGTGATAGGCAAGGCGGCATTATTGAATTCATGTATAAATCAATTGTTCAGGATACAAATTTTATTAGAGTGGTGCAAATTTCGTTGGGTCTTTATATTGCATTATTTGGTGCTGCTCACATGTTTGGCATGACTGAATGGAGTAAGCAGGAAGTGATGAGTAGGATTTTAAAAATTGCCTTGATCATTTTCTTTACCAGCCCAACTAGTTGGTATTTCTACAATAAAATTATCGTCGGCTTCTTCAAAGATAGTATGGATTATGTTGTGGCAATGATGATGAGTCTTTCAGATTCCAATATTGATCCCACTTCAATGACGGTGATTTCGCAAATGGATCGTGCTGCTAATACAAGTAATGCTACGCGCTTTTCTTATATTGATGTAATGATTAAAAAATTACTTTCTGTTGCCACGGCGAAGAAAGTTTTTGGTCTGTTTTTTGGAACTTATTACGGAATATTATTAATTCCAGCCACTTACGCAGTAATTGCATATTTCATTTATGTTATGCTTTGGGCGGCCGTAGCCTACACTATTAACATCATGAAAATTATTTTTGTGTTGTCGCTAGGTCCAATATTTATTTGTTTTACGCTTTTCTCTCACACTGCCTCAATGTTTAAAAGTTGGTTGGGATATTTGGGTGGCAGATCCTTCGAAATCATAATGTTATTCTCCGTTCTTTACAGCTTTGTAACCTTGATCGACCAGAATTTTACCGATCTTTTATCTTTCAGAACCTGTGTAAAAAATTACAATCTAGCTATTTTCACATTGAAAATTTTGGTTTCTGATATTGCCGGCAGATCATTAATGCAATGGCTGACAATGTATGTGATGATCGCAGGTCTAACATTTATCATGCGTTTGATTATGGATAAAATTCCTGATATTTCGAGCGCCTTATTTTCGGTTAATATTAGTGGCGCAAAAGTTAGATCTGATGGCTCTACGGGCGGTGGAGCAGTTGCCAGTCATGGCTCTGGCGCTGCCGGAATAATGGGCGCCGTTAAAGATGTTGCAATGGCAGCGGCTTCAGGAGCATTTAATGCGGCAGGATATGCCGCTGGAAAAGGCATGGAAATGGGAAGAAGTGCGATGCGCGCCAGTGGCGCTGCTCAAGCTTTAGGAAATATGATGAGTGGTTTTCCGATTAGTAGTCCGGCAAGTATGTACAATAATATGAAAATTGATTCCGCGATTTCCTCAGCCCAAAAAGAAGCCGCTTCTAAAGGTTTAACTGGCAAAGAAGCCGATGCTCATGTAAGACAAGCTGCAAACAATATATTACAGAATCAGATGTTGTCGAAAGATTTGAATGACTCAAAAGTTTCCAACAGCATGCCTAATAAATTTGCTATTACTGGTTTGGATTCGCAGGCAATTCAAGCTCGATTTGAGCAAAAAATGGTTCAGCAGCCATTAAAAGATTTCTTAAAAGCAGAAGCGCAAAAACTAAAAAATCAGGATCCCGACAAAATTCCGTTGGGCAAAGATATGAGGAATCAACTTAGAGCAAATGCCATGGCTTGGGCTGATAAAAACTTAGTCGGTGGTTCTGCTGCTGTTGAAAAATATCTCGGTAAAGAAGGAAGAGAAGCTGGAAAAGCTGGTGGAAGCGCTTTCGCTGTTGCGGCGAGAGATATTAATAATGTTTTGAAAAGCTCGGCCGAACTTTCAACTGCAGAAGCTGCGAAACGTTTTGCTGGAAGTCCGTCACTCCAAAATAAATTCTTGCAACATCTGCAAGAAAAAGAATTCAAGAGAAATCTTAGAAATTCCGAAGCTCAATCCTCAATTTCTTCTTTACCCAAAGCTGAAACTGCATTGGGTAAAACTGCCAATGCAATGCGTACTTCAGTTGACGTTGCCGCGAATGTTCTTGGGAAAAAAGTTCCAAATCTTGCATCACGCGCGCTTGATGGCGTAATGCGCACCGAAGCTCGCAATCCAAAAATGGCGCAGCAAAGTTTCTTACGTAACGTGCGTAATGAAGAGAGATGGGATTCTGGAAGTGCTGCACAAAAAGCTTTGGTACTAAACCCTTTTAATCGAAGCAATACGCTTGATCGCGCGATGTACGCGATAAATCTATTTGGTGAAAAAGCTAATTCACTTTCCGAAAGAACCGATGTCGCCCGAACAGCAGCTTTGGTTAGTTTATTAAAAGGTGATGCTAAATTGGAAAAAATTACTCCTAAAACTGACTTGCCAAAAGATATCAGAGCGGCAGAAAAGAAAAATGAAAAGGATGCTAAAAGAAGAGAATTTTTCCAAAGCCAGTTACGTGAAAATGCTACAAAAGGGCTGGCAAAAGATTTATCTCTAATAGGGAGTTTAGAAATACTAGGCAAAGCTGACGAAGCAAAAGAAGCAAAAGAAAAAATGTTGCAGGAAGCGCGATCAGGCATTGAGTTAAAAGACGGTAAAATTACTGCCAAAGATGGACAAACTCTTTTTGAAGTAGCGGCAAAGTTAGATTATTTACACCGTAAATTTGATCTCGAAGGCGAAAGTCCGCAAAAAGCAATTCTTGAAGCTTTAAAAGCTGATGCCGCAATCAACGCTACAAGAGCCGAAGAAGCGATGGCTGCAGCAAAAACTCCAGCAGATTTAGCTCAAGCAAAAATAGACGCTAAAAATCTCGCTGATTTAAAATCAGGATTATTTGGTTCAGAGATTCAGATTACAAATGCAAAAGCTTCAGAAACCAACCCAGATTCCAAGGCAATGAATGAAAAGCGTGATAAAGCGATGGAAGATCTTAAAAAATCTTTGGAAGTTAAGCCGGTTGTCAAACCTAAAATTGGCGCTGGTTCTGACCAAGAAAAAGACAAAAAAGAAGATGCGAAAAATGATAAAGACATAAACAAAGAGAAGGCTGAAACTCAAGATAGATCAGATAAAATCAATAAAGCTCTTCTTGAAAAAGAAGAAGCTCTAAAAAAAGAAGCTAAAGAAAAAGAGGCTAAAGAAAAAGAGGCTAAAGAAAAAGAAGATAAAGAAAAAAAAGAAGCCAAAGAAAAAGAAGCCAAAGAAAAAGAAATTAAAGAGTTACGTGAAAATGCAATAAAAGACCTAGTAAAAGATGTAGCTCAAATAGAAAAACTAGAAAAACAGAATAAAGATGAAGAAGCAAAAGAAGCAAAAGAAGCAAAAGAAAAAATGTTGCGGGAAGCGCTTTCGGGTATTGAATTAAAAGATGATAAAATCACTGCCAAAGACGGAAAAACTCTTTTTGAAGCGGTGGTAAAATTAGATTATTTACACCGTAAATTTGGTCTCGAAGGCGAAAGTCCACAAAAAGCAATTCTTGAAGTTTTGAAAGCTGATGCCGCAATCAGCCTTAAAAGAGTTGAAGAAGCGATTGCTTTAGCGAAAAATCTGAATGATTTAGATGGGGTAAAAAAAGATATCAAAAATCTTGTTGATTTAAAAACGGGATTATTTGGTTCAGAACTTCAGATTACAGATGCAAAAGATTCAGAAAAAGCAATGAAAGAGAGGCGTGATAAAGCGATGGAAAATCTTAAAAAATCTCTGGAAGTTAAACCAGTTGCCAAATCTAAAATTGACGCTGGTTCTGACCAAGAAAAAGAGAAGGACAAAAAACAAGATGCGAAAAATGATAAAGATATCAGCGAAGAAAAAGCTGAATCTCAAGCGAGATCTGATCAAATTAACAAATCTCTATTTGAAAAAGAAGAAGCTTTGAAAAAGGAAGAATCTGAACGCGCTGATAAGGCCAAAAAAGAAGCCAAAGAAAAAGAAGCCCGCGATAAGTTTTTAGATAATGTGATTGGAAAAATGGCAGAAATTCAGAAAATAGAAAAAGAAATTGCTGACGAAAAAGGGGCAAAAGTAGGAAATGAAACATCGGGGGCTATTCCAGATCCGAATGCTGCAAATCAAACTTCTCAAGAAAAATCTAAAGCCTCGAGCCAAAACGATCCGAAACTCTCTGATGAGAAAGAAAAAGCACTTGCAGAAGCGAAAAAGCAACTTCAAGAAATGCTTTCAGACAAACCTGCTTTAGAAGCCTTAAAAGATATTAAGAATGAAATAAATTCTAAATCTGAAGCGCTTGACAAAAAAATAGAATATCTCACGCAGAAATATGAGAAGGAAATTGCCGATGCTAAAGCAACAAAAGATGAGGCTCTATTACAAGAAGTGCTAAAAAATATAAAAGTTGAAACAGATGGATTTATTGCAACTGCAATGAAGATAGAATTTGGCGCTTCAATTTCTGATATATTGATGAAAGGTTCGGATATTGGTCTTCACGCAGGTAACGTATTACTTGGTGTACCTGATAAAGATGGTAAGATTGATAAATCGGCGCAAATCAATTCTACCAAAACTTTGTTAAATATGGCTGAAGGTAAATTGAAAATTCAGACTATGAATAAAAAAATGAAGGAGTTTGAAATTTCACAATTAGAAAAATTAAAAACTGCCGGCGGTCAAGTTGACGATAAAGAAATAGATAAACTAAAAGCGGAAGTTTCTGAACTTGAAGACCAGTTATTTCAAAGTCAAAATAGTGTTAAAAAAGTTGAAGCAGAGATGACGAATCTGAAAGATGGTTAAAAATACTGATTTAGAAATAAAAAATAATTTCTAAAAAATTAGTTTTGGTTGCTTGACAAAGCAGGTTGCACATCTAAATTCTTCGGAACTTCCGCTCCTCATTTTTGAGGAGTTTTTATTTTTCTTTTGGCAGGCGTAGCTCAGTTGGTTAGAGCGTCAGGTTGTGGTTCTGAAGGTCGCGGGTTCGATCCCCGTCGCTTGCCCCACTCACTAAAATTATCTTGAATGGATATTATCTTCTTTGCAGCAATTGCGTTTTTTATCTTTTACAAGCTCAATAAACAGCTCGGAAAAGTTGATGAGGAAGAGAAAAAAAATATCGAATTAAAAATTGTTGCGGCGCGGGAAAAAATTCTAGAGGCGCAACAAGTCATAAAGCAGCAAAAGCAGCAATCATCTTTCGCAATTGAAGCTGATAATCAGGTGAGTGAAAAAATACTAAATAGTCTTGATGCCCCAACTAAAGAAATCTTCAACAACATCTTAAACCGCACCAATATTTCCGCAGAATTTTTTGTTAATGGCGTAAAATCAGCTTTTGAAATGATTATAAAAGCCTTTGCCAGCGCTGATTTAGAAACATTAAAATTTTTACTTTCTGACAAAATTTTTAAAGGTTTTGAAAGCTCAATAATCCAAAGAAAATTGGCAGAAAAAACTCTTATCACCAATTTAATTTCGATTGAAAAAGCCGAAATAATTTCGGCGCTTATTTTTGAAAATAATGCTTCGGTTGCGATAAAAATTGTCTCAAAACAAATCAATTACATCATTGATTCTAAAGGTCAGACGGTTGAAGGTAAAAAAGATGAAATCAATGAAATAACCGACATCTGGACTTTCAAAAAAGATATTAATTCTGCAAATCCAAACTGGGTTGTTTCGGCGACAGGTTCTAATTAATTACAAGAATTTATGACAAAAAATTTTATTCCAAAATCTTCCCTAAAAATCGCCAATAAGGAATATAAATATTTTTCCTTGAATGATGCTGCAAATAAAGTCGGTCGCGATATTTCAAAACTTCCTTTCAGCTTAAAAGTTCTCCTCGAAAACGTTATCCGAAATTTCGATGGTGATATTGTAAATGAATCTCACGTCGCAGCCATTATTGACTCGGTAAAAAACGCAGAAAAAAGAATCGAAATCGCTTTTTCTCCCGCCCGCGTTTTAATGCAAGATTTTACGGGCGTGCCAGCGGTTGTTGATTTAGCAGCGATGCGCGATGCCTCGGTTCGCTTAAATAAAAATCCAGAAAAAATTAATCCACTAGTTCCGGTCGATCTTGTAATTGATCACTCAGTACAAGTTGATTATTATGGTAATAAAGAAGCTTTGCAAAAAAACGTCGATATTGAATATGCCAGAAATATTGAGCGTTATGAATTTTTAAAATGGGCGCAAAAATCTTTTGATAATTTTCGCGCCGTTCCACCGGGAACTGGAATTTGCCACCAAGTGAATTTAGAAAATTTGGCTCGCGTAGTTTGGAGCAGACAAATTGATGGCGAATTATTTGCTTATCCAGACACTGTTGTTGGAACTGACAGCCACACTACAATGATAAACGGTTTGGCTGTTTTAGGTTGGGGCGTTGGCGGAATTGAAGCTGAAGCGGCGATGCTTGGTCAACCAGTTTCAATGTTAATTCCCGAAGTTATCGGCTTTAAATTATCGGGAAAATTGCAAGAAGGAATTACCGCAACTGATTTGGTTTTAGCGATCACACAAATTCTGCGCAAAAAAGGTGTAGTTGGAAAATTCGTAGAATTTTTTGGACCAGCGCTTGCTTCGCTTTCTTTGGCGGATCGCGCCACAATTGCTAATATGGCGCCGGAATATGGCGCAACTTGCGGTATTTTCCCGATTGATTATGTCACATTAAATTATTTGAAACTTACGGCGCGCGACGAAGAAAATATTGAATTGGTAAAAGAATATTCCAAAGTGCAAGGCATGTTTGTTGAAGATCACAATCACGCCCCAGAATTTAGCGAAATTCTTGAACTCGATATTTCAACAATTTTGCCAAGTTTAGCTGGCCCGAAAAGGCCACAAGATCGCGTGCTTCTTCCTGATGTTAAAGAATCTTTCGTCGCTTTACAAAAAGAACTTAATTCTAATCACGACGGCAAAGTTTTAATCCCTGAATTAAATAGCGATATTGGCGATGGCGATGTTGTAATCGCTGCAATCACATCTTGTACCAACACTTCCAATCCTTCAGTTCTAATCGCCGCAGGTTTATTGGCGAAAAAAGCAGTTGAAAAAGGTTTGAAAGTTAAAGGTCACGTTAAAACCTCATTGGCGCCGGGTTCACAAGTTGTGGCTGAATATTTGGAAAAATCAGGTTTGCAAAAATATCTCAATCAATTGGGTTTTTATTTAGTTGGTTTTGGTTGTACAACTTGCATCGGAAATTCTGGCCCGTTGCATCCGCAAATTGAAGAAGCGATTAAAGCTAAAAATCTTTTAGTTGGCGCAGTTCTTTCGGGAAACCGCAATTTTGAAGGTCGCGTCCATCCTTTGGTTAAAGCTAATTATTTAGGTTCGCCGCCACTTGTTATTGCTTATGCATTAAGCGGTAATTTAAAAATGAATTTGACAACCGATTCAATCGGTATTGCAGATGATGGCAGCAAGGTTTTCTTGAAAGATATTTGGCCAAGCAAAGAAGAAATAGATGCTGTAATTAATTCTTACGTAACCCGTGAAGTTTTTGCCCAAAAATATTCTGATTTATTCAAGGGCGACGAGGCTTGGCAGAAAATCCAAGTTGAAAAATCAAGCACTTATAATTGGAATTTAAACAGTACATACATTCGTCTGCCGAATTATTTCGATGATTTAAATCGTCAAAATGCTGTTGAAATTAAAGCGGCGCGAATTCTGGCGATGTTTGGCGATTCAATCACTACGGACCACATTTCTCCCGCCGGAAATATTTCTGCAACTTCACCGGCAGCGCAATATTTGGCGCAAAAAGGTGTGACTAAAGATGACTTCAACTCATATGGCGCAAGACGCGGCAATCATGAAGTTATGCTGCGCGGAACTTTCGCCAATATTAGAATTAAAAATGAAATTTTAGGCGGCGCTAAAGAAGGCGGATTTACTCGTGTTTTCGATCATAATGCGGCAGGAAATGAAGTATTTTCAATTTATGATGCGGCAATGCTTTACAAAGAAAAAAACATTCCTCTCATCGTTGTTGCTGGTAAAGAATATGGCACTGGATCTTCGCGCGATTGGGCTGCGAAAGGAACATTCTTGCTTGGAGTTAAAGCAGTAATTGCTGAAAGTTTTGAAAGAATTCACCGTTCCAACTTAATTGGAATGGGCGTTTTGCCTTTGGTTTTCAAGGCTGGAGAAAATAGAAAAACTCTTGGTTTAACCGGAGATGAAGTGATTGATGTTTTGGAAATTACTCCAAATATCAAACCGCGTCAGGATATTGAATGCGTAATTACTAAATCAGATGGTTCTAAGCAAGATGTAATTTTAACTTGCGGAATTGACACCAGCAATGAAGTTGAATATTTCAAACTTGGCGGCATTCTTCAATATGTAATGGGACAAATTTCTTAAATTTTAATTCGGAAAAATTATGCAAGTAAGAGTAGTTGGATCGAACATGGATATTGGTCAAGCTTTGACCAGCTATGTTGAAGAACATTTAGCTAAAGCAGTTACTAAATATTTTGACAAAGCGATTGATGCGGAAGTGCATTTTTCAAAAGATGGCAATATGTTTAGGGTGATCGTTATTGTGAATGAAGGAGTGAAAGGTGGAATTGTTGTAAAAAGCAACGCTGAAGCCGGAGATGTTTACGCTTGTTTCAATGAAGCCTGCAGCAAATCGGCCAAACAATTAAACCGTTATAAAAGTAAAATTAAAAATTTTAGACGAAATGGTGGCGGATTAAAATCAATTGAACCAAACTATAAAGCAATTGATGCGATGAAATACATTCTTCCGCCGCAAGCCTTCAATGTTTTTGAAGAAATGGAAGAAGAAGAAACTGATGAGTTGGCTCAGTCATTGAATGTAATCACTGAAAAAACAACAGATATTGAATCATTAACCGTTAATGAAGCGATCATGAAAATGGATTTAGCTGATTTACCGGCGCTTGTTTTTATCAATAAGCATAACAAAAGAATAAACGTGGTTTATCAAAGAAAAGATGGCAACATTTCTTGGATTGATCCCAGAGTTTAAAAAAGAGTTTAAAAAATAGTTTAAAATAATATTAAAAATTTTTTACCGCACAAAGGAGGTAAATTTAAAATGGACGTTACAGTTCACGGTCGTGGCAATCTAGAAATGGCAATTCGCGCTTTCCGTAAAAAAACCCAAAAAGAGGGTTTGGTGAAAGAAGCGAGAAGAAGAAAAGCCTACGAAAAACCTTCTGAAAAAGTAAAAAGAAGAAGAGAAGAAAGTATTACTAGAAAGAAAAAAGCCAGAAGAGGCGAAATGGTTTAAACCATTTATGGGGATGCGAGAAATCGCATCCCTTTTTTTTGATAAAAGTTTGATTTACAACAAAATCCTAAAAAATATTTTCGGATAGATCTTGAGGTGATTATCCCTTAAGACACAATAAATGTCATCCTGAGCTTGTCGAAGGGTGATTTAAGGCTTTAATCTTAGAGTCACCCTTCGACAAACTCAGGGTGACATCGATTTTTTTTGTGAATCAAGGCATAATTACCGATCCCAAAACCAGTTCAAAGAATGATTTGTTCTGGTAGATCATACTAAATCGTCATCCTGAACTCGTTTAATGATCCATCCGATCTCGTAACATAAAAATACCAATTAAACAGAAGCTCCCAATATTTATCTCATTTACAAATGAAACTTAGCCAAAAAGATAAATCACTTTTACTCTTCATCGTTGCGGTTCTAATCATTCTTTGGGGTGCTTTCACATTTATTTCGCATTTCTTTTTTTCCGCAACTTACCGCTCTTCTGACATCGCAAAATTAGTAAATAATAAAGATAAACAATGGTTCAACGTCGCGCGGTCACTAGAAATCTCTGATCTCAAAGAACGTATAATTTTATTAGATTTCTGGACTTACGATTGCGTAAATTGCATTTCCGCTTTTACTGAAATTAAAAAACTGGAAAACCAATTTGGCAGCAAACTTACAGTAATCGGTGTTCACAGCGGTAAATTTGAAAATCAAAAAGATCCAGCTGAAATCAAAAAAGCTATTTTAAAATTCGATATCGAACATCCTGTAATTAATGATTCAGATCTAAAAATTTGGAATCAATTCAAAGTTAAATCATGGCCAACCTTTATCCTGATTAATCCTAACGGCAATATTGTTAAAACTTATATAGGTGAAAATGAGCTGCCGAAAATTAAGCGCGACCTCAAAAAATTAATTTCCAAATATAAGTTTGAAGTTAATCGCGATCCAATGCCAACATTGCTTGAGAAATATGACATGATTGGAAATGTCTTGGATTTTCCAACCAAATTAGAATATGCCGCCGATTTCGTTTATAAAACCCGCCATTTGCCAGTGATTTTCATCGCCAATACGGGGCAACATAATATTATAATCAGTTCACTTTCCGGTGAGATAATTGCCAAAATTGGCTCGGGAAAAGAAGGTCTTCAAGATGGAACTTTTGATGTTGCAAATTTTAGCTCTCCGCAAGGATTGCTTTATGATTCGGGAAAGCTTTATGTTGCAGATCGCGGCAATCACGCCATTCGTGAAATTAATTTTAAAGAAGGAAAAGTGTCGACTTTAATTGGCTCAAGCCAAAGAGGCGAAGTGATTGAAAGTGGCGGTGAAATTCTTGAGGCAAAAAATGTTAATCTTTCATCTCCAGTTGATATCGAATTTTTCCCTAATCACGAAAATATTGTAATTGCTAATTCCGGAACCAATCAAATTTTATCTTATAACTTAAAGAAAAAAACAGTCTCAATCCTTGCTGGTAATGGTTTGAAAGGAATGGATGATGGAAAATATCCAGAAAATTCTTTAGCCCAAACTGCCGATATGTCGGCCTCAAACCACAAGCTTTATTTTGTTGATTCCCAAAGTTCATCCCTGCGCGTTCTTGATGAAAGTGGCAATATAAAAACTTTAATCGGTAAAGATTTAGCAAAATTCGGTCATGAAAATGGCGAAAAAAGTAGGGCGCTAATGCAACACCCGCTTGGGTTAATGGTTGATGATACGGGAGCTTATATTTCCGACAGCTTTAATCATATAATTCGCAAATATGATTTTTCTTCCAATCAAATCCGCGATTTTATTGGTAGTCGTAAACATGGTAATGGCGTTGGAACATCTGCAAATACGCAGTTTGATGAACCAGAAGGAATCATTGCGGTTCTAGATCGTTTTTATGTTTCTGATTCAAATAATAATCGCATTTTAGCAATTGGTCGCGGCTCATTAAATTCGGAATTGCTTGATGTCATGCCGCCACTTCGTTTGCCAAAAGAAGGTTTTTTGCAATATTTACCAAATCTGCAAAAAGCCGAAGAAATTGATATAAAATCTGATGTGGAAGTTGTGATCAAAATTGATTTGAAAAAAGGTTGGAAAATAAATGAATCAGGTCCGAGCTTTATAAATCTGTTGCAATTAGTTGACGATGACAAAGCCAACATGGTTGCCAGCTTTGACTGGCGCGCAGTTTCAGCCAAAGAAATTAAATTGCCGAAGTTAAAAGATGGCAAAGATTATATGCTGCAAGGCACGATTTATTTTTGCGAAGATAAGAAAAATTCTTTGTGCTACATCAAAAGTTACGAGCAAAGAATTGAAGCTGATTCTGGTGAAGAAAAATCGCAGATTGAGATTAAGTTGGGATCTTAATCAAGATTTAAAATTCTATTCCCACTCACTCGCTGGATTGGGTTTGTAAACCAATCCACACCTTCATTTCAATTTCAAAATGACAGGAACTTGGAGAATGGGATTACAAATCCCGTCCGACTTGGTTTCAATTTATTCACAACAAAACTCATCAAAAAAACTTTCTAAAAACCTGCAAAATTTCCTTCTTTTTTAGTTTTCACTTTTTATCATCTATTCATCCTTTTTAAGCCATATTTACCACGGCTTTAGAGCAGTTCTGCTTTCCTTAAAAAACAATCCAAAAAACAAAAAAATGTCAGCTAAAAAACAAGACAATTCTCCTGTTGAAGAAAAAATGGATCACACCGTTAGTGCCGAATATTCTTCCGACTCAATCCGCGTTCTAAAAGGCCTTGAAGCAGTCAGAAAACGTCCGGGTATGTACATTGGCGATACAGATGATGGTAGCGGTTTGCATCACATGGTTTATGAAGTTGTTGATAACGCAATTGACGAAGCTTTAGCTGGTCATTGCGATCAAGTTTTAGTTGCCTTAAATGCTGATGGTTCAGTTACAGTTCGCGATAATGGTCGCGGCATTCCAACCGACATTCACAAAGAAGAAGGCGTTTCGGCGGCTGAAGTTATTATGACTCAACTTCACGCCGGCGGTAAATTCGACCAAAATTCTTATAAAGTTTCTGGCGGTTTACACGGCGTTGGCGTTTCGGTTGTAAACGCGCTTTCGGATTGGTTAGAATTAAAAATCTGGCGCGACGGCAAAGAACACACCATGCGTTTTGCCCATGGTGATGCGGTTTCTCCGCTAGAAATTACTGGCGTTGCAGCAAAAGGACAAAAAGGCACGCAAGTTACTTTTCACCCATCAAATCAAACTTTTTCTAACGTTTTAGAATTTAGTTTTTCAACTCTTGAACAGCGTTTGCGCGAGCTTTCGTTCTTAAACTCTGGTGTAAAAATTCTTCTACAAGATCTTCGCGGCGAAGAACCAAAAGAAATAACCTTATTTTATGAAGGCGGCGTTGAAGCTTATGTCAAATATCTCGACAAAAGTAAAAATTCTTTGCACCAAACCATCAGCGTAACCGCGCAAGACAAAGTCAGCGGAATAAGCATGGAAGTTTCAATGCAATGGAATGACAGCTATCACGAAAATGTTTTATGCTTCACCAATAACATTCGCCAACGCGACGGCGGCACGCATTTAGCGGGTTTGAAAGCAGCGTTAACTCGTACAATCAATAATTACGCTGGCGATAATAAACTTTTCAAAAAAGAAAAAATTGTTTTAACCGGCGACGATGCTCGCGAAGGCTTGACTTGCGTGCTTTCGGTTAAAGTTCCAGATCCAAAATTTTCTTCTCAAACCAAAGATAAATTAGTTTCTTCCGAAGTTAGAGCCCATGTTGAATCTTGGGTGAATGACAAATTGGCGCAATGGTTTGAAGAGCGTCCGGCTGATGCTAAAATCATCGTTGGCAAAGCAGTTGAAGCGGCGCAAGCAAGAGAAGCAGCTAGAAAAGAGCGCAAATTAACTCGCAGAAAATCTGTTCTCGAAATTTCTAACTTGCCGGGAAAATTGGCCGATTGCCAAGAAAAAGACCCAGCTTTAAGCGAAATTTTCATCGTAGAAGGAAATTCGGCGGGCGGTTCGGCGAAGTCGGGTCGCAACCGCAAATATCAAGCAATTCTGCCAATTCGCGGTAAAATTTTAAACGTCGAACGCGCCCGTTTTGATAAAATGCTTTCTTCAACCGAGATCGGAACAATGATTACGGCGCTTGGAACTGGAATTGGCGCCGAAGATTTTGACCCGACAAAAGTTCGCTACCACAAAATTATCATCATGGCCGACGCCGACGTGGATGGTTCGCACATCAGAACTTTGTTGCTAACTTTCTTTTTCCGCCACATGCCGAAATTAATCGAGCATGGATTTTTATATATCGCGCAACCGCCACTTTACAAAGTGAAAAAAGGTTCGAGCGAAGTTTATTTGAAAAATGAACAAGCGCTTCAAAGTTATATTATCGACAATGCTTTGAATAACGCGCTTTTAAAATCAAAGGCGGGAGACAGATCTGGCGCCGATTTATATGATTTTGTAAATAAGCTGGGAAAATTTGATCACCTAATCAAAAGCCTGTCGCGCGTTATTCAATCTGACATCGCCGAAAATCTCGCTTTGGCTGGCGCATTCGATAAAGAATGGATGCAAGATAAAACCAAAGCTCAAATTTTAACCGCCAAAATCGAGAAAATTTTCCAAAGCACCGCTGACGAAGAAATCACTTGGAAAGCCAATATTACTGACTTCGACGATGTTGAAGTTATCAAAGAAACCAGAGGCGTTAAAACTTCTTATGTCGTTAAAAAATCCTATTTCGATTTACCGGAAATTGTGGTTTTGGCGCAAATTACTGAACAATTAGTTGGCGATTTTGCTGCTTCATTAAAATTCATTCGCGGCGACGACGAAAAAACCGCTCATAAGCCAGTGGAATTAATGAACATGATTTTGGAAGCTGGCAAAAAAGGCGTTTCGACTCAACGCTTTAAAGGTTTGGGAGAAATGAACGCCGAACAACTTTGGGAAACAACGCTTGATCCGTCAAACAGAACTTTGTTGCAAGTTAAAGTCGAACAATATGACGAAGCCGACCAAACTTTTTCAACTTTGATGGGAAATGTGGTTGAACCAAGACGCGATTTCATTCAAGAAAACGCGCTGAAAGTTGTGAATTTGGATGTTTAGAAACTGCGCTAAAACCTTGCGCTGGATTGGTTTTACGTTCGACTTTCCTACGCTGGACTGGCTTTGTAAGCCAGTCCATGTTTTTATTTCAATTTCAAAATGACCTGAATGTGAGAACAGGATTACAAATTCCGTTCTGCACAGTTATTATAACCTAAAAATATCAACGACTTTAGTTAATCAACGCCAACGCTAGAAAAAATAAAATGACAAAAATTTCGCAAATTACCCGATCGGATATTATGGATGAATTAGTGTTGCAAGAGATGTCATGGAGTGGCAGTTTTGATGAGGTAGATTTTTTATCCCGCCTTTATGACTTAGAGAAAATGCCGTCAAAGGATTCTAGATATAAGACTGCAAGCGGTGATATATGGCAACATCGTATTAATAATTTTGATTGGAGTGATGATTGGGTTTTGACTGATTCAAGATTTAAATTAGATGAGGACGAAATTTTTCTTAAATTTCTTTGTGAGACGATTCATCCAGTTGTCAGAAGAAACAAAGAAGATGTAATGAAAATTCTTCAAATAATAAATAAACATTTAGCCAATGATAATTTTGAAATTGTCGAAAAAGAAAAGATGTCTGGGAGACCAGTCTTTATCGGCAAAAAAAAGTACGTAGGAAAAACCGTAATTCAAAAATCAGCAAAAAAGATAATCGATGTTTTATCTGATGATTATGTGATGAAACAAATCGATCTGATGAATGATGCAATTGAGGATTTGCCATTGGAGGCGATAGGAAAAGCCAAGGAACTTATTGAGATAATTTGCCACACAATTTTAGAAGAAAGAAAAGTTACGATAGATAGTAACTGGGATCTGATAAAGTTATTAAAGCAAACCACAAAACATCTAAATCTAGCACCTGATGAAATTGACGACTCCGTGAAAGCATCTGAAACAATTAAAAATATTTTGAGAAGTTTGGCTACAATGGTGCAAGGGCTTGGTGAATTGCGAAATCAATATGGATCTGGGCACGGTAAAAAATCAAAATTTAGAGGGTTAGATCCAAGACATGCAAAGCTTGCCGTTGGATCTGCTTCAACATTGGCAATTTTTCTTTTGGAAACTCACAAAATAAGACGATAATTTCAATAAATCTGATATGGGAATTGCGAGTAAATTAAGAAAACTTTGCGCTGGACTGGTCTTGTAATCCAGCTTACATTTTCAGTTCAATTAATTTGATCTGAAAGTGAGGACGGGATTACAAATCCCGTCCTGCGTTGGGTTATTCTTATATATCAAATCTACTTGAAACTCGAACAGTTTGCTTTGGTATATCATCATCCTGAACTTATTTTGGGATCTATAGCAACTAGCGACTTCAAGCTCGACCAGATATAATTTTTCTTTGCGATGAAATCGAATAGATCCTGAAACAAGTTCAGGATGACAGAATCTGGTAGATCTTCCCGCTGTCGTCAAGTTCGGGATGACGGAATCTGGTAGATCTTCCCGCTGTCGTCAAGTTCAGGATGACGGAATCTGGTAGATCTTCCCGCTGTCGTCAAGTTCAGGATGACAGAATCTGGTAGATCTTCCCGCTGTTGTCAAGTTCAGGATGACGGAATCTGGTAGATCTTCCCGCTGTCGTCAAGTTCGGGATGACGGAATCTGGTAGATCTTCCCGCTGTCGTCATCCTGAACTTGTTTCAGGATCTATTCTTAATTTAAGGAAATGGTCGAGTTTGAAGGGATTTTGTTAATTCGATTTTTTCAAATTTTTGTAGAAATAAACTTAAAGAAAAAGTGCTAAATTTTTACTCAAACGCCATTCAAAATCTCAAAGAAAAAAATCTCTACCGCGCGCTTGTTTCCTCCGATCTTGTTGATTTCGTAACCATAAAACGCGGCAAAAAAAAACTAATTTCATTTTGTTCAAACGATTATTTTGGGCTTTCACAAAATCCGCAGGTCAAAAAATCTGCAATCAAAGCAATCAATAAATACGGCGTTGGATCAGGCGCTTCGCGCTACGTTACCGGCAATAATTCTCTTTATAAAAAACTCGAAACCCAAATTGCTAAATTAAAAAATTGTGACGACGCAATTGTTTTTTCTTCGGGCTACGCATCTTCAATTGGTGTGATTTCGGCGCTTGTGGGCGAGGGCGATTTGATTGTTGCGGATCGTCTGATTCATTCCAGTTTAATTGATGGCGTAAAACTTTCGGGCGCAAAATTAATGCGATTTTTACACAATGACATTGTACATACAAAAAACATTTTAGAAGAAAATCGCCACAAATTTAAAAAATGTTTAATCATCACCGAAGGCACATTTTCAATGGATGGCGATCTTGGTGAAATTTCTGAATTACTAAAATTAGCGAAAAAATTTGACGCGATTTTAATTTCTGACGCAGCGCATGATTTATTTTTAGAGCAAAATTTTTCGGCGACCAATCATTTGCAACTTGGAACTTTATCCAAAGCCGTGGGATCGCTTGGTGGTTATGTTGCGGGCGATAAAGTTTTGATTGATTATCTGCGTAATTTTGCCAAATCAGCGATTTATTCAACTGCGCTTCCAGCTTCTGTTTTAGCGGCTTCGTTAACTTCATTAAAAATAATCGAGAAAAAAAACTTAGGCGCGAAAGCTTTAAAAAACGCCCAGTTTTTTTGTCAATTAATGAAATTACCAAAACCACAATCAGCAATTGTTCCGCTAATTTTGGGCGATAATAAAAAAGTTTTAGAAGTGGCAAAAAAAGTTGAACAACAAGGAATGTTAATTTCGGCAATTCGTCCACCAACTGTGGAAGCGGGAAAGGCAAGGTTGCGTATTACTTTTTCAAGCGAACATAAAAAAACGCAAATTAAAAAGTTAGCGCAAATATTGCTCGATTTAAGGTAATTATATCTTGATTCACAAAAAAAGCTCGATGTCACCCTGAGTTTGTCGAAGGGTGATTCAAGGTTCGAAACTAGAATCACCCTTCGACAGGCTCAGGGTGACATTGATTGCGTTTTAAGGGCAATCAATCAATTTAAAGTAAGTAAAAATTTTGAAATCAAAAAACTCGCCAAAAAACTCGCCAAAAAACTTGCAAAATAAAGAAAACCCCAAAGAAAATTTGATCGCTACTTTGCGCGCGATTGTGGCGGATCAATCGTTGCAAGTTGAATTTTTAGATGATGTAAAAAATAATTTTTTTGGTTGGGATCAAAATCTAATCATCGAAGAAAAAGCGATTTTGCCGCAAATTTCAAATGATGAATCATTGCAAATTAAGGCTTCGCGAGCTTCTGCCGATCTTGCGGCAAGTTTTTTGTTGTTTCATAATTCTGAAATTCATCAACAAAAAACCAGAAATTTAGAAGAACAAAAATTCTTTAATGATTTTGAAAAAATCCGTGTGATTGCGCAAATGCGCGCTTCTTATTTGGGTGTGGTAAAAAATATTTTAGAAAAAGTTGAAAGTGATATTTTTAGTGGCTCGACAAATCTTTCATTAATTTTACTTCAAGAAATTTTCGCTGAAAAAATCTTGCCCAAAACTCAAAATGCCGCGCAGGATTTGCAAAGAAGTTTGGATAAAAAAATTGTCGCAGAAATTAAAAATCTGACTCGAAAAATTGAAAATCAAAATGAGTTTGAGTCAGGTGTGGAAAAGGTTCTTGAGTTGTTGCGAAGTGATCAAAATTCTGAAGCAGAAAAAGAAGATGAAGAAAAATCTGATGCCAAAAATGATAATAAAAAAAATCAATTAAATAGTTTTGGTCAGGAAAATATTGAGGCCGAAAATGAAAATAATTCAGCGCAAAATGATATTGAAGAAGGCGCGCAGCAAATTGAAAAAGAACAAAAAATTCTTGATTTAAAATCAGATGACCAAAAAGGAAATATTAGCGTAAAGCTTGATGCGCCAACCGATTTCGAAGATAAAATCGAATATAAAAATGCTTATAAAATTTATAACAGCAAATTTGATGAAGTTATTTTTCCAACTAAATTAATTAATAAAAACGAACTTCAAATTTTGCGCGATCAGCTTGATTTAAAACTCGCCAAGCTCAAAACCATTTCGCGAAAAATGAGTTTGAAACTGAAACGCAAACTTCTTTCCAAGCGTAATTCTTATTTAGAATTTGATGCTTCGCGCGGAATTTTAGATCGCAAAAAATTGGTGCGAATGGTAATTGACCCAATGATGGAAGATGTTTGGATCAGTAATAAAACTCACGAATATCAAGACACAGCTTTGACGATTTTAATCGATAATTCGGGTTCGATGCGCGGAAGTCCGATTGTAATGAGCGCTTTGGCTTGTGAAATTATTGCTGAAATTCTGGAAAAATATTCGGTTAAAACTGAAATTATCGGTTTTACAACGGCAGATTGGAAAGGCGGCAGACCGCGTAAATTATGGGAAAGTTCGGGGCGGACGCGAAATCCCGGACGTTTGAATGAGTTGCGTCATATTATTTACAAACATTCAAATCAGAAATTTAAAAAATCCAGAATCAATTTAGGTTTGATGTTAAAAGAAGGTTTGCTTAAAGAAAATATTGATGGCGAAGCCTTACTATTCGCGCGTGCGCGTTTGATGCAACAAAACGAGAAGCGTAAAATTTTAATGGTGATTTCGGATGGAACGCCAGTTGATGATTCAACATCTTCGGCAAATGATGGCGATATTTTAGCCAAACATTTGCGGCATGTGATTAATAAAATTGAAAAACAGACGCAGATTGAAATTGTGGGAGTTGGAATTGGACATACGACGGAAGAATTTTATCGCAACTCGATTACGATTCGAAGTTTGGAAGAATTAGGTGATGTGATGATTGAGAAGATTACGGATTTGTTATAATGGCGCTGTCGCAAATCAATTTTTTCGTCGAACTTTTCGCAATTCTAAATTTCTTAGAAAAATTTGATTTGCAACAGCGCCATTAAGCAAATTTCTCAATTCTGCACTTTTGTTGGCAAATTCTATTTTTCTAAACCCAGCAACTTGACTCTTTTCTTAAATCATCATTCTACTTTTCTCTCTTCATTTTTTGAGCCAAAAAAAATTAAAAACATGCTAAAAAAATTTCGCAAAAAAACCAATAATCACCATCATCGTGCGCCTAAAATTAATTATCGCTTGATCTTCACTTGCGCCATTGTTGCTTATGCGATCACGATTTTAGTAATTAGTGGTTTTGCTTATAATAATTACAATAATTGCATCAAAGCCAAGCGCTTCGAAATGGAGGCTGCGGCCCATGAAATTGAAATGAATTTCACCAACACTCTTAGTTATGCCGAGTCAGTTTTGAATCACATCAATCGTCAAATCAATGTTTCTAAGGCTAATAATTTAGAAGTGAGTAAAATTTTAAGCTCATTTAACCAGTCACATTATGGCTATAATTCAATTAAAGATGTTTTATCGGTCGGAATGTTTTACTGGGTTGATCGCAATAAGCATTTGGTTGCAAGTAGCGCTGGTCCAATTAATCCAATTGATTTATCAGCCCGCGATTATTTAGAAAATACCAAAAATGATCCGTGGAAAATTTACACCGGAACGCCAGTTGTTGGCGCAGCTAGTGGACAATATGTAATTCCTGCTGGAGTTGGCGTGGTTAATATTGCGGGAGATTATGTTGGAACTTCGGTTGTGAGTTTTAAACTTTATAATTTAACCGAAAAATTTAAGCATTTGGCGAGTTTTTATAAAACCGATTTCGCGATTCTGGATGCTAATAATAAAGTGTTTTTAGAATCAGAAAATGGTTTGTTTTCCAAAGATCACGAATTGATGAATAACCTAAATTTTTCAGTAGATTCTCCTCATCAGGAAATGGTTTCCCGCCTTTCGCTATTTAAGCAGAAAGGTAGTTTTATAATTTTGAAAAATGCCCAAAATTATCCTTATAAAATTTTGATTGGTTATAAAAACAGTGCTTTGAGCTGGGAAATTTTATGGAAAATAATGCCGCAACTTATTGAAATTTTAATTATCACAATGTTCTTTGTGACGATGCTGGTGTTGTTTAGAATGCAGAGAAAAATGGAATAGCTTGACCTGTATTTGGTATAGTATTTAAGTTTTACTATTTGATTCCTTCAATTGTTTTACTCTATCTGCTAAGTCGCCCAAAAATTGATCCATCCCTTTTTGCGCAATCGCAGAATTAAATTCTGATCTTTGAGTTTCAATCAAACTCACGCCTTCAGCAATAAAATCTAAAATCATTAATTTGCCGTTACGCTCTTTGACTCGAAAATTAACTGAAATTGGTACATTGCTATCGTGCGGCAAAAACTCAGCTTTGGCAATATAAAAGCCATTTTGTTCAGTTACTTCATTTACGGTGAATTTTTTGCCGTTATAATTTTTGAATTTCGGTCCATAAGTATTAATCATGAAATCGCGGTAAAGCTTGGTGAAGCGCTCTTTTTGGGCTTCAGTGCTGGTTTTATAATTTCTGCTTAAAACAAAACGAGCCAACCAATCCGCATCAATTGCGTCGTCAATAACGCTGATAATTCTATCTCTTTTTTTACTTTCGCTGCCTTTTTCGCCAGCAATTTTAATTATTTTATTTCCGATTTCTTCAACATAAGCTCGAGCCTCAGCAGTTTTAGCATTTTCTGAAGCTACAGCTGGTTTGGCAATGAAAAAAACAAGGCAGGTTATAAGAAATTTTTTCATAAGTTTTTTCTAAAATTTAATATCGGTTTGACGTTTTTGTAAGTAAGCGCTTCTATAAGTTGCGTAAGGATCAAAAGATTCAGCCTTGATGCTATCAATAATATCAATCAAACTTTCTCTTTTATCAACTACGGTGGCTCCAGTTAATCCTAAGCGAATATCGCTGCTGATAAGGTCAGTTCTGCCACCAAATTCCAAAAAATTTAATTCAAAAGGATTTGCTGATTTATCGACAATTAATCCGCCTAAATCTCTTACCGAACTTGGGCCAAGAAATGGCAATACTAAATAAGCTCCGGAACCATTGCGATAATGTCCCAAAGTTTGACCAAAATCTTCGACGCGATATCTTATACCTTTATCTCCAGCCACGTCAAATAATCCGCCAAGTCCGATCGTGGAATTAATTAGAAAATTAGAAAATGTCGAAAGAGTGTTGTCAACATTGCCTTGCAATAATGAATTAACTGCTGAAATCGGTAGCGATAAATTAAGCAAAAAATTACGAATTGACATACGAGCGCCTTGTGGCACGCCTTTGCGGTAAAATTTGGCGACATGTTCAAAAAAATAGCGGTCAAAATAATCGTTAAAAATGAAAATTTTGCGGTTCATTTTTTCCAATGGATCATAAATTTCTTCACTGGTTTGTAATTCAAATTCGGCATATTCCGCTTCTTCATCAATTGTTTGATAGCGAGTTGTGATAGTATCTTTTTGTTTTTTATTTGGAGTTTTAGACCAAGCAACAAAAGGCTGCAACGCCAGAATAAAAATTATTAAGGTAAAGATTTTTTTAGGCATTTGTTGATTCTTGCAGGCTATTAATGTGATCAAGTAAATCGTGAGCTTTTTGATCATAATCGGGATTTTTACTGAGTAATTCGTCTAAAACTTTTTTGGCTTCTTTAAATTTTTCTTTCAAAACTAGGCAATAAGCTAGTTGATATTTTGCATCAACAACGTCAGGCCAGAATTTACGAATAATTTTAAAACGGATAATTGCTTCATCAACATGGCCATTTTCCAAATGTTTCATGCCTAAATCATAATTGGTTTGGCGCAGATTCTTGGTTTTTTCACGAATGGAAAAATATTCTTCCCGAACTGATTCCATTTTATCACCTAAAAATTGGGTCAATTCTTCTGATTTCTTGCGCAGATTTTCAGCAAGCTTTTCACTTTTAGACTCTTCTTTTGGTTTTTTATCGGATTTCCCGACCAATTTTTTTAGAATATTGCCGATCATTTTTAAGACTATTTAACGAAGATAAAGTAAGAAACGAACCAAGAAAGTCGAACTTTTTTATTTACTGTTCCAAAATTTTTCAAACAAAAATTATTGAATTCTAGCAATTGGGTTTTGTTCAAAGTTTTATTTTTCTTATTTGAATAATTTGCCCCGATTTTTTTTAATGATTGCAATGCTTGTAAGCCGCTTTCAAATTCTTGCTCTAAAATTTCAGTTTGGAATTTTTTTTCGCTAAAACCATTTTTTTGCAAAGCTAAAATTAAATCTTCCACTTTTGGTAACTTAGTAAAGTTAAAAATATTTGCTAATTTTAATTCATTTAGACTTTCTTGCGTTGGAACACAAAAGGCAAAGGTTCCCGATGGTTTAAGCAGGGAAAAAAATTGAGCAAAACTTTGTTCTAAATTTTCCAGCCATTGTAAAGAAAATGAAGAAATTAAAAGATCAAAACTGTTATTTTTAAAAGGTAGATTTTCGAAATCGGATTGGATTTTGAAAGAGCTTTTCCAGTTTTTTTTGAGCATCTCAAAAGAAATATCACTTTCAAAAAGTTGGATTTTTTTTTCGCCAACCAAATCAAAAATATTCTTCGCCACAAAACCAGTTCCAGCTCCCAAATCTAAAATCCGCGCCTCGTTTTTAATAAAAGGCGTAGCCAAATCGCACAATTTTTTAGCAACTTCTCGCTGAATTAAAGCTGCTTCGTCATAATTTTTAGCGCCGCGCGAAAAGTTTTTTTCGATTATTTTTTTATCAAACTTAAGCACCATTTTTTTTGGCTTCTTCTTCAATTAAAGTAACGATATGGTCAACTAATTCTTCAGATGTAACTTTGTGATCTGGCTTGCCATTCATATAAACATTATGCCTTCCGCCACCGCCACCAGTGATTCCAATTTGAGTGTGCGCTGCTTCGCCAAGGCCATTTACAACGCAGCCTAAAATTGAAATGGTTAATGGTTTTTTGATATGAGCGACTCTTCTTTCAACTTCTTCAACGGTTTTTACTACGTCAAACGCTTGTCTGGCGCAAGAAGGACAAGAAATTAAATTTACGCCGCGATGACGCAATCCCAAACTTTTTAAAATTTGGTAAGCAACTTTTACTTCTTCTTTTGGATCGGCCGAAAGCGAAACGCGCATAGTATCGCCTATTCCTTCCCACAATAAAGTTCCAAGACCGATCGCAGATTTTACGGTTCCGGCCGCTAAACTTCCGGCTTCGGTAATTCCAATGTGAAGCGGATAATCACAAACTTGCGCCAGCGCACGATAGCCAGCAACTGCGAGAAAAACATCGGAAGCTTTAACGCTGATTTTGAGATTGAAAAAATCATTATCTTCTAAAATACGAATATGGCGTTGCGCTGATTCAACAAGAGCTTCCGGAGTTGGGGTTCTATATTTATTGAGTAAATCCGCTTCCAAAGATCCGGCATTAACGCCGATGCGAATTGAGCAGCCATAATCTTTCGCAGCTTTAACAACTTCGCGTACTTTTTCATCAGATCCAATATTGCCGGGATTAATTCTCAAACATTTCGCACCAGCTTCAGCCGCTTCAATAGCGCGGCGATAGTGAAAATGAATGTCGGCAATAATTGGAACAAGGCAATGCGGAATAATTTGTTTTAATGCTTCAGCCGATTCTTTATCAGGAACCGAAATTCGCATTAATTCAGCGCCAAGTTCGGCACATTCATTGACTTGGCGAATCGTTGCTTGCACATCAACGGTTGGCGTATTGGTCATTGATTGCACCGAAATTGGTGCATCGCCGCCAATTGCAACATTGCCGATAAAAATCTGGCGTGATTTGCGGCGATGAATGGCGCGGTAAGGGCGAATTTCGTTTAACTGTTCCTGGTTGCTCATGAGATTGAACTAAAAAGGTTTAGAATTTTTTTCTGATTTTTTGAAATTAGATTTTGCAGTTTTTCTGGTGTTAAATTCAAGATTTCCATAATTGACGTAAAGTCTTTAAAACCAGAACCAGCATGGATTTTGAAGTTTTTGATCGCTGGAATTTTTAAATAGCTTAAGACAATTAAAGCGCGGAAAAATATTGGCGCAAAATTTTCTTCAAAATATTGCATTTCATAATCTGTAAATGATTGGTTTGCTTGATTTGGTAAAACAAATTGACCATGTTTTACTATCGAAACTTCTTCTTCTAAATTATCAAAAAATTCTAAATAAAACTCTTCGAGATTTTCCTCGTTTAATTCAAAGATATCGGCCCAGATATCAGGGTCAGAATTATCAAGGCGAAAGGCTTTGGCTAAAAAATCGCCTTCAATATTTTTTGGCGAAAATTCTTTGGTTAGAAAAGATAAAAATTGCGGTAAATGTGAAACTAATGCGTAAATTTTATCATGCTTATCAGCATCAATAAAATCAACATCACAGCCTATTGATTTGGCGAGGTTTTCAACTTTTTTTATGATTTCATTTGAGTTTTCAGGGTTTTTACAAATCACAAATTTTTTACCTAAAAAAAGATCGACTTCTGAATTTTCAAAATTAATTTTTTCCGATCCTGCAATCGGATGGCAGCCGACAAAATTATTTTCTAAATTTTTTGGTAAAATCTTGTTGATAAAACTTTTTAATGAACCAAGGTCGATAATAATAGTTTTTGGAAAAACGCGATTGGCAATTTCATCAAAAATTTCTTCGTAAGCCGAAAGTGGAGTTGCAATTACGATTAAATCGAAACTTGATAAATCTTCGATAAATTGAAGTTCATCAACGCCGCCATCAATTACGCCATCGTTTTTAGCGAGATCAATTGATTCAATATCAATGTCAAAAGCAAAAATTTCTTTGCTGATTTGAGCTTTACGAATGGCTTTAGCGAATGAACCGCCAATTAATCCAAGGCCAATAATTAAGGTTTTGTTAAAAAGATTTTGTGACAAAATTTATAAGGAAAATAAGTTAAAATAATAATTTGAATTTTTACTTATTGAAAAATTCAAGCAAGCACTTAGTTTTTTCTTTAACTAATTCTTTTTTAAAAAACCATCGAACATGAAAAAGGTAATTTTTATTCTGACAGTTTTTTTCTTTGCCACTTCTTGTTCAAGCAAAGTAATAGATGTCAAAAGCCCATGTGTTTCTAATGAAGATGGTCCATGTGGATCAAAAAAATCTATCAATGAATGGTGGATTAAAAATTCTAAAAATCCTCAAAAACAAAATTCATAAAATATTATGGCTGACAATAGTTTTGCCTCAAGATTTGCCAGTAAGAGTTCTCAAGGTGGTGGTTTTGCCGATTCTGTCGGAAAAAAATCATTTACTTCGGAAAACTTACAAAGTCAAAATCAGTCTTCTACCGCTAACGGAGTAAATCCGATAGCTCCCAAAAAACCAATTGATCCTCAAAAAAAAATGCAAGCAGAACAAATTTACCTTGTTAAAGGTGTTGATGCCGGCCGTAACGCTTGGTATTATGTTTTAGTTGAACGTCTTAAAGTTCAACTTTTCCTAAAAGCTTTGAATGATGATATCATTCACTTGGAAAATTATGGTAAAATCCTTTTTTCAGCTTATGGCGATGAACCACCTGCGTCAATTACCAATGAGTTAAAAGAAGAATACGGCATTCAGTAAATTTAGTTTAGTTTTGCGGTTATTTTTTCAAGAGCCTGTCTAAATCTGAAATTAAAAAAGATCTTGGACAGGCTCTTGATAAGTGCTTTTCTAAAAACATCTAAATTCCCATCACATTTTCTTTTCATGAAAAATCTTAAAATTTCCGCGATCGTTGTTATCTCTACTTTTATCGGCTTTTTCTCGGCGATTTCATTATCACAAATTCAGATAAAAAAGATTGAATTGGGAGATAAAATTTCTTCAGCTCAAGTAGATCAAAAAGAGTTTTTAGAAGATGTGATTTCGCGAGTAAAAAAAGATTATGTTGAAGAAAAAACTGATCGTCAATTAGCTGAAGCCTCGGCATCTGGGCTTTTATCATCTCTTGATCCTCATTCATCTTATTTAAATGAAGACTCATTAAAAGAAATGCAGGTGCAAACCAAAGGTGAATTTGGTGGTGTTGGTATTGAAATTACTTTAGAATTTTCAGTTGTAAAAGTTGTGTCAGCAATTGATGACACGCCGGCATTTAAGGTTGGAATCCAATCAGGAGATTACATAACAAAAGTTGATGACAAATCGATAATTGGTTTAACCATTGAAGAAGTTGTTAAAAAATTACGCGGCAAACCGGGAACTAAGGTTAAAGTTACTATTTTGCGCAAAGGTGAAAAAGCTCCGCTTGAAAAAATTATTACTCGTCAGATTATCAAGGTTAAAGCTGTGAAATCAGCCAAGTTCAAAGATGTTGCTTATATTAAAATAAATACTTTTTCCGAGCAGGCTTACTCTGGTTTGGCAGCAGAATTGAAAAAAATAAAAAGCCAGATTGGTGAAAAAAATCTTAAAGGTTTAGTTCTTGATTTGCGTAATAATCCAGGCGGATTGCTGGATCAGGCCATTAAAGTTAGCGATACATTTTTAAATAAAGATCAGGTGATCGTTTCAATTAAAGGTCGCAATTCGGAATCAAAAGAATATAAGGATGAAGCTGATGAAACTTTAATTGCGCATTTGCCAATTGTTGTTTTGATTAATGATGGTTCAGCTTCAGCCTCCGAAATTGTTGCTGGAGCCTTGCAAGATCACCGTCGCGCGGTTGTGATGGGTATTAAATCTTTTGGCAAAGGCTCGGTTCAAACCGTAATTCCATTAGAAAAAAACCACGGTGCTTTGCGTTTAACAACTTCGCTTTATTACACTCCAAGCGGCAAATCAATTCAGGCTTCTGGCATTCAGCCTGATATTGAAGTGACTAACGCTAAAATTGAGAAACAATTAAAAGTTGATCGTGATGCTGAAGCTGATTTGAAAGGTCATATCGAAGTTCAAATTCAGGAAGCTATAAGTGACTCAAAAAAAGAGAAAGTTGGTGATGATAATATTGATCTTTACAGTCAGGATTACCAATTGGCGCGTGCAGTTGATCTGGTTCGCGGCGTTGACGTTTATAAATCGGTATCACAAAAATGAAAAAACTGATTTTTCTGATTCTTCTTTTTTGGACAAATCTTTCTTCATTCGCAGCTCAATTAAAACTAAATATTCCTGCTAATAGCGGCGATTTCATTACTGCTAAAATCAACAATAAAGCGATTACAAATTCTGAACTGATTGATCGCTATCGCTATGTTGTAACTTCTGCCAAAATCTCGATTAAATCAATTGACGACCAGAAATTATTGCTCAACCAGATTCTGGATAAAATGGTTGATGAGGAATTAATCAGGCAGGAAGCGGCAACTTTAAAAATTGAAATAACCCCTGAAGAAGTGGGTGATGCTGTGGAAATGGTGGCTTTGCAGCAAAAGAAAAATCCAACCCAGTTTAAAATTTTCTTTATCAATAATGGTTTTTCATTCGATCATTATTTGAGGCAGGTTGAAGCCGAAATTTTATGGTCAAAAATTATTTCTGAAACTTTGCGATCCCGAGTAAAAGTTACCGAAGTTGAGGTGAAAGAATTTTTTGAACAGCATAAATTTAATACTGATGTCAAAAAATTTTACGTTGCTGAAATCTTGATTTCTCCAACCGGAAAATCAGCGCAAACTGCGGAGCAATTTGCGGCAAAATTGGCAATTGAACTTAGGCAGGGAGCGGATTTTAAAAATTTGGTGAAACAGTTTTCTAATGGAATAACTGCAGAAAATAATGGTGAAATCGGTTGGGTTTCGCAATCTGATATTGATTCAAAAATCTATAGCGCAATTTCAAAACTCAATAAAGGCGGATATTCCGACCCAGTTTCACTTTCAGATGGTTTTCATATTTTTAAATTGCTTGAAACCAAAACCGAAACCAAAATTGCCGATCAAGATTTAAATGCCGCGCGCAATGCTATTTTTAGTAGGAAATTACAAACTTTGGCGAAAGGTAATTTAATGGATATCCGCAAGAAAGCGTTTGTTGAGATTAAATAGGCTGATTTTTCTTTACCCCGATTTTTTGAATTTATGGGATATCGCCTTAAGTAGGATTTGGGTTCTAAGATTGCGCCAAGGCATATTTCCTCAAAGCATCAATACGTTTTTTGATCGGTGGATGGGTGGAAAAAAATCTCATGAACTTCGTTTTATTTTCAATGCACATTTGCGTCAAACTTTGTGGCATGAATTTTATCTCCGCCTTGCCGGATATTTTCTGCAGAGCACTGATCATCGCATCAGGATTTTTTGTAATATCAACGCAGCAAGCGTCAGCAAGATATTCGCGTTTTCTTGATAAAGAAAGGTGTAAGAGAGCCGCGAAAAAATAACCTATAGAAAAAATGAGAATTAAAATTAAGACTATTCTGAGATTTTTTGCACTATTAGCTCTCTTTAAATATATAAGTCTGAAGCCCAATAGAAGAAAGTATCATTAGTTTAGAATTTAACTTGAACTGGTTGTTCTATTTGCTGTTTTTCTTGCTTAGAAACTTCAAAAAAAACTTCGGCGTGAAATCCGAAAATGCGCGCAATGATAACAGATGGAAACTGCTGAATTGCAGTATTGAATTCTCCGGTAGCGTTGTTGAAGAATCGACGAGCAGCGGCAACTTTATTTTCAATATCAGATAATTCGCTCTGCAAGGCTATAAAATTTTCATTGGCTTTAAGATTAGGATAATTTTCCGCAACAGCCAATAAACTTGTTATCGCCGATCCAAGAGCTGCTTCAGCTTGGGCACGCTCACCAATATCTTTGGTGTTCATGGCTTGCGTGCGCGCATTGGTAATATTTTCCAATACATTTTTTTCATGTATCATGTAACCCTTAACGGTTTCAACTAAATTTGGGATTAGGTCATAGCGTAATTTTAGCTGAATATCGATGTCAGAAAATGCCTGGTTACGCTTTTGCAGTAACGCGACAATTCTGTTGTAAAGAATGATCAAAATAATGGCGGTAACGGCGAGAAATATTATTAAGTTTTGTGACATATTTTTTTTGTAATTTTGGTTAAAAAAGATCATAAGCGACACAAACTTATCTATTTTAAAGATGTCAATATTTACTTTTTCTTAAGCAAAAAATCAATAAACCTGTATTCAAAAAATTTTTATCAACAGTGGCTATTTAGCTTAGTGGCTTTAAATTCCCGCGCTCTTCTCAAGGGCGCTGTTGTAAATCAACTTTTTCGTCGAACTTTTCGCAATTCTAAATTTTTTGAAACGCACGTACATCTAGGTACGCTTACCCTTCAAAAAATTTAGAATCACAAAAATTTCTTATAAAAATTTGATTTACGCATCAGCGCCTTAAAATCTAATCAGATCTAAAATCATGACAAAAGTAGTTCTTCTCGAAAATATCAGCGAGGCATCTCTTGCCGTCTTTAAAAAATTTGGTATTGATAATGTGCAAATTCTTAAAACCAGTATTGAAGATGCGCCACAAGAAGTATTTTCTGCAAATATTCTAGGAATCAGATCGCGCAGCAAATTAACCAAAGAAGTTTTGCAAAAATTTACCAATCTTTCTTGCGTTGGTTGCTTTTGTATTGGCACCGATCAAGTTGATCTTGAAGCCGCAAAAATATTAGGCATTCCAGTTTTTAACGCGCCTTTTTCCAACACCAGATCAGTTGCTGAATTAGTGATTGGCGAAATTATTTCGCTTTACCGCAGATTACATATTGTGAATGTTGAAATGCATAAAGGCATGTGGAGCAAGAATGCGCAAGGCTGCAACGAAATTAAAAATAAAACTTTGGGAATTATTGGTTATGGCAATATCGGCGCGCAAGTTGGCGTAATTGCTGATGCGATTGGTATGAATGTGATTTATCACGATGTCGAAAATAAATTGCCATTTGGTTCAAACCGCCAAGTTAATAGTTTGGATGAATTACTAAAAAATTCCGATGTAATTACATTGCATGTGCCGCAAGATCACAGCACAAACAATATTATTAACAAAGGTAGTCTGGCAAAAATGAAGAAGGGTGCCTTTGTAATCAACGCTTCGAGAGGCAATGTGATTGATATTGATGCTTTGGCGCAAGCCTTGGAATCAAAACATATTGCCGGTGCCGCAATTGACGTTTTTCCAAGTGAGCCAGCCAGCAATAATGAAGAATTTATTTCGCCTCTTAGAAAATTCGATAATGTTTTACTAACTCCACATATCGGTGGCAGCACGCAAGAGGCGCAAGAAAATATTGCCATTGAAGTGTCAAATAAATTGGCGCAAAACCATTTAATTGGCTCAACTGCGATGTCGGTTAATTATCCAAACTTATCGCTGCAAAAAACAAAAGAATCATGCAGCAGAATTACTCACGTTCACGTCAACACTCCGGGAATGTTGCAAGCGATCAATTTGGAAATCAGTAAATATGATTTAAATATTCAGTCACAAATTCTATCAACCGACAATAGCATTGGTTATGTGGTTTTGGACGTTGAATCGAAGGTAATTCCTAGCAATTTAGAACAAGCATTAAAAGCGATTTCAGGAACAATTTCAGTTAGAATTTTGTAAAACATGACTAAGCCAATCGCCAAACCACAATCAAATAAATTCAGCAGCGGCCCTTGCGCCAAGCGTCCGGGTTGGAATGCTGAATTCTTAAATAAAACGGATCTTTTAGGCAGGTCGCATCGTTCAAAAGAGACGCTAAAGTTGATTAATGAAGTTAACGCTTTAAGCCTAAAATTTCTTGATGTTCCCAAAGATTATAAAATCGCCATAATCGCCGCTTCCGACACTGGCGCTTTTGAATGCGCAATGTGGAATATGTTGGGGGAACGTCCAATTGATGTAATTTATTTCGAAGCTTTCGGGGCTGAATGGTATAAAGCAATTACCGAACAATTGCGTTTAACAGATGTGCGCAAATTCAGTGCTGATTTTGGTAAAATTCCTGATCTTGCCGCAGTTAATTTTGATAATGACGTTGTATTTACATTGAATGGCACAACTTCTGGCGTTTGCATTAATGATTTGGATTTCATTCCTAATGACAGAAAAGGTCTGACCTTTTGTGATGCAACTTCCGCTACCTTTTCGATGCCAATTGATTTTAACAAACTCGATATCACAACTTATTCTTGGCAAAAATCTTTAGGCGGCGAAGCGCAGCACGGTGTTTTAATCCTAAGCCCGCGCGCAGTTGAACGTATTGAAAAATATACACCAAACTGGCCGCTACCAAAAATTTATCAGCTCAAAAAGAAGGGCGCATTTCAAACCAATGTTTTTGAAGGCTCTGTTATCAACACTCCGTCAATGTCTTGTATTCTTGACGCTCAAGATGTTTTAAATTGGATCGACCAAAATGGCGGCATCAAAACCATGTATGAAAGAGTTAATAAAAATTTTTCGGCAATTTCTCACTTTTTAAAAACTTCTCAAAATTTTGAAAATTTATGCGCCGATGAAAAATATCAATCGCGCACTTCAGTTTGTTTTACCATTTCGCAAAGCTGGTTTAAAGAGTTGGCGCAAGATCAGCAAAGAATATTTATCGATAAAGTTGCTGCAATTTTACAAGCAGAAAAAGTTGCTTTCGACATTAAAGGCTACAATTTGGCGCCACCATCATTTCGGGTTTGGTGTGGTTTGACGGTTGAATCTGAAGATATAAAAAATTTATGTAACTGGTTTGAATATGCTTATGAAACCGCGCGCGCCAACTAAATGCGCCATTTTTGATTTTGATTCAACTTTAGTTTCAATCGAAACGCTTGATTTTTTGATTGGTAAAACTGCGAAAGAAAATCAGCAAGAAGTTGAAAAAATTACCAATATGGCAATGTCGGGAAATCTTAACTTTGCGGATTCGCTGCGTTTACGCTTTGCCCAAATTAAACTTGAAAAATCTAACATCGATTCTCTAAAAAATGAAATTTGTAATTACATTACCGATGGTTTTATTTCTGGCATAAAACAGTTAAAATCTGAATTTGATATTTACATTATTTCTGGTGGTTTTTTGGAAATTATCGATCCGGTTGCAGAGAAATTAGGCATCGCCAAAGAAAATTGTTTTGCCAATAATTTTATTTATGAAGGCTTGAAAATAGTTGGTTTCGATCAATCAAATATTATGGCGCAAAATGGTGGAAAACCAAAAATTGTGGCGCAAATTCTGACCAAAAAATATTACGATAAAATTTTCATGATAGGAGATGGTTACACCGATTTGGAAGTTTCCAAAGCCAATCCCAACATAATTTTCTGCGGTTTTGGAGAACATGCGGCAAGAGAAGCTGTTATCAAAGAAGCGCCAAATTTTTTCTATAATGTTGGTGATTTGATCAAGTTTTTATGCGTCTAGATAATTTCCTTTTTGACCTTAAAAATAGTGGCTTCAGCGGCGATATTGCAACTGATGAGTCGGTTGCTATTACTTACGCAACCGACAATAGTATTTACGAATTAAAGCCTGACGGCGTGATTTTTCCCAAAAATCAAAATGATGTAGCGCTGATTTTTAAATTTCTGCGTCTGGAAAAATATCGTCAAATAAAAATAACAGCTCGAGGCGGCGGAACTAGTACTAACGGCCAATCAATCAATTATGGACTGATTGTCGATTATTCGCGCTACATGAATAAAATCATCGCGATTGATGAAAAAAACCTGCGTGCCGAAGTTGAACCGGGTTTAATTTTAGATGTTTTAAACAAGGAACTCGAAAAATTTAATCTTTATTTCCCGCCAAATATTTCGCCCAGCAACCGCGCTACAATTGGCGGCATGGTTAATACTGATGCTTGTGGCAAGGGTTCGTGTGTTTATGGCAGAACATCAGATAATATTGAAGATTTGACATTGCACTTACTTGGTAATGACGATGTAATTTCGAGTAAGAAAAATAATGATAAAAATTTGGGTGCAATTTTAGCTAAAGCACAAAATATTTATTCTTCAAAACACTTGGCGCGCACGGCTACGGGCTATAATATCGAGAAGTCTTATTTTGATGGTGATGTTGATTTAAACTATTTAATTAGCGGTTCGGAAGGCACTTTGGCTTTAGTTAGTAAAATTACGTTAAAGCTCAAAAAACTACCGCTCAAAAAACGTGTAGTTTTGTTGCGTTATAAAAATTTTGATGCCGCGTTAAATGATGCACAAAACGTTATTGCTCTGAAGCCGGCAGCGATTGAAACTATTGATGAAAATGTAATTCGTTTAGCGCGAAACGACATTATTTGGCAAGATGTTGCCCATTTGATTGGTGATGGAAATGACACTTCAATTAATATTTTAGAATTTTTTTATGATCATTTGCAAGAATTTGAAAATCACGCCGACCCTTTAAAACAGAAGCTTGAACAAGGAAATTATCTTTTTGAAAATTTTTTTCTAATCGAAAATAAAACTGAAATCGCCAATATTTGGAACTTGCGCAAACAAGGCGTTGGCTTGCTTGGCGCCATGAAAGGCAAAAGAAGACCAATTCCATTTGTTGAAGATACAATTGTGCCGCCGCAAGAATTGGCAAATTACATTGCCGGTTTTCGTAATATTCTAAAAAAATATGGCGTGGTTTACGGAATGTTCGGTCACGTCGATGCTGGATGTTTGCATGTGCGACCAGCGCTAAATATGCGCCAAGAGCAAGATCGTAATTTGATTAGAAAAATTTCTGACGAAGTTTGCGAGCTACTTTTGCAACATCGCGGCATCATTTGGGGCGAGCATGGCAAAGGTTTTAGAAGCGAATATAATGAAAAATTTTTAGGCGCTGAAGTTGAAAAAATTTTTAAAGAAATCAAAAAATATTTTGATCCATTCAATCAATTAAATTGCGGCAAAATCGTGGCTGTAAATCACAATTTACCTGCAATTGACCAAGTTCCAACCCGAGGTCAGTTTGATGAAAATATAGCGCCAGAAATTCATGATGAATTTGAAAATATTCTCAGCTGCAACGGCAATGCTTTATGTTTTAATTTAGATGCCGCAACTGCGATGTGTCCTTCATATAAGGCAACAAAAGATCGCCGCTTTTCGCCAAAGGGCAGGGCGATGCTGTTTAAAGAATGGGTGCGCCGTAATCAAAAATTGCCTTCAATAAAAGTTGATGTTGTTGATTCTTTCAAAAATTTGCCGCAGAAATTTTTAAATATTTTTAAAAAAAATCTTGAAGGCGAAATTTTTGAATCTTTTAAGAAATGTTTAGGCTGTAAAGCTTGTAACACGCAATGCCCAATTAAAGTTAGTATTCCTGATGCCAAAGCTTATTTTTTATCGCTTTATTTTACTAAAAATTTTCGCAAAGCGCAGGATTATTTAATTGGAAATATTGAATCTTTATTATTGGTTTTTGGAAAATTTCCTCAGGTCGTTAATTTTTTAACTCAAAATAAAATTGCTAAATCTTTAGTGCGTAAAATTTTTGGCGTGACTGATGTTTTGGCGATTGGAAAAGCTGTGAGAATTGATGGCTCTTGCCCTAAATCAAAAGATAAAATTTATTTATTGCGCGAAGCTTACGTTAATTATTTTTGCAGCAATGAATTGCAAAATGCCTACGAATTGCTGAATAAATTGGGTTTTAATGTTGAATTAACCAAAGTTTTTGAAAATGGCAAAGCGCTTCATGCTAAAGGTTTTTTAAACCGTTTTCGTAAAGTTGTTGCCAAGAATTTGGATTATCTAAATAGTTTACAAGGTCAGTTGATAAGCATTGATCCAAGTATTGCGCTTTCTTATCGCGATGAATATTGCCGTTTTAATGATCAAAAAATTGATGTTTTGTATTTGCCAGAATTTTTAGGCCAATTGGAAGGACGAATTGATTTTAAAAAAGATTTCAACCCGGAAAAAAAATATCACCTGATTTTACATTGCTCTGAGCAAACCAATATTACAAAAATCACCGAAACTTGGAGCTCTATTTTCAAAAAATTTGCCATTGATTTAAACATCATCAAAGTTGGCTGTTGCGGTATGAGTGGTAGTTTTGGAACTGAGGTAGAAAATTTTTCTGACTCTAAAATAATTTTTGAAAGTAACTGGCGGCAGATAATTTCCAAACTAGCGCAAGATCAAACTAATGTGATTATGGTTAGCGGCTCTTCTTGCCAAATGCAGGTCGATCGTTTTTTAAAAGATGTAAAAATTTTTAATCCTTTCGTGGTGTTAAATCGATTATAACTCAATTTTATTGCCCTACTTCCTTACTTTTGGTAGCGCTAAAAATCTTTCCTGAAATTACAGCGCTTCTAAAGGCGCTGTCGCAAATCAACTTTTTCGTCGAACTTTTCGCAATTCTAAATTTTTTGAAACGCACGTACATCTAGGTACATTTACCTACTTCCCAACCATCATCGCCTCTTAAAGTATTTTCCCCTGATATATATACCAAAACATAAATTTATACTCCCATCCAACTTCGTCTTTTTGGTAAAAATTTACTCGAAGAATAACGCTGTATCACTTGATACAGCTTTATTCTTTGTCGCAATTTTTCCTCAAAAATCCTTTGTTGGATGGGAGGTGATTATCCCTTGATTCACAAAAAAAACTCGATGTCACCCTGAGCTTGTCGAAGGGTGATTCTAAGATCGAAGCCTTGAATCACCCTTCGACAAGCTCAGGGTGACATCTATTGTGTCTTAAGGGATAATAACCGGATGGGAGTATAAATTTATGTTTTGGTATATTCTAAATCGCGATATTTTTTGGTTTTTAAAAATCGACTTCTTCAATCAGTTTGGCTATATAGTTTTAAACAGAAAGCGCCCCAACGCCGGGTAAATCTTTTCCCTCCAACCATTCTAAAAATGCGCCACCAGCGGTTGAAATATAAGTAAACTCATCAATCAAACCGGTAGAATTTAAAGCTGAAACTGAATCGCCACCACCCGAAACTGAAACCAATTTTTTATCGTGAGTTAAAGCTGCGGCAATGCGGGCGAAGCTTTCGGTTCCGATGTTGAAAGGTTTAAATTCAAAAGCGCCAAGCGGGCCGTTCCAGACTAAAGTTTTGTGATTTTGTAATTCTTGGGTAAGTTTGGCAATTGAGATAGGGCCGATATCAACAATAATGTCATCATCTTTTACATCATCAACAGAAACAATTTGACATTTGCCGTTTTGTTCAAGTTTTTTGGTAACTACAACGTCAATTGGCAAAAATATTTTACAGTCATTTTTTTTTGCACTTTCGATAATTTCCAAAGTCGTGTCTTTCAAATCTTTTTCACACAAAGATTTTCCGATATTTTTTCCCAAAGCATAAAGGAAAGTATTCGCCATGCCGCCTCCAACCACAATGGTTTGGGCTTTGGCTGAAAGTGAATTTAGTAAATCAAGTTTGGTTGAAACCTTCGCGCCTCCAACTACTGCCATCATAGGTTTTTTGGCATTTTCTAAATGATTAGTTAGTCCATCAAGTTCCGCTTCCATCAAAAATCCGGCGCAAGATTTTAAAATCGACGGAATGCCGGTGATTGAAGCATGGGCGCGGTGCGAACAAGAAAATGCATCATTGACATAAAGGTTTCCTAAAGAAGCAAGTTGGCGCGAAAATTCGGGATCATTTTTGGTTTCTTGTTTGTAGAAACGCAGGTTTTCAAGCATAATTACTTCGCCATAATTTGTGGCTTCAACCACTTTTTTTACTTTGTCGCCGATGCAATCATCAACAAAATTTACTTTAATTGAACCAAGTAATTCCTGAACGCGCCCAACTAATTGTTCAATTGACATTGAAGGCTCAACTTTTCCTTCCGGACGACCAAAATGCGAAATTACAATTACTTTGGCTTTGTTTTCAGCGAGATATTTTAAGGTTGGAATTACTGCTTTGATGCGCGTGTCATCTTCTATATTTCCATCATTTAATGGCACATTGATGTCAACGCGGACGATTACATTTTTATTAGTTACGACGCAGTCTTTTAATCTGTTGAAGTTTGGCATTGGTTTGGATTATTTTGTATTTACTATGATTTTTTGTTAAGCCTAAAAGTTTTTAAGAAAAAACCTTGATTTTGGTGCGGTAGTTTTTATTTTGCGCGCTCTTGAAAAAAATCTCCAACTAAATTTTAAAAAAATCATGGGTACTAAGAATAACCCGAAAAACCGGGTAAAAGCTGCTGAAAAGAAAAAATTTAACGGCAAAGAAATCGAGCCAGCCTACTATTATGGAGTTCACGCCGGACACGGCAAATACATGGCTGCAAAATACGCTGGCACGCCTCAGCTAGTTTTAAACGCTGAAAATAAACCAATGCAATGGGACGAAATTAACTAATCTATTCGGCTTTAAATTTTTAGAGTCGTTTGATTTTGAAATCTTGCTTTACTTAAAATTGAGCAAGATTTTTCAGTCAAATTAATGAAGAAGAGCCGGTTAAAAATCATTAGCCGGTAACTGTTAATTGTTAATTCGAAAATGCCTGAAGTAATCATCAATGGCCCAGCTGGAAGAATCGAGGGTCGCTATCATCAAAATCCCAATCCTAAAGCACCTGTAGTTTTAGTTTTACATCCACATCCGCTTTATGGCGGAACCATGAACAACAAAGTTACTTACAATCTTTACAAAGCATTCGTAAATAACGGCTTTTCAGCTTTGCGAATTAATTTTCGTGGCGTTGGGAAATCGCAAGGTAAATTTGATAATGGCGCTGGCGAACTTTTAGATGCCACGGCTGTTATGAACTGGCTTCACGACCAAAATATGGAAGCCACAGAATATTGGATCGCAGGCTTTTCATTTGGTGCTTGGATCGCACTTCAAGCTGTAATGAGAAGACCAGAGCTAGAAAATTATATTTTGGTTGCGCCACCTGCAACGAAATATGATTTTAACTTTATTGTTCCTTGCACTTCAGCTGGTTTGATTGTTCAAGGCGGAAAAGATGAAATCACCAAAGAAGCAGATTCAGCAAAATTAGCAGAAAAATTATCAGCAAGAGAAGGTGCAGAAATTATATACCAATCAGTTCACGGCGCAGATCACTTTTTCAAAGATCACATGAAAGAGTTTGAATCAATTGTTGATGCACATATCAAACATCGTTTGGTGATGGATTCAACAAAGGTGAGAAAAGTTAAAAGAGATAGAAGAAGAAGACGTAAGAAAAAAAATGTAGCGGAAGCCAAACCGGAGAGGAATCATTTTCCAGTTAAGTCTTTAACCTCGTTTGAAGAATAATTTATTTGAAATTTGGTTTGCCTTGCTCTTTCTCGGTTCTAGCGAAGCCTAAGCTTGTACTTGGAGTTTCTTTAGTTGAATCTAAATAACTTAGCAAATTTTTAACAGCTCCCTCGCCATGTAATTTTTCAATTTGAGATAATAATTTATATTTATTAATTACATCTGATCTCTCTAAGACTTTTGTTTTACCATCTAAACTATCAAATAAACTATCAAAATCTTCATTTTTAATATGAGTTTTAATATGAGTATAATGTTGTTCAATAACTAAATTAGGAAGATTTGTGTTTTTAGAAAGAAACTTTTTAAAGTTTTCAGATCCGCATTCTGCTTCACTAATAAGATGAAGTACTTTTTCAAATTTGATTCTTCCGTCAATGCAACAGGTAAATATTTCAGGATCATATTCGCTAGCTGCACTTTCAAAAATCTTTTTCCAATTTATATGTAAATTGTTTGCGGCAACAGATTCTGGATGATAATATAAAAAATCAAAAATATTTTTTAATTTTTCAACTTCTTTCGCTCCGATAAATTCTTTAATTGAATTCTCTAATTTTTTATTAACTGTTTGGTCAACTTCCAAGCTAGGATTGGTAAAAATTGAATCAATTCTTTCTTTTAAATAATTGATCCTAGGTGTGGTTTTATTTTCTTCTAAAAAATTTAATATGAATGCTTTTGATTTTTCTTGATCAAAGTCGGAAACGGTTTCTGATTTATACAATTCCATAGGATCTATGCTTTTAATAACGTCAGATAATAATTCTTTTGACATTTTTTTAATTTCAGGAGCAGTATCGTTGCTTTCTATTATATTTAGAATTTCTTCGATTTTTTCGACCCAACTATTACTTCTGGGGTCTTTGTTAAAAAGCTTAGTTATCTCTTCTGTCTTGTTCGAATGAAATTTTAATTTCTCCATAAAAGTTTGATCAATTCTTTTGTTTTTTAAAAGAAAATCTGAATGATCAAAATCAACTCCAACACCAAATCTTAGCAACGACCTTATAGCAACTAAACTTTTAATATTTATAGCGTATTGCATTAAGGTAAAATCTTCTTCGTTACGAATAGTTTCTATATTCAGCTTGGTAATTTCACCTTTTCCTGCACTAGAAAAAAGAATAACATCTATAAAACCTTGTGTAATCGCTTCTACTCTAGCTTCATCCTCATCTTTACTCAAAATATTTTTTTTGAATATTTCCAAAATATTTTTTTCTAATATTCCAAACACTTCCTTAGATTCTTCGATATTAGCTTTTCTTAGTTTCATTCTCTTCTCCAAAATTCGTGATTAAAAAAGATCTTAAGTGGTTTTTGCTGGGGTTCTAATAATTCTTATGGCGCTGTCGCAAATCAACTTTTTCGTCGAACTTTTCGCAATTCTAAATTTTTTGAAACGCACTTTAAGTTTAGGTACGCATACTTTTCAAAAAATTTACAATCAACAAAAATTTCTTAGAAAAACTGGTGATTATCCCTTAAGACACAATAGATGTCACCCTGAGCTTGTCGAAGGGTGATTCAAGGCTTCGATCTTAGAATCACCCTTCGACAAGCTCAGGGTGACATCGAGTTTTTTTGTGAA
>Ga0114967_10000299_pt1 | contig 41578 bp, 41 predicted proteins | sample M_130628_MF_Meta_FD_92639 | JGI IMG/M metagenome (GOLD analysis project Ga0114967, IMG submission 92639) | Freshwater microbial communities from Lake Montjoie, Canada to study carbon cycling - M_130628_MF_MetaG | ecosystem: Environmental > Aquatic > Freshwater > Lake | place: Lake Montjoie... | reverse complement strand
GCTCATCAAGCTCATCAAGCTCATCAAGCTCATCAAGCTCATCAAGCTCATCAAGCTCATCAAGCTCATCAAGCTCATCAAGCTCATCACTGCCGTCTACAAAAGATTTATTAACCCAACGTAAAATTTTAAAATCATCAAATGACAGAGAATTAAACCCAATAGCAAAAAGACAAGTAAATCTTTTAGACCAACTAATTGCTGGAAAACAGTTAAAAAAACTGACAGACGCCGAAAAAAAGGCTGATGAAGACCAAAAAAAAATTCTTAAAGCCAACTCGGCAGACCCATTTACAGCAGTTTTGGCAAAAGCTCTTGATGCCAACAGACAAGCTTTCGAACCCGAACCCGAAGATAAGTCTGATGATGATAACTGGGCTACTGGCGGTGCCGAAGTGTTGGGTGGGTGTATGATGGTTGGTTTGCATAGATTTTTGTTGATAATTATTATATTAATCTTGATTTTTCTAATTGTTTTAATTTTCGTTGATGTTTCAAAATGTTTAGTAAAATAAATATTCTACTTTAAGTGCGAAATCGTTCCACACTTGATTTTCGTCAATATCTAAATATTTTTTTATGCATTCTAATAATGTTTCTTTATTGCTTTCGGGCGAATCTGGATTATACCTGATAAAAATACACGGCAACCCAAGTTTAGCAATAATATCATACATTCGTCGCTCGTCGCACTTATAGTTTCGATGTTTGTGTTCATCAACTTCAACAATTAAATGATAGCGACCACAATCATATCTAATATCGGGAAACAAGTGGCCGTTCGAGTTTTCGTTTTCACATGTATAGGCTGAGCCAACCGATTGATTATGAATAAAATTATATTCAGGCAGTTTCAATCTTAAATAGTCTACAACTTCCATCTCTTTCTTTTTATAGCGCCTAGGAATTATTTCGGGCGATTCGCACATATTTGCGAATTCTAACAAATACAATTCAATAGTTTTACTATATGTATCTGGTTTTTGTGTATCAATTTCTAACTTTAGCTCGGAAAAGTTTCTGTCTTGGCATTTTAAATACCACTGGCCTCCTATTTTTTTATTCAATCGCGGCCGCGTTCTGGAAATTGCCTTACAATTCATTTTTATTGCAAAATCTATTATTTCTTCAATTGTATAAGTATTTTTTAATATTCTATCTATTATTTTATATTTGTGTCCGCATACAATTTTATCTGTATCCTTGTATTTATAAGGACCGTGTAATATTACCGATTTTCCTTGTATTACTAAAAGTTTCCGAGACACGTCCGAAATTAATTTATCCATATACAAATGTTTTTTGAAATTATTTACTTGTAAATACTTTCAGTGTATAACTACAAAAAAATAAATTTCAATTTTAAACTCGAATTAATTGAATTAATTTCAACTTATTCTAAATAAACTTTGGGTTTTTTCTTTCAGATTCGTCCATATCAAGCATGAGTTTCTTAAAGTTTAAAAATGTTATATTACGCAATGCAAACCAGTTTTGTGTTGGCGATTTTCTAATATTTGATGAGAACTTATTGCATACGGAAATCCAAAAATTTACGGCATTTGGCTCATAAATTCTAAATACTTCCTGTACATTATAATCTTTTTGCATTTCGGTTATCTTTCGAGAAACTGATTGTCTCTGTGCTCGTAAAACATAGTATGGGACCTTTTCGTCGTCGGCATCTTTTAATATAACAAAGTAAGATATTTTGTTAGCCGGCACTCGTTTGGTCGATACTCTGTCATGTACTACATTACTTAAATCCAATCGCGTTTCAGCAAGCTCACTTATCTTTTCTAGAACTTCTTCCTTAGTATCTTCAGCAACACCTAATAGCTTGTTAAAGCGATCGTCGGCTTTCTTACGTTCTTCTTGAAATCTCTCATCGGCTTTCTTACGTTCTTCATCGGCTTTCTTACGTTCTTCATCGGCTTTCTTACGTTCTTCATCGGCTTTCTTACGTTCTTCTTGAAATCGAGCTTCAGCCTTTACTCTTTCTTCTGATGCGCATTTACGTTCATCGGTTAGTTGTAATGAAATATTATCAAGTTTTTGTTCAAGCGTCGTAATAGTTAGTTTGTTTTGAAATTGAATATATAATTCCATAACATCAACAATATCTAAATAATATCGGCGAACTTGTTTACCTTTTTCTGTATTGCATAACATTAGAATCTCTTTAAACAACTTAGGTGCAATCAAAATATGTTTTACTTTACTCATATTTTTTCCTGTTTTTAAGGGATATAATTCATCTATTTTTTTGACATCGGAACTTTCCGATATCAGAATTTCTTCTTTTTCCTTTCTAAATTCAATATATTGTTTATTGTCATACTCAAAATATAACTCATTTTTATAATCTAAGAAATTATCATTAATTATTTTTTTAATTGATTCCATTTGATGGAATTTAGTTCCTTTATATCCAAAATATTCTATCATTTTCTCACTCATATAAATAGGAATATCGCTCTGTAAATTATGAAAGAATGTATCGACATATGACTCGTTTAAGTTAATTGTATTAAATTTAATAAAATCGGTAAATTTCATATTTATCCCGCTCATAATACTCTTTTCTAAAATCTGTTTTGCGTTAAATCGAAGCATATGTTTAATTGATTATCAAAAACTTTCAAAGTATAACAACAAAAAAAAATTTCAATTTTAACACAACTATCAAAAACCTTTCAAAGATGCAAAGTATTTGGCAATGAAATTAATTTATATTTTTTTGCATGCAAATCTTTACTAATACAAGTAACTGTGCAATTTTTTCCGTTGGTTACAATAATAAATTAGGCCAAACATTAAATAAATCATTTATTGTTGAATTAACAATACTTTTGTGCGTTATAATTATTATATTTATATTTTTAGGAAGCGTATCATAAAAATTACTGATGCGTTTTATTACATCTTCAATAAGCTCGGCTTTAAATTTATGATGTAATATTTTATCAAAATCTTTGCCTTTTAATGTCAAATCAATTGGATCTTTTGGTAAATTATTATATTTGTGATTATGTTTTGGATCTACAATTATTTCATTCTTGTATTTCATTAGCTATTATTTGAGCTCTTTTTATTAAAAAAGTATATATAATAAAATCTTGTTTCTAGTATTCATATATTTACCTGTTTTCTTGGCTTGTTTTTTCCTTTATTATTTATTGATATTTTTAACTTAATTTCACTCGATTCTCCTTTTAAATTAGAATCTGTTTGCATATAATACCAAAATTAATTTTATTAAAAAAAACTTTTTTAGGGTTTTTTTGTTTTTTATTGTTTATTTTTTTTTCACGCTTTCGGCTGCCAACGCAGCACTCTCTCGCAATAAACACACGCAATAAACACCGCTCGCAACTCTCGCTCGCAACTCTCGCAACTCTCGCAACTCTCGCAACTCTCGCAATAAACACCACTCGCAACTCTCTCTCTCGCAATAAACACCGCTCGCAACTCTCTCTCTCGCAATAAACACCGCTCGCAACTCTCTCTCGCAATAAACACCGCTCGCAACTCTCTCTCTCGCAATAAACTCTCTCTCGCAACTCTCGCCTAGATCCATCCCGGAAATTCATATATTTCAAGAGTCGCGGAAGAGTTGAATCGGGTGTCCATGAGATCATCCGCGTTGACGAAACACAGTTCCAATGTTTCATTTCCATCCAGATCAAGATCATCCCAATCAATCCAAGAATACATTATCGATATATTTCTTAGATCTCGGCACCCTCTCAAATCCCAAAACACGCCTCCCGGAATGTCGCAGCCCACAAACTTGAGACAGCAAATAGTTGGCGAAATCACATCCACCAAGTCATAGATGGCATCACGTCCAGCCATCCTGTCACACACTTCCCGCACTGTAGTGTCATCGCCTATTGCGCTGCAATTCACGAAAGAATCCATGTCCATGTAGCCATACTCGAAGGATCGAAGTTCGTCCAAAGTTTTTACGAAACGAACAACTTTCTCGGGATTCAACGCTAAAATATTCGACAATCGAACGAAGTGGTAAAAATTGGGTAGACGGTCAAACCCAACATCACTCACGTTATGAGCAAAGAAACTGCGTCCAATGCTGTGATATTCAATCGTAGCAATGCTAGGCGCAACGCCCAACCATAGCTGGTCCAATATGTTGATGACGTCGCATCCAAACAACATACTGTAGTCATGTGTTGGACTTCGAATCGCAAGCACCGCAAGGTTGGTGCACAGTTTGACAAATTCAACAATCTCCGGAAGACCGATTCGTTTTCCATGGCGATCGCGGGGGTCGTCAAATACAACAACTCGAAGTTCGGATGGATCAATCGATGAATCCGATGGATCAATCGATGAATCCGATGGATCAATCGATGAATCCGATAAATCCGATAAATCAACGTTGTAGTTGAAAACAGCAGTGTTCGGTTTAGGCTGGGTAAATAGCATGGTTTGTTGTCTCAGGGGCTTAATTATTATTATGTTTTTATAATCAATTTTTTTACAAAAAAATTTTATTGTTTATATAAGATGGAACCAAACCACCGTATATATTTATACACATAACATCAGATACATCCTGACCATTAATAGTATACAACAATTTCCATTATGCCAGTAAGGCGCCCTGGAAAAGGCTTTTTTTTAGCGAATAATCTCTAGGCCCGGCATCCTCGCCTTGACCTCTGCAATTCCGGATTCTGTCAACTCCGGGCAATTGCTAATATCCAAAGTCTTCAATGACCGAATATCAGAGACTAGCAGCAAAGCTTCATCAGTCAACCGAATGCAACTGTTTAGCGAGAGATAGACCAAATTCTCCAATGCCGCAAGTGGTTCAAGCCAATCAACACTTGGTCTTGGAAATACCGACAGCCACAGCTTTCGAATCTTTGGTGTCCATCTAACAAATCCCAGATAGAAATCTAGGCTGAAACAGTGTCTGATACTCAACTCCTCAAGCCCAGCAAGCTTGTCCTGGTATTCATTAAACCAGTATTCGCACGGGTCAAAGGATTGCTCCATGCGAAGGCATCGCACACTCCGAACATCGTACAACCAGGTCATCCTAAAGTTCCAACACTCAGCGAAATTAAGAGTGTCAATGACATAAGGCAATGATGGTCCGATAGTGAAATCCGTACATCCAACCATGTCAACAGTCGTTAAATTGGGGAAATGGTGCATAGCACGCCAAGCACCTATTTGACGGCCATCGACTTCCCATACAAACCGCATCGATCGGCACTCGCGCATCCACTTTTTTATGAGTTTATAAAACTCATTAGAAATTCTTAAACCGCACGATAAATCTTTGGGGTTCAAACATTTGATGATCATTGACATTATCCCGCTCGGTAAATGCATCATAGTTTCAAAGTGAGTTGACTAGTCTCCGTTAAGTCAAATATAGCTTTAAAATTTTCCATTTTTTAATATATAAATATAACGTACATATACTAATATAGCACTAAAATGGCATTTCAAGACGCTTTAGTTAAGTTTGAATATAAAGAACCATCAATCCAACAAATTGCTGAATATAATGGTTTTAGCGAATCCGAAGTTAAAATGATGGAGTTATTTTGGTCTGATAGCTTCAATGAGAACTGGATTTATTTATCGGATGAAATGATACTTAACAATATGACCAATGATACTAAAAAAAATGCATTATCAAATTTTTATAAAAGAACATTATTCCCTAACTTTACTATTGATGATGATTATAAAGAAATTAAAAAAGATGATGAATTAATTAAGAAATATAAATATAAAGCTAAAATAAAAGCTAATACAAAAAAATATTTTGCAGTAACAAAGAAAACTTACAAAGAATTAATAAAACTAGGAAAGTTTAAAAAATCTAAAAAGGTAGTATGCAAAGAAAAAATTATAGCTGATAGACTAGCAAAAACAATAAATGGAGTAAGAGAAGTTTATATAAATAAAACAGGACAACGAATAGATATATTAACTGATGATGAAATAATTGAAGTCAAATCATATAGCTGCCGTATGTCAGCAGTAGGACAGATATTATATTATCATAATTTTTACAATGATAGAAAGATGCGAATTCATTTGTTTGATAACAATGGAAAACGGGATGAAATATTTGATAAAATATGTTATAATGTTAATATTAGCGTTACGTATGACATATAATATAAATATAATGCGTATATACTAATATAGCACCAAAATGGCAATCTGTGCTGCTTTAGTTAAGTTCGATTATAAAGAACCATCAATCCAACAAATTGCTGAATATAATGGGTTTACTGAATCTGAAATCAAGATGATTGAGTTGTTTTGGTCTGATAGCTTCAATGAGAACTGGATTTATTTATCGGATGAAATGATACTTAATAATATGACTAATGAAACTGGTCGGATGGCGTTAACACATTTTTATACACAAGTTTTATTTATTAATTTTATTATTAATGTTGATTATAAAGAAATTAAAAAAGATGATGAATTAATTAAAAAATATGAAAAATTCTATTCACCTTTGGTAGTGAATAGAAAAACATCAAATAGAAAGAAGTATTATGCGATTACAGGAGAAACTTATAAAGAACTATTAATTTTATCGTCAAATAAAAAAGGTAAAGAAGCTCGTAAGTATTATCTTAAAATCGAAAAGCTAGCAATGTTTTACCATATGTATATTTCAGAATTACATAAGCATTTATCTAAAGAAAAGGATAAACAATTAAAAATACAAGAAAATAAAGTAATGCATTTGAATGATTTTGTGGAGGCCGCTAAAGAATTAACAAAAGATGAAATATTTTATATAGCGACAACATATAGTTACTCAAGACAACATAGGTTCGAGTACGGCGGTGTTAAAAATGAAAATGAACTTAAACCAAGACTTTCAACATATAATACTGGTCGAGCCGAAGGTGATACATTTTATTATGTAAAGATTTTTAAGTGCCATAAATATTCACATATTGAAAACTGCATTGAAATGTTAATTAAAAGCTTCAAGGATAAGAAAAATGCAAGAAAGGAAATGATTCACATGTATTACGATAATTTTGTTGAGCTCGTGGTATTTATTATTGATAACTATAATAAAGATATTGATTTTATTAACAAGCATGCAAAACAATTTTTAGAAAACACCATTACTTTAGAACCAGTAATTATTCCTCCTATCGATTTAGCGGCATATGCACAAACGCCACGTAGAATCAAGTTTACCAAAATAGATGTATCGAATTGGAATGAAGTCCAGATCAAAGAAACAATTGTTGATTTAATTAATCAATACGCGAATAAGTTAGGAAAGCAATATGATTTTAATAATCAAAAAGATATAGAACCTTTAGAACTAATTTGGAAAGACTTTCAAACATGTTTACTTCAATATACAGGAAAAAATAAAACGGCTTGGAAAAATTATTTAAAAACATTTACATCAGGATCCAAATGTTCATATAAATGGAGATAGATTTAATTTTTATTCAATTATTTTTTCAGATATTTCTAACGGATTGTAATACCAGCTGCAATTTGGATGCGGGCATAACATAAAACCATTGTTCCATCTATGTAAAGGTTCCTCGTCTATATATTTACAAATAAATCGCTCATGACATTTAGTACAAATAACATGGTAGCAACGTCGACCAGGCTTGTGTAACTGCACATATCCAATATTCTGAGGGGTCTTTAAATAGCTTGCAATTAAATCGGTAATGACCGCCGGCAAAGGGACCATATCATAAATCAATTCACCAATTCTTGGAAAAACGGATTTACACATCGGCATAAAACATTTGGTAATCAAATTAAATTTTAATGAATTTCCACGCTTTGAATTTCGACTGCGCTTTGTAAGGCTAGACATCTGCATAATTTTATATAATATATTTCATTTTTACAAAAAAAATATATACCTTCCAAAATGAATTACTCGCACAAGTTTTGGTTGCTCTGAAAATTGATCAAGTACTCAGGAACCGCCGTTGTTTAAAGGACAAATTTTTCAGTATAAATATTTACATTTTACTTTGAACGTTTTTGTAAAAAACCTTCGGGAATTGATACATTCAAAAATAACCTACTTTTTTTTAGATGATTTTTTAGATGATTTTTTAGATGATTTTTTAGATGATTTTTTAGATGATTTTTTAGATGATTTTTTAGATGATTTTTTAGATGATTTTTTAGCTTTTGGCTTAGAAACGTTAAAATTATCCATTAATGAACTAAATGATTCTAAAAACGATTGGCCAACGTATGTATCGAAAGTCCCATCGTCATATGTTATACTGTACATATAATGTGTAGGATTTTTATTACGTTCCGTTTTTTCATACGTATCATCGCGCAATCTGTCAACAACACCAGTTTTATTATTTGATATATTTATAATTTTATCCCCTGGTACAAATCTTTGACGATTTGATGTATTGGAATCAAATTTGTCCGCAGAATCGGCATTAATTACATTTTTCATTAATTGTATTAATTCCGAATCGGATTTAATTCTATGAGTTTCAGATTCTTTTATAAGTTCTCTTTTTAATAATTCAGTTATATTATCTTCAATTTTAGTTTTATAGTATAAATCTGAATATTTAGGAATAAACCCAAAACCCAAATTTCGTAATCTATACATTTTATCTAAATCATACATTGCTTGGTCGTGCCTTAAATTTTCTCGCACTCTATTCAAAGTCTCTCTTTCTCGTTGCATGCGGTCGCGGGCCATTTGGTCGCGGGCTTCCCGGTCGCGGGCCTCGCGTGCTGCACGGTCGCGGGCTTCCCGATCACGAGCCTCTCGTGCTGCACGGTCGCGGGCTTCCCGATCACGAGCCTCGCGGGCTTCTCTGTCGCGAGCCTCGCGTTGATTAATACGATTTAGCTCTTCATTTTGAGATTCCATAACTGCCTGCCTTAAATTCAACCCGAATACGTCCTCGTCGGGGTCATAGGCTGTATTTTCTACAACATAGCCCGGCTGTTTTCTGGCAAATTCTGATTCTACTGAATTGGCCATTGCCAACTCTAAAGCCTTTTCTTCACTTATTTCTCCCGGATTTGCGATAATAAACCCTCCTTTTACCATTATACTATATTAATTATAAAATTTGTTAAAAATAAATTAGAATTTTTATAGTAATGTGGAAAAATACGGATACAGTTATATATTATATATCACCTGAATTTAAATATTATCAAACAATTGCAATATTTAGTTTTATAGGAACCATAATAAAAAAAACAAACGACCAGAACCGTCTAGACTATATATACAGCGAGAATTTGGTTTTAAACCGCATAAATATGATTGAAGAAAAAGGAACATCTATAATATTATACGATTCATTCAATTCATCAAACTTGGAACAAATAACAAATGCGATAGACAAATTCAGAACTACAGCAGGCTTTCCAATAATGGTTTTTATTTCAACTAAACGTAATAGATTTAGTAAACCATTTACCAGTGTTATGCGATTAATAGAATTAGCATACGAGCGCCGTGGAAAGCTTATAAATAAATCGCTATCATTGGTAATCGGCAATAAAGCCGGCCGCATTAATATGGATAAGGATTGTTCGGACCGGGCGTTTGCGAATAATATAGGAATAAATTTTACTATACCAGAAAGATTTTTTCTGGGGCGCTACGACCGCGTTATGTGGAATTGGAATAAAAATATATTACCAAAGGCCAATCGAGCTGATTTTATGAACACAACTGTGCCTATAATACTCGATGAAATAAATAAATTACCGGCTGCTGATAAATATACCATAATAGTAACGGGCGCCCCCGTTTGCGGCAAGACAACATTACTGGAAAAAATTAAACGTAAGTGGCCCGACTATAATAAAGGATTATTGGCAGACCTAACTGGCAAAGGATTATTGGAAATAACTGATATGGAATTAATGTCAAAAACACTGATCGAAAACAAATCTGTTATAATAGAGACCGTATGTGATACTACAACTATTACAAAAATATTACAAATATCGATGGAAAATAAAACGCCTATTTTAATAATAGAAATAAAAGCGCCGCGTCCTTTATTAAATTTATTAAACTGTATAAAAGTACAAAATGCTAAAAAATCTAATATAATACTACTACCAAAACAAAAATATACTAACTATTTAAAAAAATATAAGCCGCCTCTTTATAAAGATGTACCGTGTGTAAAATATATAGAATTTCCCCTTGTATTAAATAATAATTTAGATGTTTGGTATGAATATTAGTCTGAATATAATTCTGAATATCCAAACGTACTTTCTTTGGTTATCACACCATATAAAAACCCATCTTTATCTTTATTTTTGTTATATATAGCTAATAATGTTTCGGTCATTATAGGCAGTTCATTATTAAAGAAAAGAAAAATAGCCTCGTTTTCATTGATAGTAAGTCTATTTCTTAATAAGCATAAAAACTGACCCAGTGTTAAATCAGTCGGCACCAAGTATTTACTCTTGTCTATTTTAATATCGCCCTTGGTTTCTATAATTAATGGCAAGCGGTCTTTATATTTACATTTTATTCGTAAAGATTCTTTCATGCGAGTTTCTAAAGTATGCGCGTTCTTAAAATTATATGTTTGCATCCTATATTTATAGAATTTTTAAAGTTCGCCCAATATAAATAATGCCACCGCTGTTAATTTTTACCTTGTGGCCGCGTGTATGCTGCTGTTTTTTTGTTAATACGTCTGTTACAATTCCGGTTTTGCACGTGTATTGGTTATATGGTTTTATTATTATTATAACTTTATCGTTAACATTTGGTTTATTATAGCCTATCTTTGAATTATTGTATTCGGCGCATGAAATACGCGATACTTCACCGGATACGGCGCCGCTGCTATTTTTCTTTTTTATTTTAAAAAATCTTGGAGTACGGCCGCCAGTCGCGTACAGAAGTGTGGCCATTATGATATATAACTGGGATAATGTTTTTTATTAATATTAAAAAATCTTTCCTCAATCGATTCTAGTTTTTTAATACTATTTTTAATATCAATATATAACGTTTCCATATCCTTTCGTAAACAGTTGACATCATTAGACACTAATATAGTTTGCATCCTATAACTTTCAATATCAATTTTCATTGAATTAGTTCTATTCTCAATCAAGTCTATTTTAAAATTAATTTGATTAATTTCAGCATTGTCCAGTTTTTGTTTTTTATTAGATATGTCAGCAGTAAATTCAAGATGTCTTTTCATATTATATTATGTAATTAAAATTGATTATTATTATATATTATTTATTGTTTAGAATGCCTAAAATCGGAGTACATGTATCGAAAGCATCAAAGGTTATTAAAACCGAAAAAGCCCGAAAAACATTAATAGATGCTATCGATGATGACTGCACGGCACTAAAAATTAAATGCTGTCAAATATTTGTAGCGGGGCCGGCCAACACAAAAATGTCGGACATAGACTACGAGGCAATGAATGAGTACTGCGGCAAAAACAAAATAAGTTTGTATGTACACGCCAGTTATTTAACCATAGGCATTTTTAGCATAGAAAAGGTGCCAACCGCAAAAAATAAATCGGCAATTAAACATTTAACGGACCAAATGGACGCATGCGATAAAATAGGAGCTCTGGGATTTGTAGTTCACCTGCCAAGAAAAGAACCTGCTTTTATCGTTAACGCGCTTAAATATATAATCCCAATTATTAACAAATATAAGACTCCTTTTATGATAGAAATGCCCGCATCTAAATCGGACCCCGAAAAGACTTACGAGACGCCCGAAAAAATTAATGGATTAACAGAACTCATTATTTCTAAATTTCCCAACTTTACCAATTGGTCATGGGTAATCGATACGGCTCATTTATGGAGTTGCGGCGTTGAAGTTGACAGCGTAAAAATAATGAAAGATTGGTTTAAAAACCAAAAATTTCCAGAGAAAATTGGATTGTTTCATTTAAACGGCAGCTCGCTCGAACACTATGAAACTGGCAAAGATAAGCACCGGGTCGTTTTCGCCGATGATGATGATATATGGAATCAAGACCGCGAACTGTTAGATTCCGCGGCAAACCAAAAAAAATCTACGCTTGATATAATATATAAATTTTCAAAAAAATATAATATAGATTTAATATGCGAAATCAATCGCGGCGAATACATTGATATTCAATTCTGTATTACAAAACTTACTCAAATATTTTCCAAATAAAAACTTACTCAAATATTTTCCAAATAAAAACTTACTAAAAATTTAGTGCTTTACTAAAAATTTAGTGCTTCTTGGACCCCTTTTTCTTAGACCCCTTTTTCTTAGAACCCTTTTTTCCGCCTTTCTTGGATCCCTTTTTCTTAGAAACCTTTTTTTTAGAACTCTTTTTTTTGCCGCCGCTTACGAAGCCACCAGTATGTAAAGTCATTTTATAATATATAATATACACAAAAAAATAATAATAATTTTATTAATTAAATATGCTGGTTGGACCAACTGAAAATTTTTACATTACAATTTTTAAATTTATCTAACGTCATATCATAAAAGTCATTCATTCCAATATATATTTGACGCGTATCTAAATCCAAAGAATACATAATACTAGTTCTATCATCATAATGGCATCCATACTTACTTATAGCACGCAATAGGGCCCGCGAATCTTCTGTTATCTTGTCGGCCGGAATTTCTTTAATAGCATCTAATTCAGTGCGCCTACATTTAACAATCGTGTACTTATTAATTGTATATGTGGTTGTATTTTTTAAATATGCGCCAAAATCAACACCATCAATTAAGCAATGGCATAAGATAGGAGATACTAATATCGTTTTTGGTTTTCCACAATCTACGCTGAATATATCCAACATATATGCATAATTGTATAAAGGCATTCGCGTTATGAAACATACATCCATAGGAAACGGCGGCTTGCCAGATTCTGAGCATTTAGATTCCAATTCTTCCTGCAGCTCGTAATTAAACGTTTCGCGAATTTGAATAAGCCAAGACTTTTTTAAATCAACTCTGAATGCCTTTGGTGCATCTATTAAATCGTAGACCAAGTGGTCTGGATATGGTATATATTTTATATCCATATCAGTATAGTATGAAATAATTTGACAGTCTAATCCAAATCGATAGCATAACTTAATTGGATTTTTAATAACCATTGACGCCTGTGTGTATTGGTCAAGTGATGGATAATTTAATTGCTTAGTTCCATGCTCTACATTAAATAAATTTTTATTATCATAAACAATAGTTGAAACCGCCCTCGATAAATATTCATCGCTCAAATATTTCTCCGATAATTCGGATATGTTAATATAATTGCAACTTACTATATTAACACACCAAATATACTGCGAACCGAACATGTGCACTCTCTTAAAATCGTTAGCGTTCATAATTAATTTTCTATAGCCGCGCACATTTATCACACTGTCTGTTGTAGGAGGCATAGTTGAAATATCGGTAGACCGCTTAACTAATGTATGATGAGTGCTTTTAATGCTAGTGCCATTCTTTAATCCCGATACAACGTGATTTATAGGAGTGTCATCTGATTTATTTATATTAAGCTCATTAAAGATATTAATCATGGTTTGCAGCACTGCCGAAATTGTAATATTAGAATTTGTATAAAATAATACCATGCCAATATTAATATTGATATTGAAATTAACACGCTTATAATTGTAAGAATTAAACGGAGTTTTTGCGGTCTCGGCGTCATTTAATTCGCCATTGATATCATATATACATTTATTCTGTTCCATATTTATCATAGCTTTACATATCAAACGAATACTTGCTAATTCATTTGCATTTTTAATGAAATAAACCATGTCAAATCTTTCAGCTTATAAATATAATAATATATTTTCAAATTTGAAATTTGAATTTAGTTATTATCAGAAGCATTCTTCATCATGACTGAATTATTCATTAGCGTAAAATTGGGATTTGATAAGTTTGTTATCCCGCAAAAAGACTTTAGTTTGAAGACCCAATATAGTTATTTATTAGATGGCGAAGATTCTATTCAGCTGTATAATACGGACTTATATTTAAGTATTTATAATAGGCTAGTAAATAATATGCCGCCATCAACAAGTTGTTTATTTGATATATTATGCGGCGGATTTAAATATTTTGATAACTGGTACATCAGCGGAAATTCTTTGCAACTTATTTCTAACTGGATTAAGAAAATTGGCAAGCATTCATATGCGTGGAGTGAATTATTGAATAAGCCCGATTATAGCTTAGAACTATTTTCTAAGCGATTCTGGCCGTATCATAGCACCGAACATAAGGAATGGCAAGAGGTTGCGGCCGAAGCCAACCAATATCCGCATACGGCTCCTCCGATGAATGCCGAAACTGAAAACCAAGAATTATTGGACGAATATAAAGATGAATTCTCAGCATCCCAGCGATATAACAACTTTCTAGGCCATGCCGTTATAGACCCTAGCAAATACAATAATCATGACAACTACATAAAAATACTGAAGTTTTTAAATGCTATAAATCTTACGAATCTTATGTTTGAACTAATGATGCGATTGCTGATTACACCGGCCGATTGCCATATTGTTAAGAACATTTATTTCATGAATTTGTTAAAGCCGCTAATCAAAGACAAAAAATATATGGATATATTCACTCATTTCATGTATTATGCAATGTATATTTTAAATCATGAAGATACGGTAATGTTTTCGCAAATTAAGCGTAACCACAGAATTATCTATACGCATGACGAGGCTCTAACCATGCCGAACTTTAATACTTATCATATTGAGTTGGACCCATATATTCAGCAGCTTACGGGCGAAACATATTTACAAACATCTATTCCATATTATATTAGATGCAATAGATATATCCAACCCATTGATGTATTTGAACGTCGATTTTACCTAGCAACAGGCGGTGCTCTTGCTAATATACCGCTACATAAATATAATGCATCGGTTGCCGGGTCAATTTTAATTCCTTGCTTGGCTTATTCAAGTTTAGAAAAGGATTTTAAGCGCGTGCGATTTAATACGGCCAGGTCTATTAGAAGACCTAGCGGCGACTTATATAATCCGGTAGGAATTGAGCAATTAACCGAAGAAGATAAAGATTTCATGACATATTTGGAATATTTATATCCGTCGTACCATTCATTGGTAGACGCTGATTATATTAAAAGCGTGTTATCCGATGATACCAGCGATGCAAAAACAAACTATAATTTATTATCCGATATCGATATTGCCATTTCAATTGATAATTATGATACATTCGAAGAAATTGCAACTATGCTATGCGAACATATTAGATTGAACTGCTTACAAATTGGCGAAGTGCGATTTAAAAAGGTATACACGGCTTCGGCATTTAAGTTTAAGTTAGCAGGCCCCGGTCTGATTCGGCCCATTGAAATATTTCGTGTATCGTATGGACCTGAGCGAATGGTTAAAAAGTTTCACTGCCCCGTAGTTCGGTCGTGGTATGACGGGAGTAATCCAATGCGCGAAGATATTTTCAAGCATTCAGACAGCGTTGATAAATATTGGGCTGAATTATTTAGTAAGGGCGAAGATATTAAAGAAACAAAAAACAATTACTATAAAGGAGTTAATATAATTAATAGCGGGCTATGTGCATTAATGAGTGGTGTAAATAATAACTATAAATGGTTCTTCAATTCAAAACCGTGCGTTGAAGTTATATTAAAATATGCTCAGCGCGGGTACAGCACCATATGCAATAAGAACGAAATCAAAGCTCTGTGCGATTATATGAAAATCACACCAAAGTGGGCTATGTTTATAGATAAAGATGTCGACATGTGCGGTATGATGAGTATTGAACATGTATTTTTAAATCCATGCATTTCAAACGGAGGTATTCGATATGGCCTTAGGCCATTTGCTAAAACTATCAATACTATTTATTCTAAAAATTTATATGTTGGAATGCCCAAGAGCTGCACCGATTACGGAATGGACCTTAATATTAAATATAATAGTAAAATCACAATGCCAGATATTAACAAAGTTAATATGTTTGTGGAATATTTATCGGCTGATGATACGGTATAAAATTATTAAACAAAAAAATAATTATTTTTTTCTATTTGATTTAAAATCAGCATCTATTCGCGTTTAACGCATCATTTTTATTCGCGTTTAACGCATCATTTTTATTCGCGTTTAACGCATCATTTTTATTCGCGTTTAACGCATCATTTTTATTCTTGCTCTATTAAAAATTCATCGTCCAAATCTGTATTAACATTTAATGTATTGCATACAAAATTTAATACCTTTTCGGCGAATATATTATAATCAACTTTAAGTTTATCCGAATCAATTTCATCGTTAACAATAAAAGGTATCATAGAGCTATTAATCTGCGAAATATTATAAAAGCTTTCGTAAAAACTTAAATCAACTATATTATATAAATCTTGATGAACATCTTCATTAAATGCATCACCATAACATCCCATAATTATTATGAGCGAATCTAAATTTTTTGGAAACATAACTTGTTCATCGGCAACTTTTTTATATTTATCACCATCTATCTTTGTAATATTATATTTTAGAATATCTGACATTGCTGAAAATAATATATTTATTTTTTTAAACATTATGGCCGATTCTATAATTTTACTTTCATGAGCATCTTGGGATGCCTGTGTGTCAGGCAATGCTATGTTAGGGGATGCCTGTGTGTCAGGCAATGCTGTGTTAGGGGATGCCTGTGTGTCAGGCAATGCTGTGTTAGGGGATGCATGCTCGTCAGGCAATGCTGTGTTAGGGGATACCTGTGTGTCAGGCAATGCTGTAAATACATATTTTAGCTTAAAAATTATTTGGTCTCTCATATCTATAGTATCATTCGTTAATTTTTATACTATTTATCGCCAATAACATAATCGGATTTTTTTCCGTATCATATTCATCATATTCTATATTTAATGATTTGGTCAGTATAAAATATAACAAATAGTTAGGTATGAACATTATATTATACAAAAAAAAATAATTATATAAAAATTTACCACAAGTCAATGAAATATGCGATTAATATCTAAAAGTTGACCAACTTGCTATTTTTTGATTAGGTAATGGATAGACTTATAATGATTGAACGTATTTCTATTTAGATGAGATATATAACTAATATATAAACTACAATGGTCGATAATACAGTTGAAGCCGCTCTTGTTAAATATGAATATTCAGAGGTTTCAAATCAGCAACTTGCCGAATACATGGGATTTTCATCAGATGAGCAGAGGATGTTAACTATGTTTTGGGAGCCAGCTTTTAACGGTAATTGGATTTATTTAAGTGATGAGATTATTTTAGAACAAATGACTAATAAATTAGGTAAAGATGTGTTAATTCATTTCTATAAACGAGTTCTTTTGACCGATGATTATATTGAAAATGTTGATTATAAAAAGATAAAAAGAGATGATAAATTAGTAAAAGAATATGAAAAGTTCTATTCGCCAAATTTGGCGAAAAGAAAAACATCCAATAGAAAAACTTACTATGCTATCACTGGAGATGTATATAAAGATCTTCTTCTAAAATCAGCAAATAAGAAAGGTAAAACTACCAGGCAATATTATCGTAAAGTTGAACAACTCGCCATTTTCATGAAAGACTATATTGTAGCTCTAAATAAACATATTATGCAAAAGCAACTTGAAGAACAGAAGAAAATCATTGATGATTCAAAGGCAGCTCTCAATCGAATAAATACTGTTAATTTAGAACTATTAACTTTTAAAAAAAACAACGAAAAGAATGAAAGCGTTTATATAGTGGCTACTTATAGATATGCTACTCAAGGTATTTTCAAGGTTGGCAGGACCAAATGTATGAAGGCAAGGTCATCAGGTCATAATAATACTCACATCACCGGTGATAAGGTAAAGGTTTTAAAGGAGTTTAAGGTTAACGATTCTGTTGCTGTAGAAAACTATATTCACCGTAAGATAAAAGGTCTTCTCGTACATGACGAGAAAGAATTCTTTGTCTGTCCTTACGACCTACTCGAAAACATTATACAAGTAATTATTAACGAAGACGAATCGCATAACAATCTTATTAACTCTGTCATTGATACGGTTTATCAACTTAAATGCTCTAACTACTCTCCGGATCGTTGGATGACAGGTATCAATCCTGCACTTTTCCGAGACGAATATCAACTTGTTGAGACAGGCAATGCTGTTGATGAATCAGTAGTTCGGGCAACCTTTGATATTACTAATGCAACAGAAACTCAAAAGAAAGCCTTCGTTGCTCAATGCGTACAAGCCTACCGGCTAACAATCGAAGCACCTAATCAACTAATCTGGAAAACATTCCAAACCTACCTCCAAACCCAACTACAAATCCCCAAATACCGATTCAAAGCCCTTCAATGGAAACCGCTATTCACCGAAGCAACTAACCTACCTAATCAACTCTCTCAAGAAACTAATGACACACTATCCTATTAAAATTTTACAAAAACTTTTGGATCAATACTATTTTTTTGATTAGGAAATGGATAGACTTATAATGATTGAATGTATTTCTATTTAGATATATAACTAATATATAAACTACAATGGTAGATAATACAGTTGAAGCCGCTCTTGTTAAATATGAATATTCAGAGGTTTCAAATCAGCAACTTGCCGAACACATGGGATTTTCACCGGAAGAGCAACGCATGCTCACAATGTTTTGGGAGCCTGCATTTAATGGAAGTTGGATTTACCTAAGTCCTGAAATGATAACTAAGGATATGGGATATAAAAAAGTTTCAGATTTTTATAAAGATATATTAAAATTTAACTACAAAGAAAATGTTGATTATGTAGAAATCAAGAAAAATGATGAATTAGTAAAACAATACGAAGAATATAAGAAAAGTTTTGATGCGGAAATTTCCGCAGCAAAAATAAAAGACCGAAGAGGTGGTTCTAATATCAAATACTACAAGATAACCGGTCGGACATTAAAAAAAATGCTAATGAAGTGCGGAACAAAGAAAGGTGATCAGATATGTGATTATTATCTAAAAGTCGAGCAACTTGCCATTTTTATGAAAGACTATATTGTTGCTCTACATAAGCATATTATGCAAAAACAAATTGAAGAAAAAGACAAAATCATTGATGATTCAAAGGCAGCTCTTGGTCGCATGAATACTGTTAATTTAGAACTATTAACTTTTAAAAAACTTAACGAAAAAAATGAAAGCATTTATATAGTAGCGACTTATAGATATGCGACTCAAGGTATTTTTAAAGTAGGCCGAACTAAATGCATGAAGGCGCGGACGTCAGGTCATAATAATACTCATATAGCCGGTGATAAGGTAAAGGTTTTAAAGGAATTTAAGGTTAACGACGCAGTAGCCGCCGAAAGCTATATCCACCGAAAACTTAAAGGTCTTTTAGTTCATGATGAAAAGGAATTCTTTGTATGTCCTTATGATTTATTGGAAAATATTATAGAAGTGATTATTAATAATGATGAATCACATAATAATTTAATTAACTCCGTCATTGACACGGTTTATCAACTTAAATGCTCTAAATACTCACCGGGCCGTTGGATGACTGGCATCGACACATCTATCTTCCGTGAAGAATATCAACTCATAGAATCCGGCTCAGCGGGCGAAGAACCCACCGCCCAAGCAACTTTCGACATTACTAATGCAACAGAAACTCAAAAGAAAGCCTTTGTTGCCCAATGCATTCAAGCATACCGACTAACGATCGAAGCACCTAATCAACTAATTTGGAAAACATTCCAAACCTACCTCCAAATCCAACTCCAAATACTTCGAAAGTTTCTGATAATCAGAAACCTTCATAATACCGATTCAAAGCTCTTCAATGGAAACCACTATTTAATAGTAGTTTAGCATCATAATTTTACTAATAGTAAATTTATAAACTTTTTTTAGTGTTTATATATTAAATTTTATTATATGTTATATATATATTACAAAAATGGACGATAAAAAAGATAAAGAGATGATAGAGCTTATGGAATATTTCAATAGACAAATTTCAAACGTGTTTAAAATTGTTGACATGAAAGACGAAATATCTTCAAATGCAAACGTTGATAGGGTTCGCCGCATGGTAAAAATTTTAAGACATGAAGCTCCTCTTTTAATGTTAGAAAGGTCCGTTGATAAGTTATGGGATAACAAAGATGCCATCATGAGTAGAAATTTAGATTTTTTAATGGCCAAAGAAAATTCTAATAAATATATTAAAAATGACGAGCGAAAAGAATGGCTTGAAAATTTGTTTAATTTAATCCGCAATAAATATTCCGAATTGGATAAATCCGAAACCGAATATTTATGGAAGTGTATTGATAATATGTTGAAGTGTGCAATTAAGTATAGAATTTTGCAAGGCAACTTTACGAAATAATATTATATAAAGAATAAGTTATTTGAATATATAATGCCTAAGCGTGGAAGTGTAAAGATTAAAAGAGTCATGCCGAAGGGTGCGGCGGCCGAGGATGCCAACATATTAAACGATATGTTCTCCCAAATGACTGGTGCCGACCATTCGGACCCTGATGTTATTATTCCCAAGATGATACGATTAAACGAATTATTATTAAAATATGCAAAGGTTTATAACTTATTAATTACGTTTAAAGATTTTGTTGATAATTTTTCCGAACATAAGCAAGAATTTTTAGATATTGCAAGCTTCATTGAAAAAATTGGAAATATTACAACCGAAAGTAATAAGTTTACAGAAGTTATTTTGAAAACGTGGGATATTGCCCAAATAAACGGACTCTATAAAAAAATGAAAAGTATGAAAGAAGTACAAGATATTATTATTACAAGTAGTAATCTGGGCAAACATAATAAATATTTAACCGATAAAGATAAGTTAGGCGATGAATTTATTAAGCGAGAGCCTGGTTTAAATTTTAAGCCTTTGGTATTTACTAATTTAGATTTGAAGCTATTATGGATTTCTGATAAATTAACTTCAACGGCAAAGAATTTTATTCTTAATATTTTGAGTCATACTTACACGGTTGGTCATGAAATTTACAAGATTGTAACCAGTCCTGATATCGACATTAAGAAGTTTGGAGCTCTGCTGCTTAGTAATATTGATAATATGAAAAAACAGATTCCCAGATGCGACAAGGCATTTGATGTTATTGCAAAGTCGATTAATTTACTGGAAGACAAGTTTGAGACGTATTATAAGACAAGTATTGAGACAGAAAATCCATCAATTATTATCGAAAGCTTTATTGTTGACGTTTCTATGACCCAAAAGACTAACGCAACAGTAACAACACAGTTTAGAAAAATTATCATGTTTATGAAGAAACAGAGCGCCAACAATAAGGACCCACGTGTTTCCAAGCTGTTCAAGATATTGAATAATCAATTTAATATGATGGAGCGCGAAACAGGGGTCGAACCTGATGAGCCTGGCGCTGAACCAGGTGCTCCAGAGCCCGGCGCGGCCGACCCTGATGCATCCGAACCAGGTGCGGCAGAGCCCGACGCGGCAGAGCAAGGTGAAGAAACAGATGACGACCAAAGCGATGATTCAGTGCCGCCATTGGTGTCTGGAACTGATGAAGTAGAAACAGAATCGGGCGCCAAGGATTCAGACTACGAATCTGATTATGAGCAGGAATCAAGCGATGGCGACCTGGATTAATTCGGCTGGCGAAATAGATGGTATTTTCTAAAAATATGCATATTCGCATCGCCTATTTTATTATTGGCAAAATAAGAATAAGGAATGCCCTCTAATCTGCTTATTATATAATATAGAGAATAACTGCCGCAACTGTGATTGTCGTATTGATTACGTATTTTTGTAGCGATAATATCATTACATTTAATATCTAATTTTTTTTCCAGGTGATGTTTTGTTTTTTTCATCCATGTTGTTATTTCGGGCAATGGTTCGTCACCCGAAGAATTAAAATATTCGATGGTAAACGGGGCTTTATTAAAGTCGCCAAATATTGCAAACCAGTGCTGACCGCGCCCAGTAGAATAGTCCGTATTAAACACAACACCAAAACACCGAGTTCCATTATTATATTCCTTTGCTAAATCGGTGCGGGCAAGACTCCAACCTTTGGCCTCAAAATCTCGCATTTGAAAACATATGTGTAAAAAATTTTTAGGTTTGTATTTAATTTCGATTTGACTGAGTACCGCATCAATATTTACGTTGGAAAACCAATCCATCGAATCGTGCGGACCCTCGGGTTTAAACCGCTTATTTAATTGTTCATTTATTACATCATTGCCTATATGATTAATTACCTCGGTATTTGTTAATATGCACGATTCTGTTTTGCAATTATATATTTCTTTTAATGTGCCGATTACATCGGTTTTATTAGATTTTATATTTTTTATATTTACTACAAATTTTTTTAACTCATCTATTATATGGTCTTCCACGCAGTAATCACCACTATTTATTTGGAATGCGCATTCATTTGGTTTTTTAACTAATTCCATTGCTATATTAAATATACTAAACTTGTTTAAGTTCTATAAATATACTAATGACAAAAACTATAAATGCATCAGGTGGGTTTTTAGGCGGTAAACATGTGGAAAATAAAATAGTTATTGGTGATTTATCTAATAGCTTTTTAATAAATAAAATATCAGAATGGGAAACATTTAAAAGCACTTACTATAAAAATAATAAATTAAACCCAAAATATTACAGTAAATTATTAAATGTAATAAATTATATTTGCATACTGCCGGGCTATACGGTTGACGAAAATAAATTACTATACAATATAAATACCATTTACAAAGCAAATGCGAACGAAATTATAAATGCAATTAATAGATATATAGATATCTACAGTCCTATAAAAATGGTTTTAAAACATTTGTTTATGAATTATAAAACATATATAGAAAACTTAATTTTATTATTTATGCGATTAAATGAAGGCGATTCTGATGACGCGGCTCGATGGAATATAATAGATGCTGAGAATAATTTAAATTCGTCATCGCCAATTCTTTTAATAAATTTCCCGCCGCCCAATATTAAACTGGAAAAAGATATTCCGCGCATAAATTGGCACGTAAAAGATGCGAAAATAAATAAAATGGTTATCGATTTTCTCGCCGAAATAAAGAAAAGAAAATTTGTATACTTGGGTTTTTGTACATTCATTCCTATTAAAAGACTTCAACTGCTGCTGGATTTTCCCGCGTGTAAGCTGGTTAAAATATTAAAAGCTATGGGTCATACAATAAGTTATAAGATATTAGAAAAAATAAAAAAGTTAAAATATGAAATAAAACCATTAAATATAGACATTAAAAAAACCGATGTATACGATCACAAGAAATTTGAAAATATGAGCGTTGCCAAAAAAATTAAGCATTTTGAAACTTATATTGACGCGTATATAAGTTTATATAAAACTGTAATGCCGCAAGTTTCTAAGACCGAAAAATATATAAACAATTTTGCATTAAAGATTAACGATATTTCAAACGACATACTTAATTTAGTAAGTTAATATTTGTTAAATACAGGAATATTATTATTATAAATAATAAATATGAAGACACATTCTTGCGGGGCAATATTATATACAATTCATGAAGGGAACATATGTATAGTTCTCGGCATGGAAAAAGGCGAGTGGTTTCCATTCAAAGGAACAAAAGAAATGGGCGAATCTAATATGCAAACGGCTATTAGAGAAATTAAGGAAGAAACTTGTGATACAGTACATATAAACTATATTGATTTATGTTGCCATTTTTCAACCAAACGAAAGCATTATCATATAGGATTAGTTGGCATGACTACGGCCGAATATAATAATTTTAATGTAAACCGAGAATCATTTCTTAAGGATGATAATAAAGTATATTTAGAAAAAACGGCTATTAAACGATTTCCCATATGTACAATATTTGAAAATGAATTTCATATTATAACTTTAAAGGCAATCAGATACTACTATGAATATTTGGTTAACCTGCAAAGAAAAATTAATACCGATTCTATTAAATGCGTCGAAGATTTGAAGGATTTACCAATACATAATAATTATAGAAAACAAGTAGTTCGGCGATATTTTAAACCAATACGAATGCCATAAATATTTTTAAAATTTAAATACGTTTTAAAAAAACTGAAAATTTGAGACTTATATTAAGTCCTTTGAGACACCCGTATTTGAGATGATGCCAATTCCGAGAAAAGTTTTTGAGGAACTAGAAAAGGTAGGCCTTAGCCACATTAATCATGCGCCAAAGGTAACAGAATGCGGCATCATCTACGTCACCATGCAAAATGGCAAACCGTGTGTGATGGGGGAACTGAAAGACGGCAAATACTCTGTCCCCGGCATGCGCAGCCTAGCCGCTCCGACTGCTGTTGGCACACTTGCCAGTCTTCCGTTTGACGTTCCAACGCTGAATGCTGTCAGTGCAGCGAACACACAGGTTATCGGCGAGATACCGTTGCGTGTGGGCGCCAACCCAGCCAACACCGCTGTCTTGGTTGTGTACACCACGTGCCGACTTCACAATGGCCGTGTTGGAAACAAGGTTTACTACCATGTTTCGCTTGACAGTGCCTCATTGTCAAACCACTCCGTTGCGTTGATGACCCGACATGGCCCGCTGAATACGCGAGAGTGTCCTGTGTTGACGTCAATGCTTGACCACTGGGTTTTACACGGCATCGAGAACCCGCCTTAAACACGCGGACGGCAAAAAAGTTGAACTTTACTTTCTATGACGCGCCTTCGGGTGCTGAGGACCTCCTGGTCAAAGTAGAGTTCGCAAAAACTTTTTTTATATGCTAAATATTTAAAACTCATCCTCAAGAGTTTCATCATCCCACCATATACTATTCGCATGTTCATCGAGTTCGGCAGCTAAATAGTTAATATTAGTGTATTTATTTTGCCTTGACATATTATCTATAGCAACGCGGTTCTTATTGGACATGTGTTTCATTAAATGTGCTATATTATTATCACCCATACTTCCTATTTCATCGAATATATTATTTTTGTAATTATTTTCGCTATATTCTAATCGCGTCGGTTGGGTCATTTCTTTTTTTTCTGGCACGGACTCCTTTCTTTCTAGTTTAGACTCGGTCAATGCTTTATTTACTTTATTTTGTATAGAATCATCCAAAGATTTTATTTGATAATGGTCGGCCGGCCTTTGTTCTTGGCGGGGCCTTCTTTCTCTGCGGGGTCTACGTTTTTGTGATAAACTATCACCGAAAATCCATATTATTACAAATAACAAACCGCCAACCGGAATTAAATTTGATAAATCTAATTTCTTAAAAATTATAGCATAAATTAAAATAACAAATAAAATAGCAAGCGATGATTCTATTTTATTCATCTTATATAATAAAAAAAATATTTATTAGCTAAAATAATTTAACAAGTTAATAATTTAACAAGTTAATAATTTAACAAGTTAACAAATATCTATATCTTTTAAAATTACATTGTTTAAATTTTGCTGCTGAAACCATACGGAACTTAACAATATATCAGATAACGCATACATAAGAACTGTTTTAATATCTTCGACTGGTGTATCAACTAAATCTTGTTTTAAGTGGGCGTGGTTGCCAAATCTAGGAATACTGGGAGACCTAAAATTAGTTCCCATTTTATTATATCTATCGCCCGAATGCGCAAAATTACATTCACGAATGTTTGTATTATATTTTTTTGATAAATTACTTCGCACATCAAGACAATCGGCAATATTTTTGTATTTACATTTAATTGATCCGGTCCTATCAGTATTTTGAGTAGAATCTATTACATTAGGAAATGGAACCTGTAAACAAAAACCCTCACATAATTTTATATAAACACCTTCCGAATTTTCTTCATCGCCGCGAAACCAATATAAAGCCGGTGGGATATCATTAATATTTAAAACAATTGGCGCTCGCCATTCGCAGCCCAAAGGTTTTTTATATATATCAGTTAGTTTTTTATAATATACTGGATTGCTATCTATCAATACATTACTTTCGATAGCGTTATTTATTTCATTTAATAAAATTTCTTTATTTTCATCATCTTCAGCTATATCACCCCATTTAATATCTTTGTATAACTCTTGGTTAACTTTAATATCGCATACCGGATCGTCTTTATATTTTTCGCGCAAAATTATTTTTTTTCGAATATCTAATGACGAATTATTACATTCATCTGCAAATCTTTCAAATAATCCAGAAATATTTTTAAGTTGTTCGGACATCTCAAATAAATACATAGAATAATCTTCAAGCTCATTAGCTTTTTCTATAGTATTATTGTTATATATATCAGCGCCGCAACTTAATATTTCTATGCTCAGATCGTTTAACTTTTCTATGATAGATTGCATTTCTATAGTATCTATATAATTATTATCTAAATGTAAATTTATAACATTATAACATGCTTACATTTTTAAGTAACGTAAATTTATGCTCCAATTTGCATAAAACGCATAAATTTAAACTGCTCGATAACTTAATCGAAGCTAACAAAAATATGGCGCCGCAGGGCAGTCCTGAATGGTTGGCCATTAGAGTATATAACATAGGTGGTAGTGAAATGTCTGTTATAACGGGAGATAACTGCTATTCATCAATTACACAATTGGTGGCTCAAAAAGTGGGATTTTCTGAATTTTATGGAAATATAGCAACTCGATGGGGCAAATTATTTGAACCCGTTACTCATATATTATCAGAAATTTTATTTGACGCAACTATTAAAGAAACGGGCAGCTTGCAAGGCGCTGTTCCCAATCAACGATATAGCCCCGATGGATTGGCAGTTATGAAACTAAAATGTCAGGATTTTATAGATGGCGAAACCATAGAAACAGAAGAATATTGCATTGTTTTGTTTGAATTTAAATCGCCGCTGTATACTATACCTGGCGGCTATATACCAACCCATTATACGCCGCAAGTTAAAACCGGCTTATGTAGCATACCAATAACTGATTTTGCGATTTTTATTAATAATATGTTTAGAAAATGTAAATTTAGTTCTTTGGGGTGTGCCGAATATGATTATAACTTTCATAATAAAGATGCGGAAAAAGATTTTGTATGTGAAAAACCTCTTGCATTTGGCGTCATCTTATTCCACATGAACGATGAACAAAGATGTGAGTTTTATAAAAAATATAAAAACTTTATAAATAATGTTTCTGAATTTTTATCGCATGACTTTGATACCGACGATGACGACGAAACACCAGTATCTAATAATATATATAATCATTTATATTCAAATGCATCTAAAGATTTTGGAGAGCTTAATTATTCCGATTTTAATGTTATTTTAAAACTATACGAAGACAAACTGTTGTCCGTGGAATATTTAAAACCGCATATAACCGAAGAATATAATCGAAATGATTTTATTAAATCGCAAGGAATCAAAAAAGGAAATAATTATTATGAGCCTTCTATAAATATGTATAAGAAAGCTATTGAATTAAAACCAGCCGGATATTTGCCGTGGAATTTATTTAAGTCCGATATTATTGTAGAATATCGCGATGAGAATTATGTATTGGATCATGCCGATAAAATAAAAAATACGATCGAAATAATTAATAATATCAATGCCCATCAAAATATTCGCGATAAAGCAATAGCATTTAAAAAGCAATTTCCCAGAAGCAAGGTTGCTGATAGTTTTATGCAAGATATTTCTGATTTTATTATAGATATTTAAATATCCGGCTCATCTTCTTCGTCATCATCGATAAGCTCAGAAACATCTTCGGCGTCAGCTGGCGGCTTATCTTCTTCTTTATTTTCGGCAACATTAATAATTTTGCCAGAATCGGGCGATATAAGCCTATATCTAATTGTATGGCCCGTAATTTCGGATACCGATTCTATTTTAATTACTTGGCCAAGCTCACCGCCGAGCCAAATGTTTTGGGGGTCCAATACTGATATGCTGGGCAAGCTAAGTGGGTGTATAATTAAATCTCTGGAGCATAATAGTTTAACCTCTTCGTCGGTTAACAGTGTGTGTTTCGAGCATAAAGGGCCGTTGGCCAACTCAATGGCAAAATATTTATGTAGATAATTAAATACTCTTAAATTAGTATATTTTAAAAGCGATTTGGTAATATATATATTTAAATCATCTTTGCTAATAATAATGACATCGGCAGGCTCTTCGGGTAACTTATCGATTATTCTTTTAAATAAATTAGTAGTTTTTAAATATTTACTTTGGTCTATAAATAGATAAATATAAACTATTCTGCCTTTTTTGGCGTTTATACATTTATGCATAATATACTCATCGACTTGAATATTTTTTTTGAAAACATTAAACTCATAAAATCCGGCATCTATTTTATATTTTCTATAGTCGGTAATAAATTTTTTAATGTTGGTATATTTATTATATAGTATCTCCATTTATATACTAATAAAATTATATTCAAATTTAAAATTATCGATACAAAAAAAACGATTTCCCCCGAAAGAGGAGTGGAAATCTATGCTATTGGCTAATGAGACCAGCATTTTTTTCTGGAATTTCAGAAAGTATTTTGTAAAAACCTTTCGAAGCATTCCAGCGCTTGTCAGGCTGACGAGCCCCCATTTTTTCCACCAGGTTGTTTCCTGTGCTCAAAACCCAGAGCTAGGTTGTTGGTATTTTTTGAATGTCTCAGGAAACATTCGCAATGGTTTTACAACTTTACCATCTCCCTCGTTAACGTGAGGAACACACGGCCTGACTACAGGCTTGGGGACTTAGCAAACCAACGCGCATGAGAAACCGGGTTCAGCAGCAAGGTAATCAAGACATATCTCTGCAAGTTCGGGCGGTAGAACTACTGTTAGAGACTTGTACGTCACCCTTGACTTTGGGCCGATTGCAACTTTTTCTGTCTCGTCCACCAACAACATGGGTTCTATCCACATGGGTCCGCGCGTCTGGTAGTATGTAGTCCAATCCATGTACGCAACACAGATGTTCACCAAAGCCGGAATGCCTAACGCGTTCTTACAGTCCAGCATCTCCTTAGCCGCTAAAATGGCACGGTTGACAACAAACTTCTCCAGCTTTTGGTTAAACAGCCAATCGCTGAAAGACTGTTTGGTGTACTTGCCGCCAGCACACCTAAAGCAAACTTTAATAGGATTTTTGTACTCTGGTGGTGTGCCCTCAACGAAGTGCGTCATAAAACGCATATGGCACACACTGCATTCGTAACGGTTGAGGGAACTTTGACCATCAATATGTTTGGCCCTATATAGGACAAGTCCTTTGGCGTAAGTAACTTTTCTGGCGTTAAGAAATTCTTCGTATAAAGACATTTTTTGAAATGCTTATCAAATCTCAAAATCTGGGTGTCACAAGGACAATATACTCATCAAATTTTCATTTTTTTTTAAAAGTGAATTTATCTTAGCAGTTTAAAAATGTCATCGTCAATATGCATGTGCGCTGTAAAGTGCAGCTGTATGGAAATGAAATGCGAGGCATGCTGTGTTACAGTATTATTCAATCCGCATGTTTATGTTCATTGGTGTTTCTGTAATTCATTATTGGAAGTATATACCAAGTCGGACAAGTGTCGATGTTCTATTAAATGTATTTGTAAATAATAATTAGATGTTCTACATCAAGTTTCGATAATTGTTATACGTGCGGATATTCTGACACCGCGGTTTCCAGTTTAAAAAATGTTATATATAGAATTATGCGCATGTGTATTTTTTATCTAAATGCACTCATGATTAATTTACCTATACTTATTACGGGTCCTATAACGTAAGTATATATAATTAAAAATATTATAATTGCAAATATAACTTTTAGTGTACTTGGGTCAATTCCCAATAAACTTGATAGACCATCGGCGGCTTTATTTACAACATCGGCCGTGAGCTTACCGACTCCTTCGCCGGCCTCATCAATCGTATTTTTTGCTTCGCCGTCAAAACTTGTTTGATATAAAACAACACCGGATGCAGGACTGTTAAGAATTAATGTTTTAAAATTGGACAGTGCAGAAATATCTACAGTAAATTCAACACCTGAACTATTTACATTAGTTATCGGAAATATAAACCCGTTTAACGAAGGCGTTGCCGTACTATTGGAAATAAATTTAATAGACGCTGTGGATGATAATTTAATCATTTCGCCGTTTACTGGCTTTACTTTAATAACTAATTGAGTAGGGTCTTCTAATAAATATGATGTATTTTTTTTAATCTCAATGATTTGCATTTGGAAATTATTCTTTTTTAAATATTGGTCTAATGAATACGCGCAAAATGCTATGGCGCCGGCGGCTCCAATTCCAAACGTTGCCGCCAGTTTTGGATTGTTTTTAATTACATCGCCGGCTTTACCAAGAAAATTCTTTTGACTTTTGGCGGCGCTTTCAAGGGTTTGACCTGCATTTTTACCTGCGCTTTCAGCTAAATCAGCAACTGCTTCATCTGCATTTTTAGATACGCTTTTAGCTGCACTAACTGCGACGTTATCGCTCTGCTTGACAGCACCTGTTGCTAGACCACTACCGATGTTATCGCCCTGCTTGACAACACCTGTTGCTAGACCACTACCGATGTTATCGCCCTGTTTGCCAGCACCTGTTAAAACTGTTGACGATAGCTTGCTTAAAGACTTTGACTTAGATAATGCTGTCCTAGTTGTTGTTACTCCCGCATCTACAGTAGATGATAAACCTTTTTTTAGACCAGTCTCAGTAACTGCTTCTCCTACATTTCCAGCTGCTTTAAAAACCGAACCCCATGCCATTTTTAATTATTTATATAATAATAATAATTAAAATATAATAATTAAAATATATTAATTTAATGTCAAGCGCTGCAACTATTTTGTACGATGTGGTTTTTTATACAATTACGGGATTTGTCGTACTATTATTAATTATAGGAATATATTACATGTTTAATAAAACTGATAAAGATAAAATGTCAGGATTATTTATTTACGGTTCAGTTTTATCGTACGAAAATGCTATTACTAAAGTTTTAAAATATTCAATAGAAAAATATTTAGAAAAAATGCTTTCAATTCCAGATTTTTCTTTTGATAAACCAGTTTATATTTTAGATGGCAAAATAGTACCTATTAATAATTTATTTCTTACGCCATCAACGCCATCAACGCCATCAACGCCATCAACGCCATCAACGCCATCAACGCCATCAACGCCATCAACGCCATCAACAGATGAAATGGAAACAACAAGTATAGATGATATAAAAAAAGACATTGAAACTGGACTGCGTGAAGACCCTGTATTTATTGGTATGTCAAGTAATAGTTTAAGAAATTTAGGAATAGCAATTGCCATACAGATTGGTGCTGAATATGCATTAAAAAAAGGAGCCAAAAAAACTGGAAAATTCTTAGTTAAAAAAGGTTTTACTAAAACCGTAACTACTTTAACAAAAGTATTTGGTAAAAAAATATTATATAAAACTGTGGCCAATACTGCTGTTAAAGGAGTGACTTATCCAATAAAGGTTGCAGCCAGAAGTTTGGCTAAATTAGCTGCAAAAATTGGAGAGAGATCAGCTTTAAAGGCTGGCGTTGGAATTGGAAAATCAGCAGCGGCGGCCGCTTATAAAAAAATAGCAAAGCAGTTCGCCGCGGAATTTGCTCAAAAGTTAGCCGGCACGGCTGTCGGTAAATTAGCGACCAAAGCTTCAGCTTCAGCTGCTAAAGCTGCTGCAAAGGCAGGAATGGGACCAATTGGATGGGCTATGCTTGCCTTTGATGCAATTACTATGACAGTTGACATAGCAGACGGTGGTGGTTATGGGTTATTAGATAAAGTTAGAAATATGCGAGACGAAATAAGTAAAGAATTAAATGCTCAGTTTGCAGCTAACGGCATGAAATTCCCGTATAATGTCGGACCATTAGATAAATATTTAGAACAAGCTCAGATTGACTATCAAAATGAAAAATATAAGGAGCAGATTGAAATAGTTAAGTCAAATCCAAAATACGAAGCATCGGTTAAGGACGAATTAGCTGAAACTTATATAGATCCAGAAGTAAAATGGGATGATATTATACAAAAACTTACAGATGCCGATAAATTAGCTTTGGAAGGTGAAGCCACTAAAAGAATGTGTGTAAGATTAAAAGGAACTATGGAAGAAGAATTATGCATATATGATGATTATTACGAAAAAGCTAAACAAGCTCAAATAGATAAAGCGTTAGAGCCGACCGGACGATATGTAAAACCTTTGATGGATGCATATGAAAAATGGCGAGCTGCCAATCCAGATGCAACCTCTGAACAGTCTCTTGCGGAATATGGCCGATTATTTGATACTATGATTGATTATCCTAAAATAGAAATAGAAGCTGTAAATTTATGGTGCGTCGAAGAAGGTGGTAAAATATTACCAAATGGACTATGCACATATAAAACACGCGAATCATGTGACAAACATTATAAGATGGAAGATGGGGCTCCTGTAAATACATATACTCAATGGGACCAGGCTGCCCAAAAATGCAATGCTGGCAATTACACTACTAAAAGATTGTGTGATGACAACAAACTTATTTATAATTCAAATACCGGATTATGCGAGATTAATGAACAATACTGCTTAACAAAAGGAGCAGACTGGGATGCTGCTAAAAAAGATTGTGTAATATCAGCAGGTCAAAACATATTGGAATTAATATTTAGTACTGCTTTAGTTAGGTTATTTAAACAAGGACTTGACCCGGCACAATATGAGCCCTGCCCGCCTGGTCTTGAAGATGTCGGGTACGGATGTGCTAGAACTTCAGTGCAACCAAGCCCATGTTCAAACTATGGCGACCGGTGGTATAACGAAGGTGTTCGATGCGCTAACCTTACTAAATATATCGCAGCAGACTGCCCTCCTGGTTATTGGAACACGGGCGCCACATGCGAACCGCAATCGTTCGGACGTGGTTCTGGTGTTAATGGTAATGAAGTTATTAACTATTACTGTCCAGCTGATAAGCCTGTACAAGTTGGTGTAACAGGACCATCCGGTTCATGTCGTAGCAATGAATTTTGGCCGCATCAATGGAAATGGTCTGGAATGTGGCAAGGTATTAAATCTGGCGTTCCATATTCTAAAAGTTCTGGTGTTAGCGATTATGTTAAAAATGCACCAAACACCGGATGGGAACAAAACGGGTCTTTATATTATCCAAAATGTCCTGCCGGAACTAGCGCAGTAGGTTGCTGCGTATGCAGAACAAATGGTTCTACAAGTTTTGGATATGAAAAAATGACATGCCCGGCCGGGTTTCATAGAGTTCTTGGTTCATGTTACCAAAATGCAAATAAAACAGAGCAAGTTACAACAAAAAATTATTCATGCGCACCGGGCTATTCACCTTATCTTGGCATGTGCCGTTCTAGCTGTCCGCCAGGATTTAAGAATGATGGCCTTATATGCTGGAAACCCAGGCGTGTTGAGATTAGCTCAAAAAACAATTAAAATATTCCCGAAGGTTTTTTCCGAATGTTTCTGATTATCCCGAATTAATTGAATTAATTTCAATTCATTCTAAATTCAAGTAAAACGTTCAAAATATATAGAAGGTTTTTTACAAAAACGTTCAAAGTAAAACGTTCAAAGTAATTATTTATAATTCATCGTCTATGTCTTTTGACATATTTGTATTGTAGTTATTTATGAAGTTTTCATTAACTATTATTTTATTGTATGTAGTTCCTATATTGGGTGATGTTCCTAATATTAAAGGCCCCGATATTCCACCTATCTTGTCGATAAGGCCATCGGTTGCTGCATTCTCAATTACTTGGATTGGCGATTGAAAGCTGAGTCGCAGCGTAACGTTGTTCATCTCTCTTTTTTGCAATCCGGTCCGGTGAATGGATGTTATATGCCCAGAGTATGTCATCTCATCGGCATATATGGAACAGTGCTCCTTGCTAATATCAGACATCTCTTTTCGCAACTCGTTAATAATTTTATGGCGCGCCGCTTCTATTCCAAACATCATTTCAAACTCAATAATGCTATCGGTTTGGCATCTATAAATATCTAAGTATGGATTATCAAGAATTTCTTCCATATTGGACCCAATGGTCGTTATGCCGTATGTGATTTTAGTTGTTATAGAGCCATCGCTGTTAGTTATGGACCTGACAATATTTATAACATCGGTTGAGTTGATTCCCTTAACACCTCGAATAACTGTAAATTTAATATTATTCATAGTATTAACAATAAATTCCTCGTCAATATTTGCCGAATTTTTGGCAATTGAATTTCTAACATAACATCTGATAATTATGTCAATTGCATTTTCAGGCGTATATACAAAGAATACAGACGGAAATTTACTTCGCAATTCTGTAATTATTGTCTCGAGTTTCATGCTATTTAATAACATCTCTTCTTTGTTCAGTTCGAACCTGATGCACCATTTAGTAAGGTCCGTAGGTATGTTGATGCCCACATTATATTTTTCAAACTCTTTTATAAGTTTAGTTTCGTGTTTGAATTTGCTGTGGATTGGGTTTCCATATTCCTCAAAGAAAATTCTGGTTGAATCTATAAATCGATTAAAATCCATCATCTCAATATGATTTGCTATTTCCTGCACTTTAATTTTAGTGTCTTCATATTGCGGCAGAACTGTCAATACCATAGAAGTATTTTTCATTTTGTCAGTATCCTTGGCACCCAATATCTCTTTAATTCTAACAATAGTATTGGTTTTAGAACCGCCACCACCACCCGTTCGATGCTTAGAATCGAGCACATACTGGGTCATTGGTTCTGAAATGCACTGGGCCGCAATAATTCCCACGGCGCACCCGTAATTAATAAGAGACTTTTTAAATGTTATTCTTATTTTTGTAATAATAATATCTAACAAATCATCGGTTATATTCTTTTTTACTAAGTTTGATGTGCATAGATAACTGCGAATTAGAATACATACTAATGTTGTTGCCCGTTTAATATATTCTGGTAATGGCATATTATTTTTTTCTTGCGTTTCATTATAATATACATAAGGTATTACGCGGCATAATTCCGATACTTTATTTATAGTTTTGATAGGGTCGAGCATTCTTTTATTTTTTGGCAGCTGTTTAATTGTATCGTTGTAATTATAAACCACATCCTCGATAATTCTGAAAACATTTACCGGCATTTGATGCGCGTTATCTAAAAGCAATCGCCCCGGGCTATTATTTTCAACGCGAAAGAATATTTCTCGATATAATGCGCGGTCTTCTAATAGTTGCTTGAATTCCTCATCAACGGCTGCCTGAACTGTTTTATTCTTATATATTGAATCAAAGTCGGACAGCTTGCTATGATATGTTTCCATTTCAGCGTCCGAAATCATAACAGTTAGAAATTTAACCTTTTCGGTTTTGCGGGGGTCCAGGCCTGATTCCGCATATAATGGCTGAATAATACTTTGATCCTTAACGGATTTATATAAATTATCAACAATAATAGATTCCAAATTTTTAATACTGAGGCGATTCTGATGGCCCGTGATGCTTGTTGATAGGGCATTGTTAATTAAACCGTGACGGGCTTCAGCTGCGGCGAACGGAAATATGTCCGATGAAATGCCTTCTCTAAATGAATTAGATATGTATCCAAGCGACCGCGGCTCCATGTCATATCGAAGGAAATAGGGCGACGTGCGCCCCCAACCGCAGTTTCTTATCATTCGCTTGCCATTAATTTGCTGCGTTCCGATAGCCCCATTAATAGCAATAACGTTTGTTTCTTTACCTTTAGAGCCAGTAAAGACTAACTTGGCCATTTTATTAGATGAGAAATCTATGTCGGCTAAGATGGGCTCTACGAAATCATCGCCGGGCTCCAAAGCATTGAGTTGCTCCGATTCATAGAAATCCAGCAGCGTCATGCCGATTGGGGCAATTAATTTATGGCGATTTAGTTTTTTGGTTATATTTCTAGATTCCAAAATCATTGCGGCCGTTTTGGATTTTACTTTCTTGATTGCATCCTCGGATATATTAATATCGATTATACCAATTGTAAAGCCATTGTTAATGAAGAATGAATTAACTATTTGCTGAAATGAATATATGGTATCTAACGCAACATCATAGCCATATTCGTTATTAATAATATGCAGAATAGAACCCATAGTTCCCTGGCCAATCGTAGACTTATCTAAAATGCCCGATATTAATTCGCCTCGGTTAATCTGGACTTCTATGTCGCTTGGGTCATATTTAATAAATGGCGCATACTGGGGCATATAAATCTTTGCTTTCTTTTTTGGATAGTTTATTTTTGGTAAAAACATTCCGATTAGCTCGCGGCTTTGATATATTTTTTTATTAAAATTAAACGTTTTATTGATGGGATTTAAATGCGAAAACATTCGCATAGCATGAAATTTGTCGAGCTTTATATCGGACCTTGTAAACTCGGCCATACCAATTAATGAGTCCTGATAGGCGCCCATCATTGGGGCGTTATCTTTATACGATATCATCCAATTACCGACGGATGCCAACTTGGATAATTCGTTTCGGGATTGAATATTACTGGCGGGCAGGCCGTTCATCTGGTCGCCATCAAAGTCGGCATTATATAAAGCGCACGATGATACGTTCATTCGCAGCGTTTCGCCCTTGTGTAATACAATAACTTTAACTGAAGACATACTACTAAATAATAACGATGGCTGGCGATTAAATCCAATAACGTCGCCGGTTATCATATCGCGCATAATAACGTCGCCGTCCTGCATTTGGTAACTCTCGTCTAAATAATCTATCTTGTGCATTTTATTGCTGCCCGATTTAATAATCCCCGAACATCCTGGATACGCGTTGTGTTTGTTCATGAAATAAGTATATAATCTATCTCTATTATATGGTCGAACTGTTTCTGGTATCTGTATTGATTTTGCTATACTAACGGGAACGCCAACTTCGTCAACGTTAAGCATACTGTCGCCCGTAATGACTGAACGCATCATATAGCGAACGCGCTTGCCCATTAAATTTCGGCGAATGCGGCCTTCTTTCTTGGGGATTCTGTTGGCTATAGAACTCGGGTTCTTATTGGTGTTGGTAATCATTCTAACCTGATTTCCGGAACCTGATGTTCCTTTAATCATTTCATAATACGACATATCCAAATTAAAGTACATTTCGCGCAAATCTTTGTCTATCTTATTATTTTCTGGAATATCGGCCGGCAATAAATCATTTATTTCTACTATATTTTTTGTTAGCGATGTAATATCACTATTGTTGGACCGGGCGCCGCCGACTCGCCTAATATCGGGCCTAATAGTATTTGGGGCGACTCTAATAACATTCAATATAAAATTCTTTGGATGCGACCTTACGGGCTTTCCTAGAAATTTAACTGTGTCGTCTGTAATACGTTCTAATATCTTTTTAATATCGTGATTAAATAACTCTTCTTTTTTACTAAACTTGCCGTCGGGATATTCCGCATAAAATATGGCTTGTTCGAACTTATCTTTACTAACAGTGGGGTGAACGGCATTGCAACCGGCCTTACTGCATTTGGTGATAGTTCTCGATAATTTAACATATTCGTTTAAAATCTTGGTTTTTGTAACTTTTAAAACTTTTTCTGATAATAGCGAGCCGCAGCTGAAACAAACTACCTTTAACCACTTAAGTATAAACTCTCGGAATAATGGGCTTTTAACAGGATATTTTAATTCAATACTGCCGGAGTGACCCGGACATAATGTTTTTGTATTACCACACGTATCGCATAACCACATGTGATCCGTAGTTCCCATATGAGCATCGTAAACGCCTTCTGGTATAGGTAAGTCTGCTTTAAATAACTCTTTATTCGTTACGGTAACATTAGAATCTTTGGCATTTTCATCATTTCCCAATACATAAAAACTTAACGTATGTATTTTATTATGATATGCAAAGTCATTTATTCTATTGGCAGTATCGTCGAATCGATTATTTTGATGCATAATGGTTTGATATGTATATATATTTATATATTTAATTCAAATTTTGAATATTATTACTTATTATATACAAAATGGTCGAAAATACTACGGAAAACATATTTTGCTGCAAATGCTGCAAAAAAATAAATCTAACATATATTGAATGTAAATGTTTAATGAAGCTATGTAGCAAGCATATACACGACCATAATTGTGAATACGATTACAAGGCGCACTGGCGCGAAGAAATACGCCGAAAAAATCCGGTCGTTAAAAAGGCCAAGATTGAAAAAATATAAGTTATAATATTTATAAACTGAAAAATATGTCTACCAATTGTTTAACATCATTATTATATTTTGCAATATTTTTTGTAAATATGCTTGGATTTTCCGATAACATACTCCAATTTATTTTATCTTGGTTTTTAGTTAATAAATTAATAGCGTTCGGATTTATCGATAACCATTTCCATTCTATCTTATCCGGATTTGCAGTCAATAAATCAATAGCGTTTGGATTAAATGATAACATACGCCAATCTATCTTATCTTGGTTCGCCTTTAATAAATCTATAGCACTTGGATTACCTGATAATCGGTTCCATCTTATTTTATCTTGGTTATCCGTTAATAAATTGATAGCATTTTTATTACTTGATAAAATATACCAATCTATTTTATTTTGGTTCGCGGTTAATAAATCTATAGCGTTTGGATTACACGATAACATATACCAATCTATTTTATCTTGATTTGCTGTTAACAAATCTATAGCGTTTGGATTAGCTGATAGAATATGCCATTTTATTTTATCTTGGTTTTTAGTTAATAAATCTATAGCGTTTGGATTAACTGATAAATATGTCCAATCTATTTTATCTTGGTTTGCTATTAATAAATTTATGACGTTTGGATTACATGATAATCCTTCGTCGCCAATCCAATTTATTTTATCTTGGTTTTTAGTTAATAAATCTATGGCATTTGGATTACCTGATAAACTCGGCCAATATATTTTATCTTGATTTTCTGTTAATAAATTTATGGCATTTGGATTACCTGATAACACCTTCCAATCAATTTTATCTCCGATCCAAGGTAATAATATTAGTTCATAATTGGCAACGTAACCAGTGATAATTTTACAGATATCACTCGGCAACATGATTTTTAAATTGAATAATAGTATTCAATTTTAAAAAAAATATAACTATAAACTAATATGTCTATAATTTATAATATTGTTTGAATATACTTGGATTTTTCGATAAATTTAACCAATCAATTTTATCCTGATTCGCCTTTAACAAATCGATAGCGTTTGGATTCAGCGATAAATTTAACCAATCAATTTTATCCTGATTAGCGGTTAATAATTCAATGGCGTTTGGATTATATGATAATCTGTACCAATCTATTTTGTCTTGATTTGCAGTTAATAAATCTATTGCGTTTGGATTACACGATAATTGCTCCCAATCTATTTTATCTTGGTTCAATTTTAGTAAATCTATAGCGTTTGGATTATATGATAACCATTTCCAATCTATCTTATCCTGATTCGCGGTTAATAATTCAATTGCGTTTGTATTACCTGATAATGCATACCAAGCTATTTTATCTTGGTTCAATTTTAGTAAATCTATAGCGTTTGGATTACCTGATAACATTAACCAATCTATTTCATCCTGATTCGCGGTTAATAATTCAATCGCATTTGGATTACGTGATAATACAGTCCAATTTAGTTTATCTTGGTTCGCGGTTAATAATTCAATCGCATTTGGATTAACTGATAAACTGTACCAATATATTTTATCTTGGTTCGCGGTTAATAATTCAATGGCGTTTGGATTACCTGATAAATTGCCCCAATTTAGTTTATCCTTATCAATCCAAGGTAATAATATTAGCTCACATTCGACAGCATAATCATTAATAATATTCCAAAGTACATTCGGCAACATGATTTTTAAATTGAATAATAGTATTCAATTTTTAAAAAAAAATATAACTATAAACTAATATGTCTATAATTTATAATATTGTTTGAATATACTTGGATTTTCCGATACAATAAACCAATCTATCTTATCTTTGTTCGCCTTTAACAAATCTATGGCGTTTGGATTATATGATAACATGCGCCAATCTATCTTATCCGGATTCGCAGTCAATAAATCAATAGCGTTTGGATTATGTGATAACATACGCCAATCTATCTTATCTTGGTTTTTAGTTAATAAATCGATAGCACTTGGATTACCTGATAACCGGTCCCATCTTATTTTAGCTTGGTTTGCCGTTAACAAATCGATAGCATTTTTATTACCTGATAAAATATACCAATCTATTTTATTTTGGTTCAATTTTAATAAATCTATAGCGTTTGGATTACACGATAACATATACCAATCTATATTGTGTTGGTTTGCCGTCAATAAATCGATAGCATTTGGATTCTGTGATAACCTTTTCCAATTTATTTTGTCTTGGTTTGCTGTTAATAATTCAATAGCGTTTGGATTAACTGATAAATATGTCCAATCTATTTTATCTTGGTTTGCCGCTAATAAATCTATAGCACTTGGATTATATGATAACCAAAACCAATCTATTTTGGCTTGGTTTGCCATTAATAAATCGATGGCATTTGGATTCCACGATAAGCCCCCCCAATCTATTTTATCTTGATTTGCCGTCAATAAATCGATGGCATTTGGATTCTGTGATAATAAATACCAATTTATTTTATCGCGATTCGCCTGCAATAAGTCGATAGCATTTGGATTATATGATAATGCACGCCAACATATTTTATCTTGGTTTGCCGTTAATAAATCTATAGCATTTGGATTATATAATAAATTGCCCCAATCTATTTTGTCGTGGTTTGCCGTTAATAAATCGATAGCATTTGGATTCTGTGATAACCATTTCCAATCTATTTTACCTACAGCCCAATCTAATAATTTTAGTTCATATTCAACCGCATAATCATTAATAATTTTCCAAAGTACATTCGGCAACATGGCCTATATTTGTAAAAAATAGTATTCATTTTTTTTTAAACATTTACAAAATTTAAAAAATATTATGATTTCGACCACTGCCGCCGCATATGTCGCATTGAACTATACCGCATCCATTACAGTTATTACAAATATGTTCTTTACACCCATCAAAATAGGTCTTGCCAATTCCTTTACATAACCGGCAAACTAATTGATTTCCTTTACAATATTCGCACTTATCATTGTTACAGAATTGCCTAAAAAATTCAGGCTTCTGGTAAATATGAAACCGGCGAATACCTAAAATTTGTAAATATCTCATTTATAGTTATTATTTTTTTAAATTTAAAGCTCAATTGAACGCAATTAAAAGCTTAAAGCTCAATTGAACGCAATTAAAAGCTTAAAGCTCAATTGAACGCAATTAAAAGCTTAAAGCTCAATTGAACGCAATTAAAAGCT